>OLSJ01000043.1_pt1 | contig 110422 bp, 96 predicted proteins | sample 1672151 | NCBI WGS metagenome assembly OLSJ01 (sample SAMEA3136653, study PRJEB25190) | human gut metagenome | biome: human gut; feature: human-associated habitat; material: faeces | place: Austria | collected 2013 | reverse complement strand
GAACCAGCTGGCAGTTTGACCTGCTGAATAATGGCGAGACGGTTCTTCGTGATGCCTCCGGGGAGAAACGGATTAAAGGAGAGAAGGACAGCAGGATGTTGTTCAATGTCGGTATGAACGCACAGATAAAGGACAACATGCGCTTTGGTCTGGAGTTTGAGAAATCCGCCTTTGGTAAATACAACGTGGATAACGCGATAAACGCGAATTTCCGCTATATGTTCTGACAGGCAGAGGCCCCTGAAAAGGGGCCTCTTTTACTGACAAAGTTCCGGCCTATCGTAAGCGTTAACCGAACGCTGTATTGACGGTTATTTATTGGTGAGTGCTACCGTTCCATAGCAGGAGTTCATTACCTCTGTTGGAGGGCTATTACCGCCAAACGAATCGGAAAATAGATACTGGAAAAAATATAAAACCGTGGTCAGTTTTTGTTGACCATATATGGACGCCCCAGGTGATGCAAGTACTGGTTCTATGCGGTTTGCGACCATATGTCCGGCATCGTTAGTAGGTTCAATGACCTGCGCCATGATGTTATCCGAGTCCTGTTTCCTAATCACTACACCGGTATTTAATTACCCAGGTCAACTTCAGACTGTTACAGGGACGGTAGCCGTTATCTCATCAGTGCCTCCAAACTCATTTAAAAATGTTTTCTGTAATTTGCTGTTTTTATTTAATTCATCGCAACGGCCTTCTGCATATTAAAATCAACACCATCGGTCAAAACACGCCGATAATTCTCTCCCACTCGAGAACTGTGTGGCATCAACTTCGCTGAGAAATGCTACTGCAATCAGGGGACCGACGTCCGGGATTGTTAATAAATGCCGGTACTCAATTTGTTGTGATGACAGCAGTCGACGAAGAGTGAATGTCAGGCTGTTTGAGGCATCTTCAATCAGTTCCGGTAGCTTTTGCTGGAGACGCAGGAGCCCGACAGGAATAGTGAAGCCATATTCAGCGAGCAGAGAACGAAGCTGGTTGGCCAGCGCCGTTCTCTGCTCAACCATCAGTTGACGTGTGTTCCGGAGCGCCTTGATATCCTGCTGTTCTGTGGTTTTTACAGAAACAAAGTGAATACCCGGGCGAAATGCTGTCTCGCAAATTGCCAGCGCATCATTGGCATCATTTTTCTGGCTACGGACAAAAGCCTTTATGTGTTGTGCAGGGATGCGCCTGACACAATAGCTCATAGATGTGAGGGTTCGCCCCCAGACATGCGGAGTGGCGCAAGCCTCCATAGCAACAAGAGTTCCAGGTTCAATGTCGGATAGTCTCCAGCAATTTAGAACGAGAGATTTTTTTGTTCCATGTGACGGGGCTATCGACCATCCAGACGCAGACCTGAAATACTGATTTGGCGATATCAATACCAACAACCCTGATTGTGTTCATGTGATTTACTCCCGTAGCAAACGCAGACAGTAAAAGTATGGCACTGGCTGCTTCAGGAAAGGGCGTCCATCACATCACTACAGTTCCGGCATTCAAAGGCATCCTCAACGAATGGGATTCACTCGTTGCTCTGTTGAAGTCTGAAATGATGATACACGGAAACAAAGCACCAGAGACTAACAGAAGAATTAGTGAGCTACGCAAGAACTAACTATGGAATCACACAGCCTCACACTCGATTAGGCCTGTCAGTTGCTCAAGATATCCAGACCAACCATCGCCGCATCAATGCGTTTTTTTATTGCCTTATTTGCATGTTCGATTCCCTATTCGGAGATAGCACTCATGCAACACGAACTACAGTCTGATTCACTGGTTGATTTGAAATTCATCATGGCTGATACTGGTTTCGGTAAAACCTTCATCTACGACCGGATTAAGTCCGGCACCCTGCCAAAAGCCAAAGTTATCCACGGGCGCGCAAGATGGTTATATCGTGACCATTGTGAATTCAAAAATAAGCTCTTAAGCCGCGCCAATGGGTAAAATAGCGGGTAAAAGATTTCTCACATCTAAAAAACACCAGTCCAATCAATCCCCTGCCGCTTCAAGTAGATGTCTGCAGGGGACACCATTTACTACCGCCTTCCATACCCCACCATAAAGCGGATCATCAAGCCACAAGCTGGGGCAATAAACATAAATATCCCCGTTACCAGCTCATTACCGCCAGTTAACCACATAGTGAAGTAATAAATGAGGGCGGCGAGGATCACCATGCCGAAAAATGAAGAGACGGCAGATATTACATTTAGTACCTGGCCAATATATCCGCTGACACAAACAATACACAGGGCGAGAAACATCCATAAATAAATCATAGCTCAACCTCCTGCCGCGCTAAAAAACCTGTTACTTCAGGTGATTTAATAGTAAGACAATTCTTAATCACTGGCAATTTTTGCCAGGTTCTAATAAAAACAAGATGTTAAAAAATAGGGCTATTCGCTCCTGAAAAATATTTACTTGAGTGATTAATAATCAGTAGCTGAAAACAATCGGCTGATGATAAAATGGAAGTACCGCATTCATGCTCCTCGTGGTTTTGTCCTGACTAGTCTTTACACTCTTTACAGGAACCATTGTCGTACATGATGGCCTAATATTATTGAGTGTACCGCTGTCGACATGAAATCTTCTGCGATACAACAATTCGTATCTACAGAAGGTAACTATGTTTCCACAGCGCAAATTTTCCCGCGAGTTTCTCCATCCTCGCTACTGGCTCACGTGGTTTGGTCTGGGCGTACTCTGGCTTTGGGTACAACTTCCTTATCCTGTCTTGTGCTTTCTTGGCACACGTATCGGCACGATGGCCAGACCATTTCTGAAACGTCGCGAATCCATCGCCCGTAAAAACCTTGAACTTTGCTTCCCGCAGCATTCATCTGAAGAACGCGAGAAGATGATTGCCGAAAACTTTCGTTCACTCGGCATGGCGCTGGTAGAAACCGGCATGGCGTGGTTCTGGCCCGATCGTCGCGTGCGTAAATGGTTTGATGTTGAAGGTCTGGATAACCTGCAACGCGCACAAATGCAAAATCGCGGCGTAATGGTCGTCGGCGTACATTTTATGTCTCTGGAACTGGGTGGCCGCGTAATGGGGCTTTGCCAGCCAATGATGGCAACTTATCGTCCGCATAATAATCAATTGATGGAATGGGTGCAGACCCGTGGTCGGATGCGTTCAAATAAAGCGATGATCGGCAGGAATAATCTGCGCGGTATTGTTGGTGCTTTGAAAAAAGGTGAAGCCGTATGGTTCGCTCCCGACCAGGATTATGGTCGTAAAGGAAGCTCCTTCGCTCCGTTCTTTGCGGTAGAAAATGTTGCGACGACCAATGGCACTTACGTGTTGTCACGCCTCTCGGGTTCCGCCATGTTAACTGTGACGATGGTACGAAAAGCCGATTACAGCGGATACCGTTTGTATATCACCCCAGAAATGGAAGGCTACCCGACTGATGAAGGTCAGGCTGCGGCTTATATGAACAAGATTATTGAGAAAGAGATTATGCGCGCACCGGAGCAGTATCTCTGGATCCACCGCCGCTTCAAAACGCGTCCGGTGGGTGAAGCATCGTTATACGTTTAACAAACGACCAACGCTTCTTCCCTCCTCAAATTAGCCATAATAACCCAATGGTTTTTATGGCTTTTTTCTTAAGGCTTTTCCCTTCGCTGAATTATGAATTATTACTGACAGAAATTAAACTGTCGCCGATATGAGACACTTGTAAGTTACTAAAAGTAAATAAGAAAATGCCACTTGTTTCAATTTAGTTTTAGGCGTACATTAGCGCCGTCTCGAGCAAATCAGCTCAGAATTCTGGGGTGATGCCCACGGCAAAACAGAGCCCTGCTAAGGTCGTTTTCCCGGTGTCAACTCACTGTATCAGATGTAATGAAGTCATTCAGGCGTAACAGTAATTACGCGGAGAGATGTAAAGTGAAATATTTCTTTATGGGCATTTCTTTTATGGTCATCGTTTGGGCCGGTACTTTTGCCCTGATGATCTAAAAGCAAACTGTGCAATGAAAAACAGGAGCCATCTGGCTCCTGTTTGCGTTTCTGACGAAGGTGTTTATTCCGTGTTTTCGTGAATATGTTTACTGCTGGCTGGAAGTAAACCATCGGCGCGGAACATCGCTTTGATGCCTCTGACTGCCTGACGAATACGGTCACGGTTTTCAATCAACGCAAAGCGTACATGCGTGTCGCCGTAGTCACCAAAGCCAATCCCCGGAGAGACACAGACCTTCGCTTCGTTAAGCAGCTTTTTGGCAAACTCCAGCGAGCCCATTGCCGCATACGGTTCAGGGATTTTCGCCCAGACATACATCGAAGCTTTCGGCATTTCGACCATCCAGCCCGCTTCATGCAGCCCTTTTACCAGCACATCGCGGCGGCGCTTATACTGTTCGGCAATATCGCGCACGCACTGTTGATCGCCTTCCAGCGCGGCAATTGCAGCCACCTGTAACGGTGTAAAGGTGCCGTAATCGTGATAACTTTTGATACGCGCCAGCGCACTAACCAGCGTTTTGTTACCGACCATAAAGCCAATACGCCAGCCTGCCATGTTGTAACTTTTCGACAAGGTAAAGAACTCAACCGCCACGTCACGTGCGCCCGGCACCTGCATGATTGAAGGCGCTTTCCAGCCATCGTAGACGATATCAGCATAGGCCAGGTCGTGGACCACCAGCACATCGTAGCGTTTCGCCAGCGCCACCACTTTTTCGAAGAACTCCAGTTCCACACATTGCGCGGTTGGATTCGACGGGAAGCCGAGGATCATCATCTTCGGTTTCGGATAGCTTTCGCGAATAGCACGTTCCAGTTCATTGAAGAAATCGACCCCCTCCACCAGCGGCACTGAACGTACCTGCGCACCGGCAATCACAGCGCCGTAGATATGAATCGGATAACTTGGATTCGGCACCAGCACCGTGTCGCCGTGATCCAGCGTCGCCAGCATCAGATGCGCCAGCCCCTCTTTCGAGCCAATGGTGACGATGGCTTCTGATTCCGGATCAATCTCAACGTCGTAGCGATCCTGATACCAGCGGGAAATGGCGCGACGTAAGCGTGGAATGCCGCGTGAAGTGGAGTAACCATGCGTGTCCGGGCGCTGGGCCACCGTACATAATTTTTCAACGATATGCGGCGGAGTCGCACCGTCCGGGTTACCCATACTGAAATCGATAATATCTTCGCCGCGCCGACGCGCAGCCATTTTCAGTTCAGCGGTAATGTTAAAAACGTAGGGCGGGAGACGATCAATACGCGTAAAGCGACGTTCAGGGCGAGTGTCAGCCATAATTTCCTCAGATAAACGTTAGCGCCCGGACCGTCCGAGCGACGCTGCCACGATGGTGGCTGTTTTGAAAATAGCCTGATTAATTTCTGTCTGTCGAGCGTTTTAGCAAAAATTTTTTTCTACCAAAAAAGAGGAACATCTGTAATAAAACGGGAAATCCTTACTTTCTTTTAAGAAAATCAAACCCACATTAATTAACATTATAATTTCAATAAATTTACCTTCTGAGTGTGTATTAATAAGAGATGCATTGGCAATGCACCATTTACCTTATAATCCCCTTTTAAAATTGTGGTTTTTCCTCAAAAATGGCCTGCTGGTCATCAGCCTTCAGGTTACCTATCATAGAAGTTTAATCCTTATCCAGAGTTACCCGTGCACGAAATATTCAACATGCTGCTGGCGGTCTTCGATCGGGCAGCGTTAATGCTTATCTGCCTGTTCTTTCTCATCCGTATCCGCCTGTTTCGCGAGCTGTTGCACAAGTCGGCGCACTCCCCAAAAGAGTTGCTCGCCGTTACCGCCATTTTCTCGCTGTTCGCCCTGTTCAGCACCTGGTCCGGCGTTCCTGTAGAAGGCTCGCTGGTGAACGTGCGTATTATTGCGGTGATGTCAGGCGGGATTTTATTTGGCCCGTGGGTAGGCATCATTACCGGCGTGATAGCCGGGATTCACCGCTATCTTATTGATATTGGTGGCGTGACGGCGATTCCCTGCTTTATCACCAGTATTCTGGCGGGATGTATATCGGGCTGGATCAACCTAAAAATCCCCAAAGCGCAGCGTTGGCGTGTCGGTATTCTCGGCGGTATGTTGTGTGAAACGTTGACCATGATTCTGGTGATTGTCTGGGCGCCGACCACCGAACTGGGGATCGATATCGTCTCTAAAATCGGTATCCCGATGATCCTTGGCAGCGTCTGTATCGGCTTTATTGTGCTGCTGGTGCAAAGCGTTGAGGGCGAAAAGGAGGCCAGCGCCGCGCGGCAGGCCAAGCTGGCGCTGGATATCGCCAACAAAACGCTGCCGCTGTTTCGCCATGTCAATAGCGAATCATTACGTAAAGTCTGCGAAATTATCCGCGATGATATTCACGCCGATGCGGTAGCAATCACCAATACCGATCATGTGCTGGCGTATGTTGGCGTGGGTGAACATAATTATCAGAATGGTGATGACTTTATTAGCCCGACAACCCGCCAGGCGATGAATTACGGAAAAATCATCATTAAAAACAATGATGAAGCCCACCGCACACCAGAGATTCATTCCATGCTGGTGATCCCATTGTGGGAGAAAGGTGTCGTGACCGGGACGCTGAAAATCTACTACTGCCACGCGCATCAGATCACCTCGTCATTGCAGGAAATGGCGGTCGGTCTGTCGCAAATCATCTCCACGCAACTGGAGGTTTCGCGTGCCGAGCAGCTACGTGAAATGGCAAATAAGGCAGAGCTTCGCGCCCTGCAAAGCAAAATTAATCCTCATTTTCTGTTTAACGCTCTGAACGCTATTTCATCGTCGATCCGTCTGAATCCGGATACCGCTCGCCAGCTGATCTTTAATCTGTCGCGTTATCTGCGCTATAACATTGAATTAAAAGACGATGAGCAAATCGATATCAAAAAAGAGCTGTATCAAATTAAAGACTATATTGCCATTGAGCAGGCCCGCTTTGGCGACAAGCTGACGGTTATCTATGATATTGATGAAGAGGTGAATTGCTGCATTCCCAGCCTGCTGATCCAGCCGTTGGTGGAGAACGCCATTGTCCACGGTATTCAGCCTTGCAAAGGTAAAGGCGTTGTCACCATCAGCGTTGCAGAGTGCGGTAATCGGGTACGCATTGCGGTGCGAGATACCGGGCACGGCATCGATCCAAAGGTGATTGAGCGGGTCGAAGCGAATGAAATGCCGGGCAATAAAATTGGCCTGCTGAATGTCCATCATCGCGTGAAGTTATTGTATGGCGAGGGGCTGCATATCCGCCGCCTGGAGCCGGGGACGGAAATTGCGTTTTACATACCTAACCAACGCACCCCAGTCGCCTCACAGGCTACGTTATTGCTTTGAGCCGGAGTGATATTGTGAAAGTCATCATTGTTGAAGACGAATTCCTGGCACAACAGGAACTGAGCTGGCTAATTAAAGAGCACAGCCAGATGGAGATTGTCGGCACCTTTGACGACGGTCTGGACGTGTTGAAGTTTTTGCAGCATAACCGCGTCGACGCCATTTTTCTGGATATCAATATTCCGTCGCTGGATGGCGTGCTGCTGGCGCAAAACATCAGCCAGTTTGCCCATAAACCGTTTATTGTGTTTATCACCGCGTGGAAAGAACATGCGGTAGAAGCGTTTGAACTGGAGGCGTTTGACTACATTCTCAAACCGTATCAGGAATCACGCATCACCGGGATGCTGCAAAAACTGGAAGCGGCCTGGCAGCAACAGCAAACCAGCAGTACGCCTGCCACAACGGTAACGCGTGAGAATGACACCATTAATCTGGTGAAAGATGAGCGAATTATCGTTACGCCAATTAATGATATCTATTACGCCGAAGCGCACGAAAAAATGACCTTTGTCTATACGCGGCGTGAATCCTACGTAATGCCGATGAACATTACCGAGTTTTGCAGCAAGCTTCCTCCATCGCATTTTTTCCGCTGCCATCGCTCGTTTTGTGTCAATCTGAACAAAATCCGCGAAATCGAACCGTGGTTTAATAACACTTATATTCTGCGGCTAAAAGATCTGGATTTTGAAGTGCCAGTCAGCCGCAGCAAAGTAAAAGAATTCAGGCAGTTAATGCATCTGTAATCAGGAATATTCATGAAAGCAACAGGCTTGCCCGCCGATCAACAATTTTTCGCCGATCTGTTCAGCGGCCTGGTGCTTAACCCGCAACTACTTGGGCGCGTCTGGTTTGCCAGCCAGCCTGCCTCGTTGCCGGTGGGTAGTTTATGTATTGACTTTCCCCGTCTGGATATCGTGCTGCGCGGCGAATACGGCAATCTGCTGGAAGCAAAGCAGCAGCGTATGGTGGAAGGGGAAATGCTGTTTATTCCGGCGCGCGCAGCTAATTTACCGGTCAACAACAAACCGGTAATGCTGTTAAGCCTGGTGTTCGCACCGACCTGGCTTGGGTTATCGTATTACGATAGCCGCAGCACGTCATTGTTGCATCCGGTTCGCCGGATCCAGCTTCCCAGTCTGCAACGCGGTGAAGGTGAAGCAATGCTCACCGCCCTCACCCATCTCAGCCGTTCGCCGCTGGAGCAGAATATCATTCAGCCACTGGTGTTAAGTTTGCTGCATCTTTGCCGTAACGTGGTGAATATGCCGCCAGGCAATTCGCAGCCGCGCGGCGATTTTCTCTATCACAGCATTTGTAACTGGGTTCAGGATAATTATGCCCAGCCGCTCACCCGCGAGAGCGTGGCGCAGTTTTTTAATATCACGCCCAATCATCTGTCAAAACTGTTTGCTCAGCATGGAACGATGCGTTTTATCGAGTATGTGCGTTGGGTGCGAATGGCGAAGGCGAGGATGATTTTGCAGAAATATCATCTGTCGATTCATGAAGTGGCGCAGCGTTGCGGCTTTCCGGATAGCGACTATTTTTGTCGCGTCTTCCGGCGTCAGTTTGGCCTGACGCCGGGAGAGTACAGCGCCCGTTTTCAGGGCTAACATTAGAAGGTTAATTCCGTTTCCAGCAGCGTCAGGATGCTTTGTGCGTCTTGCGCGGCGAACAGCGACTGGCGGAAGTTTTTATTCACCAGTTTGCGCGCCAGCTGCGAGAAGACCTTCACATGGTTCATCCCTTCGCTAGCGCCCAGCGTCAGCATGATCACCAGCTCGACTTCGCCCATTTCTGACTGCCAGTCAACCGGTTTCACCAGCCGGGCAATGCTGATACTGGAATGGCGGATCCACTGAGATTTAGTGTGCGGGATCGCCACGCCAAAACCAACGCCAGTAGTCACAATCTCTTCCCGCTGCCAGACATCTTCTTCCAGCTCGAACGGATGCTCAGTGCGCCCGTTGACGCCAAGGTTGCCGCACAGAAACTGAATCGCCTGCTCTTTATTACTAAAAGCCTGATCAACAAAGATATTCTCCAGCGCCAGCAATGGGCGAACGTCTTCTTCCGGCGTAAAGGCGGTGAGTAACGCTTCAATTTCCTGCGCACTGCGGCACTCGCAAGCCTGACGCGCAAGTTCCCGACACGCCTCGCTATCCAGTTGACGCAACTGGCTTTTCACCGCCGGAATGCGCGGGCTACTCATACTCAGCTCATCCAGGCCCAGCCCAAGCAGTAGCGGCAGATAACGGCTTTCACCACCCAGCTCACCGCAAATGCCGACCCATTTTCCCCGCTGATGCGCAGTGGTCACTATCTGCTGCAACATGCGCAGGAAAGATGGCGTAATCGGGTTATACAGCGGCGATACGCGCGGGTTATTACGATCGACCGCATACAGATACTGGGTCATATCGTTCGAGCCGATACTAAAGAAATCGACCTCATCGCAGAAGTGGTCGATGATGTAGCAAACCGACGGCACTTCCACCATGATCCCAAGCGTAATCGTCTCTGCATGACGCAGGCCATCGCGCTTAAGCTCAACGATTGCTTTCTGGATCTCACTCTTCACCCATAAGATCTGATCGAGGCTGTGAACCATCGGGATCATCAACTGAGCGTTACCGTAACTGGCAGCACGCAAAATGGCCCGTAGCTGGGTACGGAACAGGCCAGCAAATTCCGGGTAAATACGCACAGCACGATAGCCGAGGAACGGGTTCTCTTCCTGGGGAATGTTGAGATATGGAATGCTTTTATCGCCGCCGATGTCCATCGTGCGGAAAATAATTGGCTTGTCGCCCGCCGCCAGTAACACCTGCTGGTAGGCTTCAAACTGTTCCTGCTCGTCCGGCGCGCTATCGCGATCCATATACAGCATTTCGGTGCGGAACAGCCCGACGCCTTCCGCGCCATTGGCAAACGCACCAGGGGCTTCCAGAGCGGTGCCAATATTCGCGGCGATATCAATTCGCTTGTTATCACGGGAATAGGCCAGTTGCGCGGCGGCCTGCGCCTGTTGTTTTTGGCGTTTGTCCGCCAGCGTCTGCGCAACCTGGTAATAACCGCTCACCGCGTCATCAGGATTAATCGCCAGCACGCCGCACTGGGCGTCAAGCACCGCCGGTTGCCCGGCATAACGGGCTATCGCATCCAGCGGCAAGCCGCTTAGTACCGGGATCGCCGAAGCTCGCGCCAGAATCAGGGTATGCGATGTGCGCCCGGTTTTCTCCAGAATCATGCCTGCGAGATTTTTTAAATCGAGACTCAAAAACTGGCTTGGAGTTAAATCTTCGGCGACCAGAATGGTCGATTTTTCAAGCAGCAGATTATTGCGCGGCTTCAGTTCCGGCCAGGTGATATGCAGCAACTGTTCGCTGATATCACGAATATCACTAACTCGTTCGCGCAGATAATCGCTGGCAGAGGCAGAAAGTTTGTCGCAAACCTGCTCCATATTGCTGATGATTGCCGCCCCCAGTCCCTGATGTTGTTCTGCCATCAGACGACGGATATTCCCCGCAAACTCTTCATCCTGAATCAGCGACAAATGGGCGCTAAGAATGGTTTTACTTTCGCCGTCACGCTCGCGCAGCTGCTGGTTCAGTTGTTCGGCAAGCGTTGCCAGGCTGTGTTCCAGCCGGGTGGTGTCTTGCACACTGGCAGGGATCGCCCGATAACTGTCGAGGCTGTCGCTCTGCAACAACGTTAATGTACCAACACCGACGCCGCTCGCCAGCACGTTACCGTACAGCAAATCAGGGTTAAGGCGACTTAATGAACGTGGCAGCGGATGCGCCGTCAGTTCTGCTTGTGTCGGTTGGATGCTGTCGCTGTCGATAAAGCGCACCTGGATGTACTCTTCCAGTACTCGCCGTGCCTGTTCTTCATCGCTACCGCTAATGTTCAGACTGCAACTGTCATTAAATAAAGTGCCGGTGCCAATCAGCGCCAGTGAACTTTTGGCATCGGCCTTTGCGTTCTGGCGATGGTTGATAAAAGCGATTTCGCTTTGCCACTGACTACACTGTTCTTTAAGTTCCCACGCCGGACGGGCATGAAGTCCGTTAGGCAAAGGACAGAGAAATTGAATCGATAACATAACCGCTCCGGGTTAATCGGGAGATCATCTGAAATCCGTCAGTTGAACAACCGTCTCACGGGTAAGACGTTGAATAAGGGCAGATAAAAGTTGCTGCATCTGCAAAATATCGCGGCAGTCGGCAATCGATGCGGCGCAATGTCCGTGCCGGGTGGCTGGCCCCATCACCACCGTAGGTACTCCAGTACCGGTTAAATGCACCGCTCCGCCGTCCGTACCGCCGTTGCTGAACATATCGGCCTGCAACGGCACACCAATTTCTGCCGCCACGGTTTCGATCCAGGCAGTGAGTTTTGGCGGCGCAATCAGCGATTTATCGCTTAACACCAGCATCGGACCGTTACCAATCTGGCGATGGTTCGCCGCGCCATAATCAAAGTTTTTCGCCCAGCAGGCGGTATCAAGCACAATGGCGACGTCCGGCGACACCGCGCGGGTGGCGGTTTGCCCGCCGCGTAATCCCACCTCTTCGCTGGAACTTGCCACCAGCCACACTTCCGCAGGCAGTTCGGTGTCGTGCAGCTCACGTAGTAACGTCACCAGCAGATAGCAACCGAGGCGGTCATCAAAAGCTTTCCCCATCACTCGCTGGTGGGGGAGAACCTGAAAAGTAGTATCAAACGTGACGCGATCGCCTGGACGAATTCCCGCCTGCATCACTTCGTCATACGAGCGCGCACCAATGTCCACGCGCATGGCGCTGACATCATTCCCCTGCCGGTCGCCGTCAAGCAGGCCGGGAATTTTGCACTCTTCACGGGTGGTGATGCGCACCGGCTGCAACTGGCGGGCAGCCATGCGCACGTTGCCAACCGGCAGCACGTCAATAGCGCCTTCGCGGGAGATGCTACGCACCATAAACCCCACTTCATCCATATGTGCGCAGATCATCACCTTCGGCCCCATCGATTCATTGAGGCGGATCAGCACCGATCCCAGACCGTCAAATCGCACTTCTTTTTGCAGTCGATCCGCTTCATCCAGCAGGATCTGCCGCACTTCCTGTTCCGAGGAGGCGATCGCATCGGCCTCGCTCAACGCTTTTAATAGCGATAAATCCATTATGCCTCTCCCGTGAGCAACACTGTTTTCGGCATGGCGTAGAGCACTTCTGCGCCTTGCGGGGTAACCAGCACAACATCTTCGATGCGCACGCCCCCTTGCCCTGGCAAATAAATCCCCGGCTCTACGGTCAGTAACATGCCAGGCTGGAGCATCGTGGTATCACGTGGTGAAAAACGCGGATCTTCATGTACGTCAATGCCGATTGCATGACCGGTGTTATGGCCGAAATACTCTCCATAACCGGCTTCTGTAATGACCCGACGCGCGGCGTCGTCAACCTGCTGGCAACGCACGCCGGGGAGAATCGCGGAGATTGCCGCCAGTTGCGCTTGCAGGACAATCTGATACACGTTAAACAGCGGGTGAGATTCGGCGCACACCCCTTCGCCATGAACCAGAAAGGTGCGCGTCATATCAGAGCAGTAGCCCTGATACAGCGCACCGAAATCGAGTGTGACAAACTCGCCCGCTACAACCACTTTGTCGCTGGCCTTGCCGTGCGGCAGCGCCCCACGCCAGCCACTGGCAACAATGGTGTCAAAGGAGGCTTTTTCTGCTCCCTGCTGGCGCATAAACCACTCCAGTTCAGCGGCAATCTCGCGCTCGCTCATCCCCGCCTGAATAAAACGGCGAATATGCTCTGCACCACGATCGGCAATCCCACAGGCGAGACGGATTTTTTCCACCTCCTCTGGCGTTTTGATTTGCCGCAGCACATCCGGCGTGGCGCTGACCAGCTTTGCATTAAGTTCAGCCTGCCAGCGGTGCGCGGTTTCCCAACTCACCTGCTGGCCTTCAAAACCGAGCGTTTGCAGCTGCTCATCGGCAATGATTTGATTGACGATGGTTGCCAGCGTGTGCATCGCGTCAAGCAAATGTGGCTGGTAGCCTTGCGCACGAGCTTCCACCTCCACGTAATAGCGCGAATCCACCAGAATGTGCGCACTTTCACGGCCAATCAGCACATAGCCTGACCCGGTGGAAATCCCCAGATGGGGCTGTTTGTTCTGCCGTGAGGAGAGAAGCACCGCATCCAGCTGTTGCGCCTTAAGCCAGTCGTGCAGCGAAGCGAGTAATGTCATCAGGATTGTCCTTCTTACAGGCTATCGATTAACAATTTGCCTTTGCGGAACATCATCAAACGCAGGAACACCACCATCAGCGCGGTAATGATTGCCCCCAGCGCGATCCCCGCCATGTAAACGCCCAGATTAGTCACCAGCGGCCACGCCCAGATTGCTGATTCCGGGAACCATTGCACTGCGCCCAGCCAGACAGCGGCGGTGGAGCCGACAATCGCACCGACCATATAGGACGGAATTGCGGTGATGGGGCTTTCCAGCGCAAACGGAATCGCACCTTCACTGATCCCCATAAACGCCAGGAACATGGCGGTTTTACCCTGCGGATAAAGCTGGGCGTTAAACAGGCGTTTGCCGGTTAAACGACGGTCGATAATAGTCGCCAGACCCAGACCAATCGGCGGAATGACGATTGCGATAGAACGCGCGGTAACCGGTAATACGTGGTCAGTGGTAAAGCTGAAAGCAACGAAACCTGCTGCTTTGTTGATTGGGCCACCGAGGTCGATTGCGGTCGCTGCTGCGATACCCATCGCATACATCAGCGCACCCTTCTCACCTGCGGCAGTCAGCACGGCACGGATCCCACCGTTGATCCAACCGCCAAATGGGGTGATGACGTAATACATCGCCAGCATGACAAAAATGGCGGAAAGAATCGGTAGCAAAAATGTGGTTTTGAACGCTAACAGGAAATCCGGTAACTGGATTTTCTGGTTCATCCACTTCACAAGGTAACCTGCAACGATAGAAATGATCAGCGCACCAATGAAGGTAGACGGCACCGGTGAAGAGGTCGCCCACTGCATGGTACTGGGATCAAAGTTCAGCAGTTGCGTTGGCTGGGTAGACATTAACCCGCCGATAAACCCAGCCGGGAACGCCAGTTTGCCGCCAATGGAGTTCGCCACAAAAGCAGCAAACATCGGAATGGCAAAACCAAACAACACGCCGCCAAAGGACTGCGACAGCCAGGCAAATTTCAGTAAGGAGAGGTCGAAACCGGAAAATTTCCCGCTATTAAGTGCATCCATAATGCCAATGTCAGCGGGAATTTTTAGCCAGCTATAAGCAATCAGCTGGCTGAAAGCGAGGATCACGCCGCCCATAATTAAGGTCGGCACCATGCGTGAAATCCCTGACATCACATGCTGCGGAAGTTCACCCCAGAAGCTGCTTTTAGAGGCCTGCGGATTCTTAATTGCCGCTGCCGCACCGGATGCGCCAGGCACAACGGTTGCACTGCGTTTTTTAATGGCCATAACAATTATCCCTGTCGAAAATTACGGTTGTTCAGCGGCAATCATCTCTTCGATTTCTTTGATGATGCCCGCAGCGTTTTTAATTGCGTCCTGCAAAGTGATTTCATAAACGTCGCGGGATTCGAAACGTTCGTTATCTTCCGGGGTAACAGCTACGGAGTGGATGATGATGGTCGCTTCGGCGATATCCTGCGCCGTCAGGCGATTCTGGATGCCGTCTGCGCCCTGGGTTTCAATCTTCACTTCATAGCCAGCTTCCACTGCGGCCTCTTCCAGCGCCTGAGCCGCCATAAAAGTGTGCGCAAGGCCCATCGGGCAGGCACATAAGGCAATCAGTTTCTTACTCATCGTTATTTCCTCGTTCGTTTATAGTTAACGAGTGAAATTATGAACGTGCAAAACAAATTGCCGTTACCAGACAAATAATGCATTTACTGGAGAATTAATCCCGTAGTGCGGAAGTGTGACGCAGGTCGGCCTTGTGATGAAACACAAAGAAAAATTGAACTAACCGTATGATTTAAAATATTATCGGGAGGATTATCTCCCGATATGGCAGGAAGGATTTACAGGACGTACCCTAAGGTCTGGCGTAAATGTGCACCTGAGCCGAGAAGACCCGGATTGTCATGGACGATAAGATAAGCCGGAATATCATGGACATATTCTTTAAAGCGGCCTTTGTCTTCAAAAGCGGCACGGAAACCAGAGGCTTTGAAGAATTCAAGGAAACGCGGCACGATACCGCCCGCAATAAACACGCCGCCAAATGTGCCGAGATTGAGCGCCAGATTGCCGCCAAAACGGCCCATAATCACGCAAAACAGCGACAACGCGCGGCGGCAATCGGTGCAACTGTCGGCCAGCGCGCGTTCGGTAATATCTTTTGGCTTGAGATTTTCTGGCAGACGGTTATCTGCTTTCACAATCGCGCGGTACAAATTCACCAGCCCTGGCCCAGAGAGCACGCGTTCAGCAGAGACATGGCCTATTTCAGCACGCAGTATTTCGAGAATAATGGCCTCTTCTTCGCTGTTTGGCGCAAAATCAACGTGACCGCCTTCGCCTGGCAGGCTTACCCAGCGTTTATCAACATGAACCAGATGCGCCACGCCTAGCCCCGTTCCGGCACCGTAAACCGCGATAGGTTTACCTTCAACTGGTTCCTTACCGCCAAACTGGATCAGATGCTCTTTTTTCAGCATCGGGATCGCCATCGATACAGCGGTAAAATCGTTAATAATTTCCAGATGGCTAAAACCGAGATTCTTTTTCATTTCGGCAATTGAGAACGCCCAGGTATGGTTGGTCATTGCCACCCAGTCACCGGTAATTGGGCAAGCGATGGCAATACAACCGTCTTTCACCTCGACCTTATGTTCTTCGAGATAAACGCGGATAACCGCTTCCAGGCTGGGATAATCAAGCCCAGAATAGGTTTTAGCCTGCGAGATTTCACCACTGGTAATATCACACAGAGCAAGACGTGCGTTGGTGCCGCCCACATCACCGACTAATGCATACTTTGTCATTCTTCTACTGCTCCGCTAAAGTCAAAATAATTCTTTCTCACACTGTAAATACCTGGGAGCCTAACAACAACGCCGGAAAGGCGGGCTCCCTGTAAATATCGATCTGGGTCACACTATTACTTTATCGTTTCAGCACCAATTGCAGCGATGCCTTTATGCAAGCTGGGCAAACTAAGTATCTGACCCCGCATAAGGAATAGAACATGCTCCATTCGCGAGCCAGAACCATGTTGTTATTATCGCTTCCCGCCCTGGTAATTGGGATTGCGTCCAGTCTTATTCTGATTGTGGTGATGAAAATCGCCTCGGTATTACAGAATTTACTCTGGCAACGACTGCCGGGAAGTCTGGGGATAGCCCAGGATTCACCGCTGTGGATCATCGGAATATTAACGCTGACGGGGATCGCAGTGGGACTGGTTATCCGTTTCAGCCAGGGTCATGCCGGACCAGATCCCGCCAGTGAACCGCTGATCGGCGCGCCAGTCCCCCCTTCTGCGCTACCAGGGCTTATCGTAGCATTAATTCTCGGTCTTGCCGGTGGCGTCAGCCTGGGGCCGGAACATCCGATTATGACCGTTAATATCGCCCTCGCGGTAACGATAGGCGCTCGCCTGTTACCTCGAGTTAACCGGATGGAATGGACTATTTTAGCCTCAGCCGGAACTATCGGTGCGCTATTTGGCACACCTGTTGCGGCGGCGTTGATATTTTCGCAAACCTTAAATGGCAGTAATGAAGTGCCGCTATGGGATCGACTCTTTGCGCCGTTAATGGCAGCGGCGGCTGGTGCGCTGACGACAAGTCTATTTTTCCACCCCCATTTTTCGCTGCCCATTGCGCATTACGGACAGATGCAGATGGCAGACATTATCAGCGGTGCGATTGTAGCGGCGATTGCCATCGCTGCGGGGATGGTCGCCGTATGGTGTCTGCCACGGTTGCACGCAATGATGCATCAGATTAAAAACCCTGTGCTTATGCTCGGGGTTGGCGGGTTTATTCTCGGTATTTTGGGCGTTATTGGTGGGCCGGTTTCACTGTTTAAAGGGCTGGATGAGATGCAGCAAATGGTGATGAATCAGGCTTTCAGCACCAGTGATTACTTTTTACTGGCAGTGATTAAGCTCGCCGCTCTGGTCATTGCCGCCGCCAGCGGGTTTCGTGGCGGGCGAATCTTCCCGGCAGTGTTTGTTGGCGTGGCGTTAGGTTTGATGCTACATGAACACGTTCCCGCAGTCCCGGCGGCAATTACTGTCTCCTGCGCTATTCTCGGTATGGTACTGGTGGTAACGCGCGATGGCTGGTTAAGCCTGTTTATGGCGGCAGTCGTTGTACCTGATACCAATCTGCTACCGCTACTTTGTATCGTTATGCTTCCGGCATGGCTATTACTGGCTGGCAAACCGATGATGATTGTGAATCGCCCGAAGCAGCAACCACCCCACGATAATCTTTAGCAAAAAATGCTCTCCATCATGATTTAAGAGTTATGGCGATGAAACGGGGCTTTACCTCCCCGTAATATTGCGTTAACAGGCCGCTGACGGCTTCGATCGTGAAGGAGAATAACAATGTTCAGGTCACTGTTTCTGGCGGCCGCCCTGATGGCTTTTACCCCGCTTGCAGCAAACGCAGGTGAAATTACCCTACTGCCATCAATCAAATTACAAATTGGCGATCGCGATCATTACGGTAATTACTGGGACGGTGGTCATTGGCGCGACCGTGATTACTGGCATCGTAATTACGAATGGCGTAAAAACCGCTGGTGGCGTCACGATAATGGCTACCACCGTGGCTGGGATAAGCGTAAAGCGTATGAGCGTGGCTATCGTGAAGGCTGGCGCGACCGTGATGATCATCGCGGGAAAGGCCGTGGACATGGGCATCGTCATTAAACACATCCACCAATGGAGCACGATGCCTGATGCGACGCCCGCGCGTCTTATCAGACCTACAGCCCACTCCATTGAACGCGTAGGGCGGATAAGGCGTTTACGCCACATCCGCCAGTGATGCCTGGTACGACGCCAGTTGAACTACAACCCCAGCGCCGTTCCCACCAACAGCCAGATATTCAGCGCCACTACCAATACCACAATCACCCAGCCAGCCTGTTTTACGCGTTTGCTGTTCACCAGATCGCCCATCAACTTACTGTCACTGGTGAAAATCAACAGTGGAACCAGCGCCAGGGCAATACCAAAACTTAGCAGCACCTGACTCATGACCAGAATCCGTGTCGGATCTAATCCCATCAGGATGACAATAAATGACGGCAACATGGTCACTGTCCGGCGCACCCACAGCGGGATATGGAAACGAATAAAGCCCTGCATCACCACCTGCCCCGCCAGCGTACCCACCACCGTTGAAGAAAGCCCTGCTGCCACCAGGCTTAAACCAAAGACCGTCGCTGCAGCATTGCTTAACAGCGGTTGCAGCGTCAGGTAAGCTTCGTCAAGATCGGCGACACCAGTATGGCCGGAAAAGTGGAACGCGGCAGCAGCCGTTGCCATCATCGCCAGATTGACAAAACCAGCAATAGTCATGGCAATCGCGACATCCCATTTGGTGGCTGAATAACGTTGCTGGCGTGACCCACCATGCAGATGCTGGGTCAGCGAAGAGTGCAAATAAATCACATGCGGCATAATCGTCGCCCCCAGCACACCCGCAGCCAGGAAGACCGCCTCTGAGGTCGGTAAACTCGGGATCACCATCCCTTTACTCAACTGCACCAGGTTAGGCTGGGAGAAGATCAGCTCAACAATGTAAGCCGCTGCGACAAACAGCAGTAGCCCGCCAATCACTTTCTCCAACGGTTTTTGCCCGCGACGTTGCAGCATTAAAATCAGGAAGGTTGCGATACCCGTTAATACGGCGCCCTGCAACAGCGAAACCCCAAGAATCAGTTTGAAACCGATAGCCGCACCAATAAATTCCGCCAGGTCGGTAGCCATCGCAATAATTTCTGCCTGAACCCAATAGAACCAGACGACCGGACGCGGGTAGTGATCGCGAATTTGTTCCGCCAGATTTTTACCGGTGGCAATCCCCAGTTTGGCTGAGAGGATCTGAATCAACATCGCCATCAGATTAGCCCAGACAACAACCCACAATAGCTGATAGCCGAAGCTGGCACCCGCCTGAATATTGGTCGCAAAGTTACCAGGATCGATATAACCAATCGCCGCAATGAACGCAGGTCCCATTAATGCGAGCCTCATCTTGCGCGCCGCCCGTCCGCTGCTACTCTCAACGCGATAGTTCGTCATCTTGTTGTGCCTCTAAAACATAGCCTTTGCTATGTTTCATGCTATGCCAAACGAGAATGATTATCAAATTCATTTAAATGGGTTGTGATGATTTCTCTGATAGACCAAGATTATGACTACGAAAAGATTGATGGTTTGAATGTTATTTTTATGTTTAATGTTAGCACATTTACATAACTTTCCGCTTCCATACACAACATAGCAGAAATGTAGGACAGCTCACTATTTTTGAAGCTTGTCACAGGACGTCATTATAGTGTGTGTCAGATCTCGTTTTCCTGAATCATGTTGCATAGAATGTGCACGGAAATTTAACCTGCCTCATATTTGGAGCAAATATGGACCGCGTCCTTCATTTTGTACTGGCACTAGCCGTTGTTGCGATTCTCGCATTGCTGGCAAGCAGCGACCGCAAAAAAATTCGTATCCGTTATATTATTCAACTGCTTGTTATCGAAGTATTACTGGCGTGGTTCTTCCTGAACTCTGACGTTGGTCTGGGCTTCGTGAAAGGCTTCTCCGAAATGTTCGAAAAACTGCTCGGATTTGCCAACGAAGGTACTAACTTCGTCTTTGGTAGCATGAATGATCAAGGCCTGGCGTTCTTCTTCCTGAAAGTGCTATGCCCTATCGTCTTTATTTCTGCGTTGATCGGTATTCTCCAGCACATTCGCGTGTTGCCGGTGATTATCCGTGCAATTGGTTTCCTGCTTTCCAAAGTCAATGGCATGGGCAAACTGGAATCCTTTAACGCCGTCAGCTCCCTGATTTTGGGACAATCCGAGAACTTTATCGCCTATAAAGATATCCTCGGCAAAATCTCCCGTAATCGTATGTACACCATGGCAGCAACGGCAATGTCCACCGTGTCGATGTCCATCGTTGGCGCATACATGACGATGCTGGAGCCGAAATACGTCGTTGCTGCACTGGTACTGAACATGTTCAGCACCTTTATCGTACTGTCGCTGATCAACCCTTACCGCGTTGATGCCAGCGAAGAAAACATTCAGATGTCCAACCTGCACGAAGGTCAGAGCTTCTTCGAAATGCTGGGTGAATACATTCTGGCAGGTTTCAAAGTCGCCATTATCGTTGCAGCGATGCTGATCGGCTTTATCGCCCTGATCGCCGCACTGAACGCACTGTTTGCCACCGTGACTGGTTGGTTTGGCTACAGCATCTCCTTCCAGGGCATCCTGGGCTACATCTTCTATCCGATTGCATGGGTGATGGGTGTTCCTTCCAGTGAAGCACTGCAAGTAGGCAGTATCATGGCGACCAAACTGGTTTCCAACGAGTTCGTAGCAATGATGGATCTGCAGAAAATTGCTTCCACGCTTTCTCCGCGTGCAGAAGGCATCATCTCTGTATTCCTGGTATCTTTTGCTAACTTCTCTTCTATCGGGATTATCGCGGGCGCGGTTAAAGGCCTGAACGAAGAGCAAGGTAACGTCGTTTCTCGCTTCGGTCTGAAACTGGTTTACGGCTCTACGCTGGTGAGTGTGCTTTCTGCGTCAATCGCAGCACTGGTGCTGTAAGTCCAATACATTCATTAAAAAAGCCGGGGATAATTCCCCGGCTTTTTTACGTCTGTTAATCAACTAATGGCTGAGGGCGACCAATCAAATACCCTTGCAGATATTGCACCCCAAGTTTATGCAATAACGCCTGCTGCTGTTGCGTTTCGACAAACTCCGCTACCACGCTTAACGACTTCGCTTTCGCCAGGTCGGTAATTGACCGCACAATCATCGCATCCAGCGTATTAGTCACTATATCTTTCACAAAGACGCCATCAATCTTGATGATATCGGCCTGCAAACGTTTTAATCGCTCGTAGTTGGCATAACCAGTGCCAAAATCATCAATCGCAATACGGAAGCCAAATTTATGCAGTTGCTCGATGTTGTACATACTGCTTTCTGCATTTGAAAACGCCTGCTCCTCGGTGATCTCAAGAATGACTGTCTCCGGGGAGATGTGATAACGCTTAAACAGACGAATAATCCGCCCGGCGATATTTTTTTGCAGCAGAGTGAGCGGCATTAAATTGACTGAAAAGCGCGGACCTTTATTATTGGAAGGGTGAGTTGCTAACCACTTCAACAGAGATTCCAGCACCTGCAAATCGAAACGCGCGCTAAGGTTAAACTGGGCGATAAGCGGCAGAAATTTATCCGGCGTCATAATGCCGTCGTCATATTTCAGACGCGCCAGGATCTCATCATAGCCCTGCCCCTCTTTGTTTCGAATGGGCTGAGCGTAGAGGAGCAAGTCACCATTATCTAACGCCTTACGAATGGTGTTCAGCAACAGTACCTGTTTGGTGGTCTGCCCGGACGCTATTTCCTCTCGATTATCCAACGCCAACACATGATGATGAACGCAGGATTGTTCCGCCAGCCAGCTTAACTGCCCCAGCATGGGCTGCAGGGTTTCCTGATTGCCATCAAAACGCCCCCAGGCGGCACCATAGCCCATATCCAGGCCGGTGTTGTTCCAGTGAATCTGCCGACTATTGAGGATGTTAACCATATGCTGTAGTCGACCTTCCGTTTCCGGCCCGGTCAGTACCAACAGCAATTCACTGCCCGGCAGTTGATACAACTTTTCGTTTTCCTGCATCAACGGCAGCAAGGTACGGTAAATTGAGCGGATACAATGAACACGCATCACCAGGCCGTAATGACGACTCAGAAACTCAAGATTATCAATACGCAGGCAGCAAAAACTCTTTCCTGCCTCCTGCTCTTGCGATTGCTCCAGTGCACGAAAGTTGGGTAATAGCGTTAATGGATCGGTCAGCGCCTGCAAATGCCAGCGGCGGTTAAGCCATTCACTTCGATGATAAATACGCACCATGTAAAGCAGGCAAACGCTAAAGGAAATCAGCACCGCGAGAATAAATGCCAGCGAATATTCGGTTTCGACCCCTTGTAAAAAATTCTGGTTGTAATTCAGGAGGAAAAGAGTCGAAACAGCCCAGGTGAGATTTAAAAACGGATAACGAAGTTTACCAACACCAAGGGTAAAGATGATGAAGAAAACGGGCACCAGGTAACCGGCAATAAAATCGTTTTCATAAGGCGTACACATCAGAAGCAGCAGCACGCTAAGAGTTGCCAGCCAGCTTAAAGTAAATGCACGTTTCTCTTTGTTCAGCGACGGGGCGATATCCCTGCGCCACAATATCTGCGCAAAGTGGGGACTTACAACCATGCGAGTGAGATAGTAAAAGAACATGTTGTAAATCAGCACAGCGGTGAAAAGGCTAAGCAAATCAACGACCGTGAAAATAGCATCTGCATCGCCGAAAAATGTCGATATCTTTAGCGGGAAATCAAAAAAGCTACCCACCAGATACATGCTGCCTTTGATGCCAATCGGCGTCACTAAACCAAGCCAGAAGAGACGTTGCCAGACGTATCGGGTGGTCAACCCATAACGCCAACGCGTTCCTAACTGCCAGCGTAATATTGCACAGGCACACAGCACTACAAATGTCTGGCTGCCGAGCATGACGGCAGTTTGCAAAAATGAGAGATGAAAATTCCACAGATTAGTGCAAAACATCCCGCATAAAACAGGAACAACACCACGCCAGCCAAAGATGAATAATATTGACAGCATTACGCACAGTGGCATCCACGCCAGAAAGATATAGCTGGAATGGATAACGGCCAGTGGCGAAATAAAACGGGATAGCTGAATAAGTACCACGGTGAGCGTAAACGCCAGTGTGAATATCTTGATATTTTTTATCAGGTTATGCTCCACAAACATGAGTAGACTACTCTCACTGATCGGGGTTTTCAGGCACACAAATAATAAGTTTATTCGCATCGCGAAGCAAACAGGGGCCGGCCTGTTGCCGATTTTTCATCCAATGATGCTTTCACCAGGCGGCACTAACCCGGACGTAGACTGTATTACAAAAGCGGCAAAAATCAGAGACAAAAAACCCCCGCTTCACAGCGAGGGTTTGAAATTTGGTGGAGCTAAGCGGGATCGAACCGCTGACCTCTTGCATGCCATGCAAGCGCTCTCCCAGCTGAGCTATAGCCCCACGAGGCGTTTACGTACCAAATTTGCTGGGTGCAAAATTTGGTGGAGCTAAGCGGGATCGAACCGCTGACCTCTTGCATGCCATGCAAGCGCTCTCCCAGCTGAGCTATAGCCCCGTCACGTAAAGCTTGTCGAGTTGACGGGCGGCATCATATGAATTCCGTCCGAATGTGTCAACGGCAAATTGCAGCGCCTTGTTTCAATCGCTGAAAAATCAGGCAAATGAACATTTTTGGATTACGCCTCGCATTCAGTAGTTATTCATGTCACGGTTTCATGTAAATTGATGCTATAAAATGAACACTTAATAGACCCACAACTATTCCGGGAATTGTTATGTTCAAGGAGAGGATGACGCCAGATGAACTTGCCAGACTGACCGGTTATAGCCGCCAGACCATTAATAAATGGGTACGCAAGGAAGGCTGGACGACATCACCCAAACCAGGCGTCCAGGGGGGTAAGGCTCGACTGGTACACGTCAATGAACAGGTTCGTGAATATATTCGCAATGCAGAACGCACGGAGGGTCAGGGAGAAATCCCAGCCCTGTCTGGCGATGCACCGCTTGAAGTGCTGTTAGCTACGCTGGCGAAAGAGATGACGCCGGCTGAACAAAAACAGTTTACATCATTGCTTCTGCGGGAAGGGATTATCGGGTTATTACAACGCTTAGGGATTCGCAATAGCAAATAATATGAAAAGATTACGCAATAAAATGACCACCGAAGAACTGGCGGAATGCCTCGGTGTGGCTAAACAAACCGTTAACCGCTGGATTAGAGAAAAAGGCTGGAAAACAGAAAAATTTCCCGGAGTGAAAGGAGGTCGCGCCAGACTTATTCTACTGGACACACACGTTTGCGAATTTATTCAAAACACGCCTGCCTTCCATAATACGCCAATGCTTCTTGAGGCCGAAGAACCCCTTGCTGAATACGCGCCAGGTATGCGCACTCCGGCTTATCGGCAAATCATCAGCGCAATAGACAATATGACTCACAGTGAGCAGGAAAAAGTTGCGCAATTTTTGTCACGTGAAGGGATTCGTAATTTCCTTGCCCGTCTCGACATTGACGAATCAGCATAAATAAAAATCGGCAGGATACTATCTCCTGCCGTTTATCTTTTATGCGCTAATTACTGCTGGTTTTCGCGTTCAGCAATAAAAGCCAGAGCTTTATTGATGCGCTCGATGCTACGTGCTTTGCCGATCGCGTGAACGGTAACATCCAGTGCCGGAGACTGCCCCGCACCAGTAACGGCGACACGCAGCGGCATACCAACTTTACCCATTCCCACTTCCAGCTCGTCCGCCGTCGTCTGAATAGCGTGGTGAACGTTTTCAGCTGTCCAGTCAGTAATCGCGGCCAGTTTGTCGCGAACTACTTCCAGCGGCTGACGTGCTACCGGACGCAGATGTTTTTTCGCTGCATCGGCATCGAACTCAGCAAAATCTTCGTAGAAGTAACGGCAGCTCTGTGCCATCTCTTTCAGCGTCTTGCAGCGTTCACCCAGCAGTTTAACCAGATCCGCCAGCTGCGGGCCGTTGCGGGTATCGATATTTTCCTGCTCGATGTGCCACTGTAAATGGGTAGCAACATACTCCGGCGGCAGCGTGTTAATGTAGTGATGGTTCAACCACAGCAGCTTGTCGGTATTGAACGCGCTGGCGGATTTGCTGACGGCATTCAGGGTGAAGTATTTGATCATCTCTTCACGGGTGAAGATTTCCTGATCGCCGTGGGACCAGCCCAGACGCACCAGATAGTTCAGCAACGCTTCCGGCAGATAGCCGTCATCACGATACTGCATTACGCTGACCGCACCGTGGCGTTTGGACAGTTTTTTACCATCATCGCCGTTGATCATAGAAACGTGCGCATAAACCGGCACTGGTGCTTTCAGGGCTTTAAGAATGTTGATCTGGCGCGGCGTGTTGTTGATATGGTCTTCACCACGGATAACATGGGTGATTTCCATATCCCAGTCATCGACAACTACACAGAAGTTATAGGTCGGAGAACCATCAGTACGGCGGATGATCAGATCATCCAGCTCCTGGTTGCTGAACTCGATCGGACCACGGATCTGATCGTCAAAAACCACAGAACCTTCTTGCGGATTAGCAAAACGAACGACACATGGTTCATCATCAGCATGATGCTCATGGCTGTGGCGGCAGCGACCGTCATAACGCGGCTTCTCACCTTTCGCCATTTGCTCTTCACGCAGTGCTTCCAGACGCTCTTTAGAGCAATAGCATTTATAGGCCGTGCCCTCTTCCAGCATCTGATCGATAACTGCGTTATAGCGATCAAAACGTTTGGTCTGATAGTACGGACCTTCATCCCACTCCAGACTTAGCCAGTTCATACCATCCATAATGGCTTCGATAGCTTCCGGCGTAGAACGCTCAAGATCGGTGTCTTCAATACGCAGCACGAACTCACCGCCGTGGTTACGTGCAAAAAGCCAGGAGTAAAGAGCAGTACGCGCGCCGCCAACGTGCAGATAGCCTGTTGGGCTTGGCGCGAAGCGAGTTTTGATTTTCATGAAATGGCCTTACGTTTAGAAAGATGCCGACAACCGGCAAATCCTAGAAAAATTGAGTGGGCGACATTCTATCACTCCAGCCTGATTCCTCAATGTAGTTCGGGTTGCTACATGATGCATTATTGTTTTCGTTGAGAAATTGCGCAACGCGGTCTGTTTTGCGATCATCCTGCTTAATTTTACGACGAACAAACAAATTCTTTAGAAAATGCGTTGACTCATTTCCAACTCTCCCTATAATGCGACTCCACACAGCGGGGGTGATTAGCTCAGCTGGGAGAGCACCTCCCTTACAAGGAGGGGGTCGGCGGTTCGATCCCGTCATCACCCACCACTTTCTCGCCAGCTAAATTTCTTGCAATAATGTGAAGTACCGAAGTGGGTGATTAGCTCAGCTGGGAGAGCACCTCCCTTACAAGGAGGGGGTCGGCGGTTCGATCCCGTCATCACCCACCACTTTCTCGCCAGCTAAATTTCTTGCAATAATGTGAAGTACCGAAGTGGGTGATTAGCTCAGCTGGGAGAGCACCTCCCTTACAAGGAGGGGGTCGGCGGTTCGATCCCGTCATCACCCACCACTTCGGGTCGTTAGCTCAGTTGGTAGAGCAGTTGACTTTTAATCAATTGGTCGCAGGTTCGAATCCTGCACGACCCACCAATGTAAAAAAGCGCCCTAAAGGCGCTTTTTTGCTATGTGCGATTTGCGAAATTGCCAGATTCGCTTCGCTTATCAGACCTACGATTTCCGGCAATCTCCCCCTCGCCTACTGTCTCAATGCTGCCAACAGCTTAACCATCGCGGGCGTCACCTGCTGCGTTTCATAAACAATATATAAATCTGCCGGGATGCGCTCTTTGAGCGGACGGAAAATGACACCAGGCCAGTTCATCTGTGCATAGCTGTCTGCTATCAATGTGATACCAATGCCCATACTGATCATGGCCAGCACCGTTTGTGGTTCATTAACTTCGCGAATAACAACCGGTGAAAAACCCGCCTGCTGACAAACGCGCTGCAAAAATTCCCAGTCAGTGTACACGGGCGGCATTGTGACAAAATACTCGTCACGTAGTGCTTCCAGCGGAACGTCGGAATATGATGAGAGGTGATGCTCTTCAGGCATCGCTACCAGAAACGCCGATTCATGCAAGCGTAAGCTGGTAAAATCTTCCGGTGGTTCTGTCGCCATTCGCCAGATCCCGGCATCGAGTTCGCGGCGCTCCAACAGCGCCATTTGCATCGCAGGCATCTTTTCGCGAAACAGTACTTCAACGTTGGGGTTTTCCCTAAGGAATCGCCGCATAACCGGCCGCATCCGTCCCCACATTGCCGTTCCGACCACACCGAGTTCAATCCGCCCTGCTTCTCCCCGGCCTATTTGTTCAATCCGAGCCAACACCTGATTTGCATTCATCAGCAATCGGCGCGATTCTTCCATCAAGATTTTGCCCGCGTGTGTCAGGGCGACGCTGCGCGAATGACGAATAAAAAGCTGTGTGCCGAGTTGATTTTCCAGCTCTTTAATATGAATACTGAGCGGAGGCTGAGACATATTTAAACGCGCCGCTGCGCGGCCAAAATGTAACTCTTCCGCTACAGCAAGAAAATAACGGAGCAACTTAAGGTCTGTTCTGTAAATGCGTTCCATAATTAAATGCTCCGTTTAATAAAAATATCTTATTAAATTATCACGGCATAAAGTATTTCACCACCAGATAACCTACATACATAAACACAATAGATAATATACCCGGCAATACATTTGGCACGGGAATAGGTAACCGCACGATTGTAAATAAAGCACCAATACCAAAACCGACGCCAGAAGAAAATAAAATATCTTTCATTAATTAACCTTTATCATAAAAGCAGCCCTGAAAAACGGAGCTGCCAGTTCTTTTAATGTGTCACTGTTCGATGTGTTATCTTTTCAGGGTCATGGTTATATTTAAATCCAAAGAAAAATATCACTGCGAGGAAAAGAGAATATCCTGCAAACATCAGCCAGATAGTTTGCCAGTCTTTTACGCCATCTACCGAGAAGTAATCCACTGCCATGCCGCTCAGAATCGAGCCAACCCAAGCACCGACACCATTTACCATGGTCATAAAGAGCCCCTGTGCGCTGGCACGAATGTTGGAATCAACTTCCTGTTCAACAAAGACCGAACCGGAAATATTGAAGAAATCAAATGCGCAGCCGTAAACAATCATCGACAGCAGCAGCAAAATAAACCCAGTTGGTGACGGATCGCCATAAGCAAAGAAGCCAAAGCGCAGCGTCCAGGCCACCATACTCATAAGCATGACCGTTTTGATGCCGAAACGCTTCAAAAAGAACGGAATCGTCAGAATGAAACCGACTTCAGCCATCTGTGAAACTGACAATAAAATGGACGGATATTTCACCACGAAGCTATCAGCAAACTCCGGGTTACGGGCAAAATCATGCAGGAACGGGTTGCCAAAAACGTTGGTAATTTGCAGTACCGCGCCCAGCATCATGGCGAAGAGGAAAAAGATGGCCATACGCGGATTTTTGAATAGCACAAACGCGTCCAGACCGAGTTTACTGGCAAGCGAAGTAGTCACTTTTTTCTGCGCAACAGGAATTTTAGGCAAAGTCAGCGCGTAAGCCGACAGCAGCAGAGACGCGCCGGAAGCGATATACAATTGCAGGCTGCTCAATTCCAGATGCAGTAAGCTTACTGCCCACATCGCAATGATGAACCCCACCGTACCAAAAACGCGAATAGGCGGGAAAGCTGTCACCGGGTCAAGCCCGGCCTGAGCGAGGCAGGAATAAGAGACGCTGTTTGATAACGCGATGGTCGGCATAAATGCCATTGCATTGACTAACATCACCCAAAACATCGTCTCCGGATCACTGACGGATGCCGCATAAAAAAGCACGCCAGCACACACCAGGTGGTACAGCATATATGCGCGTTCCGCACGCAGCCATTTATCCGCGATAATCCCCATAATGCCAGGCATAATAATCGCAGCAATCCCTTTGGAGCTGTAGACCATACCGACGTTAGCGCCGGTAAAATGAAGGGTATTAATCATGTAGGAACCGAGGGTAACCAGCCAGCTCCCCCAGATAAAATATTGCAAAAAGGACATTACCTTTAAGCGCAAAGCGATGCTCATAATCGTTTCCTTGTCGCATCATGTGGCCTCACCCGTGAGGCCGTTTATTGTTGTTTTAATCAGGCAATATTGCGCAGAAAGCCGCAAATAAGGTTGATAAAGTTCTGCTTAGAGAGATCCGCTGCCGCCAACGTTTGGGTATGCGAGAGCTTCACGTCACTCAGACCTTCCGCCATATTGGTAATCGCAGAAACGGCCACGACCTTCAGGTCACAATGGCGTGCTGAAATAACTTCAGGCACAACGGACATTCCAACGACATCCCCGCCAATAATTTGCATCATGCGAATCTCTGCCGCCGTTTCGAAATTCGGCCCCGGATACGAGACGAACACACCTTCCGTCAGGGGGAAACCCTCTTCTTTCGCCACTTTTTGCAACAGTGCGCGGTAGTCCGCATCGTAGGCATTCGCCAGCGAGAAGAAGCGTTCGCCAAAGCGTTCATCGTTAAGACCCACCATCGGTGTACCTGGCATGGTGTTGATGTGGTCTTTCAGCGCAACCAGACTGCCCGCACCGACTTCCGGACGCAGTGAGCCCGCCGCATTGGTGCAGAACAGCAGTTCACAGCCCAGCAATTTGAAAGTACGAATCGCGTCGGTCATGATGGTCATTCCACGACCTTCATAGAAATGCCCCCGACCTTTCATACATGCCACCGGAACGCCCTGGAGATGCCCCAACACCAGCTCACCTGCATGACCATGCACCGTACTTACCGGGAAGCCCGGCAGCTTTTCGTAGGAAATGGCGACCGCGTTCTCAATCTGATCGGCCAGCGCGCCCAGCCCGGAACCTAAAATAAAAGCCACTCGTGGTGTGAAATCTGGTTTATAAGCCTGGATAATATCGACGCAATACAGCGGGTTATGAGAAAATGGAGCCTGAGACATATATATCCTTTTTTCAGTAGGGTTGAATCTAATGTCTTTTTATAGCGAGGTTGTCCCGGCTCTTACCAATACACTTTCCTCACGCATTCAATAGCGATTTGATATCGATCGATTTATATCTTTTCACTATTAATTCCCTGCAAAAACTATATTGGCGATATCTACTTTCTTGCATTAACAATATGCCGTTTTTAACAAACAACTTTATTAAGCAATCTACTAATAACGATCGGCATAGGGAATTATGCTATGAAAAAACATCTTTTAACTCTGACGCTCACCTCTTTATTAGCCGTACCCGTAATCTCCCACGCAGAATTTAAAGGTGGGTTTGCAGATATCGGCGTGCATTACCTGGACTGGACCAGCCGAACCACCGAGAAATCGTCAACTAAGTCACACAAAGATGATTTTGGTTATCTGGAACTGGAAGGCGGTGCCAACTTTAGTTGGGGAGAAATGTACGGGTTTTTCGACTGGGAAAACTTTTATAACGACCGCCACGATAAACCAGGTAGTGAGCAGCGTTATACCTTTAAAAATACCAACCGCATTTACCTGGGCAATACCGGATTTAATCTCTACCTGCACGCGTATGGCACCTACGGTTCTGCAAATCGGGTAAATTTCAACGACGATATGTTCCTGTACGGTTTTGGCTACAACTTCACCGGTAACAGTTGGTGGTTCAAACCTTTCTTTGCCAAACGCTATACGGATCAAACCTATTACACGGGCGATAACGGCTACGTGGCAGGTTGGGTTGCGGGTTACAGCTTTATGCTGGGCAGAGAGAAATTCACCCTCACCAACTGGAACGAGTACGAGTTTGACCGTGACACGACCTATGCGGCAGGTAATGGCGGTAAAGAAGGGCTGAACGGTGCGGTCGCCCTCTGGTGGAATGCTACCCCGAATATAACTACGGGGCTTCAGTATCGCTACGCGGACGACAAGCTGGGAGAAGCCTGGTATCAGGACGCCATCATTTACTCGGTCAAATTTAACTTCTGAACCATTTCTGCCGGGATTCCCGGCAGAAATGCATAACACGATATATGATACAACGGCTCCCCTTCTCGCCCTGCCATCACTATTCCCCCTGTTCTTGCTCCACGTCCTCTAATGCTTCACCAGCTGTTGAAAGTGTCCGGTTCTTCCTTCGCTACTGTGACGAAAACCTTTAATTGTTTTAAAGAGTCATTCATCTATTTTCTTCATGAATGAATGCAATAAATCAATTTTATTTCTCAAACTGGAAGAAGCACAATAGAACCATCGATTATCTGGAGCCTTTATGAAACTTTTTCGTATCCTCGATCCTTTCACCTTAACCCTGGTCACGGTGGTGTTACTGGCTTCTTTCTTTCCGGCCAGAGGCGATTTCGTCCCCTTCTTTGAAAATCTGACCACGGCAGCCATTGCCCTGTTGTTCTTTATGCACGGCGCGAAGTTGTCGCGAGAGGCCATTATTGCAGGCGGTAGTCACTGGCGACTGCATTTGTGGGTGATGTGCAGTACCTTCGTGCTGTTTCCGGTTCTGGGCGTGTTGTTTGCCTGGTGGAAACCAGTAAACGTCGATCCCATGCTCTATTCCGGCTTTCTCTATCTTTGCATTCTTCCTGCCACCGTGCAGTCTGCAATCGCTTTTACCTCGATGGCGGGCGGTAACGTTGCGGCGGCCGTTTGTTCTGCATCAGCATCCAGCCTGCTGGGTATTTTCCTTTCGCCATTGCTGGTTGGTCTGGTGATGAATGTTCACGGTGCAGAGGGCAGCCTCGAACAGGTCGGTAAGATTATGCTGCAATTGTTACTACCTTTTGTGTTGGGGCATCTTTCTCGCCCGTGGATTGGCAACTGGGTGGCGCGTAATAAAAAGTGGATTGCGAAAACTGACCAGACCTCCATTCTGTTGGTGGTCTATACGGCCTTCAGCGAAGCTGTTGTTAACGGCATCTGGCACAAAGTCGGTTGGGGTTCGCTGCTGTTTATTGTGGTAGTTAGCTGCGTATTGCTGGCTATTGTGATTGTGATTAACGTCTTTATGGCGCGTCGACTGGGTTTCAATAAGGCGGATGAGATAACGATTGTCTTCTGTGGTTCGAAAAAGAGCCTGGCGAATGGTATTCCGATGGCGAACATTCTGTTCCCAACGTCAGTTATCGGTATGATGGTGCTGCCACTGATGATTTTCCATCAGATCCAGCTGATGGTTTGCGCGGTGCTGGCGCGTCGTTATAAGCGCCAGACCGAGCAACTACAGGCGCAGCAGGAAAGCCACGCAGGGAAGATTTAAAGCGGACGTTTCAGGGGCTGAACCAGTTGCGTCAGCCCCTCGGTTTTAATCAGCAGCGTGATTTGCATTAGCTCACCGAGTTTTCCTGCCGGGAACTCATCCTTGCGGGCAAACCACAAAAGATACTCTTCCGGCAGGTCGATTAAGCGACGCCCTTTGTACTTGCCAAACGGCATTATCGTATTGGCTATTTCAATCAGCTGCTCTTTTTCCATCTCAGTTACCCAGCAAACGTAGCATCTCTGCTTCGTCGATCACTTCAATGCCCAATTCCTGCGCTTTCGCCAGTTTAGAACCTGCGGCTTCTCCGGCGATCACCAGATCGGTTTTCTTCGAAACGCTGCCCGCGACTTTCGCGCCCAGTTCGACCAGGCGAGCTTTAGCATCATCACGCGACATCTGACTTAAGCTACCGGTGAGCACCACGGTTTTACCGGCAAACGGACTGTCGATCTCTTCCGCGTTAATCACCACCGGCGCAGGCCAGTGAACACCTTCCACCAACAGCTCGCTGATGACATTGCGGTTACTGTCTTCGGCAAAGAAGTTGTGAACATGGGATGCGACGACAATTCCGACATCGGGCACTTTTTGCAGCTCTTCAATCGAGGCTGCTTCCAGTGCGTCCAGCGTGCCGAAATATGCTGCCAAACCTGCTGCAGTGGCCTCGCCGACTTCGCGAATGCCAAGCGCATAAAGGAAGCGAGCAAAGGTGGTTTCTTTCGCTTTTTCCAGCGCGTTAACCACGTTTTGCGCTGATTTCGGCCCCATTCTCTCCAGTCCGGTCAGTTTGCCTGCGGTGAGTTTAAACAGGTCAGCAGGTGTGTGGACGTACTCTTTTTCAACCAGCTGGTCGATGATTTTGTCACCCATACCGTCAACGTCCATCGCGCGACGGGAAACAAAATGTTTCAGCGACTCTTTACGCTGAGCGCCGCAAATCAGGCCACCTGTACAGCGGGCGACTGCTTCACCTTCCACACGCTCGACGTCAGAACCACATACCGGGCAATGCGTCGGGAATACAACCTCACGGGTGTCTTCAGGGCGCTCAGAAAAGACGACGTTCACCACCTGCGGGATCACATCGCCAGCGCGGCGAATAACCACTTTATCGCCAATGCGTAAACCAAGACGTTCGATTTCATCGGCATTGTGTAAGGTAGCATTGCTCACCAGCACGCCTGCAACATGTACAGGTTCCAGACGCGCAACGGGCGTAATAGCGCCGGTACGTCCAACCTGAAACTCAACGTCGCGCACGAAAGTCATCTGTTCCTGCGCCGGGAATTTAAACGCCACAGCCCAGCGCGGGGCACGTGAAACAAACCCAAGCTGTTCCTGCTGCGCCAGTGAGTTGACTTTAATCACCACGCCGTCGATATCAAAGCCCAGCGTCGGGCGGTCTTCTTCCACTTTGTGGTAAAACGCCAGCACCTCTTCTGCCGATTCACATAACGTGACACGATCGCTGACCGGTAATCCCCACTTTTTAAATTGCATTAAACGACCAAGATGGGTGTCCGGCAGCTCGCCGCCTTCCAGCACACCAACGCCGTAGCAGAAGAACGTGAGCGGTCGCTTCGCCGTGATACGCGGATCAAGCTGACGCAGCGAACCTGCCGCAGCATTACGTGGGTTAGCAAATACTTTCCCGCCCGTGCGTCGCGCCTCTTCGTTGATCTTTTCGAACCCTGCTTGTGGCAGGAATACTTCACCACGCACTTCCAGGCGCGCCGGGATATTCTCACCATGCAATTTCAGCGGAATCGCGCGAATAGTACGGACGTTAGAGGTGATGTCTTCGCCGGTGGTGCCATCACCACGGGTCGCCGCACTGACCAGAACGCCATTCTCATACAGAATGCTGACGGCAAGGCCATCAAGCTTCAGCTCACAGCACCAGGTGACTTTTTCGTTACTTTTCAGACGATCCAGTACGCGTTTGTTGAAAGCGAGAAAACTCTCTTCATCAAAAACGTTGTCCAGCGACAGCATCGGTACTTCATGACGGATCTGGCTGAAGGCTGCCAGCGGCGCTGCACCTACGCGCTGGGTTGGTGAATCCGGGGTAATGAGTTCCGGATGTTTTGCTTCCAGCTCGCGCAGCTTACGCATCAGCCTGTCGTATTCAGCGTCGGGAATTTCCGGCGCATCCATCACATGATAAAGATATTCATGATGGCGAAGCGTCGTTCGCAGTTCTGTGAGTTGTCTTTCGATTGATTCCATATCGCACCATCAATGCTAAAAACCCCCGACAAGCGGGGGTTCGAAGAAGAGTTAATTTTCCTTAAGTGTATCAGACGTTAGCGTCTTTCACTTCGCGGATGATGTCCTGATACTCGCGCAGTTTCTGCGGAGTCATCATACGGCGCTGATCGTCAAGAACTACGCCACCGACTTCATCAGCGATATGCTGCGCAGATTGCAGCATCAGCTTGAAGTTTTGCAGTTCATCACCATAAGACGGAACCTGCATAAAGATAGTGACGCCAGGAGTGGTGAAATCCTTCATTTCAGGATCGAATGTTCCCGGTTTCACCATATTCGCCAGGCTGAATAACGCAGGGCCACTGCCGTCCGGGCTGAGATGACGATGGTAAATATTCATATCGCCAAAGATAAAGCCCGCCTGCTGAATGCTGTTAAGAAGCAGTTCACCATTCAGCTCGCTACCGTGATGCGCCGCGACGTTCATAATGATCACCGCTTCTTTACGCTTCGGCTTATCCATGACAGGTGCCGGTTCATTTACAGGTTCAGGCTGCGGTGCCGCTACGGGTTCCGCAACCTGGAAAGCCTGCTGCGCTGGTTGGGGCGCTGGCTGCGTCGGTTGCGGAGCTGGCGGTACTTGCGAAGCAACCTGCTGTTCAGGCTGCGGCTGGTAGGTCGGCTGCTGAACCGGCTGCGGTTGCTGAACCGGCTGCGCTGAATGCGGAGCATGTTGCGGCGATACCTGCGCTTCAGGCGGCTGCTGAACCGGTTGACGCGGCTGCGCAGACGCATAAGGCGGTTGGTACTGGTGTTGCGGCGACGGACGAGCAGCCTCATGCTCCTGGGCGTTAGCCGGGGCATGATTTACGCGGTGAACACGAACCTCACCAACGCCCTCATCATCTTCGACATCCTCATCATAAGAATCGTCGTCACGTTTTGACTTCATTCGTTTTAATGGCCGATCGCGGAACATAGAAGATCGTTCTTTACGGCTGGTCCAGAAACCATGTACCAGTAAAGCGATTATGGCGATCGCGCCAACAATGATTAATATCAGACGCAAATCCTGCATCATTATATTCTCTGTTGTTCTAACACCTTGCCACCACGGCAAACATTTACTCACTAAGAGTATTTGCCGATTACCTCGAGTGCAAGTGCACTCTTAACTTTCACAGCACAAAGATAGATGAAATCGTGCTTTTTGCTGTTTTTTCGAACATATCCTAACTGTCCATTGCGCAATTACCCGGTAAAATACGCAGAATTTTCCTGGGATTGGTCAAAAGGAGCATCTCCTGATTATGGTTTCAACATACACATCTTCCCCACGCAGCGGTTTTTACTATTTTGCGCAAGGCTGGAAGCTCGTCTCGCAACCCGGGATTCGGCGTTTTGTCATTTTACCTCTGTTGGTCAATATTTTGTTGATGGGAAGTGCATTCTGGTGGCTCTTTACCCAACTGGATGTCTGGATCCCATCATTAATGAGCCACGTGCCTGACTGGCTGCAATGGTTAAGCTATTTGCTGTGGCCTGTCGCGGTTCTCTCCGTGCTGCTGATTTTTGGCTATTTTTTCTCAACTATTGCGAACTGGATTGCCGCGCCATTTAACGGTTTATTGGCTGAACAACTGGAAGCAAGGCTGACAGGCGCTACGCCGCCGGATACCGGAATTTTGGGTATCATGAAAGATGTGCCGCGAATTATGAAACGCGAATGGCAAAAATTTGCGTGGTATTTGCCACGCGCCATCGTATTGCTGATCCTCTACTTTATCCCTGGCATCGGGCAAACCGTCGCGCCAGTGTTGTGGTTCCTGTTCAGCGCCTGGATGTTAGCCATTCAGTACTGCGACTATCCGTTCGACAACCACAAAGTGCCGTTTAAAGAGATGCGCACTGCCCTGCGCACGCGCAAAATCACCAATATGCAGTTTGGCGCATTAACGAGTCTGTTCACGATGATCCCGGTGCTCAACTTGTTCATTATGCCGGTGGCCGTCTGTGGCGCGACAGCGATGTGGGTCGATTGCTATCGCGCTAAACATGCACTATGGCGGTAACAATCTTCCGGTTATTTTGTAAACTATTTGTATGAAACAAGGGTGGCTTATGCCACCCTTATTCCATCTTGCAAGTCATTATTTCCCTTCTGCATATAGATATGCTAAATCCTTACTTCCGCATATTCTCTGAGCGGGTATGCTACCTGTTGTATCCCAATTTCATACAGTTAAGGACAGGCCATGAGTAAGATTTTTGAAGATAACTCGCTGACTATCGGTCACACACCGCTGGTTCGCCTGAATCGCATCGGTAACGGACGTATTCTGGCGAAGGTGGAATCTCGTAACCCCAGCTTCAGCGTTAAGTGCCGTATCGGTGCCAATATGATTTGGGATGCCGAAAAACGCGGCGTGCTGAAACCCGGCGTTGAACTGGTTGAACCCACCAGCGGCAACACTGGTATTGCTCTGGCTTATGTGGCAGCCGCTCGCGGTTATAAACTCACTCTGACCATGCCAGAGACAATGAGTATTGAACGCCGCAAACTGCTGAAAGCCCTGGGCGCAAACCTGGTACTGACTGAAGGCGCGAAAGGCATGAAAGGCGCGATTCAAAAAGCAGAAGAAATTGTCGCCAGTAACCCAGAGAAATACCTGCTGCTACAACAATTCAGCAACCCGGCGAATCCGGAAATTCATGAAAAAACCACCGGTCCGGAGATCTGGGAAGATACCGACGGTCAGGTTGATGTATTTATTGCGGGTGTCGGTACTGGCGGTACGCTGACCGGCGTCAGCCGCTACATTAAAGGCACCAAAGGCAAGACTGACCTCATCTCTGTTGCCGTTGAGCCAACCGATTCTCCCGTCATCGCCCAGGCGCTGGCAGGTGAAGAAATCAAACCCGGCCCGCATAAAATTCAGGGCATCGGCGCTGGCTTTATCCCGGCTAACCTTGATCTCAAACTGGTCGATAAAGTTATTGGCATCACCAATGAAGAAGCTATCTCTACTGCACGTCGTTTAATGGAAGAAGAAGGCATTCTTGCCGGAATCTCTTCCGGCGCGGCGGTTGCTGCGGCGTTGAAACTACAAGAAGATGAAAGCTTTACCAATAAGAATATTGTGGTTATTCTGCCATCATCGGGTGAGCGTTATTTAAGCACCGCATTATTTGCCGATCTCTTTACCGAAAAAGAATTGCAACAGTAATGCCAGGTTGTTAAAAATGCGTAAAAAAGCACCTTTTCAGGTGCTTTTTTGTGGCCTACTTCAAATTTTAGCCTCTCCTGGCATTGATTCAGCCTGTCGGAACTGGTATTTAACCTGACTAATTATTTTGATGCGCGAAATTAATCGTTACAGGAAAAGCCTTAGCTGAATCGATTTTATGATTTGGTTCAATTCTTCCTTTAGCGGCATAATGTTTAATGATGAACGAAACGTCAGCGGTCGATATCCGCCAGCAATGGACTGTACAGAACACTTCGTGCGTCGCGTCTGTTAAAAACTGGCGCTAACAATACAGGCTAAAGTCAAACCGCCAGGCTAGACTTTAGTTCCACAACACTAAACCTATAAGTTGGGGAAATACAATGTTCCAGCAAGAAGTTACCATTACCGCTCCGAACGGTCTGCACACCCGCCCTGCTGCCCAGTTTGTAAAAGAAGCTAAGGGCTTCACTTCTGAAATTACTGTGACTTCCAACGGCAAAAGCGCCAGCGCGAAAAGCCTGTTTAAACTGCAGACTCTGGGCCTGACTCAAGGGACCGTTGTGACTATCTCCGCTGAAGGCGAAGACGAGCAGAAAGCGGTTGAACATCTGGTTAAACTGATGGCGGAACTCGAGTAATTTCCCGGGTTCTTTTAAAAATCAGTCACAAGTAAGGTAGGGTTATGATTTCAGGCATTTTAGCATCCCCGGGTATCGCTTTCGGTAAAGCTCTGCTTCTGAAAGAAGACGAAATCGTCATTGACCGGAAAAAAATTTCTGCCGACCAGGTTGATCAGGAAGTTGAACGTTTTCTGAGCGGTCGTGCCAAGGCATCAGCCCAGCTGGAAACGATCAAAACGAAAGCTGGTGAAACGTTCGGTGAAGAAAAAGAAGCCATCTTTGAAGGGCATATTATGCTGCTCGAAGATGAGGAGCTGGAGCAGGAAATCATAGCCCTGATTAAAGATAAGCACATGACGGCTGACGCAGCTGCTCATGAAGTTATTGAAGGTCAGGCTTCTGCCCTGGAAGAACTGGATGATGAATACCTGAAAGAGCGTGCGGCTGACGTGCGTGATATCGGTAAGCGCCTGCTGCGCAACATCCTGGGTCTGAAGATTATCGACCTGAGCGCCATTCAGGATGAAGTCATTCTGGTTGCCGCTGACCTGACACCGTCCGAAACCGCACAGTTGAACCTGAAGAAGGTGCTGGGTTTCATCACCGACGCGGGTGGCCGTACTTCCCACACTTCTATTATGGCGCGTTCTCTGGAGCTGCCGGCCATCGTGGGTACTGGTAGCGTCACTTCGCAGGTGAAAAATGACGACTATCTGATTCTGGATGCCGTAAATAATCAGGTTTACGTCAATCCAACCAACGAAGTTATCGATAAATTGCGCGCTGTTCAGGAGCAAGTGGCTTCTGAAAAAGCAGAGCTTGCTAAACTGAAAGATCTCCCGGCTATTACGCTGGACGGTCACCAGGTAGAAGTGTGTGCTAACATCGGTACTGTTCGTGATGTTGAAGGTGCAGAACGTAACGGCGCTGAAGGCGTTGGTCTGTATCGTACCGAATTCTTGTTCATGGACCGCGACGCGCTGCCAACAGAAGAAGAACAGTTTGCTGCCTATAAAGCAGTGGCTGAAGCGTGTGGTTCGCAGGCTGTTATCGTTCGTACCATGGATATTGGCGGCGACAAAGAGCTGCCGTACATGAACTTCCCGAAAGAAGAGAACCCGTTCCTCGGCTGGCGTGCTATCCGTATCGCGATGGATCGTAAAGAGATCCTGCGCGATCAGCTCCGCGCTATCCTGCGTGCCTCTGCTTTCGGTAAATTGCGCATCATGTTCCCGATGATCATCTCTGTCGAAGAAGTTCGCGCTCTGCGCAAAGAGATCGAAATCTACAAACAGGAACTGCGCGACGAAGGTAAAGCGTTTGACGAATCAATTGAAATTGGCGTGATGGTGGAAACACCGGCTGCCGCAACAATTGCGCGTCATTTAGCCAAAGAAGTTGATTTCTTTAGTATCGGCACCAATGATTTAACGCAGTACACTCTGGCAGTTGACCGTGGTAATGATATGATTTCACACCTTTACCAGCCAATGTCACCGTCAGTGCTGAACTTGATCAAGCAAGTTATTGATGCTTCTCATGCTGAAGGCAAATGGACTGGCATGTGTGGTGAGCTTGCTGGCGATGAACGTGCTACACTTCTGTTGCTGGGGATGGGTCTGGACGAATTCTCTATGAGCGCCATTTCTATCCCGCGCATTAAGAAGATTATCCGTAACACGAACTTCGAAGATGCGAAGGTGTTAGCAGAGCAGGCTCTTGCTCAACCGACAACGGACGAGTTAATGACGCTGGTTAACAAGTTCATTGAAGAAAAAACAATCTGCTAATCCACGAGATGCGGCCCAATTTACTGCTTAGGAGAAGATCATGGGTTTGTTCGATAAACTGAAATCTCTGGTTTCCGATGACAAAAAGGATACCGGAACTATTGAGATCATTGCTCCGCTCTCTGGCGAGATCGTCAATATCGAAGACGTGCCGGATGTCGTTTTTGCGGAAAAAATCGTTGGTGATGGCATTGCTATCAAACCAACTGGTAACAAAATGGTCGCTCCGGTTGACGGCACCATTGGTAAAATCTTTGAAACCAACCACGCGTTCTCTATCGAATCCGATAGCGGCGTTGAGCTGTTCGTCCACTTCGGTATCGACACCGTTGAACTGAAAGGCGAAGGCTTCAAGCGTATTGCTGAAGAAGGTCAGCGCGTGAAAGTTGGCGATACGGTTATTGAATTCGATCTGCCGCTGCTGGAAGAGAAAGCCAAGTCTACCCTGACTCCGGTTGTTATCTCCAACATGGACGAAATCAAAGAACTGATCAAACTGTCCGGTAGCGTGACTGTGGGTGAAACCCCGGTTATCCGCATCAAGAAGTAATTCTTGCCGCAATGAAAAATGGCGCCATCGGCGCCATTTTTTTATGCATCTAACAGCGGCGGCAAAATCAATTCATCGCTCTCATGCTGCTGGGTATAACGCATTACCTCCAGCACACGTAAGCCCGCGCTGTGTACTGCGTCGGTTAACGCCTTCCCTTTCAGTAATCCACTAATAAGCTGGGCGCAAAACAGATCGCCAGTACCTTTCAGGTCGGTTTTTACCCGTGAATGGGAAATGACATTCACGCTATCGGCACTGACCACCACCACCTGCATCTCCTGATGTTCTTCATTGCCGGAGGCGCTGGTAACAACCACCCATTTTAATGTCTCTGAAAGCAGGCTTTTTGCAGCAGCAATGGCGCTGTCGAGGTCGCGGCAGTTTTTACCGGTCAATATTTCCAGCTCAAAGATATTTGGCGTAATCCCCTGCGCCAGCGGCAGTAAATATTGCCGATACGCATCGGGAAGATCAGCTTTGACGTAAATACCGCTATCAATATCGCCAATCACCGGATCAACCATAATCAGCAAGTCAGGATGCTCTTCGCGTAAGGCTGTCAGCCATTCGGCAAGGATTTTGATTTGCGATGCCGTCCCCATATAGCCCGTGGTAACAGCGCGAAGTTGGCGCAGCGCATCACGCTCCTGTAGCGCACGCAAATAGCCGCTAAACCACTCGTCCGGAATCGCACCACCGTAGAACGTATCGTAATGCGGCGTATTGCTCAGCAACACGGTCGGCACGGCAAAGACATTCAGGCCGTTCTGTTTAATCGCAGGCACGGCGATGCTGTTACCTACGCTGCCATACACCACCTGCGACTGCACGGCGACGATATCCGCCTGCAGCGCCCTGCTCTTATCGTTAAACAACAACAAACTACTCATTTAGTTTTTCTCCTTGCCGATGATCCCCATCGTATTCCAACCGAAACTTTACCTGATTCTGGCAGTCAAATCGGCTATCACAAAACAAGGATAAGGTAATTCAGTGAAGAAAATCATTTGTCTGGTCATTACGCTGTTAATGGCACTTCCCGCTTACGCGAAGTTAACAGCCCATGAAGAAGCCCGCATCAACGCCATGCTAGAGGGATTAGCACAGAAAAAGGATTTGATATTTGTACGCAACGGCGATGAACACACCTGTGATGAAGCGGTTTCCCATCTGCGTCTGAAGCTGGGCAATACCCGTAATCGCATTGATACTGCCGAGCAATTTATTGATAAGGTTGCCTCGTCATCATCGATTACCGGAAAGCCTTACATTGTGAAGATCCCTGGTAAGAGCGATGAAAACGCGCAACCTTTTTTACATACGTTAATTGCCCAGACGGATAAAACGTTGCCTGCGCAATAATCTTAAATTCCCGCCCCCTGGCTAAAGTGTTCTTCGCCAAATACGCCGGTGGAAAGGTAGCGATCGCCGCGATCGCAGATGATCGCCACCACTACCGCGCCAGCGTTAGCTTTTGCCACGCGCAGCGCACCAGCAACCGCGCCGCCAGAACTAACGCCGCAGAAAATACCTTCCCGCACCGCCAGTTCGCGCATGGTGTTTTCCGCATCGCGCTGATGAATATCCAGCACCTCATCCACCAGCGAGGCGTTGAAAATCCCCGGCAGATACTCTGCTGACCAGCGGCGAATGCCCGGAATGCTGCTGCCCTCTTCTGGCTGCAGGCCGACAATGGTCACCGGTTTGGATTGCTCGCGCATAAACCGTGACACACCGGTAATGGTGCCGGTTGTCCCCATACTGGAGACAAAATGGGTAATGCGACCGCCAGTTTGCTGCCAGATTTCCGGCCCGGTGGTGGTGTAATGGGCGTAGGGGTTATCGGGGTTGTTGAACTGGTCAAGCAACTTGCCTTCGCCCCGGTTCGCCATTTCCAGCGCCAGATCGCGCGCACCTTCCATGCCTTGTTCTTTGGTCACCAGAATCAGCTCCGCACCATAGGCACGCATCGCCGCACGGCGTTCCTGGCTCATGTTGTCGGGCATCAGCAATTTCATGCGATAGCCTTTAAGCGCGGCAATCATTGCCAGCGCAATGCCGGTGTTACCGCTGGTGGCTTCAATCAACACATCGCCCGGTTTAATCTCACCGCGTTTTTCCGCCTCAACAATCATCGATAGCGCCGCACGATCTTTCACCGAGCCTGCCGGGTTATTACCTTCCAGTTTTAACCAGACTTCACTGCCGTTATCCGGCCCCATTCGCTGTAACTTCACCAGAGGCGTATTGCCTATTGTTTGTTCTAATGTACTCACGATCTCTGTCCATACATGGTGTTGCCTGATGCGACGCTTGCGCGTCTTATCAGGCCTACAGGTTACAAAACCTTGCCATTAAAAAGCCCGGATCGCGGGAAGCGCCTCCGGGCGTTTAACATTCACTCAACCTATCAGGCGCTTTGTGCGAGAGCAAGTTCCTCATCGCGGGTTTCGATACGCTCGTCACCGTTATACAGCCGCGCATGTTGCAGCCCAACAAACAGGCGATCGCCGCGTACTGGCGCGTCATCCCCGCGCATCACCACGGTTAGCGGGTCGTCATACCATCCCAGCGGCTGCACCACTAATTGGGTGTAGTGGCCTTTCGGGCTGGCTTCCAGCACCTGAACCGGCAGCGGCGAATCCAGGCTGGTGCGGCGGCTGATATCCACTTCCCACGGGCGCAGGAAGAGATCCACCGGCCCCTGATAGGCAGGCGTATATCCCAGCGGCCAGCGATGTGCGCCAACATGGAACTGCCCGCCGCGAATGGTGCCACGCAGACGGTTTACTTCGCCCATAAATTCCAGCACAAAACGGGTCGCCGGTTCGCGCCATACCTGATCCGGCGCGTCAGCCTGTTCAATATTGCCCTGGCTCATCACCACCACGCGGTTGGCGACTTCCATCGCCTCTTCCTGGTCGTGGGTGACGAATACGCTGGTGAATTTCAGTTCTTCATGCAGTTGACGCAGCCAGCGACGCAGCTCTTTACGTACCTGCGCATCCAGCGCGCCGAACGGTTCATCAAGTAGCAGAATTTGCGGTTCAACAGCAAGCGCGCGCGCCAGCGCCACACGCTGTTTCTGACCGCCGGAAAGCTGCGCCGGATAACGATCCGCCAGATGAGCAAGCTGCACCATCTCCAGCAATTTTGTCACTTTCGCTTTGATGGCTGCGGCATTTGGCCGCTCGCGACGCGGCAGCACCGTCAGGCCAAAAGCGATATTGTCGAATACCGTCATATGGCGGAACAACGCGTAATGCTGGAACACGAAACCGACTTTACGGTCGCGCGCGTGCAGGCGGCTGACGTCAGTGCCGTGGAAGCGAATATGTCCGCTGGTTTGATGTTCCAGCCCGGCAATAATACGCAGCAGCGTGGTTTTCCCGGAACCGGACGGCCCCAGCAGCGCGACCATCTGGCCTGAAGGAATATCCAGTGAGATATCGTTCAGCACCTGGGTGCGACCAAAAGACTTCTTAATCCTGGCAATCTCAATGCTCATGATGTTCCTCCTGCTGCGCGCGTTTTTCCTGATTCTCCAGGCGCCATTGCAACATACTCTTCAAAAACAGGGTGATAATCGCCATCAGCGTCAATAACGCCGCAGCGGTAAAGGAGCCGACAGTGTTGTAGTCCTGCTCCAGCAATTCAATTTGTAACGGCAGCGACAGCGTTTCACCGCGAATCGAGCCGGAAACCACCGACACCGCGCCAAACTCACCAATTGCGCGGGCGTTGGTCAGCACCACGCCGTAAAGTAGCGCCCAGCGAATATTCGGCAATGTGACGCGACGAAACATCTGCCAGCCAGATGCACCAAGCAAAATCGCCGCTTCGTCTTCCTGGCTGCCCTGGCTTAACATCACCGGCACCAGCTCGCGCACCACGAACGGGCAAGTCACGAAGATAGTGACCAGCACCATCCCCGGCCACGAGAACATAATTTGCAGGTTATGCTCGTCGAGCCAACCGCCCAGCGGGCCATTCGAGCCGTAAAACAGCAGATAGACCAGACCGGCAACCACCGGCGATACGGCAAACGGGATGTCCAGCAGCGTCAGCAGCAACTGACGTCCCGGAAAATCAAAACGCGTCACCAGCCAGGCCAGCAGAATGCCGAATACCAGGTTTACCGGCACGGCAATCAGCGCAATCATCACCGTCAGCCAGATGGCGTGCAGCATGTCCGGGTCGGCCAGATTCTGTAAAACCGGCATCAGCCCTTTGCTGAATGCCTGCACGAAGATGTAAATCATTGGCACCAGCAGGATGAACGCCGAAACCAGCATCCCGGTGCCAATCAGAAACCATTTGCCCCAGTTAATCGGGCGCGCGTCATAACGCTTCAATTGGGTAACTTCCGCCATTAATGACCTACCACACGCCGACCAAAGCGACTTTGCAGAGTGTTAATAGAGAACAGCAGCAGCAGTGATGCCGCAAGGATCACCGAGGCAATCGCGCTCGCCGCCGGGTAATCAAACTCCTGTAAGCGAACGAAAATCATCAGCGACGTCACTTCCGTCTTCCATGCGATGTTCCCGGCGATAAAAATCACCGCGCCAAACTCACCGAGGCTACGGGTGAACGACAGCGCCACACCCGCCACCAGCGCAGGGGAAAGCTCCGGCAGCACCACTTTGCAGAAACTCTGCCAGCGCGTTGCACCGAGCGTTTCTGCCGCTTCTTCATATTCCGGGCCTAACTCTTCAAGCACCGGCTGCACGGTACGCACCACAAACGGAATACTGGTAAAGGCCATTGCCACCGCAATCCCCAGCCAGGTGTAGGTGACTTTGATATCAAACTTCGCCAGCCATTCACCGTAAAAGCCGTTAACCGAAAACAGCGAAGCCAGCGTTAAACCTGCTACCGCCGTCGGCAATGCAAACGGCAAATCCATCAGCGCATCAAGCAGAGTGCGCCCCGGAAAGCGATAACGGGTTAGGATCCATGCCATCAGCAGACCGAAAACGCCGTTAAAAATCGACGCCACAAACGCCGACAGCAGCGTCACTTTATAGGCCGCGACCACCTGCGGATTGGTGATCACCTCCCAGTACTGCGCCCAGCTCATCTCTGAGAGCTGCATCACCAGTGCGGAAAGCGGCAGTAACAAAATCAGGCACACAAACAGCAGACTGGTGCCGAGGCTTAAGGTAAAGCCCGGCAGCACACGTCTGGAAGCGACGGCAAACATCAGCTACGCCCCGCCGCTAACAGCTTGTCTAACTCGCCGCCGCTGGTGAAGTGAGTTTTCATCACTTCCGGCCAGGAGCCAAATTTGTCTTCCACGCGGAACAGCTCGGTCTGCGGGAATTTATCTTTCAGTTTGTCCATAACTTCCGGGTTATTTACGCGGTAGTAATAGTCGGTGATGATGGTTTGCGCCTGCGGGCTGTAGAGCCAGTTCAGGTAAGCTTTGGCGGCTTTTTCCGTACCGTTGGCCTGCACGTTTTTATCCACCCACGCCACCGGGAACTCCGCCAGAATGTTGGTTTTTGGAATCACCACTTCGAAGCCCTGCGCTTCATACTGTTTACGGATGTTGTTCACTTCCGATTCGAAGCTGATCAGCACATCGCCCAAACCGCGCTCGGCAAAAGTGGTGGTTGCGCCACGACCGCCGGTATCGAACACTTCGACGTTTTTCAGGAACTGGGTCATAAACTGTTCGGTTTTGGCTTTATCGCCACCGTCGGCTTTATCCGCTGCGCCCCACGCGGCTAAATAGGTGTAGCGCGCGTTACCGGACGTTTTCGGGTTCGGGAAAATCAGCTTCACGTCGGAGCGAACCAAATCGTTCCAGTCGTGGATATTCTTCGGGTTGCCCTTACGCACCAGGAAGCCCATGGTGGAGTAGAACGGCGAGCTGTTGTTCGGCAGGCGCGACTGCCAGTCGGCCGGGATCAGCTTGCCTTTGTCGTGCAGGATTTGTACGTCGGTCACCTGGTTATAAGTAACAACGTCGGCTTTTAAGCCCTGCAAAATCGCCAGCGCCTGTTTTGATGACCCGGCATGAGATTGTTTTATCGTCAGTTTGTCGCCGCCGTTATCTTTTGCCCACTGCTGTTCAAACGGGGTATTCAGGGCGGCAAACAGCTCGCGGGAGACGTCATAAGAACTGTTAAGCAGTTCCGTTGCCTGCACGTGGCCAGCCAGCAGCAGCGAAGCGACCAGCGCGAGAGAGTTCTTTTTCAGTAAGTTAACGGCCATTGCGCACCCTTATATATTTAATGACTTTCTAATAGCCATCATATTTATAACGGGCATGAAAGGAGTAACGGTTTTATATACCGTTTGGTGATTTGGAAGTTGAAAAGGGAATAAGAACTTGGTTCAACAGGCGTAATTGTTGCAGTCAGTTTGGACACGGACAGCGCGGAGAAACCGGAGCGTACACATAGTACGTGAGGATTTCGAGCACTGCCTGGGGCAAAAATGACAAATAAAATAGCCTGGTGAACTTAGTTCAAGACGAAATCCTCCCCACTAATGCAGGGAGGAAACAGAGGTGAATCAGATGCCGACGCTAACCGTCTCCGGTAGTGTGCTACCGCCATCGATCACATTCTGTGTACCTGTTAAATAGCTGGATTCATCCGACGCGAGGAAGGCTGCCAGTTCGCCGACTTCCAGCGGATCGGCGAGGCGACGCAGCGGGATTGCTTTTGCCATTTCGGTGAGCACCGATTCCGGATCTTGCGGATTTGACTGACGGGCGATGCTTTCCGCCATTGGCGTGCGAACGTAACCAGGGCAGATTGCATTAACGCGAATCCCCGACTGTGCATACTCCACTGCCAGCGATTTGGTCAGCCCCACAATCGCCGCTTTCGTTAAGGCATACGCTGTTTCGCCCGGATCGGCCACCATATCGCCGGTGACCGAAGACATCATCACAATGCGACCATCTTTGCGGGCAATCATCTCCGGCAGCACCGCCTTCGTGACGTTCCAGACACCTTTGATATTGATATCAATATGGAAATCGCGATCGTCATCGCTCATTTCAAGAAAACTACCCAGACGGCAAACACCTGCGTTATTCACCAGAATATCAATGCGCCCTTCTTTTTCCTTCGCGCGCTTGATCGCTGCCGTAACTGACGCCGGGTCGCGTACATCGGCAATTACCGCCGTACAGCGATGACCACGACCACACAGCTCATCCGCCAGCTTTTCAATCTCAGGGGAGATATCCAGCAAGATTAGGTTTGCGCCATGACGCGCAAAGGTTCTGGCAATTCCTTCACCAATGCCTTGCGATGCGCCCGTAATCAATGCTGTCTTGCCCGTGAGTTTACCCATTTCAAGTTTCTCCTTTTGAATACAGAGCATTACGCTCTATTGTCCCTACCATACCTGAATAACAGATCAATGCTGAGGAGTGGATCTAAATTCAGGAAAATCTTAAGTAAAATCTCCCATAACCACAACTCTGTCATTGTATGCATTCCCTGCTGTACATAATCAGGCAGGGAGATATGATTCACTCCATATGAAATTATTCGAAGGCAAATATTTAAGGTGATTGTATATGCAACTTGAAAAAATGATTACTGAAGGTTCGAACAGCGCCTCGGCTGAAATCGACCGCGTATCGACGCTGGAAATGTGCCGAATTATCAATGATGAAGATAAAACCGTTCCATTGGCCGTTGAGCGAGTACTGCCGGATATCGCAGCGGCGATTGATGTCATCCACGCCCAGGTCAGCGGTGGCGGTCGTCTGATTTATATCGGTGCCGGAACTTCCGGTCGGTTGGGGATTCTGGATGCCAGCGAGTGCCCCCCAACCTACGGCGTGAAACCTGGTCTGGTGGTTGGTTTGATTGCTGGCGGCGAATATGCCATTCAGCACGCGGTGGAAGGCGCGGAAGACAGCCGGGAAGGCGGCGTCAACGATCTGAAAAATATTGCGTTAACGGCGCAGGATGTGGTTGTCGGTATTGCTGCCAGTGGTCGCACGCCGTATGTGATTGCCGGGCTGGAATACGCTCGCCAGTTGGGCTGCCGCACGGTGGGCATTTCCTGTAATCCCGGTAGTGCTGTTTCAACAACCGCAGAGTTTGCTATTACGCCAGTCGTCGGGGCTGAAGTGGTTACCGGTTCTTCGCGGATGAAAGCAGGTACGGCGCAGAAACTGGTGCTCAACATGCTCTCCACCGGGCTGATGATTAAGTCAGGAAAAGTGTTCGGCAACCTGATGGTCGATGTGGTCGCCACCAATGAAAAACTACACGTGCGCCAGGTCAATATTGTCAAAAACGCGACCGGATGTAGCGCGGAACAGGCGGAAGCGGCGCTAATTGCCTGCGATCGCCACTGCAAAACAGCGATTGTAATGGTCTTGAAAAATCTCGATGCCGCAGAAGCGAAAAAACGCCTGGCGCAGCATGGCGGTTTTATTCGTAAGGCTCTGGAAAAGGAATAACCTATGGCTAAAGAGATCAGCAGTGAGCTTCTGAACACCATTCTTACCCGCGTCGGCGGCGCGGGAAATATCGCCAGTTGTGGTCACTGTATGACGCGTCTGCGTCTCGGTGTACATGACAGTTCACTGGTTGATCCTGATATCAAAACGCTGGAAGGGGTGAAGGGTGTCATTTTGACCAGCGATCAAGTACAGGTGGTATTTGGGTCGGGCAAAGCGCATCGTGCCGCAAAAGCGATGAGCGTGTTGTTGGGTGAAACACCAGTGCAGGATGCCGCAGAAATCGCCGCTCAGAACAAACGTCAGTTAAAAGCCAGACAAACCTCTGGCGTGCAGCAATTTCTCGCCAAATTCGCCACTATCTTTACGCCGCTAATCCCCGGATTTATTGCCGCCGGTCTGCTGCTGGGGATTGCGACGTTAATCGCCACGGTGATGCACGTTCCGGCAGATGCCCAGGGAACGCTGCCCGATGCGCTGAATTTTATGAAGGTATTCAGCAAAGGCTTATTCACCTTCCTGGTGATCCTGGTGGGATATAACGCCGCTCAGGCCTTCGGCGGCACAGGTGTAAATGGCGCGATTATCGCCGCACTGTTTTTGCTCGGTTATAACCCAGGCGCGACCACCGGTTACTACGCTGGTTTTCACGATTTCTTCGGCCTGCCTATCGATCCGCGCGGAAATATCATCGGCGTACTAATTGCCGCCTGGGCCTGCACCCGCATTGAAGGTATGGTGCGTCAATTTATGCCGGACGATCTCGACATGCTGCTGACCTCGTTAATCACTCTGCTGATCACCGCTACGCTGGCATATCTGGTGATTATGCCGCTGGGAGGCTGGTTATTCGAAGGCATGTCCTGGCTGTTTATGCATCTGAACAGTAATCCACTTGGCTGTGCAGTGCTTGCCGGACTGTTCCTGATTGCCGTGGTCTTCGGCGTGCATCAGGGCTTTATTCCCGTTTATCTTGCCTTGATGGACAGCCAGGGTTTCAACAGTCTATTTCCGATCCTTTCAATGGCAGGCGCAGGTCAGGTGGGCGCGGCGCTGGCGCTTTACTGGCGCGCGCAGCCGCACAGTGCCTTACGCAGCCAGGTGCGCGGGGCGATTATCCCTGGCCTACTGGGCGTTGGTGAACCGTTGATTTACGGTGTCACCCTGCCGCGCATGAAACCGTTTGTTACCGCTTGTTTAGGCGGCGCAGCAGGTGGATTGTTTATTGGTCTTATCGCATGGTGGGGTCTGCCGATGGGGCTAAACAGTGCCTTTGGGCCGTCTGGCCTGGTGGCGTTGCCGTTGATGACTTCGGCACAAGGCATCCTTCCGGCAATGGCTGTGTATGCAGGTGGGATTCTGGTGGCATGGATTAGCGGGTTCATTTTCACCACGCTCTTTGGCTGCCGTGACGTCAATCTGGACTAAGCCGTAACTTAGAAACAAAACAGCCCGATACGCTACGCTTATCGGGCCTGCAGGTTAACTGCAATTTATTGAATTTTAACGATCATACAGGCCGGATAAAGCATTTACGCCGCTCCGGCAAGACGCTACAGGTGCGTGAGTAAAACTTACAGCGCCATCAGCTTGTCCAGCGACGGTGCGAAGTAATAGCCGCCAGTGACCGGTTTGGTGAAACGTAACATTGCGTCACGTTTGCCATCAGTATCGCCAAACATGCTCAGCAGCTGTTGCTCAATGTTGTGCAGACGTGCGCAGTAAGCGCAGAAGTACAGACCGTGCGTGCCGCTGGCTGTACCGTATGGCAAGCTCTGGCGAACAATCTTCAGCCCTTTGCCGTCTTCTTTCAGATCAACGCGGGTCAGGTGAGAGGTTTCCGGACGTTCGTCGCCGTCAATCTCTTCGTTGGCTTCTTTGGTGCGCCCGATCATCATCTCCTGATCGTGAACACTCATACGGTTAAGCTGCTTCAGGTTGTGCTCCCAACGCTGCACAAACACATAGCTGCCGCCCGCATCCACGCCGTCTTTGATAACCGCCACTTCTCGACGCGTCTCTTCACCCGCCGGGTTTTCTGTACCGTCAACAAAGCCGCTCAGGTCACGCTCTTCAACCCAACGGAAGCCGTGGATCTCTTCTTTCACTTCAATGCAGTCACCAAAGGCTTCCATCGCCGCCTGAGCGACAGAGAAGTTTACGTCGTGACGCAGAGAAAGAATGTGGATCAACACATCGAACTGGGTCGTCGGCGCAAGACCTTTACCGTAGCCCGGAAAATCTTTCAGCTCTTCGGCCCCAACGCCGCCACTCAGAGCACGCCAGGTGTTGTTACCAAAGGCAACCACAGCACCGAGATGCGCGTCCGGGAATTTTGCTTCAAAGGTTGCCAGCTTATCGGCAAAGGTTTTACTGGCCGCACGCAGGGCATCAACATCCCCTTTTACGTTGGCTTCAATCCAAATCGCTGCGCGGCAATGTTCTGGCAAAATGCCACTCTGAACCTGAGACATTGTTCCTCCTGAAAATAAGAATGCCACGCAATCCGTGGCATTGTTGGGCGCTATTTTACGTGTTTTTTCGCGGCGGCGGTTTGTTCAGACGCAAATTAACGCCGCCAGATAATTTTACTGACTTTCCAGTTTTTCAGGGTATCGTCTGAAGGCATTAACCCTTCAGGACCACTCCACTCACCGCTGAACTGGTAGCTAATATGTTGACTGCCTTCGGCTTTACATTCGACAGCACGATTATCATCACCATCAGCTTTTTGGCAATTGCCAAATGCTTTGCTGTAAAGGTCGCTAAACGGTGTTCCGATTTTAACCCCCGTATCAGCAGGAATATCGCTATCCAGCACGTCAATACGGCTGATTGTGCCCTGATCGCCGTTAATCACCATCGCCACGTTGTCGCCTTTCATCACTTCGAAAAAGCGCACCACGTTGCCGTTCGCGGTTTTCATTCCGCTGCGCAGGCGATAATCGCCATCAAGCGCATCGGCAATGGCTTGTTCTTGCAGTGGTGTGGACGCCGTTAATTCACCCACGCCCTGCTCGCTCACTTTGGTGGACGACCCAAACCAGTTCCACGGGTTAGCGGCAGACCAGTTAACTGACGACATCGTGGAACAGCCGGTCAGCATCAACGGCATAGCGCATAACATTAAACGCAGCGATTTCATGTCACTTCCTTTGGTTATTCAATAACGTTGCTTGGAGTGCAAATTCACCAAAAAGTGCCGTTATTCTTTTTCTTCATAAAAACAAGCGCGTAAACGTCGATTGGTCAAAAGCCAGATTAACGCCACAATATCTGCCACTACCAGCGCCAGACCGATACCGCTAACCGATTCGCCGTTCAGCCACAGCCACGGTTGCCAGCAAAGCAAAACGAACTGCGCTAACAGCAACAGAAAATAGAGCACATGCCAGATACGGGGAAACGTAGCCCGCCGACCGCTCAACAAAAACGCCAGCACCGCCGGAATGCCAGGAATCAGCCCCAGCCAGAAATTATCGTGATCGGGATAAAACAGATTCAGCAGCGCACTACCCTGCTCGCGCGATGCACCGGCAATAACAAACAGTACCCAGGTTCGCGCCTGTAGCAAAAGCACAATCCAGAAGAGAAAAGGTAAACGCAGGCGTCCGTGCGCATCATAATGGACAGGATGAAACTCAGTACTCTTCATCTTCAATCAAACGCTTACCCAGACTCAGCACGTCGGCGTGTTCATATCCCAGGCGTTCATACATTCCGAGCACCATGTCGTTATCTTCCGGCACGTTGATCTGAATTTTCGGGCAGCCGCGAGCAATCAGCTTTTTCTCCAGCCGATTAAGCAGCGCATTAGCAATGCCACGCCCACGAAACTCAGGATGCACGCCAAGATAATAAGCAGATCCGCGATGCCCGTCATAACCGCCCATCACCGTTCCCACCACTTCACCGTTCACCTCAGCGACCAGAAACAAACTGACGTCATGGTTCATCTTGCGCTCGATGTCCATTTCCGGATCATTCCACGGACGCAGCAAGTCGCAACGCTCCCAAAGGGTGATGACCTCTTCGAAATCTTCCTGGCGAAATACGCGTATCTCCATGGTATTCGTTACCTTTTTGCGGGTTAAAAGGGTGATTATGGCGTGAACGGTCGAATTAGCCAATATCTGACGAAAATCGGTTGAAAAAGTGGCATAATGGGGAGTTGTCAACTATTGAAATGAAAAGTAAAACAATTCTCAACAGCAAACGGTCGTAACGGATTACGCGATACGATATAACATCTGGAACTTTATTATTACAACTCAGGCCGTATGAGCACTTTTAAACCACTAAAAACACTCACTTCGCGCCGCCAGGTGCTGAAAGCCGGATTGGCTGCCCTGACGTTGTCAGGCATGTCGCAAGCCATCGCCAAAGAAGAACCTTTAAAAACCAGTAACGGACACAGCAAGCCAAAAGCCAAAAAAGCTGGCGGCAAACGTGTCGTTGTTCTCGATCCAGGCCACGGCGGGATTGATACCGGGGCGATCGGTCGCAACGGTTCGAAAGAAAAACACGTGGTGCTGGCAATTGCCAAAAACGTCCGTTCCATTTTGCGCAATCATGGCATTGATGCGCGTTTAACGCGTTCTGGCGATACGTTTATCCCACTGTACGATCGCGTTGAAATCGCCCATAAACATGGCGCGGATCTGTTTATGTCAATTCACGCCGACGGCTTTACCAACCCAAAAGCCGCAGGTGCATCAGTCTTTGCCCTCTCTAACCGTGGCGCAAGTAGTGCGATGGCAAAATATTTGTCGGAACGCGAAAACCGTGCCGATGAAGTCGCCGGGAAAAAAGCGACTGACAGAGATCATCTATTGCAGCAAGTGCTGTTTGATCTGGTGCAAACAGATACCATTAAAAACAGCCTGACGCTTGGCTCGCATATTCTGAAGAAGATTAAGCCGGTGCATAAGCTGCACAGCCGCAACACTGAGCAAGCCGCGTTTGTGGTATTGAAATCGCCGTCGGTTCCTTCAGTGCTGGTGGAAACTTCGTTTATCACCAACCCAGAAGAAGAGCGACTGTTAGGCACGGCGGCGTTTCGTCAGAAAATCGCCACAGCGATTGCTGAAGGCGTGATCAGTTATTTCCACTGGTTTGACAACCAGAAAGCACACTCGAAAAAACGGTAAGTTATGAAGCCCGACGCACACCAGGTTAAACAGTTCCTGCTCAACCTTCAGGACACAATTTGCCAGCAGCTAAGCGCCGTAGATGGCACAGAGTTTGTCGAAGATAGCTGGCAGCGCGACGCTGGCGGCGGCGGACGTAGCCGGGTGTTGCGTAATGGTGGTGTTTTCGAACAGGCAGGCGTCAACTTTTCACACGTCCACGGCGATGCAATGCCGTCTTCCGCCACCGCTCATCGCCCGGAACTTGCCGGGCGCAGTTTCGAGGCGATGGGCGTTTCGCTGGTCGTGCATCCGCATAACCCGTATGTTCCCACCAGCCACGCGAATGTGCGCTTTTTTATTGCCGAAAAACCAGGCGCGGATCCCGTCTGGTGGTTTGGCGGTGGATTCGACTTAACCCCATTCTATGGTTTTGAAGAAGACGCCGTTCACTGGCACCGCACCGCCCGTGACCTGTGCCAGCCGTTTGGGGAAGACGTTTATCCACGTTATAAAAAGTGGTGCGACGATTACTTCTACCTTAAACATCGCAACGAACAGCGCGGCATTGGCGGGCTGTTCTTTGATGATCTGAACACGCCAGATTTCGACCACTGTTTTGCCTTTATGCAGGCGGTAGGCAAAGGCTATACCGACGCTTATTTACCAATTGTAGAGCGACGTAAAGCGATGGAATACGGCGAGCGCGAGCGTAATTTCCAGCTCTACCGTCGCGGTCGTTATGTCGAATTCAACCTGGTCTGGGATCGCGGCACGCTGTTTGGTTTGCAAACCGGCGGGCGCACTGAATCAATCCTGATGTCAATGCCGCCACTGGTTCGCTGGGAGTATGATTATCAGCCAGAAGATGGCAGCCCGGAAGCGGCGTTGAGTGCGTTTATTCAGGTCAGGGATTGGGTGTAACTCCCTCACCCCAACTCCCGCATCCGCTGATGCAGCGTCAGTGACGGCTTCTCGGCAAACAGTTGCTGGTAATCCGTGGCGAATTGCCCCAGATGCCAGAATCCCCATTGCATGGCGGCGTCTTTTACCGTTGTGCTTTGCGACCACGGGCTTATCAGTTCGCGTCGCACGGCGTTCAGACGAATACGTTTCAACCACGCGTTCGGGCCAATGCCTAAAATAGCGTGAAACGCGTTTTGTAACGTGCGGCGACTGACATGCAGTTGATTACACAAGTCCAGCACCGTCACCGGTTCGGACATGTTTTCCAGCACATATTCACGGGCGTGGGAAAGCAATCGACGGTAACTCTGATGACTGATGCTTTCCGCCGTCATCATCGGCTGCGCTTCTTCCAGCATCGCCCCCATCTCCATTAGCAAATTATCCCCCAGCACTTTACGCACCGCAGGCTGATGAAGATTTTCCGGGTTCTCGCAAAACGTCGCCAGCGCCTGTTGGACAAAGCCCCACAGAGCGGCTTTATGCTGCTCTTTCACTTCCAGCGCCGACTGGCTACGCAGCATATGTAATACCCGATCAGGATTATGCAAAAAGTTAGCCTGCCGGGTAATGACGTCTTCAGAAAGCACCACGCCAAGAATTGTGTAATCGTCCGGCGTACTTAATTCAAACTCGGTTCCACCAGGGCGCGTGGCAATTTCTGCGCTTCCCAGACATTGCGAACCGATAAATCCCTGTTCACCTCGTGTCGCCGGAATGCCAAACCAGAACGAGTTCGGCCAGACCAGGCACGACTGACGCAGCGCCAGACCGGTGTATTCACGGAAAACCTGAATATCATCGAGCAGGATTTCCGTAAATTCACCATGAAACTTGCCCGGATGGAGCTGATCGTAAATCTGCTGCCAGGCGGTAATCGTCAAGGCATGTTCATAGACATCCGTTGTCTGTCGTTGATGAACATTATCCACTTCGACCTTCGGCGTGAGCTTCAGGTTTTCGGGTAAGGGTTCATGATAAAGATGGTGCAAATTGGCTGTACGGGTCTTTTTCATGATGTTAATGCCGGGTGTTGTATGACACCCGGCACCTCCGACAGGTTAATGGGGCTTGAGACGATAACGACTACTGCGTTTACGTAACGTCCCGGCAGAAAAGAGCTGTTCGAGCGCATTTCTGGCTTTTTCCAGCGTCCAGCCAAAGTGGGCAGCCACTTCTCCTGCCGTCATTCCCTGACGTACTGATGTTAACAGCGCCAACAACTCATCAGCAGATCCCACGGCAATAGCGGACGCATCAGGTTGCTTCGGCTGGCGGTTAAAGCCTGCAACCAGCCACTGGGTGTCATCATCAGGCCGACCAATCTCCTTGCGGCTGATGACACGCCCGGTACGCATCGCGGCGGCACAACCTGCGTCCAGCGCCGCACGACACGCCGCCAGATCGCCTTCCACCACCAGCGTTAAGCGACCAGGGTCAAGCACTTCGTGACTGAGCAGACGCACGTTAGCCGCTTTCAGCATGGCATCTGCCGCATCTATCGCGGCGACCATGCCGTCCACTTCCAGCAATCCCAGTGCATTGATCATCGGCAACCTCCGTTACGCACGCTGGATTGGATTACGCGCGATTTCCAGCACTGCATCGGTAAAGGCGTTACAGGCCGCTTTACACGCGGCCTGACTACCGGTTAAAAATGCTGCCGAGTAGTTAGTTTCAGACGGTGGCGGGACATAGGTCACCAGTTGCACGTCAGCCGATTTCAACGCCGCATCAATGCCATAGGTCGCTTCCAGCGGCGGCGCCACCAGATACGCCAGCGGATCGCCAAGCGTAATTCCGGCGGTTGATGAGAGATAAGAACCGGTACGCGAAACCACATGCGCGAGGAATGCGGTGTCTTGCTTATCGTTCGCCCACTGGAACGCCGCGCCATTTTCAATATGCGTAACCATCGCATCCAGACCGGCACGCACTTCTGCCGGGTTTGGCCCACCGAGCATAATCAGCACTTCACCGGCAGTCGGTGACGGTCCGTGCGCCGCTCCGGCATACAGCGAGCGGCCATACACCACTTCGACCATCGCCTGCTTGGTCGCTTCGTCAGCCGCAATGTAGGTAACGTCATCGGAATCAGCAGAAATCAGCCCGAGACTACGAATATGCGGCGGTAATTTCAGTTCACGCGCAAAATCAGCGTTAACGGAGGCAATCACCCGCATGGCGGTGACCGACGGTCGAATCAAATCTAAAGCTGGCATGATGCCTCCTTATCGGGTCATGTTGATGCCGGATGCTTTCTGCTCCAGCATACGTTTCGCCAAATCCACAATGACGGCTGCGGCTTCAACCGGCGGTGTACCGCCCTGGTGAATGTTAGAGATGCAGGTGCGATCGGCCTCAACGGTGGTCGCCATACGCGGCGAGTAAACAGCGTAGCAGGAGAGACTTTCCGACTGCCCTAACCCCGGACGTTCACCCACCAGCAGGATCACCACTTTCGCGCCGAGAAGTTCGCCAATCTGGTCTTCAATCTTCACGCGACCATAACGCACAAAGAACGGTGTACCGACTTTCAGCCCCGCCTGTTGCAGACCTGCCATCAACGGCGGCAGGATCTCTTCATAGTTGACGGTGATGGCATCAGTTGACAGACCATCGGAGACAACGACCTGTACGTCCGGATTGGCAACGCACTGTGCTTTCAAGGCTTCAACAGCTTCCGCACACAGGCGACGCCCCATGTCCGGGCGAGTCAGGTAGAGATTTTTGTCACTGATTTCAGAGCGTACTTCCAGCAAACCCTGCGCTTTCACCCACTCTTCCGGCACTTCTTTCAGTACGGTATCTTTCGAACGAGAGTGGTCGGCCAGGAAACGCAGCAACGCCTGAGTACGCGGACGCGGGCCGGCACGACCGGTACAAACGCGAGCCACGGTGCTGCGACGCAGTTCTGTTAATACGTCTGCGCGATGCGGATTTTCCACGCCAATCCATGCCTTCGCTTCAGCGGAACCTAAATCCAGCGCGCAACTTTCAGAGGTCACCGGCGCAGCGCACGTTGTGGTGGCGCATTTGGTTTCCGCTGGCGCGGCATCCGCCTGCCCCATTGACGCCATCACGCTGCGTACAATTTCTTCAATCTGTTTTTGATCCATGATGTGTTATCTCCGCGTCATCAGAAGAACAGTGACGGATCGCCCGCCCGTTTGGTCAGGCGACCGTTTGCCATAATGCCCATGCTTTCCAGCCAGCGTTCAAACTCCGGTGACGGACGCAGGTTGAGTAACTGACGCACTGTGGCGGTGTCATGGAAGGCGGTGGTCTGATAGTTGAGCATGATGTCATCGCCCAGCGGCATCCCCATGATGTAGTTGCAGCCTGCGGTAGCAAGCAGGATCATCAGGTTTTCGTTGAGGTTCTGGTCAGCGTCAGCGTGGTTGGTGTAGCAGCAGTCACAGCCCATAGAGATGCCGCTCAGCTTGCCCATAAAGTGATCTTCTAAGCCCGCGCGGATAATCTGCCGGTCATTGTAGAGATACTCCGGCCCAATAAAACCGACCACGGTGTTGACGATAAACGGATCGTAATGACGCGCCAGCCCGTAGTTTCGCGCTTCCATCGTCACCTGGTCAGCGCCGAAATTAGCGCCAGCGGAGAGCGCAGAACCTTGCCCGGTTTCGAAGTAGAGGCAGTTTTCCCCGGCAATACGGTTGAACTCCGCGCCCACTGCGCGGGCTTCGTCAAGCATCGCCAGCTCCACGCCAAACTCTTTCAGCCCTTTTTCACTGCCACAAATACTCTGGAAAATCAGCCCGCCCGGTGCGCCGCGACGGATCGCTTCGATCTGGGTGGTGACATGCGCCAGCACGCAGCCCTGAGTTGGAATGTTGAATTTGTCGATAACACCGTAAATGGTGTCCAGCACGCGGCTTAAGTTTTCCACGTCATCAGTCACCGGGTTAACGCCAATCACCGCATCGCCCACGCCGAAAGAAAGCCCTTCGTAGATTTGTGCGGCAATACTTTGCACGTCATCACGGGTATCGTTCGGCTGCAAACGGGCGCTGAAAGTGCCTGGGATACCGATGGTGGTATTGGCCTTTTTGATCACCGGCATTTTCTTCGCGCCGTAGATGAGATCCGCGTTGGAACAAATCTTCGCCACCGCCGCGACCACTTCCGAGGTCAGCCCTTTGCGGGTAAAGGCAATGTCATCCACGCTGGTTTCGTCGCTCAGCACATACTCGCGCAATTCGCTGATGCTCCAGTTTTTAATCTGGTTGTAGGCCGTTTCGTTAACGTCGTCCTGAATCAGCCGCGTTACGCAGTCCTCTTCATAAGAAATCACCGGATTATTGCGGATATCCGCCACCGTCATTTCCGACAACACCTGCTTTGCCGCCACGCGCTCCTGCGAGCTTGCCGCTGCAACGCCCGCCAGCACATCCCCCGAACGCAGTTCGTTGGCTTTAGCCAGCACCTCTTTTACATCCTTAAACTGATATACATTGCCGAACAATGTGGTCTTTAGTTTCATAAGTCGTTCCCTCAGGAAGGAAATGCGAGTGATTTCACCGTCACCGGCACAACCGATCCGCCAAAAAGAGGCGTACCAATGTCGATATAGTCCCCCGCGCGAACAATCACTTCGTCAATGACTGCCAACGGGAGTTGTTGTAGCTGTGGGCGCAACAACATGCCCAGAGCTTTACCAAAGTCCTGCCCGGCTACCACCAGCAGGGGATGCGGATTCGGAAAACGCGCGACGAAATCGACCAGCGCGTTGATGACCGTCAGTACCGAGGCGTAACGCACCGGAAGCCCGGCGGGAAGCGCCAGCACGTACGCGTCAGTTTTGGGGCATAGATCAAGCTGAATCAGCGCCTGTTGCCAGCCATTCACCAGATCCGTTTCATCAATTGGGATCGCCACTGGCAAATTGCGCAGCGGCAGTTGTATGCCCTCCAGCCAGATAGTGCTGCCTGAGAGCGAAAGGGTATGCGCGCCCGCGCCAATCACCGTGGCGCGCACGGTTTGCGCCGGAAACTGCACGTTCATTTCACGCAGGCGCGGATGCTCATGCAACGCCGTTGCCAGCAACGGGCCAATATCGGCAAAACAGAACGGGTCAGCGGGCTGGTGGCGATAACATTCGCCAACCCCGCCGGAGAGCGTAATGATTTCCGGCGTAGCGCCTGCGGGCAGCAAACCGGTTTGCATCAATGCCTGCGCGAGCGGCGAGAGCGTACCGTCAATCACTTCGACAATCAGCGCCGCCATCCGCCGGGTGACCTGCACCAGTTGCGCACCGGTCAGTGAACGGGCATCGGTGCCTGCGCCGAAGCACTCATCCACAATCATCTGCCCTGGTTTATGGGCGTAAACCACGCGCCCCTGGCTGTCGGTTTCCAGCAGGCGACCGCCGACGTTGAGGCAGGCAGTGCCGCTGATTTTTCCGGCATCGAACAGGGCGTAGTTCGCGGTGCCACCGCCGATGTCAATATTCAGTACCCGACATAACCGTTGTTCAGAAAGGGTTTGCGCCCCGGCACCGTGGCCTGCAATCACGGATTCGAGATGCGGTCCGGCGCTGGCGACGACAAAATCGCCCAGCGACCGGGAGAGCGCCATCACCGCCGGACGGGCATTGCGGGTTTTCGCGCTTTCACCGGTGATGATGATGGCGCCGGAATCGACGCTTTCAGGCGCAATGCCCGCAGCCTGATATTGCTCGAGGATTAAGGTTTTCAGTTCCGCTTCTTTTAAACCGCCCTGTTTATCGACAGGGGTAAAGAACACCGGGCTTTGCCAGCTAATTTCGCGTTTGATAAATTCGTAGCGCGGCACCTGCGACACCGCCGCACGGTTAACCAGTTCCAGATGGGAGAAGATCACCTGAGTGGTGGTGGTGCCGATATCAATACCGACGCTCAGTAGCTGGCGAGTGCTCACGATTGCGCCTCCGCTGCGTTTTTAGCCGTTGCCGCGTCTTCTTTTGGCACCAGCATCATCGCCACGCCAATCGCCGTGACGCCGCCGATCAGCTTGCCGACAATCATCGGGAAGATCATGGCGTTCATGTTGGCAGCCGCGAAGCCTAAATGGTCGCCCAGGGCGAAGGCTGCGGAAACGGCGAAGGCACAGTTGATGACTTTGCCGCGAGTATCCATCTGCTTCATCATGCCGAACATCGGGATATTGTTGGCAAGCGTCGCCACCATGCCTGCTGCCGCGATATTGTTCATATTCAGCACCTTACCGACGCTCATCAGCGGTTTTTCAAACCAGCGGGTCAGTAGCAGTACCATCGGATACGCGCCAAGCAGGACGCAGGAGATCGAACCGATAACCTCAATCGCGCGCATCACTTCGCCAGGTTTGTCGCCAGGCGCCATGAAGATGGGATCAAGACCGGGGATCAGTTCCCAGCCAAGCAGGAATTTCACCACCGCAGCGGCAAGACCGAGGGTGATTAATGCAACGAGAAATTTGGCAAAGATCTGGAAGCCGTTGATCATTTTTTCCGGGATGAACTTCAGCCCCAGCGCCACCAGCACCGCAACGATAAGCACCGGGATCATGTTCATCAGAATCAGGGCGAAGGTGAACTCCACCGGCTGGCCGTTGATCTGTACGCCTGAGTACATTGCCACCAGGCCACCGGCGATACAACCAATCGGAATGGTCACAATGCCCGCCAGCACGCCGAGCGCCAGATAACGACGGTCAGAAGGTTCGATAATGCCGAGCGCCACCGGAATGGAAAACACAATCGTTGGCCCCATCATCGACCCGAGAATTAACCCAGAGTATAGCCACGCTGCTACGTCACCGCCCGCCAGCTCTTTGGCGAGGAAGAAGCCGCCCATATCGCACGCCAGCAGTGTTCCGGCGAACATGGAAGGGTTTGCGCCGAGCATTTCATAAACGGGGATGATTACCGGCCCAAGTACATGCGCCAGTACCGGCGCCAGCGCGGTCATACCGACCATCGCCAGGCCCAGCGCGCCCATCGCCATAAAGCCTTCTTCGAACTGCCCGCCCGATCCTTCAATACTTTTACCGAATTTACCGAGGAAACGTGCAGAACCGCCGAACTGCGACAAGATCCTGTCTACGGCCGCTATCAGCATAAAGAACATCATGATGTACATGATGATTTCGTTAATTCCCATCGCCTTTACTCCCTGTTAGTTGTTATTTATTGGCGGATGCGGCGTGAACGCCTTATCCGCCCTACATGTGCAATCCTGTAGGCCGGATAAGACGCGACAAGCGTCGCATCCGGCGTTTATTGTGCTGCTGCGTACAGGCCGACAATCTGTTCCAGGCTGGCGGTACGCGGATTACTGCGCAGACAAATATCTTCCAGTGCGGCCTGCGCCCATGCGCCGTAATGCGCAGATGTCGCACCAACATCGCCCAGTCGTTTACCAATCCCAACTTCCGCAATCAGCTCACTAACCGCGTTAATAGCATCACGCTCGTCGGATTTTTTAGTTCGCAGCGCCCTGCCTACCTGGCTAAAACGTTAGCGGCATACCATCCGGTTAAACTCCATTACCGTTGGCAGCAGCATGGCATTCACCAGACCGTGCGGAATATGCAGCGCCGCGCCCGGCTGATGCGCCATCGCGTGGCATAACCCAAGCCCCGCACTGGAAAACGCCATTCCCGCCATGCATGATGCGAGCAACATACTTTCGCGCGCGGCAAGGTCGTGCCCGTAGCCCACCGCTTTCGGCAGCGATTTACCAATCATCGCAATGGCGCCAATCGCCAGACTGTCGGTAAACGGTGTGGCGTTCAGTGCGCTATACGCTTCAATGGCATGGGTTAACGCATCGATGCCGGTCATCGCCGTGACATGCGACGGCACGCCTTCGGTCAGCGCGGCATCGAGAATCGCCACATCCGGCATCAGCGAGGCATGTGCTAACACCTGCTTGCGCCCGCTCACAGCGTCGATAATCACCGTTACGTTAGTGGTTTCAGAGCCGGTTCCGGCGGTCGTTGGAATGGCAATCAACGGCAGGCGCGGTTGCAGAACGCGGGTTTCTGACATCTCTGCCAGCGTGCTATCGGGGTTCGTCACCAGCAACGCCACGGCTTTCGCCGCATCAAGCACCGATCCACCGCCAAACGCAATCACCCCATCGCAACCCGATTCACGCAGTTGCGCCACAGCCGCACACACGTCGGTAATGCACGGTTCGCCCACCGGACATGGCCATAGCGTCATGGCGATACCTTTTACCGCCAGGCTACGCATAAGCCCGGCGGTCATCCCCGCCTGATGCAAAAAGCTGTCTGCCATCACGAACAGATGTTTCAACCCGCGCATTTGCGCTTGCTGTCCGCAACTGCTCACCGAGCCCGGACCGCAAAGCGTCACCGGTGGGACGCTAAATGTTTTTACCCGTTGCAGATTCAGGGTATCGAACGCCTGAAAGAGCGCGGTCTGCAATTCATTTTGCATATAGCCCCTCCGCTTTTTCTCGCCCGCTACTGGCGATCGCCAGCGGGGTCATAAACAAACTGTGCTGCGGTAAATGCACCTGTAACGCCGGGAATTGTTTGCGAAACAGTTCCGCCACGCCCGGTTGCATACAGGAGCCGCCCGCCAGCCATAAATCAGTAATGCCCTGCCCTTCAATATGCCGGGCGACAATGTCCGCCATTTTTTCGTACACCGGTTTCACCGCAGGCCAAATCTCTTCACCGTGACCGCGCTTGTACTGCTCCGCCTCTTCCAGCGAAATACGGCGATTTCCGGCGAGAGTCAGAGAGATGTGATGTCCGCCGGTGGCTTCATCCGCCGAGTACGTCACTTTGCCCTTTTTCACGATGGCAATGCCGGTAGTGCCACCGCCGATATCCACTACGCCTGCGTTATCCAGTTGCAGTAGATCCGCGACTGCGGTTGGCTCATCCAGCACATGGCTCACTTCCAGCCCGGCAGACTCCAGCACGTTGATGGAAATACGCGGGTCAGTACCTGGAGGAAAAGAGGTCGCCGCATGGCTAAAACAGCGACCGAATTGCTGCTCGAGGGTGTCGAGATGGCGACGAACAATGGTGACAGCGCCGAAGAAATCCCAGACGATGCCGTCGCGGACCACATCAGCCCAGTCGAGGCATACCGCCACCGGCTGACCGTCGCGGTCGACAACCATCGACACCACATCGCAGGTGCCCAGATCCACCCCCAGCCACAGCGGAGATTCCGTCGCGCCAGGCGCCTGGTTACACAGCGTTGCCGCCGTTTGCAGACGCGGGGTGAGCCATTGTTCGTCGTGCGCCATCGGTTACTCCTTAAACAATGCGAAACGCATCGACTAATACACAGCGACGCAGACGGACAAACGTCCGTGCGCTGGTTACCCCTTCACCGGTTGGCGTGGTGATGGTCATGGTGGTCCAGCCCTCCCCGCCCAGACCCAGCCCGGCAATGCACGGTCCGTTCTTAACGAAAATGCTGGTATCAATGGCGTTCGCCATCTGGTTCATGTTTTCGATATTGCGCGAGTGCATTGCCGCCGTATGGTGGCAACCGCCTTCCAGTTTCACCGCCAGCGCAATGGCATCCGCCACATTGGCGACGCGCACCACCGGCAGTACCGGCATCATCAGTTCGGTCACGGCAAACGGATGTTCTGCGGTGGTTTCTACAAACAGCAAGCGCGTTTCTTGCGGCACGTTCAGACCGATTGCCGCCGCGATTTTCGCCGCATCGCGACCTACCCAGTCGCGGCTGACTGTGCCCTTTCCGCGTTCGTCGATATTTTTCAGCAACACTGGTTGTAGCTGCTGCGCCTGCTCTGCGGTCAGTTTCACCGCGTTCTGGCCTTGCATCAGACGCATCAGTTCATCGGCTACGCTATCGACGACAATCAGTACCTTTTCATCGGCACAAATAATGTTGTTATCGAAAGAAGCGCCTTTGACAATGGACTGAGCGGCACGGGCAAGGTCGGCGGTTTCATCCACCACTACCGGCGGGTTGCCTGCACCTGCGGCTATCAGACGTTTATTGGTGTGTTTACGCGCCGCTTCCACCACTGCTTCGCCGCCGGTCACCACCAAAAGGCCGATGCCCGGAAACTTGAACAAGCGTTGCGCGGTTTCGATATCCGGATTTGCCACGGTCACCAGTAAGTTTTCCGGCCCGCCTGCGGCAACAATCGCCTGGTTGAGCAGCGTAATCGCCCGCTGGGAGACTTTTTTCGCCGCCGGATGCGGGGCAAAAATGACGCTGTTGCCCGCTGCAATCAGGCTGATGGCGTTGTTAATCACGGTTGCCGCCGGATTGGTTGAAGGCGTTACCGAAGCCACCACGCCCCAGGGCGCGTTTTCAATTAGGGTCAGGCCGTTGTCGCCGGTCAGCACCTGCGCAGAGAGACACTCAACGCCCGGCGTACCGCGCGCCTGAGCGACGTTTTTGGCAAATTTATCTTCGACGCGCCCCATGCCGGTTTCACTGACGGCAAGTTCCGCTAAATCTCTGGCGTGTTTTTCGCCTGCTTCACGAATGGCAGCAATAGCTAACTGGCGCATTGCCACGCTTTTTAACCCTTGCTGAGCAATTTTGGCTGCCGCAACGGCGTCATCCAGGGAAGCGAAAACGCCCATCTCATGAACGACGGCGGGCGGCATGTCACTGCTTTGCATTTTCAGCAGTACCGCTTTCACCACCTGTTCAATATCCTGTTGATTCATGATGTTCTGCCTTATTTGTGGAAAATTACCTGACCGCCAGAGACCACCTCATCGACGATGCCAATCACGCACAGATCGACCGGTGACGTTTCGCTTTTATGCGCCTGGCGGGCGGAACTGCCACTCACCAGCAACACCCACTCCCCGGTTCCTGCGCCAATGTTGTCGATGGCAACGGCACACTGCCCGTCAGGGTTTCCCTGTGAATCAATCATTTCCACCATCAGCAATTTGTCATGCGCCAGTCCGTGATGGCGTACGGTACAAACAATTTGTCCAGTGACGACTGCCAGTTTCATACCCGCCTCCGTGGCGTATTTCAGGTAAAAGCTCCCCTACCCTCCGCAGAAGGTAAATAGAAAAAGGAGAGAGTGTGACGCCCGAATCGACGTCACACAGGGTGATTACAGGTTACTGCTGTCGCCTTTCAGGCCGATCGGGAACACTTCTTCCAGGTCGCCGTGCGGACGCGGAATAACGTGGACAGATACTAGCTCGCCAATACGCTGTGCCGCTGCGGCACCGGCATCGGTCGCCGCTTTACAGGCAGCAACATCACCGCGAACCATCGCAGTACACAGGCCGCCGCCAATCTGCTTAACACCAACCAGTTTGACGCGCGCAGCTTTTACCATCGCGTCAGAAGCCTCAATCAGTGCAACCAGGCCCCGGGTTTCGATCATTCCTAATGCTTCCATTGTGTTTTCCTCTTTATAGGGGTCCAGAACGGGACCGTTCATTCAACCAGTGTTTGTAAACTGCTTTCGCGGTTCACTTCTGTCTGACGCGGTACGGCTGCCACCAGCGCCAGTTCGATAATTTCCTGCACGCTACAGCCACGAGAGAGATCGTGCATCGGCGCGGCAAGCCCTTGTATCAATGGCCCGACGGCACGATATCCGCCAAGTCGTTGTGCGATTTTGTAGCCAATATTTCCGGCTTCCAGCGACGGAAAAACCATTACATTCGCTTTGCCCTGTAGCGGGCTGGCAGGCGCTTTTTGCGCCGCGACATCCGGCACGAAGGCGGCGTCAAACTGTAATTCTCCATCCACCACAAGCTGTGGCGCGCGTTCACGGACGATTTCGGTCGCCTGCTGAACGTTAGCAACGCAGGGGTGACGGGCGCTGCCGTTGCTGGAAAACGACAGCATCGCTACGCGCGGCTCTTCTCCGGTGATGGCGCGCCAGGTGTCGGCGCTGGCAAGCGCGATATCCGCCAGTTGCGCCGCCGTCGGCTGTGGCACCACGCTGCAATCGGCAAAGCCCAACGCGGAGCCGCTGTACTGCGGCAGCATCAGGAAAATGGAGGAGAGCGTTTTACAGCCCGGCTGCAAACCAATAATGCGTAATCCGGCGCGTAACACATTCGCCGTGGAAGAGAGGTTGCCCGCAATGCAAACATCCGCTGTACCGGCGCTGACCATTGCGGCGGCAAACATCAGCGGATCGGTGAGTTTATCCAGCGCGTCCGGCGGCGTTTTATCGCCTGCGCGAGCAAGCCAGCGGTGGGCAAATTCTTCCCGCATCGCAAGATTGCTGTGTGGATCAATCACCTGTAGCCCGTCCATCGCCACGCCATGACTGAGCGCAAACTGGCGAAGTTCAAACGGATTGGCGACCAGAATGGGCGTTGCCAGAGCTTGTTGATGTAAATATTGCGCGGCTTTCAGCACACGTTGATCTAACGCATCCGGAAAAATCACTCTGGCGGGCGCTCGCAACGCCAGTTCACGACAACGTTCAATTATCATGGCGTCTCTCCCAGTCGTTGTTGGATCTGCGTCACCGTTAGCGGCTGCTTCGTCACGCTCAGGATCATCATCACGTAAACTGTGCTGGAAAGGCGGTTCAGCGCCTGCAAGATGTCCGGACGTACTACGTCAAAGCTGCGGGTGATAAACACCTGCGCCGCTACGGTTTCGGTTTCACGCACTTTGGTGCGTAGCAGATTGAGCAACGCGGCATCGCGCCCGTGGCTGGCTTCCGGCACCAGATGATCGTGATCGAGATAACGCAGCGGCTGATGGGAAAGCCGATGCAGGTCTTCGTCTGAAAGCCCGACAATCGCTTGATTGCCCAACGGTTCCCCCAGCGCATCGGCACGCATAATGTTGCCAAGACGCGAACGGATGTCCGCCAGCCACGGCTGCCACGGTTCCGCCAGTTCAATTTGCAGCCACACTGTCAGCGCAATGGTGCTGTCGAGAACAGCGCGAAAACCCAGGCGCGGATCGCTTTTAGCGACCATTTTTTCCGCCGACAGATGAGTCAGCGTGTCTGGCTTTTTCGCCACCGGCTGGTGGCAGAGTTCGCAGCACGCCTGCGGATATTCATCGCTACTGGTCAGCCCGTGAACGCGCTGCGGCTGCTGCTGTTCATCGTCAACAAACAGGCTGCCCTGCTCGTCAATAAACTTGATGCGCAGATGGCGGCTTTCCAGTAACTCCCGGGCAGAGGGCGTCAGGCGACTGTGCGCAGGGAGATGGATCTCTGCGCCTTCGCTAAGCGTATGGTTCGCTCTTAGCCATGCTTCGGTGATGAAATCTTTCATAGGGATTGCCAGTTAGCCGGCCAGGCGACATACAGAAACTTCACGCTGGATGTCGTACCAAATTCGATGCTGGAACCCTTCGGGATAAACATCACGTCGCCCGCTTTGGCGATCATGGTTTCGCCTTCATGGCGAACGTGCAGTTCACCTTCCAGTACCATGTCGATTTCGTCGTAGTTCAGCTTCCACGGGAAGAAGGCGTTATCCCACTGCATAAAACCCGCAGCCATGCTGCTGCCGTCATCTCCGGTAACCAGGTCGGTCAACCCGACGCATTGAGGCTCCGCGCCGTCGAAACGACCAAACTTCACGCTGCCGCCATCGATAACTTTGATGCCGCCTTTGCCGGTCACCGATTTAAAACTCGACTGCATTGCGCCCTGCTCCAGCGACTGCTTTTCCTTCATCACTTTTTCCATCAGTTGCGCGACCAGGCTTTCGGTAAACTGGCCTTCCGGCAGTTGGGCGATGATGGTTTCGCGAATGCGCTGACTTTCGGTTTTATCGGCAGGCGCGCTGGCAGGAACGGACGCCGTTACCGGTGTCGATTCATCGCATTCGGTGATGGTAAACCCCAGCAGATCCGCCACTTCTCGCGCTTCCGGGGTGATAATGCTGGCGCGCAGAACCACGGACATTGCCTGTTCGCCGCGCGCATGGGCTTCACGAATATCATTCGCTGTGATGAGTTTTTTCACCTGCTTCCTCCTGTTCGGTGAGAGATGCCAGATAATCCACTAGTTGCTGCACGCTTTGCGGGTCGTGGCTGTTTAGCTCGAAAATCGGCTCTTCAAAGCCAGTCTCGCGCAATAACTGTCGCGTTGCGGCGACGTCAGCATCCGGCATGTCCGTTTTACTGATGACGGCGATTTGCCGTTTAGTGACGCCAATATCCAGCAACCCGGCAGGTAATCGGCTTTCCGGATCATTTGCGCCGTGGACATATATCAGCATGTCCACATCCTGTAGCGTGGTAATTAAGGCGTGATACCAGCGGGGATGGCTAAAATATTCACCTGGCGTATCAATATCACCCTTATTATTAAATTCCACAGCCTGCGTTTTTCGCGCGAGGGTATAATCCCCTTGCAACGCATTAAATAACGTTGTCTTTCCTGCTCCGACAGCACCCACAAACGCAATTCGTTTCATGAATGCCTCGCATTAACTTTTGGTCATTTCACAAAGCGTATAATTTAATAAGCGCCCTAAACCGCTGACGGTTTGTGATAACGCTTCTTCTACCGCGCCCACCGAGCCATAAATCACCAGCGCGCCGCTAAAACGGTCAAGAAAACCGATATGCACATCGGCGGCTTTCAGTGCTAAATCGCCAGCGATCATCGCTGTTTCACCGGGAGTTAGCGTCATAATGCCGATTGCGCCAGCATCGGGAACGCCGATTTTCTTCGCCAGTTCCTCACCGGGATGCGCAATTAAATGCGCCAGTGTGACCTGTTTACCGGGCACAAATTCCTGAATGATGCGTTCTTTATCCATGAGTCGCCGCCTGTGAAAAATCTGGCGCTATCGTGACAATTTTTTGTCAGAGTAAATAACAAAATTCGGCAAGGGAGTTTAAAAGGTGAGGTAGATCACTAAGAATGGAGAGATATTTTATCTAATGCATAAATTTTCATGTACAGCACATGAATATAATTAAATTGATATTGATTTATTTTTATATGGCGCGCTTTATTATTCGAAAAACAAGTAATAATCCCTTCTGATATATTGCGATAAACCGCTTACCCTGAATATTCAGGGTAAGCGTAAGAGTTAAGAAAAAATTACAGCGGCTGGGTTTGCGCTTCAACCACGGCCAGCGCCACCATGTTGACGATACGACGTACCGACGCGATTGGCGTTAATACGTGAACCGGTTTCGCCACGCCCATCAGCACCGGACCAACCGTTACACCTTCCGAGCTGGAAACGCGTAGTAAGTTGTAACTAATGCGGGCGGCTTCCATATTCGGCATCACCAGAATATTGGCGGAACCTTTCAGAGAGCTGTCCGGCATACGATCGTTGCGAATCGCTTCCACCAGCGCCGCATCACCGTGCATTTCGCCATCAATCATCAGTTCTGGCGCACGTTCCCTGACCAGTTCCAGGGCTTTACGCATTTTGCTGGACGACGGGCAATTTGAAGAACCAAAGTTGGAGTGCGAGAGTAAGGCAACACGCGGCTCAATACCGAAACGACGGACAGTTTCTGCCGCCATCAGCGTGATCTCCGCCAGCCCTTCTGCGTCTGGATCATCGTTGACGTAGGTGTCAGCAATGAAGGTGTTACCACTCGGCAGCAGCAGCGCGTTCATTGCGCCTGCGGTGTGAACGCCATCGCGATAACCAAACACATTTTTCACCACACTAAAGTGTTCGTGATAATCCCCCACCGTACCGCAGATCATTGCATCGGCTTCGCCACGCTGAACCATAATCGCGCCGATCACTGTCGGATTGCCGATCAATGCACGCTGTGCCTGTTCCTGGGTGACCCCGCGACGTTTCATGATCTGGAAGTATTCGCTCCAGTACTCTTTAAAGCGCGGATCGGATTCGTTATTGACGATCTCAAAATCAACGCCCGCTTTGATCTGCAAGCCCAGTTTCTGAATACGCATTTCGATCACGTTCGGACGACCAATAAGAATCGGTTTCGCCAGTCCCAGCGTTACCAGTTCCTGAGTCGCGTGCAACACGCGCGCCTCTTCCCCTTCCGGCAACACCACGCGCTTCGGCGCTTTGCGAGCCTGAGAGAAGATCGGCTTCATAAACAGGTTGGTTTTGTAAACGAACTCGGTCAGTTTGTCGATGTAGACGTCGAAATCAGCAATCGGACGCGTCGCCACGCCGGACTCCATTGCCGCTTTTGCCACCGCTGGCGCGATCTTGACGATCAGACGCGGATCGAACGGTTTAGGAATGATGTATTCCGGGCCAAAGCTCAGATCCTGATCGCCATAGGCAGAAGCAACCACTTCGCTCTGTTCCGCATGAGCCAGTTCAGCAATCGCACGTACCGCCGCCAGTTTCATCTCTTCATTAATAGCGGTTGCACCAACGTCCAGCGCGCCACGGAAAATGAACGGGAAGCAAAGCACGTTGTTGACCTGGTTTGGATAGTCAGAACGACCGGTACAGATGATGGCATCCGGGCGCACTTCTTTCGCCAGCGGCGGCAGAATTTCCGGTTCCGGATTCGCCAGCGCCAGGATCATCGGCGCGCGAGCCATTTTCTTCACCATTTCCTGGGTCAGCACTTTCGGGCCGGAGCAGCCAAGGAAAATATCCGCGCCTTCAATTACATCGTCGAGAGTACGTTTACCGTCATCCACCACCGCATAAGCGGCTTTGGTTTCCGCCATGTTCGGCTCTCGACCCTGATAGATAACGCCTTTCGAGTCACAAACCACGATGTTATGTTTTTGCAGCCCCAGTGCCACCAGCAGGTTCATACAGGCGATGGCGGCTGCCCCCGCGCCGGAAACTACCATCCGCACGTCGGAGATGTTTTTCTCTACCACGCGCAAGCCGTTAAGGATAGCGGCGGTGCTGATGATTGCCGTTCCGTGCTGGTCGTCGTGAAATACCGGAATGTTCATCCGCTGGCGCAGTTTCTGCTCAATATAGAAGCATTCTGGCGCTTTAATGTCTTCGAGGTTGATGCCGCCAAAGGTCGGTTCCAGCGCAGCGACCACTTCGATAAATTTGTCCGGATCGAGTTCATCAACTTCAATGTCAAACACATCAATCCCGGCGAATTTCTTAAACAGAACGCCCTTGCCTTCCATCACTGGTTTGCCTGCCAGCGCGCCAATGTTGCCTAACCCCAGTACCGCCGTACCGTTGGAGATCACCGCCACCAGGTTACCGCGCGCAGTATATTTGTAGGCTTTTAACGGATCTTTCTCGATTTCAAGACAAGGCGCGGCGACGCCAGGTGAGTAGGCCAGCGCCAGATCGCGCTGCGTGGCCAGAGGTTTAGTGGGAGAAACCTGGATTTTCCCTGGAACTGGAAATTCATGGAAATCAAGTGCACTTTGTTTTAACTGGTCATCCATTTGGTTGTTCCTTTCACGTAACGTTCACAAAAATGCGTGGGCAACTGCCTCAGCCCACAACATGGCGCACATTATTACCTTGCCGGAGCTTTCAGACTTTGAGCAAGTCCAAACTCTCCTCATAAAAATAATATTTTGGCAATAATCCTATAACACTGATGTTACCTGCTTAATCCGGCAATACCATGCCTGTCTGCTATGCTTTTTTGATGCGATTAGCAAAATTTCTCAGAAGTGTGAATTAACGCACTCACCTAACACTTTACTTTTCAAGGAGTATTTCCTATGAACGAGTTAGACGGCATCAAACAGTTCACCACTGTCGTGGCAGACAGCGGCGATATTGAGTCCATTCGCCATTATCATCCTCAGGATGCCACCACCAATCCTTCGTTATTACTCAAGGCTGCCGGATTATCACAATATGAGCATTTAATAGACGATGCTATCGCCTGGGGTAAAAAAAATGGTCAAACGCAGGAACAACAAGTGGTAGCTGCCTGCGATAAGCTGGCGGTCAATTTCGGTACAGAAATTCTCAAAATCGTACCCGGTCGTGTATCGACAGAAGTTGACGCACGCCTCTCTTTTGATAAAGAAAAGAGTATTGAGAAAGCGCGTCATCTGGTGGATTTGTACCAGCAGCAGGGCGTTGAGAAATCACGCATTCTGATCAAGCTAGCTTCAACTTGGGAAGGGATCCGCGCGGCAGAAGAGCTGGAAAAAGAAGGCATTAATTGCAATCTGACGCTGCTGTTTTCCTTTGCTCAGGCACGCGCCTGTGCAGAAGCGGGCGTTTTTCTGATTTCGCCATTTGTCGGGCGTATTTATGACTGGTATCAGGCGCGCAAGCCGCTGGATCCGTATGTGGTGGAAGAAGATCCGGGCGTTAAGTCGGTGCGTAATATCTACGACTATTTCAAGCAGCACCGCTATGAAACCATTGTGATGGGCGCAAGTTTCCGCCGTACCGAGCAAATCCTCGCTTTAACCGGTTGCGATCGTCTGACTATCGCGCCGAACTTGCTGAAAGAGTTGCAGGAAAAAGTCTCGCCAGTCGTCCGCAAATTGATCCCGCCTTCTCAGACGTTCCCACGCCCTGCCCCCATGAGCGAAGCGGAGTTCCGTTGGGAGCACAATCAGGATGCGATGGCGGTAGAAAAACTGTCTGAAGGCATCCGCCTGTTCGCCGTCGATCAACGCAAACTGGAAGATCTTCTTGCCGCCAAACTATAAACCAGCCACGGAGTGTTATATGTCCCGAAAAGACCTTGCCAATGCGATTCGCGCGCTCAGTATGGATGCGGTGCAAAAAGCCAATTCTGGTCATCCCGGCGCGCCGATGGGCATGGCCGATATTGCCGAAGTGCTGTGGAACGATTTTCTTAAACATAACCCCACCGATCCAACCTGGTATGATCGCGACCGCTTTATTCTCTCCAACGGTCATGCCTCGATGCTGCTCTACAGTTTGCTGCATCTGACCGGTTACGACCTGCCGCTGGAAGAGCTGAAGAACTTCCGTCAGTTGCATTCGAAAACCCCAGGACACCCTGAGCTTGGCTATACGCCAGGCGTTGAAACCACCACAGGGCCGCTGGGGCAAGGGCTGGCGAACGCGGTTGGACTGGCGATAGCAGAACGTACGCTGGCGGCGCAGTTTAACCAGCCGGATCATGAAATTGTCGATCACTTCACTTATGTGTTTATGGGCGACGGCTGCCTGATGGAAGGTATTTCTCACGAAGTCTGTTCGCTGGCGGGCACGCTGGGGCTAGGCAAGCTGATTGGTTTTTACGATCACAACGGTATTTCCATCGACGGTGAAACCGAAGGCTGGTTTACCGACGATACGGCAAAACGTTTTGAAGCCTATCACTGGCATGTTGTCCATGAAATCGACGGTCACGATCCGCAGGCGGTGAAAGAAGCGATTCTCGAAGCGCAAAGCGTGAAAGATAAGCCGTCGTTGATTATCTGCCGCACGGTGATTGGCTTCGGTTCGCCTAATAAAGCGGGTAAGGAAGAGGCGCACGGCGCACCACTGGGGGAAGAAGAAGTGGCGCTGGCACGGCAAAAACTGGGCTGGCACCATCCGCCATTTGAGATCCCTAAAGAGATTTATCACGCCTGGGATGCCCGCGAAAAAGGCGAAAAAGCGCAGCAGAGCTGGAATGAAAAGTTTGCAGCTTATAAAAAAGCCCATCCGCAACTGGCAGAGGAGTTTACCCGCCGGATGAGCGGAGGTTTGCCGAAGGACTGGGAGAAAACGACGCAGAAATATATCAATGAGTTGCAGGCGAATCCGGCGAAAATCGCTACCCGTAAGGCGTCGCAAAATACGCTTAACGCTTACGGTCCCATGCTGCCGGAACTGCTCGGCGGTTCGGCGGATCTGGCTCCCAGTAACTTAACCATCTGGAAAGGTTCGGTGTCGCTGAAGGAAGATCTGGCAGGGAATTATATTCACTACGGAGTGCGTGAATTTGGTATGACCGCCATCGCCAACGGCATCGCGCACCACGGTGGATTTGTACCGTATACCGCGACGTTCCTGATGTTTGTTGAATACGCCCGCAACGCCGCACGTATGGCGGCGCTGATGAAAGCGCGGCAGATTATGGTTTATACCCATGACTCGATTGGTCTGGGGGAAGATGGCCCGACGCACCAGGCGGTTGAGCAACTGGCCAGTTTGCGCTTAACCCCGAATTTCAGCACCTGGCGACCGTGCGATCAGGTGGAAGCAGCGGTGGGCTGGAAGCTGGCGGTTGAGCGCCACAACGGGCCGACGGCGCTGATCCTCTCAAGGCAGAATCTGGCGCAGGTGGAACGTACGCCGGATCAGGTAAAAGAGATTGCTCGTGGTGGTTATGTGCTGAAAGACAGCGGCGGCAAGCCGGATATTATTTTGATTGCTACCGGTTCAGAGATGGAAATCACCCTACAAGCGGCGGAGAAATTAGCGGGAGAAGGTCGCAATGTTCGCGTGGTTTCCCTGCCCTCGACCGATATTTTCGACGCCCAGGATGAGGAATATCGGGAGTCGGTGTTGCCTTCTAACGTTACGGCTCGCGTAGCGGTGGAAGCAGGCATCGCCGATTACTGGTACAAATACGTTGGCCTCAAAGGTGCGATTGTCGGGATGACGGGTTATGGCGAATCGGCTCCGGCGGATAAGCTGTTCCCGTTCTTTGGCTTTACCGCCGAGAATATTGTGGCAAAAGCGCATAAGGTGCTGGGAGTGAAAGGTGCCGGATGCTGATTGCCGGATGCTGATTGCCGGATGCGACGCTGACGCGTCTTATCCGGCCTACAGCGTCTTATCCGGCCTACATGTTCCCGCCATTTTGTTTAACGGGTGATCCACAACGTGGGCCAGGCGTCTGGCCCATGCCAGTTATCGCAGGTGGGTTCGGCAGCGTAACGCACCAGACGAAAACGCTGGCCGTCAAAACGCCAGCGCGTCTGGATACCACAATCGCTTAATCCACGGCCTTTCGCTAACGTCACCAGTTCACGCGATTTTTCATCAAATGTCGCGTTCATCAGTTCCAGTTCATTCGTCTCCTGACCGTTATTGAACGGCAAACGCAACCGTACCGGACGCGAGGCCAGCGGCTTTTTACGCGACACAATCCACGCCAGATCAATGGTGTTATAGGCGCCCGCCTCACAGCTAATCATCATCAACGCTTTATCATCGGTTAGCGCAGTGACATTCACCTCACGACGCAACGGATCAAGCGAACAACGCAGGCCATTCATCCGCCAGTTACCGTAATCCAGCAAATCATTACGCTCTTCGAGTGAGAGTGGCGTCGGCGTTGGGTTTACCACAGCAACCTCTTTCAGCGCAGGCGCAGGCGGTACGCTGAGTGGCGGCTCGTCTCCTTTCTTGATCCACGCAGTTTCACTGCCAACGCGCTTTTGCTGAGCATCAATAAACAACAACGCCGCTTTTAATCCATTAAGAGAAATGGTCTGATCGCCGTCGCGTAAGGTAATTGCCTTCCCTTCCTGAATCATTTGCAAAAACGCGGTGATGGTCGCCGTATCATCGGTCACTAATAACCACGGCGAAATCCGCCACTTGTCCCCGCTTAACGCCAGCGGCTCGCCATCTAACAGCAGTCGTGGCGCTATCGCCTCTTCCGACGCATCCGGCGACTTCAACCCGCCGCGCTCAATACGTAAAACGGCATCGGTATGCGCCCCGGCACTGCGACTGAGAGTCATCACCAGTCCATTATGATTGCCAGTGTTGCGCGCTACGCAGAAATTTTGGTTGTTACAGGTGACCTGCCAGTCAGAAAACGTCCGTTGCGCTGGTGCTGCCCACGCGAAAGACGTCGGCAACAAAGCGAAAAAAAAGAGAAGGAAAATGCGATAGCGCATGGACGGTACGACCCCAGAAGTTCAAACAAACAGCACAAGTCGTATCTTCGTTGCGCAGGTAGCGCGGCTCAATCGGATTTATCGGATTGAGCCAATAATAAACAACGAAATATTATTGTTATTTTTCAGTCCATTAAATGTGACGTTTGTAAATAGTTAAGCAATAACACCGTCTTACCGTCACGTATCTCGCCGGTATTAATCATCTCAAGCGCCTGGCTGAACGGCAGCTCAAGCACTTCAATATCTTCATCTTCGACGCCGCCCCCCGCGTTAGCACGCTGACTGTCACTGTATTCGGCGATAAAAAAGTGGATTAGCTCGGTCACACCGCCAGGCGACATATACAGTTCAAATAATTTGCGTACTTCGCCAACCTCATAACCCGTCTCTTCAATCGCTTCTTTGCGAATGCACACTTCGGGTTCGTCGTTGTCCAGCAGCCCGGCACAGGTTTCAATCAACTGCCCGCTTTCATTGCCATTAACCCAGGTCGCGACGCGGAACTGACGAATCAGAACTACGGTCTTTTTCTTCGCGTTGTACAGGAGGATCGTCGCGCCATTGCCGCGATCGTAAACTTCACGTTTATGGCGGATAACTTCGCCATCTTTGCGGGTGAGATCGTAGGTAATGTTGTGCAGGGTGAAATAGTTATCGGAGAGAATTTGGTCTTTGATGAGGGTGATTTGTTGCGTCATACCGACTCCACAGCGCGAAATGAACAAGTATCTTACGCTGTGAAGTCGGGTTTGTCTGCGGATGGAATTAGTGAGATTTGACTGATTTTATCCCCAGCCAGTCAATAATTCCCTGCGCCGCATGGCGCCCTTCCGCCATTGCAGTCACCACGAGATCCGCACCACGCACGGCATCGCCACCGGCGAAGATTTTCGGGTTCGTCGTCTGGTAACGGTACTGACTTTCAACATCAGCCACGATGCGCCCCCATTTATCCACCGTTACACCGTGTGACTGAAGCCACGGCATATCATGCGGATTAAAACCAAACGCCATAATCACCGCATCGGCTGGCATGACAAATTCACTGCCCTCAATCGGTACAGGTCGCCGACGCCCCTGGGCATCCGGCTCGCCAAGACGCGTGCGCAGGAAACGAATTCCGCAAACGTGACCTTGCTCATTCAGCTCAAGCGCCACCGGCTGGACGTTAAATTCGAAGTTGGCCCCCTCTTCGCGGGCGTTCTTCACCTCTTTCTTCGAGCCTGGCATGTTAGCTTCATCACGACGATAAGCGCAGGTGACGTTACTTGCGCCGTGGCGCAGCGCGGTGCGCACACAGTCCATCGCGGTGTCGCCGCCGCCCAGTACAACGACATTTAGCCCGGCGGTATTGATAAACGGCTCTTCCGGTAGCTCTTCGAGCCCCATCACCTGTTTAGTGTTGGCGATGAGGAACGGCAGCGCGTCATAAACGCCCGGCGCATCTTCATTGGGTAAGCCCGCTTTCATGGAACGGTAAGTGCCGACGCCAACGAAGACTGCGTCGTATTGTTCGAGCAGCGAATCCAAAGAGACATCTTTACCCACTTCACAATTGAGTTTGAAGTGAATCCCCATTGCGCTGAAGATTTCCCGACGGCGCGCCATCAGCGATTTATCCAATTTGAAAGAAGGAATGCCAAAGGTGAGCAAGCCACCGATTTCTGGATGGCGATCGTATACCGTCACCTCCACGCCGCTGCGGGTCAGGACGTCCGCACAGGCCAGCCCCGCAGGCCCCGCACCGATAATCGCCACTCGCTTGTCCACTTTGGTGACATGGCTTAAGTCAGGACGCCAACCTTTCGCCAACGCCTGATCTGAAATGTAGCGTTCAATGTTGCCGATAGTCACCGCGCCGTGCTCATCGCGAATGGTGCAGGCGCCTTCACACAAGCGATCTTGCGGACAGACGCGTCCGGTAATTTCCGGCAGGGTGTTGGTCTGGTGAGAAAGCTCGACGGCGGCGTCGATATTTCCGGCTTTCACCAGTTCAATCCACTGCGGAATATGGTTATGCAGCGGGCAGGTCCATTCACAGACGCTATGCTCGCCGCACTTCAGGCAGCGCGAGGCTTCCCGTTGTGCCTGGTCGGTGCGGAATGGCAGATAAATTTCATCAAAGCCGGTTTTGCGCGCTTCAATTGCCAGTTTATCCGGCTCGCCGCGCGCGGGCGTTGCCTGCATTTGCTCGACTTTACTCATTACCGGCATTTCTTGTGCCGCTGTACTGGTATGCCACGGTTGATGTTCCTGACGTGCAGTGCGCAAGCGGCGAGATTTCGCTATGCCGGAGAGTGCGGCGTCGGTGACCAGTTGCAGCGCATCCGCCGGGCAGTTTTCGACACAGGCGGGGCCGTTTTCTCGCCCTGCGCACAGGTCGCATTTATGTGCCGAGGCTTTCACTTTACCCGCTGTGACGGGTGTCAGGACAATCTGCATGGTGCCAAACGGGCAGGCCACCACACAGGATTTACAGCCAATACACTTTTGCTGATTGACCTGAATGCTGTCATCAACATGGCTGATTGCGCCATTGGGGCAGCTACGGGCACAGGGCGCATCTTCGCAATGGTGACAGGTCACTGCACTACGTTGCTGCTGATGTTTGATAACCGTAATTCGGGGATGAAAATGGTGTTGGCTCAGGACATGTTGCTCATCATTGTGAGCCATGACACAGGCGATTTCACAAGCATGACAACCCAGACATTGCTGACTGTTGGCCATAATAAAACGATTCATAACGACCTTCTTTTTTGGTTGTAAAAACCTTATTCTTTATATGAGTGTTGTTATTACCCGACTTGCAGGGGAATCGGCAATGTCCATGTGCCCAGAACAAGTAACTATTTCGCTATAAACTGTGGCAGATCAAATAATCCCATCACTGACTAAATTGCGTTTCAACAACCTGGAACATTAATGATTTTATGTGGAGAAGACGCGTGTGATTGTTAAACGACCCGTCTCGGCCAGTCTGGCCAGGGCCTTTTTTTACATTGTGCTGCTGTCGATTCTTTCCACGGGTATCGCTCTGCTAACTCTGGCGAGCAGTTTGCGCGACGCTGAGGCGATCAATATTGCCGGATCGCTGCGTATGCAGAGTTACCGCCTGGGCTACGACTTGCAAAGTGGCAGTCCACAACTCAATGCGCATCGCCAGTTGTTCCAGCAGGCACTGCATTCACCGGTATTAACCAATCTCAACGTCTGGTATGTGCCAGAGGCAGTAAAAACCCGCTATGCGCATCTGAATGCCAACTGGCTGGAGATGAATAATCGGCTCAGCAAGGGGGATTTGCCGTGGTATCAGGCCAATATCGATAATTATGTCAATCAGATAGACCTGTTCGTGCTGGCTTTACAGCACTACGCTGAACGCAAAATGCTGCTGGTGGTGGCGATTTCGCTGGCTGGCGGCATCGGTATTTTCACGCTGGTCTTTTTTACTCTGCGCCGCATACGCCATCAGGTCGTTGCCCCACTGAATCAACTGGTTACCGCCAGTCAGCGTATTGAACACGGTCAGTTCGACTCACCGCCGCTGGATACCAGCCTGCCCAATGAGCTGGGACTGCTGGCCAAAACCTTTAACCAGATGTCGAGCGAACTGCATAAATTGTACCGTTCGCTGGAAGCGTCAGTAGAAGAAAAAACCCGCGATCTCCACGAGGCCAAGCGCCGTCTGGAGGTGTTGTATCAGTGTTCTCAGGCGCTGAACACCAGCCAGATTGATGTGCATTGTTTCCGCCATATTTTGCAGATTGTTCGCGACAATGAAGCGGCTGAATATCTGGAGTTAAATGTCGGTGAAAACTGGCGGATTAGCGAAGGAAAGCCCAACCCGCAACTGCCGATGCAGATTTTACCGGTGACCATGCAAGAGACGGTTTACGGCGAGCTGCACTGGCAAAACAGCAACGTGTCGGCCTCCGAACCGCTGCTTAATAGCGTTTCATCGATGCTGGGGCGCGGTTTGTACTTTAACCAGGCACAGAAGCATTTTCAGCAGTTGCTGCTGATGGAAGAACGCGCGACCATCGCCCGCGAATTGCACGACTCACTGGCTCAGGTGCTTTCTTATTTGCGTATCCAGTTGACGTTACTGAAGCGTTCGATACCGGAAGATAACGCCACCGCACAAAGTATCATGGCCGATTTTTCCCAGGCATTGAATGATGCGTATCGGCAGTTACGCGAGCTGCTGACCACTTTTCGCCTCACGCTGCAGCAGGCGGATCTCCCTTCCGCGCTGCGGGAAATGCTGGATACATTACAAAATCAAACCAGCGCCAAACTGACCCTCGACTGCCGCTTGCCAACCCTGGCGCTGGATGCGCAAATGCAGGTGCATCTGTTGCAAATTATTCGTGAAGCGGTGCTGAATGCGATGAAGCACGCCAACGCCAGCGAAATCGCTGTTAGCTGCGTCACCGCGCCGGACGGCAATCACACGGTTTATATCCGTGATAACGGGATTGGTATCGGTGAACCGAAAGAACCTGAAGGCCATTATGGTCTGAATATTATGCGCGAGCGCGCGGAACGACTGGGCGGAACGCTGACATTTTCGCAACCTTCCGGCGGCGGCACGTTAGTGAGTATTAGCTTTCGCTCTGCGGCGGGTGAGAAAAGTCAACTGATGTAATACCTCTTGTTGACCAAAGAATACGGGCACTTAAGGTTCAGTATAAAAGGGCATGATAATTTACATTATCTCCTTTTTTTCTCCACGATTGGCTCGTACCTTGCCGCTACAGTGAAGCAAGTCAAGCCTACAACGATACGCAGAAACACGAGGTCCTCTTTTAATGGCGAATTTCTTTATTGATCGCCCCATTTTTGCCTGGGTACTGGCAATCCTGTTGTGTCTGACAGGAACCCTGGCGATTTTCTCATTGCCCGTTGAACAATACCCGGATCTCGCGCCGCCGAACGTGCGAGTGACCGCTAACTATCCAGGCGCTTCGGCTCAGACGCTGGAAAACACCGTAACCCAGGTTATCGAGCAAAATATGACCGGCCTCGATAATCTGATGTATATGTCGTCTCAGAGCAGTGGTACCGGTCAGGCATCTGTCACTTTAAGTTTTAAAGCAGGCACCGATCCGGACGAGGCGGTGCAACAGGTGCAAAACCAGCTGCAATCGGCCATGCGTAAACTCCCACAGGCGGTACAAAACCAGGGCGTGACTGTACGTAAAACCGGCGATACTAACATCCTGACCATTGCTTTCGTCTCTACCGATGGTTCGATGGATAAACAAGATATTGCCGATTACGTTGCCAGCAATATTCAGGATCCGTTAAGCCGCGTTAACGGCGTTGGTGATATCGACGCCTATGGTTCACAGTATTCGATGCGTATCTGGCTTGATCCGGCAAAACTGAACAGCTTCCAGATGACGGCTAAAGATGTAACCGACGCCATTGAGTCACAGAACGCGCAGATTGCGGTCGGACAGCTTGGCGGTACACCTTCTGTCGATAAACAAGCATTGAACGCTACCATTAACGCCCAGTCGCTGTTGCAAACGCCTGAACAGTTCCGCGATATCACCTTGCGGGTAAATCAGGATGGTTCGGAAGTGAAACTGGGCGATGTTGCCACCGTCGAAATGGGGGCGGAGAAATACGATTATCTTAGTCGCTTTAATGGTAAGCCTGCCTCCGGTCTGGGAGTAAAACTGGCTTCCGGCGCGAACGAAATGGCCACGGCGAAGCTGGTACTGAACCGGCTCGACGAACTGGCGCAATACTTCCCCCCCGGGCTGGAATATAAGGTGGCATATGAAACCACCTCGTTTGTTAAAGCCTCCATTGAAGACGTGGTGAAAACCCTGTTAGAAGCTATCGCGCTGGTTTTCCTCGTCATGTATCTGTTCCTGCAAAACTTCCGCGCTACGCTGATTCCAACTATCGCCGTGCCGGTGGTGTTAATGGGCACTTTCTCCGTGCTTTACGCCTTCGGTTACAGCGTCAACACCTTAACCATGTTCGCGATGGTGCTGGCGATCGGTCTGCTGGTGGATGATGCCATCGTGGTGGTGGAAAACGTCGAACGTATTATGAGTGAGGAAGGACTCACTCCTCGCGAAGCCACACGTAAATCGATGGGGCAGATCCAGGGGGCACTAGTCGGGATTGCGATGGTTCTTTCGGCGGTATTTGTACCAATGGCCTTCTTCGGCGGCACCACCGGAGCTATCTATCGCCAGTTCTCTATTACCATTGTTGCGGCGATGGTGCTGTCGGTGCTGGTGGCGATGATCCTCACTCCGGCGCTGTGTGCCACGCTACTTAAACCACTGAAAAAAGGTGAACATCACGGGCAGAAAGGCTTTTTTGCCTGGTTTAACCAGATGTTCAACCATAACGCCGAACGCTACGAGAAAGGGGTGGCGAAAATTCTCCACCGCAGCCTGCGCTGGATTTTGATTTACGTCCTGCTGTTAGGCGGTATGGTGTTTCTGTTCCTGCGTCTGCCGACGTCATTCCTGCCACTGGAAGACCGTGGCATGTTCACCACGTCGGTGCAGCTACCCAGCGGTTCGACCCAGCAACAGACGCTGAAAGTGGTGGAACAGATCGAGAAGTATTACTTCACTCATGAGAAAGACAATATCACGTCGGTATTTGCCACGGTCGGTTCAGGCCCTGGCGGCAACGGGCAAAATGTGGCGCGTATGTTTATCCGCCTGAAAGACTGGAGTGAGCGCGACAGTAAGACCGGCACTTCGTTTGCCATTATCGAACGTGCAACGAAAGAATTTAATAAGATTAAAGAAGCCCGCGTTATCGCCAGCAGCCCGCCGGCAATTAGCGGTCTTGGCAGTTCTGCGGGTTTTGATATGGAGTTGCAGGATCACGCCGGAGCGGGTCACGATGCGCTGATGGCTGCACGTAACCAGTTGCTGGCGCTGGCAGCGGAAAATCCGGAATTAACCCGCGTGCGCCATAACGGTCTTGATGACAGTCCGCAGTTGCAGATTGATATCGACCAACGTAAAGCTCAGGCGCTGGGCGTTGCCATTGACGATATTAACGACACGCTGCAAACCGCGTGGGGTTCAAGCTATGTAAATGACTTTATGGATCGCGGTCGCGTGAAGAAAGTCTATGTGCAGGCCGCCGCGCCGTATCGGATGCTGCCGGATGATATCAACCTGTGGTATGTGCGTAACAAAGACGGTGGGATGGTGCCCTTCTCTGCCTTCGCGACCTCTCGCTGGGAGACAGGTTCGCCGCGTCTGGAACGCTATAACGGCTATTCTGCGGTAGAGATTGTCGGGGAAGCCGCACCGGGCGTCAGTACGGGTACAGCGATGGATATTATGGAATCGTTAGTGAAGCAGTTGCCGAACGGCTTTGGACTGGAGTGGACGGCGATGTCGTACCAGGAACGACTTTCCGGTGCGCAGGCTCCGGCGCTGTATGCCATTTCATTGCTGGTGGTATTCCTGTGTCTGGCTGCACTTTATGAAAGTTGGTCAGTACCGTTCTCGGTAATGCTGGTTGTACCGCTGGGAGTTATCGGCGCGCTGCTGGCAACCTGGATGCGTGGGCTGGAAAACGACGTTTACTTCCAGGTGGGTTTATTAACGGTCATTGGTTTATCGGCGAAAAACGCCATCCTCATTGTCGAGTTCGCTAACGAGATGAACCAAAAAGGTCACGACCTGTTTGAAGCGACGCTTTATGCCTGCCGCCAGCGTTTACGCCCGATACTGATGACCTCGCTGGCGTTTATCTTCGGCGTACTGCCGATGGCAATCAGCAGCGGTGCCGGTTCCGGTGGTCAACATGCGGTGGGTACTGGCGTAATGGGGGGAATGATCTCCGCCACCATTCTGGCGATTTACTTCGTGCCGCTGTTCTTTGTGCTGGTACGCCGTCGTTTCCCTCTGAAGCCACGCCCGGAATAAGCAATAAAAAAGGCGACATGCCAACGTGTCGCCTTTTTCAACTTTCTGATAAAGAACCTGTTCATCAGGTTCTTTCATTTTACCTTCTGTCCTGGTAATTACTTGCGAAGCATAACTTCGATAAAGTCTTTCCAGTTCCCCAGTTCACGTTCAATCATAACAACCTCTCTTATAATTATGGGTATTCTACGGAAACAATATACCGTGGTGAAGCTAATTTATTCGATTGCAGTGATTACTACCTCCGGGGCAAAACCTATGTAAATACTATGGCCCTGAGACAGGGATTTTTATGTGATGCAAAGCAACATTTCAACAGATTCATACGGATTCTAATACTTGCTTAATTCTGTTTGAAATACATACAGATACCTAGGGGAATATTCTTAATAATTACATTCAAAATGCTCACAATTATTTAATAATTGTTAAGTGAAACACCTTAATAATGTTATATTCCCTGGTATTCATTTGTCGGGGAAATGTATTGACCGTTAAATGAGTATTTATTCTTATAAATCGAAAAAGGATTCATTATGGTTACACTTTACGGCATTAAAAATTGTGACACCATTAAAAAGGCTCGCCGTTGGCTGGAAGCCAATAACATCGACTATCGTTTTCATGATTATCGCGTTGATGGGCTGGACAGCGAATTATTGAACGGTTTTATCAACGAATTAGGCTGGGAAGCGTTACTCAACACCCGTGGTACTACCTGGCGTAAACTGGACGAAACCACGCGCAATAAAATCACCGATGCGGCTTCTGCGGCGGCATTAATGACTGAAATGCCTGCAATTATCAAACGCCCATTGCTCTGCGCGCCAGGGAAGCCTATGCTGCTGGGTTTCAGTGAATCCAGTTATCAGCAATTTTTCCATGAGGTGTAGTCTATGTCGTGTCCGGTTATTGAGCTGACACAGCAGCTTATTCGCCGCCCATCCTTAAGTCCTGATGACGCAGGATGTCAGGCAATCATTACCGAACGTTTACAGGCGATCGGTTTTACCATCGAACGCATGGACTTTGCGGATACGCAGAATTTTTGGGCGTGGCGTGGACAGGGAGAAACGTTAGCCTTTGCCGGACATACCGACGTTGTACCGCCTGGCGATGCCGACCGTTGGATCAATCCACCATTTGAACCGACCATTCGCGACGGTATGTTATTTGGGCGCGGCGCGGCAGATATGAAAGGGTCGCTGGCGGCGATGGTGGTAGCAGCAGAACGCTTTGTCGCTCAACATCCCAACCATAAAGGTCGACTGGCGTTTCTGATCACCTCAGACGAAGAAGCCAGCGCCCACAACGGCACGGTCAAAGTGGTCGAAACCTTAATGGCACGCCGTGAACGGCTGGATTACTGCCTGGTTGGTGAACCGTCGAGTATCGAAGTGGTCGGTGATGTAGTGAAAAATGGCCGTCGCGGATCGTTGACCTGTAACCTTACTATTCATGGCGTGCAAGGGCATGTGGCCTACCCACACCTTGCAGATAACCCTGTACATCGTGCAGCCCCTTTCCTCAATGAGTTAGTGGCTATCGAGTGGGATCAGGGCAATGAGTTTTTCCCGGCAACCAGTATGCAAATAGCCAATATTCAGGCGGGTACTGGCAGTAATAATGTCATTCCGGGTGAGCTGTTTGTACAGTTTAACTTCCGCTTTAGCACCGAACTTACTGATGAAATGATCAAAGCACAGGTGCTTACCCTGCTTGAAAAACATCAACTGCGTTATACGGTAGATTGGTGGCTTTCCGGACAGCCATTTTTGACTGCACGCGGTAAACTGGTAGATGCGGTCGTCAACGCGGTTGAGCACTATAATGAAATTAAACCGCAGCTACTGACCACAGGCGGAACGTCCGATGGGCGCTTTATTGCCCGCATGGGGGCGCAGGTGGTGGAACTTGGGCCGGTCAATGCCACCATTCATAAAATTAATGAATGTGTGAACGCTGCCGACCTGCAGCTACTTGCCCGTATGTATCAACGTATCATGGAACAGCTCGTCGCCTGATGAGTGGTTCTGCAAGAGGAAAAAAGCATGGACTGGCTGGCTAAATATTGGTGGATTCTGGTAATTGTCTTTTTGGTGGGCGTCCTGCTGAATGTTATCAAAGATCTCAAGCGCGTCGACCATAAGAAATTTCTCGCCAACAAGCCGGAGCTTCCCCCGCATCGTGATTTCAACGATAAATGGGACGATGACGACGACTGGCCGAAGAAGGATCAACCGAAGAAGTAAGCTGGAGGGGCCGGATAATGTCTGGCGCTCAACCGTAGGCCGGATAAGACGCGTCAGCGTCGCATCAGGCATCATAGCCGGATGCGGCGTGAACGCCTTATCCGGCCTACGCGTCCGGCACCTGTCTTTTACATCATTTCAATCACATCATCATCGCCAGGCTTACCGCCGCTTAACGCCTCGTCGAAGTAATGTTTCGGAATGGTATAACGCAAGTGATCCAGGGCAAATTGCATACTGCGATTATCGATCGCATGACCTAAATCCTCCACGATATCCAGCGTCACATCTCCACCGGCGTTAATTAACGCTTCCTGCGCCGCAACCGCGTGAGCCAGATCGATAACCGGATCTTCACCACCGTGGATCAGGTGAATTGTTGTAGCAGTAGAAGCCGTTTCCGGCAGGCTGGCATAGCGTCCGTTAAAGGCGATGACGCGTGAGGCAAGTCCCGGTTCGGCTTTAATACTCTCCAGCGCCATAATGGCCCCTTGTGAGAACCCGATCAGCGCCGTGGCGTTAGCCCCTACTCCGCTCTGTTTCTGCCAGTAGCGTACTGTCTCAATAAACGTCGGCATGATGGCATCCACCCGCGCCTGGCGATTCTCTTCCGTTACGCCCTGCACCGAAAACCATTGACGCCCTGCCGGATTACCGCTCGGCTCAGCACCACCGACACTTACCACCAGCGCATCTGGAAACAACGGTGCAAACCAGCTACCGATTTCCCCCATTGCCACCGGGTTATCCCCGACACCGTGGAAAAGCAGTAACAACTGTTGGGCAGGTTTATCCGGGCTTTGAACAACAAAATGGTCATGTTTCATGGCGAACTCCTTAACTGATGTCATTAATTTTACGCCGCTGACTCACAATGACCATGGGAGAAAATTGAAGGAGTCAGTGAAAAAATTGCCATTGTGTTATGCGATTGCGCAGGCGTTCAGTGCGGACATCATCAAGTGCGAATAGCGCCTGCGCGGCTTCTTCGCGTTGGCAAACCAGCAATGCCTTACGGCCTGAAAGTTTAAGTGTGGTACATAACTGCGCGTCGCTGACGTTTTTCTGCAACCGTCCTCGCAGCGCCGGTAATGCCCGTTCACTGGTTTGCAGCAGGCGTGTTAAACAACCTAACGACGTTAAAAGGGGACGATGGGCGAAAGCAAAACCGGCCAGTTCAAGCCAGTCATTATCAGAAAGCATGATGTCGTTTAACGGATCAACCGAGATGCTTTCACCATTCCATTGCGAGAGAATTTGTGCGTCGCGGCGTAAACGATAATGCTCACATTCTGCCAATTGTTTACCCGCTTCGCTAATGGGTAATAGTGCCATCGCCGTATAACAGCCGCTACTGGCTTCGCGATGATTACCCATCCGTACCAGCACAAAACCGCAGCGTTGCCAGAAACGCCATAATTCCTCGGTGTAGCCAAAACTCACTGAAAGATAGTCGAGGTCATGCATATATTGCACAGCGTCAGCAATAAGTTGCTGCCCTGTACCTTCCCGCTGACGCGCCGGATGGACGGCAATGCGGCTGACACGCCGTCCGCGTAACGTTGCTGCCAGTGGATTGCTACCGTGTGCCGCCAGCGACTGAGCCACCAGGTTGCCACGCGGGCGACGAAAACCCGCCCATACCGCCTGACTGAGCTCTTCAGATAATCCCCCCTCATCCACCAGCCACAGCGCCCCGGCAATCTCGTTTTCGCAAGCAGCTTGTAAAAAATGTTGTCCAGGCGCGTCCATCATCCGGCGTAAATCCAGCGGTGAAGTCCGGTAGTGCGCACCAGACAATAACTGGTAAACCTTTAACGGCGTTTCTGGCTTGTTTCGCCATGAAGTCTGTTCAAATGCAGAAATGGTGATCTTGCCTTGTGGTACGCGCGTGAAGGTTTCATCGTCAAAAACCAGTGCCTCGCTAACCATTTTTTCCAGCGGGCATCCCTGCGCCCAGCGGATCGGCTGTTGCAATTCAAAACGCTGCAAATGCGGGAAGCGGGCGCAAAATTTCAGCAAAAAGCCACGCCCGGTGCCTTCATAGCCCTGCACCGTAGTGGTTAACAAAGTACGCGGAAAGCGTGATACCAGTTGATGTAATAGTGGGGCGGGTATTGCAGCAGCTTCATCGACAACCAGCCAATCAGCTTTTTCATCACTGGACAGCAATGCATCCGGCGCAACAAAACGAAACTTCTCTCCGGCAAATTGTGCCAGCACATTCGTTGCGGCTCTCGCAGGCGCAGTGACTATCGCACTGCCAGCGATACGGGAAATGAGTTGCCCTGCCAGCGCCGACTTACCGCGTCCGCGCGCAGCAGTTACCGCTGCCACGCCCGGTGGCATAGTCAGAAGCTGTTGTAGTATCTGTTGTTGTTCTGGTTGCGGTGCGCCGGTAGCGGATTGCCAGTCAGTACGGGGAGTAAAATGCGCCAACGTGAACGGCTGATTTTGCCGCCAGAGGATAGCGTCGTTATCCGCCGTAAGTACGCGTTTGAGATGCTGGACAAAATGCGGTGTAGCGATGGGACTGGCGCAATCACTCCAGCGCAGCGAATCAGCATCGGGATGGTTTTCCCATTCTTCCCATACAGGGAGTAACAAAACCAGCCAACTGCCCGCTTTCAGCGTTCCACCAAGCGCCGCAAAGGCTGCGGCATCAAAGCCCTGGCGAGCATCGAATACCGCATGCTGGAACTCGCGCCCAAGTAAAGTTTGTAGCGCCGCTGGCGTACAGTGGTTTTCAGAAGTTGGCTGCGGCGATACCCACAGCCAGTCGCCAGGTAATGCGTCACGCAATTTGAGTGCATGTTCACAGCACCAGCACGCATCCCCGCTCAACACCAACAGGCGGCGAATCCCTTCGCGTTTCATTTGCGCTGTGAATGTGTGTAGCGCGGTCAGTTCAGCCATCCCTGCCCCGAAAGTTAAATGCTTTTACCGAAAGTATTGCATTGTGCCGGATCGCCGCTGTCGAAACCACGTTTAAACCAGCTATAGCGTTGTTGGGATGTACCATGAGTAAAGCTGTCCGGCACTACCCGCCCCTGACTTTGCTGCTGTAAGCGGTCATCGCCGATGGCTTGCGCCGCATTCAGCGCCTCTTCCAGATCGCCAGTTTCCAGAACGCCTTGTTGCTGCATACTGTGCCCCCAGACACCGGCAAAACAGTCGGCCTGGAGTTCCATACGCACAGATAAGCGGTTCACTTCCGCCTGCGTCGCGTTTTGTTGCAATTGACGGACTTTCGGTTCAATGCCTAACAGTTTCTGCACATGATGACCGACTTCATGGGCGATAACGTATCCCTGAGCGAAATCACCATCCGCGCCCAGTTTGTCTTTCATGTCATCATAGAAAGAGAGATCGATATAGACCGTACCATCCGCCGGGCAATAGAACGGCCCCATAATGGACTGTCCGGCGCCGCAACCGGTGCGTGTCATTCCGCGATACATCACCAGCTTCGGTTGCTGATAAGTCTTACCCATCTTCTCGAATTGCTGTCCCCAGGTGTCTTCCGTGGTTGCCAGAATTACCGAGGTGAATTTTGCTGCTTCATCTTCATTTGGGCTAATTGAGCGCGTTGATTGCTGTTGGGAAATCGGCTGTCCGGTCATCAACCCAGTTAAATCAACACCATAGTAGCCAGCAACCAGCACCACTACCAGTAAAATCAGCCCACCTTTACCGCTTGGCAGACGGAAACCGGGACCGCCCATTGACGGACCACCAGAGCTGTTTCGCCTGTCTTCAACATTGTCACTTTCACGACGCCCTTGCCAGCGCATAGATACCTCAACAATATATTCATTATAGTGATGATCGTAGGTGCTTCAGAGGAAGATTACCACAGGAAAACGGGAGGAAATGATGGAGGAATGAGCGTTCAATTCACGTATTACAAGAGCGGTCATCTTGCCGTGCCAGCAGCACGGCAAGATGATGAACAGAAAAATCAGTCCAGCTGTACACCCAGGCGGCGGGCGACGGCTTCATAGGCCTCGATCAGGCCACCGAGGCTCTGGCGGAAACGGTCTTTGTCCATTTTCTCCAGCGTTTCTTTGTCCCACAGGCGGCTACCGTCCGGGGAGAACTCATCGCCCAGTACCACTTCGCCTTTGTACAGGCCAAACTCCAGCTTAAAGTCGACCAGAATCAGACCGGCATCATCAAACAGTTTTTTCAGCACGTCGTTCGCTTTGTAAGTCAGCTCTTTCATACGCGCCAGATTCTCTTTGCTTACCCAGCCAAAAGTTTCGCAATAAGATTCGTTAACCATCGGGTCATGCATGGCGTCGTTTTTCAGGAACAGATCGAACAGCGGCGGGTTCAGCTCAATACCTTCTTCAATTCCAAGACGTTTCACCAGAGAGCCAGCAGCACGGTTACGTACGACACACTCAACCGGCACCATATCCAGCTTTTTCACCAGACATTCAGTATCGGAGAGCAGACGCTCCATTTGAGTCGGGATACCCGCTTCAGCCAGTTTGCTCATAATGAAGTAGTTGAACTTGTTGTTCACCATACCTTTGCGATCAAACTGCTCAATGCGCGCACCATCACCTGCTGACGTATCATTGCGGAATTCGAGCACCAACAGATCCGGGTTTTCCGTGCTGTATACGGTTTTCGCTTTACCACGATACAACTCAGCTTGCTTTTGCATCTTTATCACTCCTGGGTGTGAATTAACGTTTTAAAATCTTTTGCTGTCTGGTGTGCCGGATATTTTGTCGGATGCGGCGTGAACGCCTTATCTGACCTGTGTCCGACAAACAAATTTCGTGCGAATTAACGCTAAAATCGCGTTTTTCTGCCGACGCACACGTTTGCGTATCATAACAGAAAAAAGGGCCGGATTACTCCAGCCCTGTATTTTTACTTGCTAAACGCTGCCTGGAAGACAGATACCAGTGCGTCGTTTTGGCTTTGAGTCAGCGTATGGCCTTTCGGATCGATGAACTGCAAGCTGCTGCGGTTATCTAAATCACCGACCTGCAGTTTATAGTCACCGGATGCCAGGCCTGGATCGCTCGCGCCCAGCTCCTGCCAGTCGCTGTCAGACAACGGCTTATAGGTCACGGCCATGCTGCCCTGCGAACGGGTGCTGTCGGTCACTTTCATGCCCACTTTTTCCAGCGCCGCTGGCAGACGTTGCCAAACCACGTTGAACGGCCCGCGAACGACCAGCATTGGTAAGCCTGTGTCATCAGCAGCACTTTGTACGTCCATGGTGGTGGAAGCACGGTTTTGCGCCGCATTAGCCGCATCGGTCACGGATTTATCCAGACCGGCGGAAATGACGTTCATCATCTCCGTGCTGTAACGCTGCATGGAAGCCGCGTCTGCAACCGGTTTGCCCGCCTGCTCCAGGTTCAGCAGTTTCACCGTTACCGCCTGCTGATAACCCTGCGGTTTAACAGAGATTTGATAACGACCGCGATACTGCTCGTCTTCGTCCAGACGATTCCATTGCACCCAATCGGTAGTCAGCGTCTGACCAGCATCATCGCGTTGGGTAATGGTGTAGTTTTTCGCCTGCAGCACGCTAACAACCTGCGGCCACAAAGTATTACCACGACCATTTTCTACCAGCAGCGAGGCGGTGTCGCCCGTAAACTGGGTACGTGCGCCGGAAATCAGCGCCAACGGCTGGGCAGGTGGACGAATGTCCAGCGCCTTACCGACAGCACCGCTACCGTTGGTCACCGGTATTGCATAATCACCGGAAGTCACCGGCAAAATCATTCCTGCCGGGGCATGAAGCTCCGCAAGCGGTGCCGCTTCCAGATAGGCTTCATCACCACTCACCTGACGCTTATAGCGTGAGTCAGAACTACAGGCTGCGAGTAACAGAACAAGCGATACACCCGCAACCTTTGCCAGGCGCGACTTTTGAACAGAGTAAGCCATCAAATCTCCCTAAACTTTACAGCAAACCGGCATACTTAAGCGCCGCTCTGACCGTCTCACGACCACTGTCGGTGATTGGTGTCATTGGCAGGCGCAGCGTATCGGTCGCCACAAGACCCAGTTCCTTACATGCCCATTTCACCGGGATTGGATTGGGTTCGACAAATAGTTTGTTGTGTAATGGCATCAGACGCTTGTTAATAACGCGTGCCTCGGCAAAATGCCCTTCTGCCGCCAGTTTGCACATCTGAGCCATATCACGCGCTGCGACGTTAGCAGTAACGGAAATAACGCCATGACCACCTAACTGCATGAAGTCCAGCGTGCTCGCATCATCGCCGCTCAGCAGAACAAAATCGTCTGAAACCAGCTCTTTGATCTGGTTAACACGCGTTAAGTTCCCTGTTGCCTCTTTGATTCCGATAATATTTTTTACTTTCGCCAGACGGCCCACCGTTTCTGGTAGCAGATCGCAGCCAGTACGGGACGGCACATTATACAGGATTTGCGGCAGGTCAGTATGTTCAGCGATGGCTTTGAAATGCTGATACAGACCTTCCTGCGACGGGCGGTTGTAATAAGGGGTCACCGTCAAGCAGCCAGCAATGCCACTGTCATTGAAACGCTGTGTCAGGCTAATGGCTTCCGCAGTAGCGTTAGCGCCGGTTCCGGCAATCACCGGAATACGCCCGTCAGCCAGCTCCAGGGTCATCATCACCACATCAACATGTTCGTCATGATTCAGGGTAGCGGACTCACCAGTGGTGCCAACAGAAACAATCGCCGAAGTACCGCTGGCGACATGATAATCAATCAGTTTTTTTAAGCTAGCCCGACAGACATTACCTTTTTCATCCATCGGAGTAACAATCGCGACAATACTTCCCGTGAACATGGGCCATCCTCTGTGCAAACAAGTGTCTCAATGGTACGTTTGGTATGGCATTAAAAGCAAGCAAACAGAACCGTTCTGATTGTTGTATGCATGTTTTTTTTATGCTTTCCTTAAGAGCTACTCTCCCCCTTGAAGGAATAACCGGTTTGACACTGTCATCGCAACATTATCTGGTGATCACTGCGCTGGGTGCCGATCGCCCAGGAATTGTGAACACTATCACCCGTCATGTCAGTAGTTGCGGCTGTAATATTGAAGACAGTCGCCTGGCGATGCTGGGAGAAGAGTTCACCTTTATCATGCTGCTTTCCGGTTCATGGAATGCAATCACCTTGATCGAATCAACGTTACCGTTGAAAGGTGCCGAACTGGATCTTTTAATCGTGATGAAGCGCACGACGGCTCGTCCGCGTCCGCCGATGCCCGCATCTGTCTGGGTTCAGATCGATGTGGCAGATTCACCGCATTTAATTGAACGCTTTACCGCACTTTTTGACGCGCACCATATGAACATTGCGGAGCTAGTGTCTCGCACGCAACCTGCTGAAAATGAACGAGCTGCGCAACTGCATATTCAGATAACCGCCCACAGCCCGGCGTCTGCGGATTCAGCAAATATTGAACAAGCTTTCAAAGCACTATGTACAGAACTCAATGCGCAAGGCAGTATTAGCGTCGTCAATTATTCCCAACATGATGAACAGGATGGAGTTAAGTAATGAATCCACTGAAAGCCGGTGACATCGCACCGAAATTTAGCTTGCCGGATCAAGACGGAGAACAAGTTAATTTGACCGACTTCCAGGGACAGCGTGTTCTGGTTTATTTCTACCCGAAAGCCATGACCCCCGGCTGTACCGTACAAGCCTGTGGCTTACGCGATAACATGGATGAGTTGAAAAAAGCCGGTGTTGATGTACTGGGTATTAGCACCGATAAACCCGAAAAACTCTTCCGTTTTGCGGAAAAAGAGCTGCTCAACTTTACGCTTCTGTCTGATGAAGACCACCAGGTGTGCGAACAATTCGGCGTCTGGGGAGAGAAGTCCTTCATGGGCAAAACCTACGATGGTATTCACCGCATCAGCTTCTTGATCGATGCTGACGGCAAAATCGAACATGTCTTTGACGATTTCAAAACCAGCAATCACCACGACGTAGTGATTAACTGGCTGAAAGAACACGCCTGATTACTTTGCTCCATTCCGTGCTGGCTGCGCTTGCGGCCAGCACTCCTCACCTCCGGCGATATAGCGGAATGGAGGTTAATCTTGCGCAATTTGACCATCGGGCCAGGCATGGATTACCGCTTTAATTAGCGTCGCCAGAGGAATGGCAAAGAACACCCCCCAGAATCCCCACAGACCACCGAAGATCACCACCGATAAAATAATCACCAGCGGATGCAGGTTAACCGCTTCGGAGAACAACACCGGTACTAACAGGTTGCCATCCAGCGCCTGAATAATCAGATATACCGCGAAGCAGCTCCAGAATTCAGTGCCAGCGCCAAACTGGAATAGCGCCACGCCGACCACCGGAATGGTCACCACAAATGCGCCAATGTACGGAATAAGCACCGAGAAACCGACCAGCACCGCCAGCAGCAGTGAATAGTTCAACCCGAAAAGCAAGAACCCCAGCCAGGTGGCTATCCCCACCACAATCATCTCCAGTACCTTGCCACGGATGTAGTTGGTGATTTGCTGGTTCATCTCCTTCCAGACCTGACCTGCCAGCCCACGGTTACGCGGAAGCACCCGGCGGACGGCATTCAACATTTGCTCTTTATCTTTCAGAAGGAAAAAGACCATCAGCGGCACCAGAACAAGATAGACGGCAATGGTCAGCAGGCCCACCAGCGAGGCGAGAGAGATTTTCACCACCGAATCGCCCATGGTGAGCATCCGGCTGCGCATATTGTCGGCCATCGCATCAATAATGCCCGCATCCATTAACGCCGGATAACGGCGCGGCAACGTGGCGGCAAAATCAGATAGCTTATTGAGCATCCCCGGCATATCGCGGATTAAATAGATGCCCTGCTGCCAGGCGATAGGCAGTACCACGAACGCCATCAGCAGCAAAATTCCAACGAAAACCACCAATACAATCGACGTCGCCCAACGGCGGGAACAGCCAATAGATTGCAGGCGCACGGTTGGCCATTCAAGCAAATAGGCCAGCACAATAGCCACCAGCAACGGTGCGAGTAGGCCACTAAAGAAAAAGATAATGCCAAATCCGGCAACTAAAATAACCAGCAAGGCAATCGCTTCCGGGTCGCTAAAACGGCGGCGATACCATTGCATCAACATTTCGAGCATAAAGACCTTCCCTGAACCTCAAGAGCGGGATTGCGATCCGCAATTGTATCGAAATGTCACAAAAAAGACTTCGCTTTTTATGACGGATTCAGGAAACTGAAAAGTCATTTGAGTGGGTTAATCTTCGCCGTTACACTCAAAGGCGGCGCGGTGGGAACGATATTTTACAGTATCGGTCAAATGACTATCTCCAGAAATACAGGACAGAGGTTATGTTCAGGCAGTTGAAAAAAAACCTGGTTGCAACCCTCATTGCTGCTATGACCATCGGTCAGGTAGCCCCGGCGTTTGCCGATAGCGCAGACACCTTGCCGGATATGGGAACCTCCGCAGGAAGCACGCTTTCCATTGGTCAGGAAATGCAGATGGGCGACTATTATGTCCGCCAGCTACGCGGCAGCGCACCGTTAATTAATGACCCGCTGTTAACGCAATATATTAATTCGCTGGGGATGCGTCTGGTTTCGCATGCCAATTCGGTTAAGACACCGTTTCATTTCTTTCTGATCAACAACGACGAAATTAACGCCTTTGCTTTCTTTGGCGGCAACGTGGTGCTGCACTCTGCCCTGTTCCGTTATTCCGATAACGAAAGTCAACTGGCTTCAGTTATGGCGCACGAAATCTCCCACGTCACCCAACGTCACCTGGCGCGAGCGATGGAAGATCAGCAGCGCAGCGCGCCACTGACCTGGGTCGGGGCGTTAGGTTCTATTTTACTGGCAATGGCCAGCCCGCAGGCGGGGATGGCGGCGCTGACCGGTACACTGGCGGGAACGCGCCAGGGGATGATCAGCTTCACCCAGCAAAATGAACAGGAAGCGGACCGCATTGGTATTCAAGTGCTGCAACGCTCGGGGTTCGATCCGCAGGCGATGCCGACCTTCCTCGAAAAACTGCTCGATCAGGCGCGTTACTCTTCGCGTCCGCCGGAAATTTTGCTGACTCACCCGCTGCCGGAAAGCCGTCTGGCTGATGCCCGTAACCGTGCCAATCAGATGCGCCCAATGGTGGTGCAGTCGTCGGAAGATTTCTATCTGGCGAAAGCGCGCACACTGGGGATGTACAATTCCGGACGTAATCAGCTCACCAGTGATTTGCTGGATGAATGGGCAAAAGGTAACGTTCGTCAGCAACGGGCAGCGCAATATGGTCGCGCTTTGCAGGCGATGGAAGCCAATAAATACGACGAGGCACGGAAAACGCTGCAACCGTTACTGGCGGCAGAACCCGGCAACGCGTGGTATCTCGATCTGGCTACCGATATCGATCTTGGGCAAAACAAAGCCAATGACGCGATCAATCGCCTGAAAAATGCCCGTGATTTGCGCACCAATCCTGTGTTGCAGCTCAACCTGGCGAACGCTTATCTGCAAGGGGGGCAACCACAGGAAGCCGCCAATATTCTGAACCGCTACACCTTTAACAATAAAGATGACAGCAATGGCTGGGATTTACTGGCACAGGCGGAGGCCGCGCTAAATAATCGCGATCAGGAACTGGCAGCGCGAGCAGAAGGTTATGCGCTCGCCGGGCGACTCGATCAGGCCATTTCCTTGTTGAGTAGCGCCAGTTCGCAGGTGAAATTAGGCAGCCTGCAACAAGCGCGTTACGATGCGCGCATCGACCAGTTGCGCCAGTTGCAGGAACGCTTTAAGCCTTATACCAAGATGTAATTTGTATTAAAGGAAGAACAATGACCAAACAGGTAAAAATCTACCATAACCCACGCTGTTCAAAGAGCCGGGAAACGCTGACCCTGCTGAAAGAAAACGGCGTGGAGCCAGAAGTGGTGCTCTATCTTGAGACTCCCGCCGATGCGGCAACGCTGCGCGATTTGCTGAAAATGCTGGGGATGAATAGCGCCCGTGAATTGATGCGCCAGAAAGAAGATCTTTATAAAGAGCTGAACCTGGCTGACAGTTCGCTTAGCGAAGAGGCGCTGATTCAGGCGATGGTGGATAATCCGAAGCTGATGGAGCGCCCGATTGTGGTCGCCAATGGCAAAGCGCGGATTGGACGTCCACCGGAGCAAGTTCTGGAAATCGTGGATTAAGATGTGCCCCATCGCTAGTTAAGGCACATTGCCGGATGCGACGCTTGCCGCGTCTTGTCCGGCCTAGGAATACTATGGATTAACTTCGCGTAGGTCGGATAAGGCGCTCGCGCCGCATCCGACAATAAACACCTTATCTACAACTTCAGAATTTCTTTCACAAACGGAATGGTCAGCTTACGTTGCGCGGTAATCGACGCACGATCCAACTGATCCAGTGTCATAAATAGCGTGCGCATCTCTCTGTCGAGCCGCTTCAGCAAGAAGCGTCCCACATCTTCCGGTAGTTCAAAACCACGCAAACGCGCGCGTAACTGTAGCGCCTGCAACTTATCTTCATCAGAAAGTGGCTGCAATTTGTAGATCTGCCCCCAGTCAAGACGCGACGCGAGATCCGGTAATCCCAGATTCAACTGACGCGGTGGGCGATCGCCGGTGATCAACAACCGTGTTTTGCCCGACTCCAGAATCCGATTGTAGAGATCGAAAATCGCCATCTCCCACAACTCATCGCCTGCAATACACTCAATGTTGTCGATACAGACCAGCGACAAATGCTCCATACCGTCGAGCACTTCCGGAACAAACCAGGTGCGTTTATCCAGCGGGACATAGCCCACCGCATCGCCACGCTGCGACAATTCCGCGCAAGCCGCGTGCAGCAGATGGCTGCGCCCCGCGCCTTCGCGTGCCCAGAGATAGATGTAACCGCTATGTTCCTGACGCAGCACGTTTTGCAGCGCGGCCAGTAGAGAGGAGTTATCCCCCGGCCAGAAACTTGCAAAGGTTTCGTCGTCAGGAAGATAAAGTGGCAAAGAGAGCTGTGCCGGTGTGTTCAGAGATACCTCAACCAGGATTTCACAAAATCGCGAGAAGTTTACCACAGAATCCCATGATGTTTGAACCGGGCAGCAGCACTGCCCAGTCGGTACATTATTTGTCTGTTATATCTGCGTCTTCTGCGTCCAGCACCACTTCTTCAGGGCGCAGCACGCTAATCAGTTTGAAGATCAGGCTTAAGCCGATACCGACGATAGTCGCCAGCGCCATGCCTTTCAGCTCCGCCGCGCCGATGTTTACCTTGGCACCACTGACGCCGATGATCAAAATCACGGAAGTCAGGATCAGGTTCTGTGCTTTGTTGTAATCCACTTTCGATTCGATCAACACACGAATACCGGAAGCACCGATGACACCGTAAAGCAGCAGCGAAACGCCGCCCATCACCGGCAATGGGATCATCTGGATAGCAGCCGCCAGTTTACCGACGCAGGAAAGCAGGATAGCAAAAATCGCCGCGCCGCCGATAACCCAGGTACTGTAAACACGGGTGATCGCCATCACGCCAATGTTTTCCCCGTAGGTGGTGTTTGGCGTGGAGCCAAAGAAGCCGGAGATCACAGTCGACAGGCCGTTAGCGAACATCGAACGGTGCAGACCCGGATCGCGCAGCAAATCCTTTTTGACAATGTTAGCCGTTACTACCAGGTGACCTACGTGTTCGGCAATAACCACTAATGCCGCTGGCAGAATAGTCAGAATAGCGAACCACTCGAAGCGCGGCGTATAGAGGGTTGGCAGCGCAAACCAGTGAGCATTAATAATCGGCGTGGTATCGACAATTCCCATTGCGAAGGAGAGCGCGTAACCCACCAGCACGCCAATTAAAATCGGGATAATTGCCAGGAAACCACGGAACAGCACGGAACCTAAAACCGTGACCGCCAGGGTGGTAATAGAGATGATGATGGTTTTGGAGTCTGGCGTTTGCCCTTCAGCCGGGAGTAAACCCGCCATACCAGCAGCTACGCCCGCCAGCTCCAGACCGATGACGGCAACGATTGCGCCCATTGCCGCAGGTGGAAACAGCACGTCCAGCCAGCCGGTTCCCGCTTTCTTCACGATGAAAGAGACCAGGCAGAACAGCACGCCGCACATAATAAAGCCGCCCAGCGCGACTTCATACCCCAACGGCAACAGTAACAATACCGGTGAAATAAAGGCAAAGCTGGAACCAAGATAAGCCGGGATTTTCCCTTTACAGATGAAGAGATACAGCAGCGTTCCTATACCGTTAAATAACAGTACAGTCGCCGGGTTAATATGAAATAAGACGGGCACCAGGACGGTTGCACCAAACATGGCGAACAAATGTTGCAAACTAAGCGGGATTGTCTGTAAAAGTGGCGGTCTTTCACTCACCCCGATAGCACGGCGCGTCATAGTATTATCCTCTGTATTATGTGTTATAGGCGCTTTACTCAAAAAAAAGCCGACTCTTAAAGTCGGCTTTAATTATTTTTATTCTTTATTTCGTACCAAAGATTTTGTCACCGGCATCGCCGAGGCCCGGAATAATGTATCCGTGCTCGTTCAGTCCCTGGTCAATCGATGCAGTATACAGTTCGACGTCCGGGTGCGCTTTTTCCAGCGCAGCGATACCTTCTGGCGCAGCTACCAGCACCAGAACTTTGATGCTGCTGCAGCCCGCTTTTTTCAGCAGGTCGATGGTCGCGATAACGGAACCACCGGTTGCCAGCATTGGGTCAACGATCAGCGCCATACGCTCATCGATGTTAGAAACCAGTTTCTGGAAGTACGGTACCGGCTCCAGCGTTTCTTCATTACGGTACATACCGACGACGCTGATACGCGCGCTCGGAACGTTTTCCAGCACACCGTCCATCATCCCCAGACCCGCACGCAGAATTGGCACAACGGTAATTTTCTTACCTTTGATCTGGTCGATTTCCACCGGGCCGTTCCAGCCTTCGATAGTTACTTTTTCCGTTTCGAGGTCGGCGGTCGCTTCGTAAGTCAGCAGGCTACCCACTTCGGAAGCGAGTTCGCGAAAGCGCTTGGTGCTGATATCTTGCTCACGCATCAGTCCCAGCTTGTGTTTGACGAGTGGGTGTTTGACTTCCACGATCTTCATACTCTTTCTCCTTTGAGGGGCAGCCACAAAAAAAATCGACGGATTATACCTCCTTTCTTCAAGGCGGCAATATTATTTTCGTTGACTTTAGTCAAGATCATAAAGATTTTAGATAAAGTTATTTTATAATCAAATAGTTAATAGTGGTAATTATCCTGGCAAAAAATCATTCATCCTCTCTATGTACACATTTTTTTGTCACTCTCTCGGTAAAAAGAGGTTAAAAAAGGTTATGTAAAGCAGTCTCGCAAACGTTTGCTTTCCCTGTTAGAATTGCGCCGAATTTTATTTTTCTACCGCAAGTAACGCGTGGGGACCCAAGCAGTGACCGATAAAACCTCTCTTAGCTACAAAGATGCCGGTGTTGATATTGACGCGGGTAATGCTCTGGTTGGAAGAATCAAAGGCGTAGTGAAGAAAACGCGTCGCCCGGAAGTGATGGGCGGTCTGGGCGGCTTCGGTGCGCTGTGTGCGTTGCCGCAAAAATATCGTGAACCCGTGCTGGTTTCCGGCACTGACGGTGTAGGCACCAAGCTGCGCCTGGCAATGGACTTAAAACGTCACGACACCATTGGTATCGATCTGGTCGCCATGTGCGTTAATGACCTGGTGGTGCAAGGCGCTGAGCCGCTGTTTTTCCTCGACTATTACGCAACCGGAAAATTAGATGTCGATACTGCTTCATCAGTGATCAGCGGCATCGCCGAAGGTTGTCTGCAATCCGGGTGTTCGCTGGTAGGTGGCGAAACGGCGGAAATGCCGGGGATGTATCACGGTGAAGATTATGACGTTGCGGGTTTCTGCGTTGGCGTGGTAGAAAAATCAGAAATCATCGACGGTTCTAAAGTCAGCGACGGTGATGTGCTGATTGCGCTTGGCTCCAGCGGCCCGCATTCGAACGGCTATTCGCTGGTGCGCAAAATTCTCGAAGTCAGCGGTTGTGATCCACAAACCACCGAACTTGATGGTAAGCCATTAGCCGATCATCTGTTGGCACCGACCCGCATTTACGTGAAGTCAGTGCTGGAGTTGATCGAAAAGGTCGACGTGCACGCTATTGCGCACCTGACCGGTGGCGGCTTCTGGGAAAATATTCCGCGCGTATTGCCGGAAAACACTCAGGCAGTCATTGATGAATCCTCCTGGCAGTGGCCGGAAGTGTTCAACTGGCTGCAAACGGCGGGTAATGTCGAGCGCCATGAAATGTATCGCACCTTCAACTGCGGCGTCGGGATGATTATCGCCCTGCCTGCTCCGGAAGTGGACAAAGCTCTCACTCTGCTTAATGCCAACGGTGAAAACGCGTGGAAAATCGGTATCATCAAAGCCTCTGATTCCGAACAACGCGTGGTTATCGAATAATGAATATTGTGGTGCTTATTTCCGGCAACGGAAGTAACTTGCAGGCAATTATAGACGCCTGCAAAACCAACAAAATTAAAGGCACCCTACGGGCAGTTTTCAGTAATAAGGCCGACGCGTTCGGCCTTGAACGCGCCCGCAAAGCCGGTATTGCAACGCATACGCTCATCGCCAGCGCGTTTGACAGTCGTGAAGCCTATGACCGGGAGTTGATTCACGAGATCGATATGTACGCTCCCGACGTGGTTGTACTGGCCGGTTTTATGCGCATTCTCAGCCCGGCGTTTGTCTCCCACTATGCTGGTCGTTTGCTGAACATTCACCCTTCCCTGCTGCCAAAATATCCCGGTTTGCACACCCATCGTCAGGCGCTGGAAAATGGCGACGAGGAACACGGTACATCGGTGCATTTCGTTACCGATGAACTGGACGGTGGGCCGGTTATTTTACAGGCAAAAGTCCCGGTATTTGCCGGTGATACAGAAGATGAAATCACCGCCCGCGTACAAACCCAGGAGCACGCTATTTATCCGCTGGTGATTAGCTGGTTTGCCGATGGTCGTCTGAAGATGCACGAAAACGCCGCGTGGCTGGATGGTCAGCGTCTGCCGCCGCAGGGCTACGCTGCCGACGAGTAACGCCGCCGTAGTTAAAGCGCCAGCCCTGCGTTGGCGTTTTTCAATTCACCTGTAAATCGCAGGCTCCAGCAGTTTTTTTCTCCCTTTTCTGGCATAGTTGGACATCTGCCAATATTGCTCGCCATAATATCCAGGCAGTGTCCCGTGAATAAAACGGAGTAAAAGTGGTAATGGGTCAGGAAAAGCTATACATCGAAAAAGAGCTCAGTTGGTTATCGTTCAATGAACGCGTGCTTCAGGAAGCGGCGGACAAATCTAACCCGCTGATTGAAAGGATGCGTTTCCTGGGGATCTATTCCAATAACCTTGATGAGTTCTATAAAGTCCGCTTCGCTGAACTGAAGCGACGCATCATTATTAGCGAAGAACAAGGTTCTAATTCTCATTCCCGCCATTTGCTGGGCAAAATTCAATCCCGCGTGCTGAAAGCCGATCAGGAATTCGACGGCCTCTACAACGAACTGTTGCTGGAGATGGCGCGCAACCAGATTTTCCTGATTAATGAACGCCAGCTCTCTGTCAATCAACAAAACTGGCTGCGTCATTATTTTAAGCAGTATCTGCGTCAGCACATTACGCCGATTCTAATCAACCCTGACACTGACTTAGTGCAGTTCCTGAAAGATGACTACACCTATCTGGCGGTAGAAATTATCCGTGGCGACACTATTCGTTACGCGCTGCTGGAGATCCCCTCAGATAAAGTGCCGCGCTTTGTGAATTTGCCGCCGGAAGCACCGCGCAGACGCAAGCCTATGATTCTTCTGGATAACATTCTGCGTTACTGCCTTGATGATATTTTCAAAGGCTTCTTTGATTATGACGCGCTGAATGCCTATTCAATGAAGATGACCCGCGATGCTGAATACGATTTAGTGCACGAGATGGAAGCCAGCCTGATGGAGCTGATGTCTTCCAGTCTGAAGCAGCGTTTAACCGCAGAACCGGTGCGTTTTGTTTATCAGCGCGATATGCCCAGTGCTCTGGTTGAGGTGTTGCGCGAAAAACTGACGATTTCCCGCTACGACTCCATCGTACCCGGTGGTCGTTATCATAATTTTAAAGACTTTATTAATTTCCCCAATGTCGGCAAAGCGAATCTGGTGAATAAGCCACTGCCACGTTTACGCCACATTTGGTTTGATAAAGCCCAATTCCGTAACGGTTTTGATGCCATTCGCGAACACGATGTGCTGCTCTATTATCCTTATCACACTTTTGAACATGTGCTGGAACTGCTACGCCAGGCCTCGTTCGACCCAAGCGTACTGGCGATTAAAATTAACATTTACCGCGTAGCGAAAGATTCGCGCATCATCGACTCGATGATCCACGCCGCTCACAACGGTAAGAAAGTCACCGTGGTGGTTGAGTTACAGGCGCGTTTCGATGAAGAAGCCAACATTCACTGGGCAAAACGGCTGACTGAAGCGGGCGTACACGTGATTTTCTCTGCGCCGGGGCTGAAAATTCACGCCAAACTGTTCCTGATTTCACGTAAAGAAAACGGCGAAGTCGTGCGTTACGCGCATATCGGAACCGGGAACTTTAATGAAAAAACCGCGCGTCTTTATACCGACTACTCACTGCTGACCGCCGATGCGCGCATCACCAACGAAGTACGGCGGGTGTTCAACTTTATTGAAAATCCATACCGTCCGGTGACTTTCGATTATTTAATGGTGTCGCCGCAAAACTCCCGTCGTTTGCTGTATGAAATGGTGGATCGTGAGATAGCCAACGCTCAACAAGGGCTGCCTTGCGGTATTACCCTGAAACTGAATAACCTGGTCGATAAAGGTCTGGTCGATCGACTGTATGCGGCCTCCAGTTCCGGCGTGCCGGTGAATCTACTGGTACGCGGAATGTGTTCGCTGATCCCCAATCTGGAAGGTATTAGCGACAATATCCGTGCTATTAGTATTGTCGATCGTTACCTTGAACATGATCGGGTTTATATTTTTGAAAACGGCGGCGATAAAAAAGTTTACCTTTCTTCCGCCGACTGGATGACACGCAATATTGATTATCGTATTGAAGTGGCTACACCGCTACTCGATCCCCGACTGAAGCAGCGGGTGCTGGACATCATCGAAATTCTGTTCAGCGACACTGTCAAAGCGCGTTATATCGATAAAGAACTCAGTAATCGCTACGTCCCCCGTGGTAACCGCCGCAAAGTACGGGCGCAATTGGCGATCTACGACTACATCAAATCACTCGAACAATCTGAATAACCCTATGCCAATACACGACAAATCCCCTCGCCCACAGGAGTTTGCTGCGGTCGATCTTGGTTCAAACAGTTTCCACATGGTCATTGCCCGTGTGGTTGATGGCGCAATGCAGATTATTGGTCGCCTGAAACAACGGGTACATCTGGCGGACGGCCTGGGGCCAGATAATATGTTGAGTGAGGAAGCGATGACGCGTGGCTTAAACTGCCTGTCGCTGTTTGCCGAACGCCTGCAGGGTTTTTCTCCTTCCAGCGTCTGTATTGTCGGAACCCATACTCTACGTCAGGCGCTGAATGCCACTGACTTTCTGAAGCGAGCAGAAAAGGTTATCCCCTACCCAATTGAAATTATTTCCGGCAACGAAGAAGCGCGTCTGATTTTTATGGGCGTGGAGCATACCCAGCCGGAAAAAGGCCGCAAACTGGTTATTGATATTGGTGGCGGCTCAACAGAACTGGTGATTGGTGAAAATTTCGAACCTATTCTCGTGGAAAGTCGCCGGATGGGTTGTGTCAGCTTTGCCCAGCTTTATTTCCAGGGCGGCGTCATCAATAAAGAAAATTTTCAGCGCGCACGCATGGCAGCAGCGCAAAAACTTGAAACCTTAACCTGGCAATTCCGTATCCAGGGCTGGAATGTGGCAATGGGCGCTTCCGGCACCATTAAAGCTGCTCATGAAGTGTTGATGGAAATGGGCGAGAAAGACGGGATAATTACCCCGGAACGTCTGGAAAAACTGGTAAAAGAGGTTTTACGGCACCGTAATTTCGCATCGCTGAGTTTACCGGGTCTTTCCGAAGAGCGGAAAACTGTCTTCGTTCCTGGACTGGCGATTTTATGCGGTGTGTTTGATGCCTTAGCCATCCGTGAACTGCGACTTTCTGACGGGGCGCTTCGTGAAGGCGTACTGTATGAGATGGAAGGACGTTTTCGCCATCAGGATGTGCGTAGCCGCACCGCCAGTAGTCTGGCTAACCAGTATCATATCGACAGTGAACAGGCACGACGGGTGCTGGATACCACTATGCAAATGTACGGACAGTGGCGAGAACAACAACCGAAGCTGGCGCATCCGCAACTGGAGGCGCTACTGCGATGGGCCGCCATGCTGCATGAGGTCGGGTTGAATATCAACCATAGCGGTTTGCATCGCCACTCCGCTTATATTCTGCAAAACAGCGACTTGCCGGGTTTTAATCAGGAACAGCAGTTGATGATGGCGACACTGGTGCGCTATCACCGTAAAGCGATTAAGCTCGACGATCTGCCGCGCTTTACCTTGTTTAAGAAGAAACAGTTCCTGCCACTGATTCAGCTATTACGCCTTGGCGTATTACTCAATAATCAACGTCAGGCTACCACCACGCCGCCAACATTGACGCTGATTACCGATGACAGCCACTGGACCCTGCGTTTTCCGCATGACTGGTTTAGCCAGAACGCGCTGGTATTGCTTGATCTGGAAAAGGAACAAGAATACTGGGAAGGCGTGGCTGGCTGGCGACTAAAAATTGAAGAAGAAAGCACGCCTGAAATTGCGGCTTAATATGAAATGAAAACGGGCCAACATATTATGTTGGCCCAAATAAATTACGCGCTTTCCCGGACTGGCTCTCTTTCACCCAGTATCGCCACTAACGGCTGAGGTTCACCAATCAAAAATCCTTGCAGATAATCAATACCTAAAGAATGCACCGCTTTGCGAATCTCTTCATTTTCAACATATTCCGCAACCACTTGCATTTTCTTCATTCGCGCCAGATGACAAATTGACGCCACTATCTGGTAATCCAGACTATTCGAGGCAATATTGCGTATGAAGCTGCCATCAATTTTTAATAAATTGGCATTCACATTTTTTAGCCGCGCATAACTGGCGTAGCCGGTGCCGAAATCATCAATTGCAATTTGACATCCTAACTCCTGAAGATGCAGCAACGTATTCTGCGCCTGCTTAACATTGGTCAGGGTATTACTCTCGGTTACCTCAAAGATAAGCTGCCACGCTTCTATTTGATATTTACTTAAAAATTTACTGATATCTAAAGGGAAACTCGCCTGACAAACGGAAGTTGGCGACAGGTTAATAGCAAACCGACGAGCTGGCATTTTTTCTCTATTTTCCGCCATAAATTGCAGTGTATGCTCGATAACCCACATGTCGATACTGGACGATAAGCCAAACTCATGCGCGACCGGTAAGAAATTGTCAGGATTGATGAGTTCGCCATTATCTCCTTTCATGCGCAGCAGAATTTCATGATAATCATCACCGCGCACCCCTGTAATCGGCTGAGCCATCAGGCAAAAATCGTTATGCTCAAGCGCCTGTTGTAGCCGATTCATCATCGCCACCTTGTCTTTCAATTCACGTTGTAAATACATTGCCCCGCGACGCTGCATATTTTCCGGGGTATTGGTCACGATAGAAAGTTCGGCAACCGTATTTAGCTCTCCCAGCAGCAGATATATATGATTAACCGGTGAGCGGACATAGCAATAACTGACGCCAATCTGAGGCTGTAACGGCATTCCATCCCAAAAGAAACGAAACTGCTTCAGATGATTATCCAGCGTGGTAATGCGCTCCTGGTATGATTCTGTATTCAGTCGCAACGCAAGGTCGTTACCGGAAAGCTGATAAACAGCTTCGCCCGGTTCCAGCAACGGTGTCAGCCAGTGTGAAAGTTTTTGTTTATATTGAATGCGTAGCATGATGCCATAGTTCTTTACCAGCATTTCCATGCCGGGGATGCGTAAATAACATAGCGCGGACCAGGGAGCATCACGCAATGCGCGATTCAGGGCACGAATGTTTGGCAGATGAACAACCGGATCCACATATGCAAGCCGTTGAATGCGTCTGACCACCGCTCGCTGACGGGTTGCCAGAACAGCCATATAATTCACAATAAAAGAAAATACCAGATAACTGGAGGAAGTTATGGTCAGTTGCGTGGTATATCCAGGATAAAGGGGAATGTAATTCTGATAGCTGTGAATGCTGATCATCAGCACTACCGCCCAGAGCAGTGATATAAACTTATAGCCATAGCGCATTGCTCCCCACATCATCAGCGGTAGCAATAACGATAACGTATAGTTGGTGCTAAAAATTGTGCTTTTTTCATTTAATGGCATACATAGCAACAACAACAACGCACCCAATGCAAGCAACCAGATCGCAAATTCTTTTTTGGTAACCTTTTTGTCAACCTGCTGTTTTAATTGCGAATAATAGCTACGTAAATAAAACGGATTCCGCACCACCCGAATGATGAAGTAGCACAGTGGGACGCCGATAAGATTACCTACCAGCAAGGCCTGGTAATTGATTAATGTCCCGAGGTTAAAGGGCATAACCCCTACCAGATTATCTCTGCTCGCCAGTAACCCTACAAATGCCGCAAACTGGAAAAGTACCAGAAACAACGTTGCAGGAAAAACAATCTGCCAGAAAATTCGCTGGGAAATTAAGCGGATATCACCATGTGAAACGTTGTTACGCCGGGGAGAAAAGACCCTGTAACCGCCCCAACAAATAATAATAATGATAATAAAATTAGCTGTTAACGAAAGCGTTTCATAAAGGCCAAGCTCCGCATACTTACGAACAAAAATGCCTAATGCTATACCCGGTAATGCAGCCCAGCTAAAAAACATCATCATGCTGATCATCAGAGCCAGGGGCAGATAAAAGAGAAAGACTTCACCGGAGGAAATATGCGCAAAAGTATTTATTTGTGCGAAAATGGGCAAGATTAAAGAAGGCAGGATCAGCGGAAGCCCCCACCATTTATCACGTATTTTTATATAAGTTGCATTCAGTTTCATAGATGCTCAACAGAATTCCCCACATCCTGAAAGGGGTTTATTCAGACAGGCATCCCACCTGAATTCGACGGATGATTATTCATCACTATAGAGAGTATCGATTCTAAGTGTCATATGAAAGTTCCAATTGATATATATCAAACAAAATAACCATGATTAATGAATTATTACGTTTATCATGTTAAGCCATCATTATTACATCATTGTTGTAAATAATTAAATCAACTTCCATAACATTAGAATATGTATCCGCTGACGCTTTTTTACATAATAGAGAATTGACCATTTTGCCCAGGTGTGCCTTAATGTAAGTACCGTCCACAGAGTGGGACATACTTCAAGGAACCTTTTGTGAGTCAGGCAACCAGTATGCGAAAACGACACCGATTTAACAGTCGCATGACCCGTATCGTACTGCTCATCAGCTTTATCTTCTTCTTTGGTCGCTTTATCTACTCGTCCGTGGGTGCCTGGCAGCATCATCAGAGCAAAAAAGAAGCGCAGCAATCCACTCTCTCTATCGAATCCCCGGTACAACGTTAGCGGTTACCTTCTCCATTTTAACTTAACAAGACGGCGCATTGCTGCCCGATGTTTTTGCTCTTTGTAGTTAACAAAGCGGCAAGCATTCTTTCACCTTAAATTTCACCCATTGTCTCGACTGAAGTAGATCCTGCCTTAGAAGGCATAAGCTCTAAATTAATACATATATTTAAAT
>OLSJ01000041.1_pt1 | contig 113001 bp, 119 predicted proteins | sample 1672151 | NCBI WGS metagenome assembly OLSJ01 (sample SAMEA3136653, study PRJEB25190) | human gut metagenome | biome: human gut; feature: human-associated habitat; material: faeces | place: Austria | collected 2013 | reverse complement strand
GTGAAACAGTACAGGACGTCATGCTGGGAGCGGTGGAACGCCGCTTCGGCAACGAGCTTCCGGCGTCTCCAGTAGAGTGGCTGACGGATAATGGTTCATGCTACCGGGCTAATGAAACACGGCAGTTTGCCCGGATGTTGGGGCTTGAACCGAAGAGCACGGCGGTGCGGAGTCCGGAGAGTAACGGCATAGCAGAGAGCTTCGTGAAAACGATAAAGCGTGACTACATCAGTGTCATGCCCAAACCAGACGGGTTAACGGCAGCAAAGAACCTTGCAGAGGCGTTCGAGCATTATAACGAATGGCATCCGCATAGTGCACTGGGTTATCGCTCGCCACGGGAATATCTGCGGCAGCAGGCCAGTAATGGGTTAAGTGATAACAGGTGTCTGGAAATATAGGGGCAAATCCAGAACCCGCATCATCAGTCTGGAAAGCTGAGGTAATTGCCATTATATGATACCCGTATATGGTGCCAACCACCTGAATCGCCCCGGTGACCTGATGATTACAAGTCAGTCGCTCTACCTATTAAGCTAAATCAGCATTGAATCGCCACCGTAACTCTCTACAAGCACTCCTGGGGTTGTGCGCTCTTTCCCTATGCACTGTGTCAGTTCAGATACCCCCTAATATCCTTTACGGCCTGTGCAAATCATTCTGACTGATTATCGTCTTACTCTGAAAGGCATCACCCCAAAGGATTACCACAAATAAAATGATCTTTTTCAATAAGTTACAAACATAGCAAACTATACTTGTTAAACGGTAATGTGCATCCAGAAGGCTGAAAATGATGGAATGGATAGTGATTGACACTGTTATATGCTCATCAAGCGGAATAACGTTTTCTACGGTATGGAGTCAAATAAAATTGATTCTCTGGTATCAGTCAGATGTATTCCTGCCACCGGGAAACACTTTCACACCAATTAATTCCGGTATCATCATGAACAATAAACAAATTCCATTAACAATTTACAACGTAACTCCATTCAACAAGAGATTCTGGTATCTCATCAAAAACAACAAAGACTGCCCGGGAAAATCATTAAAAACAAAAAGCAAATGCCCCAACAACCAGTGTATGCTGACAATATGTCCGTATGGATTATATAAATGACAGCATATGAATTGATTCTCCCCCTCAGACTCACCACACATAATAAAAAAGCCCCTCAGGATGAGGGGCTTGTATACGCATTTACTACCATCATTGTCATAGTGCCGAGTGCCTCCCGGTGAATTCTGCAATGACCAGACAGAATCCGCTGCTTGCTACTCTCGCTAATGCAACCCAACCTGACGGTCATTATGCCCCGCCGCTGAGGGGGATTCACCATGCTAAGACTTTTTAACAAATTGCACTAAAATAACACAACGATTAATCGACAAAATCGTGACTTACTTAACATTTTATTTCTACCCGAAATTATCACTGATGTACTGCATTATCTTCTGAAAACTCTCAGCTTTCTGTTCAGCGCCCGTCGCACAACTCCCTGACGCCATAACAGCTTTTATGGCTGAGCCTGAACCAATGAAGAAATCCGCTACCAGGTCCACTGAATGACTACCAGCACAAATTACGGATGTTTTTTCACAAGAATACTTACCCGGGTAAAATTGATCTGGCTTATTCGTCCACATATCAGTGTACGGTAATAACACTAGCACACAAAAATACTGGCGCAGCTCTTTATATTCACTAAGTAAGTCTCTTCTGTGATACATACATGGCCTCGAACCAGTGGTGTGTTTTCCCTTTTCTGGTTAACGTGACATACCAAGAACTCTTGTCGAAAAAGCCAGCAAGCTGAAAGACCAGTATTCGCAACCACCAGCGCATTTAACGTCCTGTGCCTTTTTCAGGTATAAAAAAACCCGCATAAAGCGGGCTCTTTCAAATGTCCATGTCTGCTATTCGCCTCGCGGTACAGCTTTGCGAAGCGTAGCTGGATTGAAACAGTTTATGCGTAAAAAATCAAGCCATTTTTTGAGCAAACGATTCTCGCATAGGGATGTATAGCGCATATTCAGCAACAGCCAACCAACTAGCAATTCGCTTTTCGCATGTACTAAAACACCACTCCGGGTGCACCTCATTCAACAATTCAGCCATTTTTCGTTTACTCATCCCTCGTCCTTCGTACCGTTGCCGCAGGATATCAATCAATCCAGGATAACTTACGAGCGTTTTACTTATCACCCCATCAATGCGTAACGCCTCTGCATCAGTACAGTGAGACAGCCAGCTCTTCTGTCTGCCAGCGATCATCTCTCGCAAGAATACTTCCAGTTCAGGTTTATTAATCCCCGACTCCCTGATTTTGCGCAAGGCTTCATTAATCGCGGTTTTTGTCAGTTTTCTGGATGCCAGCAACTGATTGAACATATTTCCTGTTTTGCCACCACCTATATACGACCAACGCCCCCACATCCGTAATTTCCCCTGGATCCAGACTGCTTCCAGCGTTTTCAGGCGTAAATGCTCGCCGCTTTTGCCTGTAATTTCCGGATATATCATATTTACGCTCACTCACTTTCAATTTCGTAAATCTTCACGCCCAGCCGCCCACCAGGAACGAGCCGACCGCGCACAATATTGATTTCATCAAACTGCTCGTCATCGATAAGCAGTCCCGCATGCGTCAGTGCATCCAGTGGTGCTTTCAGGATGTTGTCCAGGTCGCGGCGGCGCTTATCCGGTGGCTCTGCAACAATCTTTATTGCCAGCCTTCCGGACAGGTTTAATTTCAGCCGCTGCTGGCGAACAATGAGCGCCACATCACGGCGATAACGCTCACCGGCTTTTGATACAAAATATGTGCTGCCACGACGTCGCCAGTAGGTGTTCACCGTTGGCGGGTAAGGCAAAACAAATTCTATGTGTTCAGTCATTTATGCTTTCCACTTCAGGACACCCGAATTTCTCGCGTGCATTAAAAAACGAATCAGCAACAACAGCTGGCTGCCGTGTTTTTCTTCAAAATCTTTTACCCCGGCGTGTAGTTCGTTATGGCATTTACGGCACAGCGGAATAACAAACAAATCGTCAGCCTTTGTTCCCATCCCCCCCAGTCCATGACCAATGATGTGATGCGGATCATCTGCCTGATTGCCACACGTCATGCATTTCTGCGTTTTTACCCAGCGTGTGTATACAGGCATCTCTTCCTGTTGTGGTTTCTGGCGCTGGAGATACTGAGCCGGAGATTCCGGATCAACGGTAATGCTGACCACCGTCTTTTCCTGTGGTGGGTTCTGTTGCTGGTGCTGGTGGACGTGAGGCGGTAGCGCAATATTTTTTGTGCGCTGCTTCAGTATACTGGTGGCGGTCTGTTCTCCCGGTATGATGTCACTTTCGCGGTACACCGAGCAGATTTTTTCCGCTGGTAATCCCAGCGAACGACGCAATACTGTCTCCGGTAGCGCGTCCGCCACCTGTTTGCAGACTGCCCACCAGGATAATTCAGCCAGCGATAATTCCCGCTCCTGTGTGCCATTCATTGCATGGCGTATGACGTCAATCATCCATGCAGACAGGTTTTGATGAGCAAGTTGCCCGAGTGATTCGGATGCCTGGTCACACAACTGGTTGTCGCAGTGCCAGCACAGTACCATTGCGCCAGCACCGTAGCGATGTATGACCGTTTCACTGTGATGGTAATCACCATGAGGCCACTGGCAGGATTTAACATGACGCAGGAGCCAGTCAGACAGTGCACCAGCGCCGCCAGCGGCACGAATTACCTGCTCATCGCTGAAAAATGGCAGTAATGATTTATCTTCCGCCAGTGGCTGGCGAACGGCAGGAACGATTCCGGACGGTAGGCCACGCATGCTTTTCGGTTCCGGTTCAACCAGCACTCTGCCGTTATGGAATACCTGCATGGATTCACGGCCTGGCTTAACGATAACCACCCCAAGTTCCGGTACCGGAACAGGTCGAAGCAATACCCGCACGTTACCTCCAAATCCGTTGCTGGAATGTGCGGGACGGACGCGGTGGGCGTTCGGAGTAAGGAAGCCTGACGGAGATTATCCAGTGACGATAATCGAGGCTGAGGGCTTTCTTAATCTCGTATCCGTGTCTGCGGTAGCACTGAATTAGCCATTCAGCTTGTTCTTCAGTACATGGGGGATGCTGGTACCAATCAGATTTAAATGCGTGAGAGCGCCGCCCGTGCCTGCTGGCAAAGACGGCTGAATTATCAGAATTGTGTAGTCTGGAATTTTGCGCCATCGGCTTTCTCCGGTGGCACAGTGTTACTCAACAGGGGTTCAGTCCTGCTCTGAATTGTAGTTGAATTCACTCATCTTCAAAAGCAGAAAAACCAGCCTTAATCCCAACTTCTTTCAGAGACGGCAACGATGTGACAAATTCATTTGCACGCAAAATAAAACCATCCGTCACAAGCCCATCCACCAAATGAATTAACGCAGCTCCACTCTTCCTTTGTTGAGACTGTAAACATTTAATACGGCAGTGGCTGACAATAGCACCATTCTCAACGCGCACAGTATAGAGGCCATCTTCACTAAAAATTTCACGTAATTCTTCGATTTTCATCAACAGAATCCTTCCAGATAAATAGCACCCCCCTATTCGGGTCCATCCCTCTTCTCCCTGCGCGCTACTTAAGAGCCTCGATTCTAGCCGTGAAGACATACCGATCAACAGCACTAAGCCACCTGAATAACAGAATCAGCCAGCCACATCAGCACAACCAGATGCATCATACTCACCGAAAATAAACAACAAAAAACCCGCCGAAGCGGGTTTTCATTGGAAGCACCTTTAGTTTTGCTGTTCTATTTTAAGCTTGATAGTTTCATACAAAACAATAGTTGCGCCTGTTTTACATAATTCCCGGCTGTCATACGCGCGAGACCAATAACACAACCAATTCTCGAGATCTTCTCGAGTATAGGTTTTGCAGGCCAGTCCCTCTGCCATTTCCACGATTTCATCGCCTGGTGCTGTTAACTCATAGCCATTCAACAACAAGAAGACGTAACCAGCCATCATAGTTGTTCGTTTGTTCGCATTAGCAAACGGATGATTCTGAATCAGACTTTCAATCAATACCGATGCCAATACAAACATGTCATTGATCTGTTCATACCATCGAACCATGCTGGGACGAGCCTGAGAAGAACTTAAGTTATCTGGACTCAGAACACCAACGGGCTCATCTGGCGTCTGTAATTCAATTAGGGAACAATTGATTTCAACAAGATCATCAACCGTAAGGTAATGCACACCTTCAACAATCTCAGCCATGGAGTACAGCCCCATCTATTACACTTTAGAGAGGTCTTCCATGGCTTTCTCATAACGAGAAAACCCGAAATCAAAAGCATTTTTCACTTGTTCACGATGTGCGCAGTTTTCATCAATCGCTGGGCGAGGGACTGCCACAACGCTTTTATCGCGAGGCGGAATACTCAACCGCGTGTGTTTTTTGAGTGGGCAGCTCATACTAATGAGTCCTTTTGTTTTCCGATTATTGGCAAAGCCATGCACCAAATTTGATGCAAAATAGATCTGTTTGAGATCCTTAGGATAGTCTAATGGTAGCTAAAATTACAACCTCATAATGCGACGAAAAACCCGCCGAAGCGGGTTAAGTGCGGGTGCGTTGAGGATGCCTGACACATCAGAGGTGGCGGGAGATTACTCTCCCGCCTGGTCACTCTTACTCCTCAGGTTCGTAAGCTGTGAAGACAGCGACCTCCGTCTGGCCGGTTCGGATTCGTACCTCACAGAGGTCTTTCCTCGTTACCAGTGCCGTCGCTATGACGGTTAAACAGATGACGATCAGGGCGATTAACATCGCCTTTTGCTGCTTCATAGCCTGCTTCTCCTTGCCTTCCGGCGCGTAAGAGGCTAACCTACATGTGCAAAGCATGAAATTGGCCTCAGATTAATGTTAAGCGTCTTGCCGGACGCGTAATGTTAACTGGGGCTTTTCTCTGTCTGCCTTACAGTGGCATGCCCGAGGCAGACAGCCTCAAGCACCCGCAGCAATTCTACTTAACTCTCCTTTTCCCGCAAATTATTTTATCTCCGGTGGCAATGTTCACCCGATATGGGAATTCCCATATCGGGGTTAACTCAACCGGTTAAAGCTCCATTAATTTTCCGGCAAGTTCATCTCGTGGCATTACCAGCCATCCGCGCGATTTAAGCAAAGTCAGTGCTTCTTCAACCGTCACCAGCTGACCTGGCGCATAACTTCGGATGAAAGCGGTTTTATCGTCACGGATCGCCAGGTGAAAATCGATATTTATTTTGCCCATAGCCCGCTCTTTCTCGTACTGATTGAAGTAGCTGTCTTCCAGTTTTTCGAACACTTCCCACGCCTGATCGGTTTCCAGCATTTTGGCGTGGCGGGCTGCTCCGCGTTCTGTCCAGAGTATAAGCGAGCGGGTTTTGGGAGAGATGGGATTTTGTGACTTACTTAAAGTAAGTCGCAAATTTTTTAATTCTTCACCCGATGCTTTAAAAAAGTGCTTTCCTTCGACAAAACGCTCTTTGTTTCTGGTGAAGTTAACCTGGATATTCAGAATTTCGGTGCCATAAAGCTGCGCCAAAAGTTCGGTGGTAATAACAGGGACCTGGTTATGGGTGATCGGGGAGAGAGTTTCAACAGAGATTTGAGTGGTCATAACGATAACTCCGTACATTTGGAAATTATCGCCACCAACGACGCCAATCGAACTGGTGGCGAACTGTGCAGGGTTGGCGTAACCGGGTACGGAAACCGGCGAGCCTTTCGGCTCCCCCACACAGCCCGCCATAAATCGCGAATGTGACTGTGCAAACGATATGAAAAAAGACGCGGGCGCGTCTCATATCGCTCCGTAAACATCCGGGACGCCAATCCCGACGCCAGATTTTGCTGGCGCGCCGGAAATATAGCCCCGGATTAGTAATTACGTCAACCCCAGCGGCAAATCGAATACACCACCAGCGCCACCGCCATTGCAATTCCTACCGTAGTAAATGCTTCAGGCCAGGTCATCGATTCACCTCCTGCTCAATATTTTTAAGGTCATTTTCCGCATACAGTATTGCTGTCCTGGCTGCTCGTAACCGGGCTTTGGCGTTTTTCTCTTCACGTTCAAGTTTTGCCACAGCTTCTCGAAGAGCGTCCCGCTTTGCATAAAGTGATTTAATCTCAGACACGATGTTTTCGCCGTTTCTCGCACGGTCGAGAACAAGTTCGAACGGATCTAAAGCCAATCCACACCGGTTGCAGGTAATCGTACGATTCACTTCTGAAATTGTTGTACGGAAATGCTGACAGCATTTTTGCTCGACGCTTTTTTCGTCGGTTATCACAACGTTGAGAAGCCCTTCCTCCTCTGATTTTGGCTGCACTAGGGTGATAACATTGTCGACTTCATTTTTCATTAGTTCCCCTCCTGTGGTGGCTCCGGTATCTGCTTCTTAACCAGTTTTCTTAGATGTGCCACAGCCATAGAAAGAGTTTCCACCGCTCGTTTATCCAGTTGTGGGGACAGAGACACCAGTTCGTTTATTGCAATCTCTATGCCCTGCTCCTGCGCTATCTGTACTCTGACCCACGCCACCCGCGCCGGATTCATATGGCACATGTTGTTCCCTTTTTCTTCATAGTAATGCCCTTTACTCTCATTAAATGGCAACACCTCATTCAGCCCGGCACTTCTGAAATCAGCGTGTAATTGTTCCAGTGCCACTTCGCTGGGGATACCGATTGATGTGAGATAATCGAAAAGATTGGCGCATAAACCATATTTTCGAGAAAACACCCCAGCGGGTTTCGCCCCATTACTCAGCCACAAATCATAAGCAATATAAAACCCGTAAAGCTGTTGTCTGATATTTTCTTTGATTTCTTGCATTATTTATTACCGCCCTTTCGGGCGGCCTCCTGATGTTCTGAGGGTGCAGAAATCCCTCCGGTTAAGGATTAAATTTTTAACACTGCTAAATTTAATTATTCAGTTCTGGATTTTGTCGCCCTGCGTATCCGCGCTTTCGCGTTACGCTCAATCTGAATTAACTTTTCTATATTTTTCCGCCTTTCCTGTTCCTCCTGGCGCAATAGCCTTACATCATCTGCCAGTCTGGTTTCTCTTTTAGCCACAGAGAGCATTCAGTCAAACGGCTCCACAACTGCACCGCAGATTTTACAGCGGACCTGACGCTCTTTTTCGTCAACCCGGACAGAAGCGTGATGGCAGTATGGTCTTTCCGATGGCTCATAAAGAAAATTAACCTGATTACGTGGGTCATCCTCTTTTACCGGAAATAAAACAATATTACTTAACTCATCTTCTGGTTTTATTTCCATGCTCCTCTCCTTTGATGCGAATGCCAGCGGCGCGTGGCACATTAGCTTCCACGATGCGCACAGTTGGTTTGTACATCTCAATCGCTGTCAGCCAGTCAGCGCCGGTCATGCGCTTTTCTGCATCGCCATTAGTCCACTGAACCGGTACACCAATAGCCTTCATCGCGATTTCTATTTCCCCGGTAATGGCGCTTTTTCCGCAACCAGTAAAACCAGATACAACGACAAGAACTTCGCCCTTGGCCGGTTTTATTTCCCGCGCTTCCAGCTCTTTAACGCGCTCCTCGAGTTCGTAGACTCTGCATTGTTCTTTATCATCAATCAGATATAACCCAAGACATTCGCTTTCTACCCAGCCACCGAAATCATGATCGTAACGCTCACATGAAAACTCACCGTCGCTGTCCTTTGTTGGGATGGTGTAGCTATCTAATGGCCCACCATACGTCGGCACATTTCCCAATGTCGGATGCTCAATCCACATGAAAAATGCACGTCCGGTTATAGGGCAAATATCTGGTCGCCATTGGTTACTCACTGTTTGCCTCCTGGAAAATAACTGCATGCCCCAGCTTCTCCGCTAGTGCCAGTTCCGCCTTAGCGCCTGCTGACCGCTGCCAGCCTTTCAGCATGTAAATCGCATCCACACAACGAATCATTGCCATGCAAATATCCATGTAGTGTGGCTGTGTCAGCCCGTCCGGAAGTACTGCCGGGTTTAAGACTGTATGCCCTTCCCGTTTCAGTTCCTCTTCCACCTTGTCGAACGCCTCACGGTTGAAATTTTTATACCCGGTCATCGGACCAGCGATATAAACCCTCACCCTCACGCCATCACCTCCTGAAAATTACCCTGATAAAACGCCAGTACGCGCTGCATAACTTCGCTCTTCCGGCACTCGCTACAGATTATGTTCTGACGCCTGTCGTAGCGGCGTATTTCTCCGTCAGGTAATAGCCAGATAAGGTCCGGATCAACCACAGATGTTTTTTTCTTCAGCTTTGCCCTTGAGAGTTTTTTGCGGGCGCTTTGCCAGTCCTTACGCGCCTGTTCAGACGGGAATAACCCGTAACCAGAGTTGTATACATCGCCACTGGCAACCAGCTCTCTGGCGAGAACACTCATCAGATATCTTGTCGCACCTGTCTTGGATTCCAGTTGCCGTAACGTCTCGCGTCCACTCCGGCGTATTAGCTCAATAATCTGCCCTTTAATTTTTTCCCGCTCTTCTTGTGTAAAAACTTTTGCCACAAGCCCTCCTGAAAAATCACCTTCACAATTCATACAAAACCAGCCGCTTTCCGGCGTTCATATTCCTGTTTCAGCAACTCAATTGGTGTTGGCCCCGACGGGCGCTCTGGTGCTGCCAGTTGCCGCCGTACGGGCGGAACGCTGAAGCCGTCACCAACATGCCTTGCCCATTTCGCCAGTTGCCGTTCTGCAAGTCGTTTTAACTCCCCTTCGGTCATCTGACGCTCAATCCCCTTATCACGCATCTCGAGGCAAATGTGATACAGCACAGGCTGAGTCCACGGGTATTTATCGCTTCCGTCGTATCGCCAGGACTCATTGCGCCAGCGTCGGTACTCCTCCATCACGGCATCCACCGTCAGACCGAATGGATTGGCTCCGCTTTCCGAAATCAGCGCCACAAACTCAGCCAGGTCCGGAGGCCATGTTTCACCCTCCCGGCAGCGGTCCATGCACTGGCGGCAGACCTGTCGGATTTGCTGCTCAGTCATCGCGCCAATCTGTACAATCCAGAGCTTCGAAGGTGCGGCCCCGTTCTTCTGGGTCCAGCGGTTCGAATAAACCTCCCCCATGAGTTCCCACAGCTTCCAGGCCGTTTCCGTCGCTGATAAATCCGTTTTCACGTTCCCACTGCTCACGTGCTGCCCGAATTTCCTGAACTGCCCGTGATGCGGTGCCACCTGGTGCTGCCGCATGGTTCACCCCCTTGCTGACTGGTTTAACCTGCGCCCTGACGTGATTTACGTGACGGGCGAATTTCTGCTCCCACTGAACCTGTGTAAACACTTTGCCCTCATCACTCCAGTAATCCCGGAATGCGGCAAGTTCAGCAGGTGTAAATTCTGGTTCCGGCAAAGCCATCCCCCACAACGCAGCCCGTCGTCGAAAATCCTGTGACGGATGCCAGTCATCGGTCATCGGAAATTTTCCGATGGGCTCTCTCAGGCCATCCAGGAATACAGGGGACGCTGTCTGTAACGACAAAACTTCCTGCTCACTGGTCGGAGCACTCTCGCGTGCGTTATGTGTGGGGTTTAGATCTTTGGGTTCCTTTGGGTTCCGTGATCCGTTTTTGGGTGTCTTTGATGGAAAATTTGGGTGTCTTTGGTTATTTTCCATGCAGCTAAGAGTTCCGTTTTTGGGTCTGTTTTGTGCTGAAACATAACCGTTTTCGGCACTGTTTTTATTAACAGTACCAATTTTACCCACCTTTAAAGGCTCCCGTTTTTGGGTGTATTCAGGCTCGGCAACACTTTCTTCTACACCGATAAGTCGGTACACCACGATTTGCTTTGTTCGGCCTTTTCTCTCACCGGTATCAACAATTAACCCAATCTCCATCAGGTGTCGTAAGCTGTCCTGCACAGTCTTTTTGTTCAGTTCCGTTACTTCTGCCAGTGCAGATACAGACGGGTATGCACACAAATCGGCACCGCACATATCAGCAAGCCAGGTCAATACTGACTTACTGGATGAACTGCCAGTTTTCACCTTTTTAGCCCATCGTAGTGCATCGATACTCATACGAACCCCAGACAGATATTTGTTTATCTGCAAAGTAATGTTGGTATTGCTGACGATACGCATGCTTGAAAGCAATAGCTTTTTCTATAAGCTCGTCAGTCTCACGTTCCACAACAGCTGGATCCGCAAAAAGCAGCCCGGACTCCACCACATCGCCATATTCTTTGTTTAACCCGGCAATCATGTACGTAATGCTTTTTCCGTCAGTAATTTCACAATACAACCTGGAATCGCTGATCCGGATAGCCGCCATAATTGCCGGAATCAGCGCCGTGAATTTTTCCCGCTTATCCCTGGTGTCGATAGCTTTCCAGCGTTCGAATATCTTCACCCGGTTAACTCCCAGCGCCCGTTGATCAACCGCGCCATCATCAAACGTGACGCGTTGAACATCGATGTTCGGGCGTTCTTTCAGAGCCCAGAAGGCTTCTGTGATTAATATCGTCGCCTGCTCCTGTGTCATTCCTGGTCGGCATACCCAGGCATCCAGAGCTTCACAAACCTGTTCAGGGGTGATTTTCATTGTTCAACCGCCCCGCCCGCTTTGCCTTACGATATTCGTCATAAACTTTGGGGTCGTACTGAAGTTCCCCGCCAGATGCCTCTTGCAGGCGCATCGCGCGACCTTCAGGAACCAGTTCCCCCCATGCAGCAATGCTTGCCAGCCTAACTCCTGCGGCATTGGCAAGCTTTGTTTTGCTGCCAAAAAACGCTATAGCATCAATTTTCAACATATCGAGCTCCTTAGATTTTCCTAAGGAAACTAGATCGTAGAGAAACCTAAGTCAAGAAAAATTAGAATTCCCTAATATGAAAAACGAAACTTTCGGTGCTCGCCTCTTACATAGGCGTAAAAAATTAAAACTGTCTCAGGCCGCATTAGGTAAGCTGGTCAAAGTGGCTCACGTAACAATTTCTCAATGGGAAAGAGATGAAACACAGCCGGCGGGGAAAAGATTATTCGCACTGAGCCAAGCGCTTCAGTGCTCACCGACTTGGCTTCTTTTTGGGGATGAAGATAAACAACCAGGCGAACCGATCCCGGATAATCAGCCAGCCATTCTGACAGAAGATCAAAAAGAGTTACTTCAACTGTTCGACGCACTGCCTGAGTCAGAGCAAAAGGCCCTGTTGTCAGAGATGCGTGCTCGAGTTGAAAATTTCAACAAACTTTTTGAAGAACTACTCAAAGCTCGCAAAAGAAGCGCAAACAAATAATCCCCTTTTTTCTCCACACACTGTAATAAAAAACACAAACTTTCAAACACTTGTGTTTTTTACATCAAAAAACTTAGGTTTTTCTACATAAAAATCTTGACCACCAGCCTTAGGTTATTCTAAATTTTATTCATCAAGACACCGCACGGTGTTCTCAGCAAACAGTTCCGCTACCCCGGCGTTAAGGGGAAACAGTACTGCGAGGAATCAATATGCAGAAACCAGACCCCGTCATCATCGCGCCAGGTTATACCGATGATGAAATTTACGAATGGATGATCAAGAAAGTTAAGGCGGTACAGGATCTGAAATGGGCCTGTGACTCCAGAGAACTGCAGGTCAAAAACCTGTCAGAACTGGATAAGGAAATTGCCGGTCTTACAGAGGCGGCATCATTGAACGTAGCCAAAGTGGCTGCACACCTGCGTTAATATCAAGCCAACGAGATTAATGATGGAAGAGACAGAACTTAAACACGTTATTGCCTTGCTTCTGGAAGATGCAAAACGCTTACATGAACTGGAGCCCAATGCAGGCACAGAGGCCCGCATTTGGTTAGCAAAAAAATGCCTGGATAGTAAAAGTTTTCAGAAAGAAATAACAATCAGTTTTGAGAATTCGCCTCGTCTATGAATTGTTGGATCAGATTTGCTAATTCAGTGGCATGTTTATCACCTGTGCTTTTTAAAGCATCTGTTACACGTTCTGAGCGAAGTTCGTCTCACTGTACGGTGTCGTTAAATTTAATTCGACCGTGCGCTTCCGGTTGTGGCACTCCGCGAAATGGCGCGGCGGTAAGTATGGCATGGTTATCCTTACCCCATTAGTGGCACCGGGTTGTCAGGTTGACCATACGCCTGAGTGATAACCCCGCTACAACAACCCATGGTGGTTACCTTTTGGCGGGTATCCGTTTTTTGTTTTCCCTTGTGATACCCGCCCTTTTTAAAGTGAATTTTGTGATGCGGTGAATGCGGCTCAGCGCACGCGGAACAGTTAAAAAGGCCAGTTGACTTCCGTATTGGTTCTTATGGGTGGGTTCTCTGTATCCGACGTTAATTGTTAACTGGTTAACGTCACCTGGAGGCACCAGGCACCGCATCACAAAATTCATTGTTGAGGACGCGATAATGGAAACGTTATTAATCAATTCCACTACGCCTGAAACCCGTTTTGAAATTGGCGTTATAACTGGTGATAAAACTTTTATTGAGGATGCCATTAATCAGATAAAGCGCATGCCGGATTTATTAAATAAAGTATGCATTGCTTCAAAGATGGCTCGCTTAAACCTGATGAAAAAAGGATGCTTGCAATGAATACTGCATTTGCACTTGTTCTGACAGTTTTCCTTAATACCGGAGAGCCTGTTGACCTGGTTACAGGCGTATACGGCTCAATGAAAGAATGCACGACCGCCGCAGACGAACAGAAAATTCCCGGTAACTGTTATCCGGTCGATAAAGTTATTCACACAGATAATAGCGAAATCCCGGCAGGACTTTAAAACAGACCTGCAGTAAATATCCGGTTCCATTTTTATATGCCAGCAATGGCAGGGATTTGTTCATCCTTAAATCTGCAATGAGGTTAAAACAAAATGAGTAAAGTCTTTATTTGCGCCGCCATTCCGGACGAACAGGCAATAAAGGAAGAAGGTGCTGTTGCTGTAGCCACTGCCATTGAAGCCGGCGACGAACGCCGCGCAAGAGCTAAATTTGGCTGGTTATTCCTGGAGCAATATCCGGCAGCTCAGGACTGCGCTTATAAAATTATTGTCTGTGAGGATAAGCCCGACATGCCACGCCCTGCCCTCGATTCCTGGGATACCGAATATATGCAGGAAAATCGCTGGGATGAAAACTCAGCTTCTTTTGTCCTGGTCGAACCAGAATCCGATCCGATGAACGTCAATTTTGACAAGCTGTCCCTTGAAGTACAGAACACAGTCCTGGTTAAGTTCGGTACATGTGAAAATATCACCGTTGATATGGTGATTAGCGCACAGGAGTTACTGCAGGAAGACATGGCAACATTCGACGGGCATATCGTTGAAGCATTAATGAAAACGCCTGAAATTAACGCTATGTATCCGGAACGCAAACTGTTCGCTATCGGATGGGTTAAGCACAAATGTAAGCCGAGTGCCAAATGGCCCGAAATTCAGGCTGAATTACGTAACTGGAAAAAACGGCAGGACGCAGAGCGCAAAGAGACTGGAAAATACACGTCTGTTGTTGATCTTGCCCGCGCCAAAGCCAACCGACAGCACACTGAAAACCCGGCGGGAAAAATCCACCCTGTCACTGCTGCCATTCGTCGCGAATACAAGCAGACATGGAAAACACTGGATGAAGAACTGGCCTGCTATCTCTGGCCTGGTGATATGGATGCCGGAAACATTGACGGCAGCATCCTTCGCTGGGCAAAAAATGAAGTTATCGCCAAGGATCGCGAAGACTGGAAGCGTATTTCAGCATCTATGCGCAAACAGCCTGATGCGCTTCGCTACAGCTGTCAGACTATTTTTGGTCTTGTCCGTGAGCGCCCGATCGACATTCACAAAGACCCTGTGGCACTGAACAAATACATCACTGAATACCTGGCGACAAAGGGCGTGTTTGAGGATGAAGAAACAGACCAGAGCACTGCTGATATTCTCCAGCCGTCAGCAGCACAAACTGATGCAGTGGAAACTGAAGTATCTGATACCAAAAAAAATGAAAGCACGCTGGAAACTGAACCATCTGTAGAGCGTGAGGGGCCGTTCTACTTCCTCTTTACCGATAAAGATGGCGAAAAATTCGGTCGCGCAAACAAACTTTCTGGTCTGGATAAGGCGCTGGCTGCGGGAGCTACTGAAATCACGAAAGAAGAATATTTTGCCCGCAAAAACGGTACATACTCAGGTTCACAACAAAATACTGGTGCATCTGACACGATCGCACAACCAGAGTCGGTAAAAGTTACCGCTGACGAAGTAAACAAAATTATGCAGGCAGCCAATATCAGCCAGCCTGACGCCGATAAGTTGCTTGCTGCCTATCGCGGAGAATTTGTTGCAGGGATTAGCGACCCGAATGATCCGAAAGGGGTGAAGGGGATTGAAACCCGCGATTCTGTGAACCAGAACCAGCAAGAAACGGAACAGAACGACCAGAAATCAGAACCAAACAGCCCTAATGCGTTACAAAACGAGCCAGAAACGAAACAATCCGAACCAGTAGCGCAACAGGAGCCGGAAAAAATCTGCACCGCCTGCGGTCAGAGCGGTGGCGGCAACTGCCCTGATTGTGGCTCCGTGATGGGCGACGCAACATACCAGGAAACATTCAATGAAGAGAATCAGGTTGAAGTTCAGGAAAATGATCCGGAGGAAATGGAAGGCGCTGAACATCCACACAAGAAGGGCTCTGGCGGCGATCAGGACCACGCCAGCGATAGTGAAACTGGCGAGACGGCAGATCCCTTAATTGTGGTGAACGGTCATCATGAAAGCACATCCACCAGCAGGACGTGTGACCATCTAATGATCGACCTTGAAACCATGGGAAAAAACCCTGATGCCCCGATTATTTCAATAGGTGCAATATTTTTCGATCCGCAAACCGGAGATATGGGGCCGGAATTTAGCAAGACCATCGATCTGGAAACTACTGGCGGAGTCATTGATCGTGACACCATTAAATGGTGGCTCAAGCAATCACGCGAGGCGCAATCTGCCATTCTGACCGATGAAATCCCGTTAGATGATGCGCTACTGCAATTGCGGGAATTTATCGACGAAAACTCCGGTGAATTTTTTGTTCGGGTTTGGGGAAATGGGGCCAACTTCGACAACGTAATTTTACGTCGTTCATACGAACGACAGGGGCTCCCCTGCCCGTGGCGCTACTGCAATGATCGCGATGTACGCACAATCGTTGAGTTAGGAAAAGCCATAAACTTTGATGCCAGAATGGATATTCCATTCGAAGGTGAGCGCCATAATGCACTTGATGACGCCCGTTACCAAGCAAAATACGTTTCAGCAATCTGGCAAAAACTGATCCCGAGTCAGGCTGATTTTTAATGTTCAACCGTCGCCAGTTGTCGTTGGTATTCTGCAACTGGCGCGTTCCGGAGTGATAACCATGAGCGAACAGTACCTGATAACGCTCGATGAGTGGAAACCAAAACGGTTCAGTCTCCCAATAACAAACACTACCCTGGTGAAATACGGAAAACTAGGATACATCGTTCCAAGACCACAAAAAATTCGTGGGCGTTGGTTGATAGATCGCCGGGCAGTATTTGTCGGACCTGGTGAAACAGGAATTGCGCCTGAAATTCACGCTGACGATGATGACGTGCTGAAGGAGATTTTGACTCATGTCACCGAGACCACGAAAAAACAGCACTAAAACAGAAAACCTTTACGAAAAATTCGATCGCAGAACAGGAAAAGTCTATTACCAGTACAAAAACCCTGTAACAGGAAGATTTCACGGAGCTGGAACAGATAAAGTCAGAGCAGAAAGAATCGCCACCACAGCCAATCAGCGAATAGCTGCAGCAGAAGCTGAATATTTCATGCGCAAAATTGATGAAAGTCCGTCAGCAACAAAACGTCGGGGTATCAGATTAAAAGCATGGGTTGATCGGTATCTGAAAATACAGGATATACGACTGAAAAATGGAGATATTGCAGCTACAACTCACAAAGAAAAAACTCGAATGGCTGCATACCTAGTTTCCCGTCTGGGAAACCACCCATTGAAAGAACTGGAAGTAAGAGACTTTGCATTAATACTGGATGAATGGCTGGATAAAGACATGGTCAGCACAGCGAGAGTAAATCGCGGATTATGGGTTGATATTTATAAAGAAGCACAGCATGCAGGGGAGGTTCCTCCTGGATGGAATCCTCCGGAGGTTACCCGTAAACCGATCCCTAAAGTAACCAGAGCCAGGCTCACCCTGGAAGACTGGCAAAAAATTTACAACGCAACGCCTGAAAAACACTTTATCCGTAACGCAATGCTTCTTGCGATTGTTACTGGTCAGCGCCGTGATGACATTTGCCACATGCGTTTTTCAGATGTGTGGAACGAACACTTGCATATCACCCAGGGAAAAACCGGAATGCGTCTGGCGTTACCGCTTACACTACGCTGTGATGCCATTGGGATAACGTTAAAAGAAGTTATTGATGGGTGCCGAGACAGAATATTAAGTCCATATCTAATCCATAGTCGGCACCAGAAACAACCAAAGCCGATGAGTAAAGACAACCTGAGCGACTACTTTGCCAAAGCACGGGATCTGGCTGGAATAATTCCACCAGCAGGAAAAACTCCGCCAACATTTCATGAACAACGCTCCCTGTCAGAACGACTGTACCGCGCGCAGGGTATTGATACAAAAACATTACTGGGACATAAAGTCCAGGCAACCACCGATCGCTATAACGATACTCGAGGTCAGGAATGGGTTAAGTTGGTTGTTTGACAAAAATAACCGTCCGGGATTATAGTCTGCACATGCCAGCAAAATCTGGTATCGGGATTGGCGTCCCGGATGAAAAAGGCGACAACAGACGCGCCAGCGTCTTTTTTATTGTCGTTTGCACAGTCACATCTCAATGGTGGGCTGTGTGGGGGCGGAGCAATCCGCGCCGGTTCCTTTTTCCCGGTTACGCCAACCCTGCACAGTTCACCACCAAGCGATTGGCGTCGCAGGTGGTGATGATTCACAAAGAAAAAGGATCATCTTATGGCCACCAAAATCGCAGTTGAAACTCTTTCCCCGATTACCCATAACCAGATCCCTGTCATAACCACCGAGCTATTGGCGCATCTTTATGGAACGGATGTTGCCAACATAAAAATGAATCATTCACGTAATCAAACTCGTTTTCTGGAAGGGAAGCATTATTTCAAAGTCGTTGGCGATGATCTGAAAAATTTGCGAGTAACTTTTAGTTACCTGCAAATTTCCCCCAAAACCCGCTCCCTCATCCTCTGGACGGAACGAGGCGCTGCCCGCCATGCCAAAATGCTCGAAACCGATCAGGCGTGGGAAGTGTTCGAAAAACTGGAAGATTGTTATTTCAGTCAGAAACAACCACCAGCAGCGCAAAACTCCCCCATCGAAAATGATGGATGCGCATTGCTGATCCATTTCAATAGCCACGGTCAGGTTGAGTTCACGGAAAAAGTCCCAGCCGACGCAATGGTGTGTACCCTGGAGCGTTTTAAGTTTTATCTGGAACAGCAAGGCTGGATAATTGCCCGTAAGGAGCAACTGTTGGAAAGGTTAATGTCGCTTTAGCTAATGCAAAAACCCCGGCATAGCCGGGGTTCGGAGACTAATCTTGATCAGGTTCCTGCTTAGAATAATGTTTTCCAACAATAAATGCCGTAACCAATGCAACAAGATCTACTGAAACGAGTGTTACAGCAAGACCTGTTTGTCCCCTCGCGCCAAAAAAGACGGCTGCCAGTATGATAATCAGCGCAATACAGAAAGCCATTTTCTGACCATTTCTTGTGATCTTTATACTATCAGCGACTGTTTTATGGCGATGAGCTTGTTCTTTTTCCGTCAATTCAACGAGTCGATTTGCAAGCCCAGGAATCAATTGCTCATACTCTTTCAGCATTGATGGCGGAGGAACCGGCCCCTGAAAATGCTGGCAAACAATAGCTCGCCCTTGCGGGCTATCCAAAACCCGATTTAAAACCTCTGGATTCTCGATTACTCGAGAAACCAGTTCGTTATCTTTTTGTTCTTCACTAGTGAGTTCAGCATTCTCACTTTCTTTTTGGTCTGGCATTGTTCAGTTTTTCGAAGTTAACGGATACCGCTGCTCTTTGGAAATCACCTCTGATAGCTGCCGCATCCTGACGCAAAGCGGCAACTGGATTTGCTGGCATGCCACTTGCTGAAACGACCGCCGGGCTCAGGGCTATAACCGAGCCAATGGCTTGCAGCAAAGCAACCCTTTTACGATTCATAGTCACTCCTGAGTTCAATGAGATTCAAAACGGATTCAAAGTTAATCCTGTTAGCTAATTCTAATACCACATTATGTGGTTTTTCAACACGAAGAAATCACATCAAAAATCTCATTCGGAAAGCGATATGGGTAAACAAACTGGAATACTTTTCTGTCCTGGTAAGCTCACCCATGTATAAAAATGCTGTAAAATGCGTGGTCCTGTTTTGGGGAAAAGTTTTGGAGAGATTTTGGAGAAAGGAAAAAATTGAATAAATTCAAAATCCTGAAAGTGTCCCGCCTTATGAATAAGAAGGTGGAACTCGAATGATCGGTCGACTGCTTCGCGGCGGTTTTATGACCGCTATCTACGCGTACCTGTATATCCCAATCATTATTTTGATTGTGAACTCCTTTAACAGCTCGCGCTTTGGCATCAACTGGCAGGGTTTTACCACCAAATGGTATAGCCTGCTGATGAACAACGACAGCCTGTTACAGGCAGCGCAGCATTCACTAACAATGGCGGTGTTTTCGGCGACGTTTGCTACGCTTATCGGTTCACTGACGGCAGTTGCACTGTACCGTTATCGCTTTCGTGGTAAGCCGTTCGTTAGCGGAATGCTGTTTGTGGTGATGATGTCACCAGATATCGTGATGGCGATTTCGCTGCTGGTGCTGTTTATGCTGCTGGGTATTCAGCTTGGCTTCTGGTCGCTGCTGTTCTCGCATATCACCTTCTGCCTGCCATTTGTGGTGGTGACAGTGTATTCGCGCCTGAAAGGTTTTGACGTGCGAATGCTGGAAGCGGCGAAAGATCTCGGTGCCAGCGAATTTACCATTCTGCGAAAAATCATTCTGCCACTGGCAATGCCTGCGGTGGCGGCGGGCTGGGTGTTAAGCTTTACCCTGTCGATGGACGATGTAGTAGTTTCTTCGTTCGTCACCGGACCAAGCTATGAAATTCTGCCGTTAAAAATTTATTCGATGGTCAAAGTCGGCGTATCGCCGGAAGTTAACGCGCTGGCAACCATATTACTGGTGCTGTCGCTGGTGATGGTAATTGCCAGCCAGCTTATTGCTCGTGATAAAACGAAAGGTAACACAGGGGACGTTAAATGAAAAAATGGTCACGCCACCTGCTCGCGGCGGGTGCTCTGGCACTGGGCATGAGCGCCGCTCACGCCGATGACAACAACACGCTGTATTTCTACAACTGGACCGAGTACGTGCCGCCAGGACTGCTTGAACAGTTCACCAAAGAAACCGGTATTAAGGTTATCTATTCGACTTACGAGTCGAACGAAACCATGTATGCCAAGCTGAAAACGTACAAAGACGGTGCCTATGACCTGGTGGTTCCTTCAACCTATTACGTCGATAAAATGCGTAAAGAAGGGATGATCCAGAAGATCGACAAGTCGAAGTTAACGAACTTCAGCAATCTCGATCCAGACATGCTCAACAAGCCTTTTGACCCGAATAACGACTACTCCATTCCGTATATCTGGGGTGCGACGGCGATTGGCGTTAACGGTGATGCGGTGGATCCGAAATCCGTTACCAGCTGGGCCGATCTGTGGAAGCCTGAGTACAAAGGCAGCCTGCTGCTGACCGACGATGCCCGTGAAGTGTTCCAGATGGCGCTGCGTAAGCTGGGCTATTCCGGTAACACCACCGATCCGAAAGAGATTGAAGCTGCATATAACGAGCTGAAAAAACTGATGCCAAACGTCGCAGCGTTTAACTCCGATAACCCGGCTAACCCGTACATGGAAGGCGAAGTTAACCTCGGCATGATCTGGAACGGTTCTGCTTTCGTTGCACGCCAGGCGGGTACACCAATTGACGTCGTGTGGCCGAAAGAAGGCGGCATTTTCTGGATGGACAGTCTGGCAATTCCGGCAAATGCCAAAAACAAAGAAGGCGCGCTGAAATTGATTAACTTCCTGCTGCGCCCGGATGTGGCAAAACAGGTTGCTGAAACTATCGGTTATCCAACGCCAAACCTTGCGGCGCGTAAGCTGTTAAGTCCGGAAGTGGCGAACGATAAAACGCTCTACCCGGATGCTGAAACCATTAAAAATGGTGAATGGCAGAATGACGTTGGCGCAGCCAGCAGCATTTATGAAGAGTATTATCAGAAGCTGAAAGCAGGACGTTAATTCAGCAAACGGGCGGTGGTATTACCGCCCGTTTTTTATTTAGCAAGGAAGTGACATATGAGTCAGGACAGTAACGTTTTATCCCGCTCTTTCGTCGGTATTGGTTTGGTACTGCTCGTTATTTCTGTTGTTATATTTTACAACCAGTTCACCTATACCAAAAATGCGATGCATACCGAAGGGGTCATTGTTGATGCCGTCTGGTACAACAATCATTCAAACGACGTCGGTGATAATGGTTCCTGGTATCCAGTGGTTGCCTTTCGCCCTACACCAGATTACACGCTAATTTTTAATTCAAATATTGGTAGTGATTTTTATGAAGATAGCGAAGGTGACAAAGTCAATGTCTATTATCCGCCAGGGCATCCAGAAGAAGCCGAAATAAACAATCCCTGGGTTAATTTTTTTGAATGAGGCTTTGTTGGCATCGCAGGCATTATTTTCGGTGGTATCGGTCTGATAATCATGGTCCCCTCCTCTAAAAAATCACGCAGGAACAGGAAGTCCCGCCCATGAAAAAATTCATACGAGTAAAAGTTAAAAGAGGCCGATAAAGTGTGCGTGTATTATGCCGGATGCGGCGTTAACGCCTTATCAGGCCTACAAAACCCGCAAATTCAATTAATTGCGCCCTATCGTAGGCCTGATAAGCGTAGCGCATCAGGCAATTACTCCTGATTTATAATCCCTTCAGCAGCTTTTCAACAAACTCTGGCACCACCTGGCTTGCCGGGCCGTAATATTTCTCGGCAAATTCGTTACCAACCTGGCTCGGCTCAAGATTGAGTTCCACGGTGTGCGCGCCATGCAATTTTGCTTCATGAACAAAACCGGCCGCCGGATAAACATGCCCGGATGTGCCAATGGCAATGAAAATATCCGCCATCGCCAGTGCCATATAAATTTCATCCATGCCAAGCGGCATTTCGCCAAACCACACCACGTGCGGGCGCAGCGGAGCCGGAAACTGGCAGCAATGACATTTATCTTCTGGCGTAACATCACCAGTCCAGTCGAGAACCTGCCCGCTTTGCGAACAACGTACTTTCAGCAATTCTCCATGCATATGAATCACATTGGTATTGCCTGCGCGTTCATGCAGGTTATCGATATTCTGCGTCACCAGCAAAAAGCGGTCGCCGAGGGCATCTTGCAGTTTAGCCAGCGCAAGATGCGCGGCGTTAGGCTGTATTTCTGGCTGCTGTAACTGTCGGCGACGAGCGTTATAAAACGCTTGCACCAGTTCAGGGTCGCGATCAAAGCCCTCTGGCGTCGCAACATCTTCAACACGATGTTCTTCCCACAGGCCATCTGCGGCGCGAAAGGTACGAATACCTGATTCCGCAGAAATACCAGCCCCTGTCAGTACGAGTACTCTTGGTTTTTCCATTGCTTCCGACACCACTTTATCTCTGAAAAAAATACGCTGACGTAAACGCTCGCGCAGGCGGCGTTTATTTTTACGAAAACGACTTAACCGATGACCCCGACGCGACAGCATAGCAACCTCTGTTGTTTAATCGGTTAGATGTAGGAAGGCAGCTCCACGCATTCCGCCTGCATCACCGTGGCGCGCGCGTTCAATGCGCGGAACACGAGCTACAGGTAAGAGATGACGAGGCAGCCTGTCCGCCAGTTGCGTTGTGATTGCCGGGAAATTGGATAAACCACCGCCAATGACCACCAGATCAGGGTCAATAATGGTCAGGATGTTTCCCAGACAAACCGCTAATAGATCCAGATAACGCTCAACATGCGCCCTTGCCTGCTCATCGCCTTGATCATAAAGCGCAATAATTTCGGGAGCCTGCAACGGTTGATGATAATAGTGTTGATACAGCCACGCAAAACCGCGACCAGACAGATAATTTTCAATGCAGCCATGCTGACCACAGCCGCAGCGGCGTAATGGGAAATCAAGCCCCATCATGGTTAACGCATCGACCGGCAGACGCATATGACCAAACTCGCCGGTAATATAGCTTTTACCCATCACCGCTTTACCGTTAAACACCAGTCCACCGCCAACGCCAGTGCCGAGAATTAACCCCATCACCAGCGGATATTGGGTAAATTCATCATCCCAGGCTTCAGAAAGGGCAAAACAGTTCGCGTCATTATCAAGTCGCACATCGCGCTCAAGACGTGCGCTCAGGTCGGCACGCAGCGGTTTACCGCTGGCAGCGGGGACATTGGCGGCATACAGCGTGCCATCTTCTGTTTCCGGCATTCCCGGAATACCGATGCCGACAGAACCTTTACAGCCAAAACGCTGATCGGCTTCGACGACCAGCTCGCACACTGCATCTAAAAATGCGTCATAGCTGTCACGCGGTGTCGGCACCCGCTTTTCCCACTGCAACTGCCGACTGCTATCAAATACGCCAAGCGCAATTTTTGTTCCACCAATATCAAACCCGTAATACATTGCCGCTCCTTGTTTTAATGTACTGCCTTTACTGGCCGCTAAGGACTCGCGCAGGGTCAATATTGCTGGCGCGCCGCGCCGGATACCAACTTGCCAAAAGACTCAGCAACAATGCTGTGACCAGTACGTAGAAGACATCCAGCCAGTGCAATTCCGATGGCAGGAAGTCAATAAAATAGATATCGCTGGAGAGGAACTGATGACCGATCAGCTTTTCAATCCACTCGATGATCGGAGTAAGTTGCAGCGAAACCACTACGCCGATAATCACACCACACAAGCTGCCGAACAACCCTGCCAGTAATCCATACCAGACAAAAATGGCGCGAATTAAACCGTCTTTCGCGCCCAGCGTTCTTAATACTGCGATATCGCCACTCTTGTCTTTTACCGCCATCACTAAAGTGGAGACGATGTTGAAACAGGCTACGCCAATCACCAGTACCATCGCCAGATACATAATGGCGCGGATCATCTGGATATCACGATACATATAGCCGTAAGTGCCGATCCAGCTCTTGATATAAACATAGCTATTGGTCACTTCGCCCGCGTCACGCACCAGTTTGTTGGCGTTAAATACATCCGTCATTTTAAGGGCAATACCTGACACACTGGAACCCATATCAAGATATTGTTGGGCATCCGCCAGCGGGATCATGGCAAAACTGTGATCGAGTTGACCGCTCAGCTGCAAAATTCCGGCAATTTGCAAGCGCACACGTTTTGGCTGCATCAGTTTATGCTCGGGATTCGAATTTGGGATCATGATCGACACCCAATCGCCCTGCTTCACTTTTAACGCATCCGCTACGCCTTTGCCGATAATAATCTGCTGCTCACCGGCTTTAAAATTGTTCCAGGCATCACCCTGAACAAACGAGGGCAGCGCACTTAGGCGCTGTTCCTGTTGCGGATCAACCCCTTTAACCTGAAGCGCGCGCAGATTTGCTCCGCTTTCCACCAGCCCCGTGAAATTGATATACGGCGCAGCAGCGGCAATACCTGGCACTTTTTGCACGTTATCCAGTGCTTCCTGCCAGTTAGTCCACGGCTGATCCACTGCTTCAATTTCGCCATGCGGTACTACCGCCAGAATGCGGTTATTCAGTTCACGTTCAAAGCCGTTCATCGCGCTTAAGCCGACGATCAATACCGCCACGCCAAGTGCAATGCCAATGGTAGAAATGACGGAGATCAGCGACACCATGCCGCCACGCCGCCGTCCGCGACTAAAACGCAGACCAATTAATAACGATAAAGGCATCGCCATTACTCCGCCCCCATCAGGCTCAGTTCCGCCGTCAGACGACCATCACGCATTTCTAACTGGCGGCTCATACGTTTCGCCAGTTGCAGATCGTGAGTAACCACCAGGAAGGCGGTGCCCTGCAAGCGATTCAACTCCCCAAGCAACTGGAAGATGCTGTCGGCGTTACGTGCGTCAAGGTTACCGGTAGGTTCATCTGCCAGTACCAGACGCGGGTTATTGACCAGCGCACGGGCAATCGCCACACGCTGACGTTCGCCGCCGGAAAGTTCGGATGGACGGTGATTCGCGCGATGCTCCAGCCCCACCGCTTTTAACATTTCCAACGCTCGACTGTTGATTTCAGCGGGCTTTTTCTTGCCAATCAGCAGCGGCATAGCTACGTTTTCCAGGGCGGTAAAATCCGGTAGCAGGTGGTGAAACTGATAAATAAAGCCCAGCTTCTGGTTGCGCAGTTCTGCTTTTGCCGCCGACGACAGTTTGCTCATCGGCTGACCGTTAAAAATCACATCACCGGAAGTTGGCGTATCCAGCCCGCCCAGCAGGTGCAGTAAGGTACTTTTACCGGAACCTGAACTGCCGACGATAGCCATCATTTCGCCTTCACCCACGCTGAAACTGACATTGTGCAGCACGTCGGTTTGCACACTGCCTTCCTGATAGCGTTTGCACAGGTTGTCGCATTGCAACAGGATCTTATTCATAACGTAAAGCCTCAGCGGGTTGAGTGGCGGCAGCGCGCCAGGAAGGGTAAAGCGTAGAAAGCAGCGCGATAGCCATCGCCACCAGCGCAATAATAATGACCTGTAAAGGTTCGATAGCGACCGGCAGCGCCGCGCCATCAAGCAGGACGCCGATTATCGGCATCAGATTATTCAACTGGCTGGCAAGCAGCGCACCAAGCGCCGCGCCCAGGATCGCACCAATAATTCCGGCGCTGGCACCCTGTACCATAAAGACCATCATGATTTGTCGCGGAGTTAAACCTTGCGTTTGCAAAATCGCCACTTCGCCCTGCTTCTCCATCACCATCAGCCCCAGCGAGGTAATAATGTTAAACGCCGCAACGGCGACAATCAGGCTCAGCAGCAAGCCCATCATATTTTTTTCCATACGCACGGCCTGGAACAGCTCACCTTTACGGTCGCGCCAGTCCTGCCATTTACTGCCTTCTGGCAGTTTTTGCTGGCTTAACGAATCCACTTTCAGCGGCTCATCCAGCCACAGACGCCAGCCGGTGATATTACCTGCCGGATAACGCATCAGACGCGAGGCATCCTCAATATTCACCAGCATTTCATAGCCGTCGACTTCACTGTTGGCGGCAAAAGTGCCAATCACATTGAACAGACGCTGACTTGGAATACGCCCCATCGGCGTGAACTGGCTGGCGGAAGGCACCATCACGCGGATTTGGTCGCCGCGATTGACACCTAACTGTGAGGCAAGCTGTTCACCGAGGATGACATTATATTTCCCCGGCTCGAGGTTGGCTTGCTTCACATTGACCAGATACGGGGTTAGCGGATCTTTTTGCGCCGGATCGATACCTAGCATGACGCCTACCGCCACGCTGCGTGCGCTTTGCAGCACCACATCACCAGTAGTGATAGGCGCGACGCGATTTACGCCGTCCAGTTTGACTGCCGATTCCGGGAGTTTCTGCGGGTTAAGAGAGCCCTGCTCCGAAGAGAGGATCGCCTGTGGCATCAGGCCAAGGATGTTGTTTTGCAGCTCGCGCTCAAAGCCGTTCATCACTGACAATACTGTGACCAGCGCCATCACCCCGAGGGTAATGCCGATGGTAGAAAGCCAGGAGACGAAACGACCGAAGCGATCCGCTGCACGCCCACGCATGTAACGCAGGCCAATAAATAGAGCGACAGGTTGGTACATGAAATCCGTCTGGTTGCTGTTAGCAAAGACACGAGTATATAAGCGAAAGCAGGATGGGTAAACGCCTGAACTGTAAGTGATCATCAGGGCTAATCTGAAAAGCATCCATAAATCAACCGGCTAAATTGCCATATTTTACCAGCAGGCTTGCAGCCTGATCTTAATCTGAAAAATCATCTAATACAGACAGATACCCATTACACCTCGGTTAATAACCAGCAGGATCAGTTGTTGGTAAATTAATAAAAGAGCGTGTTCTTCTGATGAAACAAAAAGAACTATGGATTAACCAGATCAAAGGGTTATGCATCTGTCTGGTGGTGGTTTATCACTCGGTCATTACCTTTTATCCGCATATGACCACTTTTCAGCATCCGTTATCGGAAGTCCTGAGCAAATGCTGGATCTATTTCAATCTTTATCTTGCACCCTTTCGTATGCCGGTTTTTTTCTTTATATCCGGCTATTTGATTCGCCGCTATATCGACAGCGTACCGTGGGGAAATTGTCTCGATAAACGGATCTGGAACATCTTCTGGGTGCTGGCGCTTTGGGGCGTGGTGCAGTGGCTGGCGTTAAGTGTGCTGAACCAGTGGCTGGCACCTGAGCGCGATTTAAGCAATGCCTCCAATGCCGCTTATGCCGATTCCACCGGTGAGTTCCTGCACGGGATGATCACCGCCAGCACCAGCTTGTGGTATCTGTATGCTTTAATTGTCTATTTCGTGGTGTGTAAAATTTTTAACCGCCAGGCGCTGCCATTATTCGCCCTGTTTGTACTAATGAGTGTGGCTGTTAATTTCGTTCCCACGCCGTGGTGGGGAATGAACAGTGTGATCCGCAATTTGCCTTATTACAGCCTTGGCGCTTGGTTTGGCGCAACATTAATGACCTGTGTTAAAGAAGTACCGTTGCGCCGCCATCTGCTGATGTCTTCGCTGCTGGCCGTTCTGGCGGTCAGTGCCTGGTTGTTTAACGTGTCGCTACTCCTGTCGCTGGTATCGATTGTGGTGATCATGAAGCTGTTTTATCAGTACGAGCAGCGTTTCGGTATGCGCTCCTCCAGCCTGCTGAATGTGATTGGTTCCAACACCATTGCCATCTACACCACCCATCGCATTCTGGTAGAGATATTCAGCTTGAGTCTGATTCCGCAAATGAACGCGGCGCGCTGGTCGCCGCAACTCGAACTGACGCTCCTGCTGGTTTACCCCTTTGTCAGTTTGTTGATTTGTACTGTTGCTGGCTTGCTGGTACGCAAAATTTCACAACGCGCATTCAGCGATCTGTTGTTCTCCCCGCCTTCTCTGCCTGCAACCAGTTACTCTCGCTAAGCCATCGCCCCAGCCGGGGCGATTCAATTTGCTAAACCATGTCGATTCCGGATAATGAACAGCATTGCTTATCAGAGATATGCCCCCATATGTTGAGGCATATCCTAACGAGAATCTGACAACCGTTATGCCTGAACAATATCGTTATACGCTGCCCGTCAAAGCGGGTGAACAGCGTCTGCTGGGCGAGTTAACCGGCGCTGCCTGTGCGACGCTGGTAGCGGAAATTGCCGAACGTCACGCCGGACCAGTGGTGCTCATCGCACCAGATATGCAAAATGCTCTGCGTTTGCATGATGAAATCAGCCAGTTCACCGACCAGATGGTGATGAATCTGGCGGACTGGGAAACCCTCCCTTACGACAGTTTTTCGCCTCATCAGGATATTATCTCCTCGCGTCTTTCCACCCTTTATCAGTTACCAACAATGCAGCGTGGTGTACTGATTGTTCCGGTAAATACGCTTATGCAGCGCGTTTGCCCGCACAGTTTTCTCCACGGTCATGCGCTGGTGATGAAAAAAGGTCAGCGCCTGTCACGAGATGCATTGCGTACCCAACTGGACAGCGCCGGTTATCGCCATGTTGATCAGGTAATGGAGCACGGTGAATACGCCACGCGCGGTGCGTTGTTGGATCTCTTCCCGATGGGGAGTGAGCTGCCTTATCGTCTTGATTTCTTTGATGATGAAATCGACAGCCTGCGAGTATTTGATGTCGATAGCCAGCGCACGCTGGAGGAAGTTGAAGCCATCAACCTACTGCCCGCACACGAATTTCCGACCGATAAAGCGGCAATTGAACTGTTCCGCAGTCAGTGGCGTGATTCTTTCGAAGTAAAACGCGATCCAGAACATATTTATCAACAAGTGAGCAAAGGCACATTGCCTGCCGGGATCGAGTACTGGCAACCGCTGTTCTTCAGCGAACCGTTGCCGCCACTGTTCAGTTATTTCCCTGCAAATACACTGCTGGTGAATACTGGCGATCTGGAAAACAGTGCCGAACGTTTCCAGGCTGACACGCTGGCGCGTTTTGAGAATCGCGGCGTCGATCCGATGCGTCCACTACTGCCGCCACAATCGCTCTGGCTGCGGGTCGATGAACTGTTCTCAGAGCTGAAAAACTGGCCGCGTGTACAGCTAAAAAATGAACATTTACCGACAAAAGCAGCGAATGCCAATTTAGGCTTTCAGAAACTGCCAGACCTTGCCGTTCAGGCGCAGCAAAAAGCCCCGCTGGATGCGCTGCGTAAATTTCTTGAATCTTTCGACGGCCCGGTGGTGTTCTCGGTAGAAAGTGAAGGTCGCCGTGAAGCACTCGGTGAACTGCTCGCCCGTATTAAAATTGCTCCGCAACGCATTATGCGCCTCGATGAGGCCAGCGACCGTGGGCGTTATCTGATGATTGGCGCTGCCGAACATGGTTTTGTCGATACGGTGCGTAATCTGGCACTGATTTGCGAAAGCGATCTGCTCGGTGAACGCGTTGCCCGTCGTCGTCAGGATTCTCGCCGCGCCATCAACCCCGATACACTGATCCGCAACCTCGCGGAACTGCATATTGGTCAGCCGGTGGTGCATCTGGAGCACGGTGTCGGGCGCTATGCCGGAATGACCACGCTGGAAGCTGGCGGCATTACTGGCGAGTATCTGATGCTCACCTATGCCAACGACGCCAAACTGTATGTTCCGGTGTCGTCGCTGCATCTGATTAGCCGTTACGCGGGTGGTGCAGAAGAAAATGCCCCGCTGCATAAACTTGGCGGCGATGCGTGGTCACGCGCTCGGCAGAAAGCGGCAGAAAAAGTGCGTGATGTGGCGGCGGAATTGCTGGATATCTACGCTCAACGCGCCGCCAAAGAGGGGTTCGCGTTTAAACACGATCGTGAGCAATATCAATTGTTCTGCGACAGCTTCCCGTTCGAAACCACGCCGGATCAGGCGCAGGCCATTAATGCGGTGCTTAGCGACATGTGTCAGCCGCTGGCAATGGATCGTCTGGTGTGCGGCGATGTTGGCTTTGGTAAAACAGAAGTAGCGATGCGCGCCGCTTTCCTGGCGGTAGAGAACCACAAGCAGGTGGCGGTGCTGGTGCCAACAACTCTGCTCGCGCAGCAGCATTACGACAACTTTCGCGACCGTTTCGCCAACTGGCCGGTACGCATCGAAATGATCTCCCGTTTCCGCAGCGCCAAAGAGCAGACGCAAATCCTTACGGAAGTGGCGGAAGGGAAAATCGATATTCTGATCGGTACGCACAAACTGCTGCAAAGTGACGTCAAGTTTAAAGATTTAGGCCTGCTGATTGTCGATGAAGAACACCGCTTCGGGGTGCGTCATAAAGAGCGCATTAAAGCGATGCGCGCGAACGTGGATATTCTGACACTTACCGCAACGCCGATCCCACGAACGCTGAATATGGCGATGAGCGGAATGCGCGATCTGTCGATTATCGCCACGCCGCCCGCTCGTCGTCTGGCAGTTAAAACCTTTGTCCGTGAGTATGACAGTCTGGTGGTCAGAAAGGCTGTCCTGCGTGAAATTCTGCGCGGGGGACAGGTTTATTATCTCTACAATGATGTGGAAAACATTCAGAAAGCCGCCGAACGGCTGGCAGAACTGGTGCCAGAAGCGCGGATCGCCATCGGTCACGGGCAGATGCGTGAGCGCGAACTGGAACGGGTGATGAATGATTTCCATCATCAGCGTTTTAACGTGCTGGTTTGTACCACAATTATCGAAACCGGGATCGACATCCCTACCGCCAACACCATTATTATTGAACGCGCAGATCACTTCGGTCTGGCGCAACTACACCAGTTGCGCGGCCGCGTCGGACGTTCGCATCACCAGGCATATGCATGGCTGCTGACGCCGCACCCGAAAGCGATGACTACCGATGCGCAAAAACGTCTCGAAGCGATTGCTTCTCTGGAAGACCTTGGCGCGGGCTTTGCGCTGGCAACGCACGATCTGGAGATTCGCGGCGCCGGTGAACTGCTCGGCGAAGAACAAAGTGGCTCGATGGAAACTATCGGTTTCTCGCTTTATATGGAGTTGCTGGAAAACGCCGTCGATGCACTGAAAGCCGGACGCGAGCCGTCGCTCGAAGATCTCACCAGCCAGCAAACGGAAGTCGAACTGCGGATGCCGTCGCTGTTGCCGGATGACTTCATTCCTGATGTAAATACCCGTCTGTCGTTCTATAAACGTATTGCCAGCGCCAAAACGGAAAGCGAGCTGGAAGAGATCAAAGTCGAACTTATCGATCGCTTCGGCCTGCTGCCGGATCCGGCGCGAACCCTACTGGATATTGCCCGTCTGCGCCAGCAAGCGCAGAAGCTGGGGATCAGGAAGCTGGAAGGGAACGAGAAAGGCGGTGTGATCGAATTTGCTGAGAAGAATCACGTGAATCCTGTCTGGCTGATTGGTTTGCTGCAAAAACAGCCGCAGCATTACCGCCTTGATGGCCCGACGCGCCTGAAATTTATTCAGGATTTGAGCGAGCGGAAAACGCGAATCGAATGGGTGCGCCAGTTTATGCGTGAACTGGAAGAGAACGCGATCGCATAATGGCATATCGGGGGGCGTTTCTTCGCCCCCATCCCCAACATTTACAAATTCTTTGCACTTCCCTGCACTATCCGACACTGTCACCATCCATAATTCAGACTTATCTTTTTATTACAATAACCTTATATTTATTATGGACTTTTGGTGATGATCAAAACGCGTTTTTCTCGCTGGCTAACGTTTTTTACGTTCGCCGCTGCCGTGGCGCTGACGCTACCGGCAAAAGCCAACACCTGGCCGCTGCCGCCTGCGGGCAGTCGTCTGGTGGGCGAAAACAAATTTCATGTGGTGGAAAATGACGGCGGTTCGCTGGAAGCGATCGCCAAAAAATATAACGTCGGCTTTCTCGCGCTGTTACAGGCTAACCCCGGCGTTGATCCGTATGTACCGCGCGCAGGCAGTGTGTTAACCATTCCATTGCAAACTTTACTGCCAGACGCGCCGCGTGAAGGCATTGTGATCAACATTGCGGAGTTGCGTCTCTATTACTACCCACCGGGCAAAAATTCAGTGACCGTGTACCCCATCGGCATTGGTCAGTTGGGGGGTGACACGCTGACGCCGACAATGGTGACTACCGTTTCGGACAAGCGTGCAAACCCAACCTGGACGCCGACTGCAAACATCCGCGCCCGTTATAAAGCCCAGGGGATTGAGCTTCCACCAGTCGTTCCGGCAGGACCGGATAACCCGATGGGCCATCATGCGATTCGTCTGGCGGCCTATGGCGGTGTCTATTTGCTTCACGGTACGAACGCCGATTTCGGTATTGGTATGCGGGTAAGTTCTGGCTGTATTCGTCTGCGTGATGACGATATCAAAACACTTTTCAGCCAGGTCAGCCCCGGCACCAAAGTGAACATTATCAACACGCCAATTAAAGTCTCCGCCGAGCCAAACGGCGCACGTCTGGTGGAAGTGCACCAGCCGCTGTCAGAGAAGATAGATGACGATCCGCAATTGTTGCCGATTACGCTCAACAGTGCGATGCAGGCATTTAAAAATGCTGCGCAAACTGACGCCGAAGTGATGCAGCACGTAATGGACGTGCGTTCCGGAATGCCGGCTGATGTGCGTCGTCATCAAGTGAATCAGCAAACGCTGTAAATCGCGGACAAAAAAATCCCCGCAGCACAGGTTGTTGCGGGGAAATAGCAGCAATAACAGGCATTAATGAGGGTTAATGCTTATTTATAAATTACCGCCGTTCCGTGGAGGGTATTCGGACCGGTTACTGAAGTAATACGGAAAGATTTTGCGCCCATCTCATCCGCTTTTTGTGCCAGTTGTTCTTCCAGCGATCCCAGATTTGTCCCCGCGTTAGCACTGATAGTGCCCACTTTTTGTTGACCTTCTGGTGTTGCCTGAACTTCGACAGCCGCAAAGCTGGCAAATGACATGGAGCTTAAAATCGCCGCAGCGATGAGGGTTTTTACATTTTTCATAATAGTGACCTTATGCAGATGAATAGCGTCGCAAGCAATTACTTAACGATCGATAACTAAATGATAGATGTGATCTTGATCACATACAAGATGTTTTTTATAACAATCATTAATTAAATTAAAACCCTTTAAATTTCAGTCAAATAGAGGGAATTTATTTTTCTGTCTTCTGGACTGGTGAACGGAAGTGATTATTTTTATAATAACCGTTCATTCACAGCTACAAGGTACAACGGCATCATGGCAACTGACTCAACACATTGTGTAAAAAAAAGCCGTGGTCGCCCAAAAGTGTTCGACAGGGAAGCCGCGCTTGATAAGGCCATGAAGTTGTTCTGGCAGCATGGTTATGAAGCCACTTCTCTTGCCGATCTCGTCGAAGCGACCGGAGCCAAAGCGCCAACGCTATATGCGGAGTTCACCAATAAAGAGGGATTATTCCGCGCCGTACTTGATCGCTATATCGACCGTTTTGCCGCAAAGCACGAAGCACAACTGTTTTGTGAAGAGAAAAGTGTGGAGTCTGCGCTGACTGACTATTTCGCTGCCATCGCCAACTGCTTTACCAGCAAAGACACCCCTGCTGGCTGCTTTATGATCAACAACTGCACCACGCTCTCCCCGGATTCAGGAGATATCGCCAATACGTTGAAATCACGCCACGCGATGCAAGAACGCACCTTGCATCAGTTTTTATGTCAACGCCAGGCGCGCGGGGAAATCCCTGCCCACTGTGACGTAACGCATCTTGCGGAATTCCTTAACTGTATTATTCAGGGGATGTCGATCAGCGCCCGCGAAGGCGCATCGCTGGAAAAACTGATGCAGATTGCCCGAACCACTTTGCGTTTATGGCCGGAACTGGTGAAATAAAGTGCAAAAAAAGCCCCTCAGCCTGAGCGAATGAGGGGCTAAATTGCAGAGTACAGCCTTGTTATACTTTGTTATTCAGAACCAGTTGTCCGTTGTTATCTAATTGGATTTGTGTACCCGGATCGCGGTCCATACGGATTTTGCCCTGCTGATCGCCAATCTTATAGGTCACGTCATAGCCGAGCATTTTTTCTGACTTGTCATACACCGTTTTACAACGCTGTTGGGTGGTGGTGTAAGTATCACGTTCCTGGAGAGAGCCCTGAATCTGGTTACCAGCATATCCACCACCGAGCGCCCCGACGACTGTAGCAACATCCTTACCGCGACCACCGCCAAACTGATGCCCTATCACCCCACCAGCCACAGCGCCCAGAACCGAACCCGCAATGCGATTTTCATCCTGCACCGGTCGGCGATGAGTCACTGTGACATTGCGGCACTCCTGGCGCGGTGTTTTAACCGTTTCCTTGATTGGGATTGCAGAAACAACCTGAGCGTATTGCGGGCCACGTTCAAACACGTTCAGGCTGGCCACTGCCGCTACGCCCAGCGCAGCCGCGACACCAATCCCGATACCCGCCAACATTGATTTATTCACGGGAACACCTCCTTCTTTGCAGTTATGTCAATCATGCAAGCGAAGGGGTGAAACAACCATCAGACAGAAGATGAAAAGCGCAGGAATGGCAGGAAATACTTAAGGATTCGGAGGAGTCTGAGGGAATGCCTGATGCGACGCTTAACGCGTCTTATCAGGCCTGCCGCTCATACTATTTATCCTGGGCGGATAAGGCATTTACGCCGCATCCGCCAGTACAAGTTGATTAATGCAGTTTCAAACGCGGACGGATAACGCGGTTGATACTCCCCACCAGCATCATTAATCCGGTTTTAAAGTAACCATGTAGCGCAATCTGATGCATTCGGTACAGCGAGATATACACAAAGCGCGCAATACGTCCTTCAATCATCATTGAGCCGCGCGTCAGGTTACCCATCAGGCTACCGACGGTAGAGAAGTTCGACAGCGATACCAGCGAACCGTGATCTTTATACTGATAATTTTTCAGCGGTTTGCCATTCATCTGCGCCAGAATATTGTTCATTGCGCAGGTAGCCATCTGGTGTGCGGCCTGAGCGCGCGGCGGAACAAAACCCCCTTCCGGACGCGGGCATGACGCACAGTCGCCAATAGCATAAATGTCTGGATCGCGCGTGGTTTGCAGCGTCGGTTCCACCACCAGCTGGTTGATACGGTTGGTCTCCAGCCCACCAATATCCTTCAGGAAATCTGGCGCTTTGATCCCGGCAGCCCACACCATCAGATCAGCCTCAATATATTCGCCATCTTTAGTGTGCAGCCCCCCTTCATCGGCGCTGGTGACCATGGTTTGCGTCAGCACGCGAACGCCAAGTTTCGTTAACTCATTGTGGGCGGCAGCAGAGATACGTGGCGGCAGCGCAGGCAAAATACGTTCGCCCGCTTCTACCAGCGTTACGTTCAACGCTTCGTTGGTCAGGCCTTTGTAACCGTAGCTGTGCAGTTGCTTGACGGCGTTGTGCAATTCAGCGGAGAGTTCTACACCCGTCGCGCCGCCGCCAACAATCGCAATATTCACTTTGCCATTCGCGCCCAGGTTGGCGGAGTATTTCAGGAACAGATTCAGCATCTCCTGATGGAAACGACGCGCCTGATGCGGGTTATCGAGGAAAATACAGTTCTCTTTTACACCCGGCGTATTGAAATCGTTAGAGGTGCTGCCCAGCGCCATCACCAGCGTGTCATAGGCGATTTTACGTTCCGGAACCAGCAGTTCACCTTTTTCGTCGCGCAGTTCTGCAATAGTGATTGTTTTCGCTTCACGATCAATATCAATTACGGAACCCAGCTGGAACTGAAAACCATGATTACGCGCATGAGCCAGGTAGCTCAGTGCATCGACGCCTTCATCAAGCGAGCCAGTCGCCACTTCGTGCAGCAGCGGTTTCCACAGGTGGCTGTGGTTACGATCGACCAGCGTAATTTTGGCTTTTTTCTTGCGTCCCAGCTTATGCCCCAGCTGTGTCGCCATTTCCAGCCCACCAGCACCGCCGCCGACAATCACAATTTTTTTCAATGGCGTAGTCAACGTGACCCCCTTAAATTTATTAACCAATTGTTAATTAATAGTTATTAAGATAGCTCTTAATTAACAACAGGTTACAGCAATGAAAATGTTCTTCGCTATTGAGAATAACATGAATGGTGCATTGGTCATACCAAAATTGATGTTAATCAAGTTTTGTTGCTGAAAAGATAGGCGACTTTACCGGGTGAGATCAAAAAACAGAGTTTATTGTTTATTATTTAAGCGGACTCGGGAGAGTGAGGCGTATATAGAGGGCAGTTGGTGGGCCTGATAAGATGCGCAGCATCGCATCAGGCATTGGTACACGGCTGTCGGATGTGGCGTGGACGCTTCATCCAACCTACAGAATCCGGGGCGCATCAGATATAGGCAAGGTTACCTGATGCGACCGAGGATAGCTTTAACCGAGGGTTTTGAACGCCTTAATGCGCTGCAAATGCGGAGAGATATTTTTGAATTTGTGCGTCTGATCTTCGTCCCAGACAATCTCGTAATAATGATGCAACTCTTCAGATGTCCGCTGACTATTAAGCGCCTCATCATTACGCGACAATATCACCAGACAACGATCGCGATTCTTCTCGCGGAAGTTAGTCACACATTTAGTCGCGATGTCGGCGTACTCTTCCGGGCGATCAATCTTCCCTTCCATGTTCTCGTAAGGGAACAAATTAGGGTTGAAGATCACCTGGCGGATATCACAGAGAAAACCAATCCGTTCCGCCCAGTATCCGCCCAGACCAACGCCGCAAATTAGCGGGCGCTCGTCGACGTTCAGTTGCAGCATTTTGTCTACTTCTTTGAGCAGATGCTGCATATCGTGTTTCGGATGCAGAGTGCTGTAGCTTATCAAGCGCACATCCGGGTCAATAAACTGCAATTGTAAAACTTTCTCGTGGTTACCCGGACTGTTAGAGTCAAAACCGTGTAAATAGATAATCATCGCTTCCTCACATAAGCCAGGGTTAGTGACCTGCTTTCTCTTCCTGCCAGCGTTCATGTAACTGATTCAGACGGGCGCTGATCTCTTTCCAGCGAGCCGAGTCCATCAGCTCCTGTCGCGAAAATGAACCTTTATGATACAAACGTGTAACACGCTCTGCCTTGATCGGTGACAGATTATCTAACACGCTGACGGCCCCTTTACGATTATTGCAGACCAGGATCATATCGCAACCCGCATCCAGTGATGCCTGCCCACGTTCGGCATAACTGCCCATAATCGCGGCACCTTCCATCGATAAATCGTCTGAGAAAATCACGCCGTCAAACCCCAGCTCCTGACGTAAAACAGTTTTCAACCAGTAGGGAGAACCGCTAGCCGGACGCGGATCAACATCGCTGTAGATCACATGCGCAGGCATAATGGCGTCGAGTTTATTTTCGCGAATTAACGTACTGAAGACCGACATATCTTTGGCGCGAATTTCCGCTTGCGGACGTGGGTCGCACGGTGTCTCTTTGTGCGAATCTGCCGTTACTGCACCATGGCCAGGAAAATGTTTACCGGTGCTTTTCATTCCGGCTTCATGCATACCATCAATAAACTGGCTGGCGATTGCGAGGGCTTTTTCGGGATCGGCATGGTAAGAACGCTCGCCTATCGCCGCGCTAATGTGCCCTACGTCCAGCACGGGTGCAAAGCTGATATCAATATCCATGGCGATCATTTCGCTGGCCATCAACCAGCCTGCCTCTTGCGCCAGTTTGCCGCCTTCTTCCATTCCCAACAGCGCAGCGAATGATTGCGCCGCTGGCAAGCGGGTAAAACCTTCACGAAAACGCTGCACTCGCCCACCTTCCTGATCCACCGCCACCACCAGATGATTGCGCGAAGCTGTGCGGATTTGGCGCACCAGTTCGCGTAATTGCGCAGGATCATGATAGTTACGCGTAAAGAGAATCAGCCCTCCCACCAGCGGGTGCGCCAGTATTTCACGCTCTTCCGCGTCCAGTTCGTAACCTTCAACATCCAACATTACTGGACCCACACTGCTCTCCTTATTGTTTTATTGATAGCTGCCGCCAGGTGTCATCGGCAAGCCTGATAAATTGTTGATCGCCGGTTTGTTGCCAACGGTACTCAAACCACCCAGCTTTGAGCATCAGCAACCAGGGAAACCAGCGCCTGACCTGACGCCATAATTGCGCCGGATTAATCTTTGCACGCGCGGCATAGTCATTGACCAATTGCCGATGCTGGTGAGTATTTTCCACCCACACCGCCGCCAGTTCCAGCGCGATATCGCCATCACCGGCATACTCCCAGTCAATGAGTTTTAACCCTGACTCACTATGCACTAAGTTTCCGGCATGAACATCCATATGCAATGGGCTTAAGCGTAATGGCTGTGGTTCCCGTATTTTGCGCAGACGTTTTAATAGTCGCAGCCAATCCGCTGTCCGCCGCGCCGGATCGCTTCGCTGCCAGTACCGTTCCAGTAACGGTAGCAGGGTTATTCGCCAGCCAAAACGCGGTTGTTGATGCAGATAATACAGCAAGCCTGCCAGTTCGTCGGTATCCGGCAATTGCGTTTTTACCTCGCCGGGCAAATAGTTGACCACCATCCAGCCACGGAGATAGAGATGTGGCTTCGGTGCAAGGTATGCCGGCAATCGTGATAACGCCCGATACTGGCGCAGAAACACGGACTGCGGTGCATCAGGATCGTGAGTCTGACGCACAACGAAACGCAGATCCTGATGTTCAATGAGAAAACTCCCGCCGCTAAGTCCATGATTAAACGTCGCGACGGGATGATACTGCGGGAAATAGCGCGACAATAATTCGTCGCGCGTGATGGGATTATTGTTGCTGAACTGCACCTTTACCTGACCAGATAATTTCACCCGTCTGCACCAGCATGAGTTGCATTTGCAGGGTCGGTGCGTTGACGTTACCAGAGGCACTGGAGTACAGCACATAATGAGCGCCGACGTTACGGGCAATGCCAATCGCTTTACTGCGAGTGCCTAAACTGTCCTGCGGCGACAAACCTAACTGCTGTTTGGCCATTGAAAGCTGTTGGGCAGAAACGAGTGTAAATTTACCGTTATTGGCCAGCGCATTACGTAGCGTTTCGGTCGCTTCTCCGGCATTCAGCGAACCGTTAGTACGGTTATTAACGCTATCAACCAGCAGAACGCTGCCTGCGGTCACACCATCAGCCCCAAGCATTTTACTGACCATCGGCTGCATTGCGCCGTTCCAGTCATAATGACGAATATGCGGCGCAGGCGGTGCAGTTTGATCTTCGTGCTCAATTGGCCCTGGCTGCTGCGGGATCGTCGGCACCGATGGCACGGTTGGTACTGGCTGTTGCGGCTCGGCTGGTTGCTCCGGCGCAGGTTTCACCTCTTCTACCGGTGCAGGTTCTCGAGGCCCCACACACCCGGCGAGAAACATCGCCAGCGCGGTGATTAAGGCGTAGCGACTCATTTTTGTCATCAAGATTCACCCCTTACAAATATAGATAAAGTCTGACTTTGTGCGCCCCCAGATAATTGGCGCTGCCGTACAGAGTTACCGCCGAACGTGCGGGAATGGTAACGCTGCGGGGCGTTTCCAGAGGATGCATCTCCAGCCCTCTGGCGTCATACCAGTAAAAACGATAATGAACGGTAACGGGTTCTTGCCTTTCGTTATAAAGCGTCGAGGATGCTGAAGGCTGAATATCAGACATTGAAAGAGCGGGCTTTTCTGCACTGATGCCCGCAGCCAGAAGAGATGACTCCATCACCAGCGATTGCTCATCATTCACCGGAATTTCCGGATGTGAACGACACCCCACCAGCAATAACAGCGCCAGAGACACCAGCCCAAAACATCCTTTTCTCATCGTTACAGACCTTTATGCGCCAGCATTGGGCCAAGAGGACGGCCACCCAGCAAGTGCATATGGATGTGGTACACCTCTTGCCCGCCATGGCGGTTGGTGTTCATGATCAGACGATAGCCATCTTCGGCAATGCCTTCTTGCTCAGCAATTTTTGCCGCTACAGTGATCATGCGTCCCAGCGCCTGCTCATGCTCGGCAGAGACGTCGTTCACGGTAGGAATCAGGATATTAGGAATGATGAGAATATGTGTTGGCGCTTGCGGCGAAATATCGCGAAACGCCGTTACCAGATCATCCTGGTAGACGATATCGGAGGGGATCTCACGACGAATAATTTTGCTGAAAATAGTTTCTTCTGCCACGACATTTTCCTTTTTTAAATAGCCATGCGTTGCGCCATGCTACGCCGCGCCACACTGCGAGTATAGAGTATGGTCGAGTTAAACCCGCTCTTTCAACCTTAACCCACGATTTATTAAGCAAAAAACCGTTTTACTGCCGCATACATCGCCATTATTCCCCTTTATGCCTGTGAATGAACCGAAAACACACTTTCTCTTTGGTTTACATGTTAAATATGAATGCGTATATTTCTCATTTGCATTATCATGCAGAATTATTAGCGCGCTAAATATAAACGCTCATCACCTTCCTCTGGAATGAGCCTGACTACAACATAAATCAAGAGATTTCAGATGCTTTCGACACAATTTAACAGGGATAATCAGCATCAAGCCGCAGCCACGCCGTCGCTGCTCGCAGCCTGCATTGCTCTGGCCTTATTTCCTTCCTCCACTCTGGCCGTGCCAACCGCCGAAGAAACGGTGATTGTTGAGGGAGCAACCAATGCTCCAGTTGATGACGAAAATGATTACAGCGTAACGTCTACCTCTGTAGGTACTAAAATGCAGATGACCCAACGTGATATTCCACAGTCGGTCACTATTGTCAGCCAGCAGCGAATGGAAGATCAACAACTGCAAACGCTGGGCGAAGTGATGGAAAATACCCTCGGGATTAGCAAAAGCCAGGCTGACTCTGACCGTACCCTCTATTATTCGCGTGGATTCCAGATCGATAACTATATGGTCGATGGTATTCCCACCTATTTTGAATCACGCTGGAATCTGGGCGATGCACTCACTGATATGGCGTTGTTCGAGCGTGTAGAAGTGGTGCGTGGCGCGACCGGGCTAATGACCGGTACTGGCAATCCTTCTGCAGCGATTAATATGGTTCGCAAACATGCCACCAGCCGTGAATTTAAAGGCGATGTCTCGGCGGAATACGGAAGCTGGAACAAAGAACGGTATGTGGCGGATTTACAAAGTCCGCTCACGGAAGATGGTAAAGTCCGCGCGCGAATTGTCGGCGGCTATCAGAACAACGATTTATGGCTGGATCGCTACAACAGCGAAAAGACTTTCTTCTCCGGCATTGTGGATGCTGATTTGGGCGAGCTGACCACGCTTTCTGCCGGTTATGAATATCAACGTATTGATGTTAATAGCCCAACCTGGGGTGGCCTGCCACGCTGGAATACCGATGGCAGCAGCAACAGTTACGATCGCGCCCGCAGCACCGCGCCTGACTGGGCGTATAACGACAAAGAGATCAACAAAGTCTTTCTGTCACTGAAGCAACGATTTGCCGATACCTGGCAGGCAACGCTGAATGCCACCCATTCCGAAGTCGAATTTGATAGCAAAATGATGTATGTCGACGCCTACGTAAATAAAGCAGATGGAACGCTGGTGGGACCATATGGCAGCTATGGCCCCGGATTTGATTATGTGGGCGGCACTGGCTGGAACAGTGGCAAACGTAAAGTTGACGCGCTGGATCTGTTTGCCGACGGTAGTTATGAAGTGTTTGGTCGCCAGCACAATCTGATGCTCGGCGGTAGCTACAGTAAACAAAACAACCGCTATTTCAGCTCCTGGGCCAACGTTTTCCCCAATGAAATTGGCAGTTTCTACAACTTCAACGGTAACTTCCCGCAGACCAACTGGGCACCGCAAAGCCTGGCACAAGACGATACCACACATATGAAATCGTTGTATGCCGCCACCCGCGTCACCCTCGCCGATCCGCTGCATCTGATCCTCGGCGCACGTTATACCAACTGGCGGGTTGATACGCTGACTTACAGCATGGAGAAAAACCACACCACGCCTTATGCTGGTCTGGTGTTTGACATCAATGACAACTGGTCGACCTACGCCAGCTATACCTCTATTTTCCAGCCACAAAATGATCGTGACAGTTCGGGTAAATATCTGGCGCCGATCACCGGTAACAACTACGAACTGGGTCTGAAATCAGACTGGATGAATAGCCGTCTGACCACCACGTTAGCCATCTTCCGTATTGAGCAGGATAATGTCGCCCAGTCCACCGGAATGCCTATCCCCGGCAGTAACGGCGAAACCGCCTATAAAGCGGTGGATGGGACAGTAAGTAAAGGCGTGGAATTTGAACTTAACGGCGCAATTACCGACAACTGGCAACTGACGTTTGGCGCAACGCGCTATCTGGCGGAAGATAACGAAGGGAATGCCGTTAACCCGAATCTGCCGCGTACCACGGTTAAAATGTTTACCAGCTATCGGTTGCCTGTCATGCCAGAGTTGACGGTCGGCGGTGGTGTTAACTGGCAAAATCGCGTGTATACCGACACCGTGACACCGTATGGCACCTTCCGCGTCGAGCAAGGTAGCTACGCGCTGGTGGATCTGTTCACCCGCTACCAGGTGACAAAAAACTTCTCGTTGCAGGGTAACGTCAATAATCTGTTCGATAAAACCTATGACACTAACGTGGAAGGTTCTGTCGTCTACGGCGCACCACGTAATTTTAGTATTACCGGCACGTATCAGTTCTGATTAACACCTGTAAAAAAGGCAGCCATCCGGCTGCCTTAGTCTCCCCAACATTTTACTGATTAGTTGTTGCGGATGTACTCATCCATCTCGGTTTTCAGGTTATCGGATTTAGTACCGAAAATCGCCTGAACACCAGAACCAGCAACTACTACGCCCGCTGCGCCCAGTTTCTTCAGGCCAGCCTGATCCACTTTGGACACATCAGCAACGCTGACGCGCAGACGAGTAATACATGCATCGAGGTTAGTGATGTTTTCTTTACCACCAAATGCGGCAACCAGAGCCGGTGCCATTTCGCTGGTGCCGGTAGCTTTCGCATCTTCAGTTGCGTCTTCACGGCCCGGCGTTTTCAGATCCAGAGCTTTAATCAGCACACGGAAGATGGTGTAGTAAACAATCGCATAACCAATACCGACAATCGGGAACAGCCACAGTTTGCTGCTGTTACCAGACAGTACGATGAAGTCGATCAGGCCGTGTGAGAACGACGTACCGTCGCGCATTCCCAGCAGAATACAGATTGGGAATGCCAGACCAGCCAGTATCGCGTGGATGATGTACAGGATCGGCGCAACGAACATGAAGGAGAACTCGATCGGCTCGGTGATACCGGTCAGGAACGAGGTCAACGCAGCGGAGATCATAATACCGCCCACTTTCGCGCGGTTTTCTGGTTTAGCAGAGTGCCAGATAGCAATCGCAGCTGCCGGCAGACCGTACATTTTGAACAGGAAGCCGCCAGACAGTTTACCCGCAGTCGGGTCACCCGCCATATAACGCGGAATATCGCCGTGGAAAACCTGACCTGCTGCGTTGGTGTATTCACCAATCTGCATCTGGAAAGGTACGTTCCAGATATGGTGCAGACCAAACGGCACCAGACAACGTTCGATGAAGCCGTAAATACCAAACGCAACTACCGGGTTCTGGTAAGCAGCCCACTGGGAGAAGGTCTGGATTGCGGAACCAATCGGCGGCCAAATGAAGGACAGCACAACGCCAGTAAAGATGGCAGCCAAACCAGAAATGATCGGTACAAAGCGTTTACCGGCAAAGAAGCCAAGATACTCAGGCAGCTTAATACGGTAGAAACGGTTAAACATGTACGCTGCAATCGCACCGGAGATGATCCCCCCAAGTACGCCAGTATCCGCCAGATGTTTAGCGGCAATTTCTTCAGCAGGTAAATGCAGTACCAGCGGCGCGACCACAGCCATGGTTTTTACCATGATGCCATAGGCAACAACTGCGGCAAGAGCGGATACGCCATCGTTATTGGTAAAGCCAAGGGCGACACCGATCGCAAAAATAAGTGGCATGTTTGCAAAGACGGAACCGCCTGCTTCTGCCATAACATGCGATACAACGGCTGGCAGCCAGCTGAAATTCGCGGAACCGACGCCCAGCAGAATACCTGCGATAGGCAGTACGGATACCGGCAGCATCAGCGATTTACCGACCTTTTGCAGGTTAGCAAATGCATTCTTAAACATAATTGAGAGTGCTCCTGAGTATGGGTGCTTTTTACGTTCTCACGCGTGGCAAGGGGGGAGAACCTTGCCGTGTACAGGGCATCTAAGCGCCCTTTATTTATTACACAGAGTAAAATAATTCAGTGTCGATTTGTTTGACGGCTATCACGTTTCAACTTCAGGTCTTTAGCGAAGTTGCACATTTTGACAAAACATATGTCAAGATATTACAAACATGGTTAGCCACCGCCCAATTTGCGGCGGTGAACTTTACTCGTTTTAACCATTAATTACGAGCTTAAAAAAAATTCATTCAACTGATGGACTGAAGGCGGGAAGCGTCGATGTGAAACAGACGGGCGAAGTTATCGGTGGTTACCTGCGCCAGTTCTTCAACGGCAACACCTTTCAACACAGCCATGTATTCTGCAACGTCACGAACCATTGCAGGTTGATTCTCTTTTCCTCGATGTGGCACTGGCGCCAGGTAAGGCGAATCAGTTTCCACCAGGAGTCGATCCAGCGGGACATAACGCGCGGCATCGCGCAGTTGTTCCGCATTACGGAAGGTCACAATGCCGGAAAAGGAGATATAAAATCCGAGATCCAGTAACTTGCCCGCCGTTTCTTTGTCCTCTGTAAAACAGTGTAGTACGCCACCACAATCCGTCACTTTTTCTTCGCGCAGAATAGCCAGCGTATCGGCGCGGGCGTCACGCGTATGGACGATAACAGGCTTGTTCAGTTCGCGACCAATCTGGATATGGTGAATAAAGGATTCTTGCTGACGGACTTTTGTTTCCGGCGTGTAATAATAATCCAGCCCGGTTTCACCCAGCGCAACAACGCCCTCTTCTGTTGCCAGACGGCGTAAATCTTCCACATCGTAGGGATCATTCTGATTTAGCGGATGCACGCCGCAAGAAAAAACGACGTTGTCACGTTCGCCGACCAGATCCCGCATATGCAGGTAACCGGGCAATGTCGTGGCGACCGCCAGACAAAATTTCACATCGCGCGCAGCGGCTTTCGCCAGAACGTCATCCACGTCCTTGTGCAAAGATTCATAATTCAGACCATCGAGATGGCAGTGTGAGTCGACTAAAAACATAATGTCTCTCTTAAAGATGAGGAACCGGTAACACAACACCCGGTTGCAGGTAATGCTCAATACGTAGTAAAAGATCGGTGATGACAAGCTCGCGGTTTACGCCTGTGACAGAAATTAACTGCTCACGACTTTGGCAAACATCCCCCAGTATAGCCTGCAGGCGAGAGGGAGAAAGCTGGTTTGCCAGTGCGGTGACAACACCAGGAACATCAACATTGGTGACTTGTGAAGCGCCATAATGGCATTTGAGCGCATCCATCAACAAAGTTGCCAACCAGTGCAGACGCGCCGGAGCTTGTTCGTGGTTCAGTGCCGACAACATCGAATACCAGTCACCCGATTGCACGCTGTGTGCCAATGCCTGACAAAGTATCTCACGTGCCTGCCAGGTATCTCCCTGAAACAGCCCCAACGCCGCGCCAGGCGAACCGGCGCTCAGACGCAATGCGGTTATTATGGCCTCTTGTGACATTGTCACTTCACGCGCAAGCCAGCTCACTGCGTACTGTTCTGGCGGCGGTGCAAGGTAATGTAAGCGACAACGGCTGCGCAGTGTTGCCAGTAAGCGTTCAAGTTCTCGTGTAGCGAGGAAAAACCAGGTTTCCGCTGGCGGCTCTTCCAGCGTTTTCAGCAAGGCATTGGCAGCAGCATCGGTCAGCAAGGCGGCATCGGTGACCCAGACAACTTTCGCACCGCCTAATCGTGCGTGTTCATTCAGCTTTTCGGTGACTTCACGCACGGCATCAATGCCCAGGGCATTCTTCCCTTTTTCGGGAGCAAGAGTGTAATAATCGGGATGCGTCCCCGCCTGCATCAACTGGCATCCGCGACAATGACCACAACTTTTGTGCCCCTGCGGTTGTTGGCAAAGTAAATAACGGCTAAGAGCGTAGATTAAGGCATCATCGCCCATGCCAGGTAATGCCTGAATCAGTAGCGCATGGTGACCCCTTCCGGTCTGATAGCTGGCTACCAGTTTTTCGAAATCAGGTCGTAACCATGGATACCATCTCATTCGCCCTGCTCCTTAACCCAGTGAGTCACGGTGGTGCGAATCGCGTCCATGACGGCTTCCAGCGATTGTGTTGCATCAATAGTGTGAATGCTTTTATCTTGTGCAGCCAGTTCCAGATAGCGGGCGCGGGTGCGATTAAAGAAATCAAAAGACTCTTGCTCAATGCGATCCAGCTCGCCGCGCGCGCGCGCGCGCTTAAGGCCGACTTCTGGGGTAACATCGAGATAGAGCGTTAAATCAGGGCGAAAATCCCCAAGAACGGCATCACGCAACGTTGCCAGCATATGCTGGTCAATACCACGACCACCGCCCTGATACGCCTGAGTGGAGAGATCGTGGCGATCGCCAATCACCCAGGTGCCGTTTGCCAGTGCCGGTTTGATGACGGTTTCTACCAGCTGTACACGCGCGGCATAAAACATCAGCACTTCGGCTTTATCGGTAATGACTTCATCGCCTACCGATTTGATATCCAGCACCAGGCTTCTTAACTTTTCGGCAAGTTGCGTACCGCCAGGTTCCCGAGTGAAAACCATGTCGCGGATACCCAGTTGCTCAAGCGTCTCAACCACCACGTTGCGCGCGGTGGTTTTGCCTGCACCTTCCAGCCCCTCAATGACGATATACTTACTGCGCATTTTTTTCCTTAAGCACTTTCAGATAATCCTGCACAGACTTGTTATGACTGGCAAGATTGGTATTAAACGTGTGACCACCTTTACCATCGGCCACAAAATAGAGATACGGCGTTTTCGCCGGATGCGCAGCAGCCTTCAGCGAATCAGCCCCCGGCGTAGCAATCGCGCCTGGCGGCAAACCGGTAATGGTGTAGGTGTTATACGCTGTTGGCGTTTCCAGATCTGCACGAGAAAGTTTGCCATTATAACGCTCTCCCATCCCGTAAATCACCGTCGGGTCGGTCTGCAGGCGCATACCAATGCGTAAACGGTTGATAAAGACCGAGGCAACCTGATCTCGCTCACTGGCAACGGCGGTTTCTTTTTCGATAATTGATGCCATCGTCACCAGCTGGTTTTTATCTTTATAAGGTAGACCGTCCGCACGCCCTTCCCAGGCGCTATCAACCGCTTTCACCATTTTCTTGTGTGCTCGCTTGAGTAACGCAACATCGGTGGTATTGGCGGTATACATCCAGGTGTCTGGCCAGAACCAGCCTTCAATCCACTCCGGGTTTTCCAGCTCCAGCGCCTGTGCTACGGTGGTATATTTATCGTCGCTCAGCGTGTGCTTGACATACGGTGCCTCACGCAATTGTTTGAGGTAATCGCTCAGACGCATCCCTTCCACCAGGCGTAGTGGAAACTGTGCTTCTTTACCGCTTTCCAGCAATTTCAGCATCTCACGCACAGTCATCTGCGGTGTAAAGCGGTAAGTTCCGGCTTTGAAATGAGAAAGATCCGGCTCGATACGCAACAGCCATTGAAATACCCGTGGGCGATTGATGATCTTATCGGCATAAAGCTGTTCACCGAGCGCCAGACGTCCGGTTCCCGGTTTGAGGGTAAATATCGTCTCTTCTTTAATAAGTAATTTGCTGTCGGCGAGATGGCGAACCTTCCAGACGCCCACACCAGCGGCGATACCCAGTACCACCAGCAATAACAAGACAATCAATAACACTTTTTTCATGACTAATTCGGGTGCTCACAAAGTGGGGCTAAATATTCATATAGCGTTGTTGACGAAAAGGAGGCTTCGCCACAGGCACGCACGGGAATCACTGGCATCAACGCATTACAGACTACCATCTCATCTGCCTGCATCACCTCCTCCAGCGAGGCTTGTACTTCGACAAGCTGATAAGAGGATTGTGCCAGTAAACCGATGCAGAATTGTCGCATAATGCCGTTGACACCAGCCTGATCCAGACGCGGCGTATAAACTACGTTGCCCTTGCGCCAGAACAAATTAGCCGCACAGCATTCCGTAACCCACCCATCGCTGTCAAGAACCAGCGCCTCATCGGCGTTTGTCTGCTCAAGATGAGAGCGGATCAGTACTTGCTCAAGCCGATTAAGATGTTTAATTCCTGCGAGATAAGGATTACGTCCAAGGCGTACTGGACTTAGCGCCAGAGTAATACCTTCCCGCCGCCAGCGGGTGTAATGTTCAGGAAAGGGGGAGACAGATAAAATGCGCCCAGGCGATTCGCAGTGGGCGATGCTATATCCTCGACCACCACTGCCGCGAGTGATAATAACTTTTAAAACGCCACGCTCAGCTTGTCGTGCCAGACTTTGCATCTCATCTTCCAGTATAGACCAGTCGGAATAAGGAATGCTTAAACGGGAGCAGGCTTCACGTAAACGTGTTAAATGCGCGGTCAAGAGTACTACCTGCCCACGGTTTATCACAGCCGTTGTAAAACATCCATCACCGAACTGTATGCTCCTGTCACAAGCCGGTAACTCATTGTTACATTTTCCATTAATTAAAAACATTCACTTCCCCAATAAACAAAGAAATACAATAAATTATTTTAGCTTCTATGTTCAAATTTATCTGTTCACTGGCCTCTTTTTGATTGCCCAAAGATATTTATACGACAGCACACATTTAAATCATCAATATGATTGTACAACCCCCCCAGCAATCCTCACAAACTTCACCACCAATCATACGCAATACGAATCAATTAAGTATGCCTAAAAACATATTTAAGTAAAAATAAGGTGTTTAACGTTTCGTGCTTTAATATTATATTTTTTCCTGAGGAATTTAAAATTCACTGGAGTGATGGCAGTGCCTTAGTACTGTCAAAGTAAGCATATTTGCTGCAATCTCAAGGATAATGTAAATGAAATTCAAACTAGCCGCTCTGGTTTTAGTAACAACCGCTGGTCTTAGCTCTGTCGCCTCTGCAGATGATGGTAAAATAAATTTTATTGGAGATATCATTGAATCAGGCTGTGAAGTTAACAGTACGCTGTCATCTCCAATGACAGTGAAATTAGGCACAATTGCTAAAACAGCTTTTAACGCTACGGCTGGGACTACTGCTGCAAATACCAAATTTACACTGGTATTAAAAAATTGCCCGAATGAGCTCAAAAATGTTGCTGTTAAATACGATGGTACTCCGGATCAGATCAATCAGGATGCTTTACAAGTTACTGATTACGGTACAACCGGTGTAGCAAAAGGTGTTGCAATTCAGCTCATGAATTCTTCCGGTAGCGTGCTGCCTCTCGGTACTGAATCCGATAGCACGGCTCTCAATAGCACTGGCGACACTAACCTGGACTTCTTTGCACGTTATATCGCTACAGAAGATACCATAGCGGTTGGTAGTGCAAATGGTACTGTGAACTTTACGTTAGCGTATAACTAAGATACGCCTGATTTTAATATAATTACGTCAGGTAAAACCGAGTTACTCGGTTTTACCTTTTAAAGGTTTTTGAGATGAAATTATCGACTTATTTTCTTGCTACTGCATTGTTATTATCCAACTCTGTTGCACAGGCGGGTGTCATTGTTGGAGGAACACGAGTTATTTATAACGGCGATAAAAAAGAAACGTCTCTGCACCTGAAAAATCCGGATAAATCCTCCTACCTTATTCAATCATGGGTCGATGGAGATCCGCAAACCAACGCCAAAGCCCCTTTTATTATTACCCCCCCTCTGTTCCGCCTGGGCGCCACTGAAGAAAATGCGTTGCGCATTATTCGCGCTGGCGGCAATCTGCCGACAGATCGCGAAACGATGTACTGGATGAATATTAAAACGATACCTGCAACTGAAAAGCAGGAAAATGTCAACACCTTGCAAATTGCCATTAAAACGCGAATTAAATTGATTTATCGACCACATGAGATTTCGTCCACATTACCAGAACAAGTCGTGAAAAATTTGACCTGGCGACGTAGCGGACAGCAAATCACTGTCACCAACCCAACTGCTTACTATATGAACTTCAGTCAGGTCAAGATTGGCGGAAAAGCATTACCTGATGCCACATATGTTGCTCCTATGAGTAGTGCGACATTTCAAATTCCAGCCAACACAACAGGAAATGTAAGCTGGACAATCATCAGTGATTACGGTGCAGCAGGCGACGTACACAACGCTTCTTTGTAAGACGTCATTTAACTGCATAAGGATGTGTAATGAGTTCAAGAATCAATAAAAAGAAAATGATACGGAACAAAATTGCCTGTTTCGTTGCTCTGCAATGCGCCCTGTCTCTCGCCTCATCGGCATATGCACGCGAATATTTTAACCCCGCATTACTGGGAATCGACGGCCCTGGCTCAGGTATTTCAGATCTTAGCGCTTTTGAAGAGGGTGTCGGTCAGATTCCTGGAACCTATCGTGTTGACGTTTACCTAAACAAAATGTCGCTGGGTACACACGATATTACTTTCAGTATGCAGAAAGACCTTCAGGGTCAGAACATATTGCAACCATGCATATCGGTGGAAAAATTAAAGCAATTTGGTGTTCGTACCGAGTTATTCCCGCAACTGATCAATAATGAAGGCTGCGCCAATCTCGCGGCAATTCCGATGGCCTCGGCAAAACTCATTTTTAACCGTCAGCAGCTAATGGTGGAAATACCTCAAGCGGCAGTCGAAGCGAAACCGCGTGGATACGTGGCGCCTGAAAATCTGGATGAAGGAATAAATGCGTTACTGCTGAACTACAATTTCACCGGTGCTAATACAAAATCGCGTGATAGCAATTCATCTGATTCTGACAGCTATTATCTTAATCTCCTTCCTGGATTAAATATCGGGCCATGGCGCTTACGTAATTACAGTACCTGGAGTCGTAACACTTTTGGTAGTGATACCCAGAACAACTGGGATTCTCTGTATACCTATGCCCAGCGAAATATCATTTCGCTCAAGAGCCAGCTCACGCTTGGAGAAAGCTCTTCTCCGTCAGATATGTTTGATAGCGTTCCGTTTCGCGGTGTGCAGCTAGCTTCTGATGACGATATGTTACCTGACAGTATGCGTGGTTATGCACCTGTTGTACGCGGAATCGCCAGAACCAATGCGCAGGTTATTGTTAAACAAAATGGTTATACCATTTATCAAACTTATGTTTCGCCAGGCGCATTTGAAATCACGGATATGTATCCGACCGGAAGTAGCGGCGATCTGGACGTAACGGTCAAAGAAGCGGATGGCAGTGAACAGCACCAGGTTGTTCCCTTTGCATCGCTCCCCGTGTTGCAACGTGAAGGCCGCCTGAAATATAGCGTGACCAGCGGAAAATACCGCTCTTATGACAGTCGTGTTGATAAAGAGTATTTCACGCAAGCAACTGCCATATATGGCCTGCCCGTTGGATTTACCTTATATGGCGGTGGGCAATTCTCGCAACATTATCAATCATTAATTTTCGGTATGGGTAAAAACCTGGGTGAAATGGGCGCCTTATCTATCGATACCGCCCAGGCCTGGTCCCAACAGCAGGAACAAGAGAAAACCAGCGGTCAGTCAGTACGGGTACGCTATAGTAAAAACATTCTCGCCACCGGGACTAACGTTTCTATCGCGGGCTACCGCTATTCCACATCGGGTTATTATTCACTACAAGAAACGCTCGACACCTGGCGTGAAAATAATCAAAACATGCCAGAACGGCGGCGTAATCGAGCGGAGTTCCTGCTTAACCAAAATCTTGGACAGAATGCTGGTTCAGTATCGCTTAATGCCATTAGCGAAGATTATTGGAACAGCGATCGACAAATGCGTTCTGTTGGCGTTGGCTACAGTAATAGCTGGAGCGGCATGACTTACAGCCTGAATTACAGTTATAACCGTAATACCAACGACAATAGTAATTACCGCGACAATAATACAACGCGTAATAAGTACTACAATAGCGATCAGATTTTCTCATTTAATATCAATATTCCATTAAATCGCTGGTTGAATAACAGTTGGGCGAGCTACAGTCTGAATACCAGTAAACACGGCGATACCAGTCATTCTGTAGGCCTGAATGGTTCTGCGCTTGACGATCAGAACCTCAACTGGAATATTCAGGAAAGTGAAACGGATCACGGTGTAGGTAATGGCGGTTATGCCAGCCTGGACTATCAGGGAACCTATGGTCGCGTCAATGCTGCGTACAGTTATGACCAGAACCAGCACCGGGTGAACTATGGTATTGATGGGGGTATTGTTGTTCATGCCAATGGCATCACACTAAGCCAGTCCCTGGGAGAAACCACTGCACTGGTTGAAGCGCCAGGTGCCAGCGGTGTAAATATAAGTAACCAGACCGGTGTAAACACCGACTTTCGTGGCTACACTATCGTTCCTTATATCAGCCCCTATCGTGAAAACACTATTTCACTTAACACTGAAGCATTACCTGAAAATGCAGATGTTGAGCTCTCCTCACGTACAGTAACGCCGACACGTGGCGCTATCGCGCGAGCAAACTTTAATATTCGCGTAGGTAATCGTGTATTAATGATGCTGGATAAACCATCGGGAGAAGCGATACCTTTCGGAGCCATTGTCACCCTGCTTAACAGTGAAAATGCAAACAGCTTTATCGTCGGCGATAACGGACAAGTCTATATGACAGGTATGCCGAACAGTGGTGTACTCGCCGTTAAATGGGGAAACGATGCGGACCAAAATTGCCGGGTTGAATTCAACGTCACTCAACAGCAATCGACAAATAGTGTATTAGAGAGCCATGGAAGGTGCGAATAAATTGAGCCAGAAAAGAGGAAACAATGCTATGAATAAACAAAGGGTAATCATCTTTTTTCTCTCAGGCATTGCATCACTGCCGTTAATAGCAACGGCATCGCAATTTCAGACTGATAATGCACAGGTAGTCACTTACTCTCATGATTTTTCAACGTGGACCATACCAACGAGTGTCGGTGGAACAACCTGGTTTGATGACTGGAATAAAATTTATTGGATCAATATCGCGTCCGGAGGTTCTGGCAGTGCATATGCCGATCTTACAGTAAATGGGACGGTGATCGGAACAACAGCTGACGGAGCAACCATATATCAAACTAGCAATCCAGGTATTGGCGTTGCATATCAACTCAATTTTTCAACCCCAGCAGATACCACACCAAATTGGGCGATAGCAGCGCCTCACACGCTGTCTTTCCCGGCAGGTTTAAGTAAGAGTGGTTACCTACACATCAAGTATGAATTAGTTCGTCTTACTGAGCAAATACCGCCAGGACCTCTTGTCTCTGTTCCTGACGTCACATTAAATTATCACAACCCGCCGGGAAGCACTTATTCGGATAAATCATTTCTTGCACGCTCGGGAGTTTCTTCGCAGCCTACCATGACGCCATGCACGATAAATGCCCCAAAAGAAGTGAATCTTACAACACTTTATGGCGGTAATGCAGTCAGTGGGGCACAACTGGCTACGCCAATACCTACGATAACATTAACAAATTGTCCGGGCGCAATTACGGGTATCTCTTACAAATTTAGCGCCTTATACGGAACTCACGGCTCGGTGGATGGCGTGATGAACGGTGAGACCGGAACCGGCTATGCGCAAGGCGTATATGTGCAATTTCAAAACCCCGATGGAAGCGGATTCGATCAGTTTAACAATAACTTTGCATTGAATTATATCGGCTCAGGTGATTATACAATACCCGAATATAAAGTAGCTTATTACATTGACGATGTTAATAACATAACCACCGGCCAGGTAAAATCCGCATTGCAATTTACTGTACAATATAATTAAGGAAAAATGATGAATATAATATGGAAGCGTAAGTTTATAATATTTGTTATCGCCAGCAGTCTTCTGGGGGCTTCCTCCGTTAATGCGGTAGATATCAATATTAATGGATTAGTACTAGCATCTCCGTGCGTCGTTAATGGTGGGAATAGTGCCGTGAATGTAAATATTGGCGATAATATTCAGGCGGATTCTCTTTCGGCTGCGGGAAGCGCATCCACCTGGAAAGACTTCTCTTTGCAATTAACCAATTGCCCACTCTCAACCTCCAGCTTTAGCGTCGCTTTCTCTGGTACGCCGGACGGTGATATTGCCACAAACTACGCCAATACTGGTTCAGCAACTAATCTCTCTCTTGAGCTCACTACGCAGGATGGTTCTACAACGTTGGGTAATGGTTCATCAATCAATAATGCCCCTATTCCTGGTTCTCACGCCTATGACCTTCAGCTTCGCACGCGGGCTGTATCGAAAGGAAATGTGATGCCTGGTTCAATCACCGGCCTGGTTCAGGCAACATTTACTTATCAGTAACAGGTGCTAGCGCCATGATTACTCAACGAAGTGCCACAATTTTTACCTTACTGGTAACGCTCTGGCCTTTATGTGCATTTCACTCTGCCCAAGCGGCTGATATTAACATTAATGGCACGGTGGTAGCATCAGCATGTGTCATAGACACACAAACGAAGGATCAAACTGTCAGCTTTGAGCAGGCGCGAGCCGTTAATTACGACACGGTCGGCCATACCAGTGAGTGGCAGAACTTTAGTCTGAATTTATCTTCTTGCCCTGCATCAACAAGCAGTGTTACAGCGTTGTTTACCGGGGAAAGCGATCTTGTTGACCAGACGAAGTTCGCGAATACACTTGGGGATGCCACCGGGATGGCGCTGCAGATTATGACGGATGACCACATAACGGAAATAAGCCCGAATGGTAAAATGACGGTAAACGTCGACCAGGCCAGTAGAAAAGCGACCTTCCCACTTGCTGCACGGATGTATACACCTACCGGTACGGTCACGGCAGGTGAATTCCATACTGTTGTGCAGTTTACGTTTACTTATCAATAAGTTGACGTAAAAAAAGCGAAACACATTGTGTTTCGCTTTTTAACTATCTACTTAAGGATTAAACGCGTTTAAAGATCAACGAACCGTTAGTACCTCCAAAGCCGAAGGAGTTACACAGGGTATACTCCATTCCGCTGACCTGACGCGCTTCGTGCGGTACGAAATCCAGATCGCAACCTTCATCCGGGTTATCCAGGTTGATGGTCGGTGGAACAGCCTGATCGCGCAGCGCCAGGATGGAGTAGATAGACTCTACCGCACCCGCCGCACCTAACAGGTGACCGGTCATGGATTTCGTGGAGCTTACCAGCACACGGCTTGCAGCTTCACCGAAGATGGTTTTCACTGCCTGCGCTTCGGCTTTATCGCCAGCAGGCGTTGAAGTACCGTGCGCGTTAACGTAGCCAATCTGGCTCGCTTCAATACCTGCATCACGCAGAGCATTTGCCATTGCCAGAGCTGCGCCTGCGCCATTTTCCGGCGGCGACGTCATATGATAGGCATCGCTGCTCATACCAAAGCCGACGAGTTCAGCGTAAATTTTCGCACCGCGTTTTTTCGCGTGTTCGTACTCTTCGAGCACCAGCATACCAGCACCATCGCCCAGTACGAAACCATCACGCTCTTTATCCCACGGGCGGCTAGCCGCTTGCGGGTTATCATTGCGGGTAGATAATGCACGTGCCGCGCCGAAACCGCCAACGCCCAGCGGCGTACTGGCTTTCTCTGCGCCACCTGCAACCATCACGTCAGCATCGCCATACGCGATAATACGCGCAGCATGACCAATGTTGTGCACGCCGGAAGTACAGGCGGTCGCGATAGAGATGCTTGGGCCACGCAGGCCATACATGATAGTCAGGTGACCTGCCACCATGTTCACAATCGTTGACGGAACGAAGAATGGGCTGATCTTACGTGGACCACCGTTCATCAAAGATGTGTGGTTTTCTTCGATCAGTCCGAGGCCGCCAATCCCGGAGCCAATTGCGGCACCAATGCGGGTTGCGTTCTCTTCCGTTATTTCAAGGCCAGAATCCTGCATGGCCTGAACGCCAGCGACAATTCCATATTGAATGAAGGCATCCATCTTGCGCTGTTCTTTGCGCGAGATAATGTCCTCACAGTTAAAATCCTTTACTAAGCCAGCAAATTTCGTTGCATAGGCGCTAGTATCGAAATGGTCGATTAGGCTGATGCCACTCTGACCGGCAAGCAGAGCTTTCCAGGTAGACTCTACGGTATTGCCGACAGGAGACAACATGCCCAGTCCGGTCACAACTACACGACGCTTAGACACGTTTGTCCTCCAGGGAGGGAAAAAAAATGATTCTAGTGGGACAAAAAGATAAAACTCAGGCGGTCGAACGACCGCCTGGAGATGTTCACTTACGCCTGGTGGCCGTTGATGTAATCAATGGCAGCCTGAACGGTGGTGATTTTCTCAGCTTCTTCGTCCGGAATCTCAGTATCAAACTCTTCTTCCAGAGCCATTACCAGCTCAACGGTGTCAAGAGAATCCGCGCCCAGGTCTTCAACGAAAGAAGCATTGTTGGTAACTTCTTCCTGCTTAACGCCCAGCTGTTCGCCGATAATTTTCTTAACGCGTTCTTCGATAGTGCTCATACTCTTAAATTTCCTATCAAAACTCGCTTTCGCGATGGTTTTCGTAGTGTATAAAATGTTGAAAAATTTGCAACTAAATCCCGGCAGGTCTTACCACGATTTTACGTTATTTTGAGGCCATACCCCCCAACAACGCAAATCATTTTGCACTAATTATTACTCATAACCACGCAGACTGCGCGCAACATGAGCATTTTGTGCAAATCGCGATCAGACCATGTACATCCCGCCGTTCACATGCAAAGTTTCACCCGTGATGTAAGCTGCTTCGTCGGATGCCAGGAATGCAACCGCGTTGGCGATTTCCTGTGCGCCGCCGAGGCGACCCGCAGGAACCTGCGCCAGGATACCCGCACGCTGGTCATCGCTCAGCGCACGTGTCATGTCCGTTTCAATAAAGCCCGGAGCAACAACGTTTACAGTAATACCACGTGACGCAACTTCGCGCGCCAGGGATTTACTGAAGCCGATCAAGCCCGCTTTCGCCGCAGCGTAGTTGGCCTGACCGCCATTTCCCATGGTACCAACCACAGAACCGATAGTGATAATACGACCATGACGCTTTTTCATCATAGCGCGCATTACCGCTTTTGACAGACGGAAAACAGATGAAAGGTTGGTTTCGATGATATCGTTCCACTCATCATCTTTCATTCGCATTAACAGGTTATCACGAGTGATACCGGCATTATTGACCAGGATATCGACTTCACCAAATTCTGCGCGAATTTTTTCCAGAACAGATTCGATAGATGCCGGGTCGGTCACATTCAACATGAGACCTTTACCGTTATCACCTAAATAATCGCTGATCGCCTGAGCGCCGCTTTCACTGGTCGCAGTACCGATAACTTTCGCGCCACGAGCTGCGAGCGTTTCAGCAATTGCGCGGCCAATCCCACGGCTTGCACCGGTTACCAGTGCGATTTTTCCTTCAAAATTCATATTTTTCCTCTTTTAAAGCTCGAGCGCCGCTGCCATCGCTGAAGGTTCGTTCAGCGCCGAGGCGGTCAGGGTGTCGACAATGCGTTTCGTCAGGCCAGTAAGCACTTTGCCCGGGCCGACTTCATAAAGATGTTCAACGCCTTGCGCTGCCATGTATTCAACAGATTTCGTCCACTGAACCGGATTATACAGCTGACGTACCAGCGCATCACGGATAGCATCGCCATTAGTTTCGCATTTCACATCAACGTTATTCACAACCGGAACGGTTGGGGTATTGAAGGTGATTTTCGCCAATTCAACAGCCAATTTATCGGCAGCCGGTTTCATCAGCGCACAGTGTGACGGTACGCTTACAGGCAACGGCAGCGCACGTTTTGCGCCCGCAGCTTTACAGGCAGCGCCTGCACGCTCAACCGCTTCTTTATGACCGGCAATAACGACCTGCCCCGGAGAGTTAAAGTTTACCGGAGAAACGACCTGACCTTCTGCAGCTTCTTCACACGCTTTAGCAATAGACGCATCATCAAGACCGATAATTGCCGCCATTGCACCTGTCCCTTCCGGTACAGCTTCCTGCATGAACTTGCCACGCATCTCAACCAGACGCACCGCATCAGCAAAATCAATCACACCAGCGCAAACCAGCGCGGAGTATTCACCCAGGCTGTGACCGGCCATCATCGCCGGTGCTTTACCGCCCTGCTGCTGCCACACACGGTACAGCGCAACAGATGCCGTCAACAGTGCTGGTTGGGTTTGCCAGGTTTTATTCAATTCTTCGGCAGGTCCCTGCTGGGTCAGTGCCCACAAGTCGTAGCCCAGCGCCGCAGAAGCTTCAGCAAACGTTTCTTCGACAATGGGATAGCTCGCCGCCACATCAGCCAGCATTCCAACGGTTTGAGAGCCCTGTCCAGGGAACACAAATGCAAATTGCGTCATCTTTAAATCCTTATCCTAGAAACGAACCAGCGCGGAGCCCCAGGTGAACCCACCGCCAAAGGCTTCAAGCAGAACCAACTGCCCAGGCTTAATGCGCCCGTCGCGTACAGCTTCATCCAGCGCGCACGGGACAGAAGCGGCAGAAGTATTACCGTGGCGATCCAGCGTCACCACGACATTGTCCATCGACATGCCGAGTTTTTTCGCCGTTGCGCTGATAATACGCAGGTTAGCCTGATGCGGAACCAGCCAGTCCAGTTGAGAACGGTCAAGATTATTCGCCGCCAGCGTCTCATCAACGATGTGCGCCAACTCGGTTACTGCAACCTTGAAGACTTCGTTGCCCGCCATGGTCAGATGAATTGAATTTTCAGGATTCACACGGTCGGCATTAGGCAACGTCAGCAATTCACCATAGCTGCCATCAGCATGAAGATGCGTTGAGATAATTCCTGGCTCTTCAGAGGCAGCCAGCACTGCAGCGCCCGCGCCATCGCCAAAAATGATAATGGTCCCGCGATCTGTCGGATCGCAGGTGCGCGCCAGTACATCGGAACCGACAACCAGAGCATACTTCACCGCACCAGATTTCACGTATTGATCGGCTACGCTCAACGCGTAGGTGAAACCTGCACATGCTGCGGCAACGTCAAACGCCGGGCAACCTTTAATGCCCAACATGCTTTGAATCTGACATGCTGCGCTCGGAAAAGCGTGCGTAGCAGAAGTCGTTGCCACAACGATCAGCCCAATCTGGTCTTTATCGATGCCCGCCATTTCAATTGCACGCGTCGCCGCTTCGAAGCCCATGGTAGAAACGGTTTCGTTTGGCGCGGCAATGTGGCGTTCGCGGATGCCTGTACGAGTGACAATCCACTCGTCAGAGGTATCCACCATTTTTTCCAGATCGGCGTTTGTCCGCACTTGTTCAGGCAGATAGCTGCCAGTACCAATAATCTTCGTATACATGTACGCTCAGTCACTTTTCGGTTATATACCGTCACTTGCAAACTGCGAGTTCGCTGGCAGCGTCCTGCTACCGCAGAGCTCCGCTTTTGCCACCGTCCAACAGCTCAAAACCAGCTGGGTATACAGATTCCAGGCGAGCGGCAATTCGCTGAGGAACTTGTCGCTGCACCGCCTGCACTGCCTGTTCAATCGCGACCGCAAAAGCTCGCTGATTGGCTGCACCATGACTTTTTATCACCGTGCCGCGCAATCCTAACAGACAGGCGCCGTTATACTGGTCGGGGTTGAGGTGACTGAATCGCCTCGTCAGGCTCTTTTGTAGCCAACGCTTTAATAACAGTAGCCACCACGACCGTTTTTTCCCTTCTCCCTGAGATTTCAGCAGAGAAAGGAACATCCTGACAACACCTTCCATCGTCTTTAATGTGACATTTCCTGTAAAGCCGTCACAGACCAGCACATCTGTCTTGCCAGTTAATAACTCATTGGCTTCAAGATAGCCGATATAGTTGATAGAAGGGATTGTTTTAAGCACCGCTGAGGCATCCCGAATACTGTCGAGACCCTTTACTTCTTCTTCACCAATATTGAGCAACGCCACGCGAGGATTGGGAATTTCCACCACCTCTTCAGCCAAAACTGAGCCCATAATGGCAAATTGCACCAACATTGTGCTGTCACAATCGACGTTGGCTCCTAAATCGAGAACCACCGTTTTGCCCTTTTGTTGATGCGGTAACACCGTCACCAACGCCGGGCGCTCAATCCCCTCCAGGGGGTTGAGTAATAATTTAGCCAGCCCCATCAGCGCCCCGGTATTGCCAGCACTGACACAGGCTTGCGCTCGACCTTCTTTCACCAGCTCCAGCGCCACGCGCATTGAGCTACCGCGACTGGCGCGGATAGCTTGCGAAGGCCGGGCATCACTGGCGATAACTGACTGCGCAGGAATAATCTGCAAACGAGAACGTTGTTCGAAGTCAGCTTTAGCAAGTAATGGCGTGATGGCGTCGGGATTACCGACTAAAAGAAGAGTGAGTTGCGAATTAGAGTTCAGTGCCTGCAAAGCTGCAGGCACTGTCACAGAAGGACCAAAATCGCCCCCCATGACATCTAACGCCAGGGTTAGACGTGTCAAGGTATCGTCGCCGCCCGGTTTGGTCTTTCCCCAGTTGCCTGGGGAAAATCCTCACTAAGCTTCATCACGCAGATGCGTGATTACTTAGCGATGACCTTGCGGCCACGGTAGTAACCGTCGGCAGTGATGTGGTGACGCAGGTGTTTTTCACCAGAAGTTTTGTCTACAGACAGGCTGGTGACTGCGGTCAGCGCGTCATGGGAACGACGCATGCCACGTTTGGAACGGGTTGGTTTATTCTGTTGTACGGCCATGGACCTTACTCCTCAATTACGGTTTATCCCCGATCCAACGGGGAGCACCAATTACTTACGCTTTAAGCTGGCTAATACGGCAAATGGGTTTGGCTTTTGCGCTTCTTCAGGCAGTTCACCAAAGACCATGTCCGCTTCGGACACTTCACAGTGTTCAGAATCATGCACCGGAACTACCGGCAAGGCGAGGATGATTTCATCTTCAACCATTGCAAGCAGATCGATTTCACCGAATTCGTTAACCTCAATCGGTTCATACGCTTCCGGCAGTGCTTCAGCCTGTTCGTCTGAACGCACAGGACTAAAACAGTACGTTGTGTAGACCTGATGAGTAAACGGCTTCCCGCAACGCTGACACTCGAGCGTTACCGTCACCTTCGCATCGCCGTTTAACACTGCGAGACGTTGGTTATCGATAGCGAACGACATGGAGCATTCCACATCACTGTCCACACTGACTACGGATTCGGCGACGCGCTCAACCTGATCAGGAGTATAGATACCCTGGTAATCAAGGCGTTTTTGAGCCGTACGAACCGGATCGAGAGTCAGGGGTAATTTTACCTTTTGCATAGGGCGCGCATATTAACTTTGTAACGTCATAGAGTCAAAGAAAAAGGCAGCCTGTGGTTGCCTTTTGCCAATAATTCGCACACATTGCGGGTTACTGCTTTATTTTCGTTCAGTGCTGATAACGAACATCAACCTGCAAAACGAAGCGCATAGTTTAAAATGGCTATCATCAATACGCTATATCTGATGGAAAAAAATATGTCTAAACTTATTTTAGCCTCCACTTCGCCCTGGCGCCGCGCCCTACTTGAAAAACTACAAATCTCTTTCGAATGTGCCGCCCCGGAGGTCGACGAAACCCCGCATAGCGATGAATCACCGCGCCAGCTGGTGCTCCGGCTGGCGCAAGAAAAAGCGCAATCCTTAGCGTCACGTTATCCCTCTCATTTAATTATTGGTTCAGACCAGGTGTGTGTTCTTGATGGGGAAATCACCGGTAAACCGTTAACGGAAGAAAATGCGCGTCTGCAATTACGCAAAGCCAGCGGCAATATTGTCACCTTCTATACTGGGCTGGCGCTATTTAATTCGGCGAACGGGCATCTGCAAACGGAAGTGGAACCTTTTGACGTTCATTTCCGCCACTTAAGCGAGGCGGAGATTGATAATTACGTGCGTAAAGAACATCCCCTGCACTGCGCTGGCAGTTTTAAGAGTGAAGGGTTTGGCATTACGTTATTCGAGCGTTTAGAAGGACGTGACCCTAACACACTGGTTGGTTTGCCGCTTATCGCACTCTGTCAGATGTTACGTCGGGAAGGGAAAAACCCACTGATGGGGTAGTTGTTTGCGCCGGATGCGGTTACGTCGCATCCGGCAATCGGTTCTGGCAGCCTGATGCAGTATCAGGCCTACCGCCCATTATATCTGGCTTATATGCTTGTATTAACGCGCGTTACGCAGCTTTTGCAAACACCGCTTCAAACCTTCATCCATCGGCGCTTCGATACGCATCACCTCACCCGTTCCCGGATGGGTAAACTTCAACGCTGCCGCATGCAGGAACAAACGTCTCAGCCCCGTTCCGGTCTCAGTGAGCTGTTGATCAAACTCACGATCGCCGTAACGATCATCAAACGCAATCGGATGACCAGCGTATTGAGTATGCACACGGATCTGGTGCGTACGTCCGGTAACCGGACTGCAACGAACCAGCGTGGCAAACGCATAGCGTTCTTCCACTTTGAAGCGAGTTTCTGACGGTTTACCTTCCTGGCTCACGCGCACAATACGTTCACCGCTTTGCAGAATATTCTTCAGCAGCGGAGCCTGGACACTCTTCACGTGTGACTGCCACTGACCGCGCACCAGCGCCAGATAATCTTTTTGCATCCCTTTTTCACGTAATTGCTCATGCAGAGAACGTAACGCCGAACGTTTTTTCGCTACCAGCAATACACCTGAAGTGTCCCGGTCGAGTCGATGCACCAGTTCAAGGAATCGCGCTTCCGGGCGCAACGCCCTCAGCCCTTCAATAACGCCGAAACTTAAACCACTGCCGCCATGCACCGCCGTACCTGAGGGTTTATTCAGCACCAGGATATGATCATCTTCATATAAGATGACGTCCGCCAGCGCCGCCACTTTTTGCAGATGCGGCGAAACGGCCTCTTCTTCCCGTTCAGCAACGCGAACCGGCGGAATACGCACTTCATCACCGGCTTCGAGTTTATATTCAGGCTTAATACGTTTTTTGTTCACCCGCACTTCGCCTTTACGCAAAATACGGTAAATCATACTTTTTGGTACGCCTTTCAATTGGGTGCGCAAAAAGTTGTCGATACGTTGCCCCGCTTCATCAGCGGTAATAGCAACGATTTTTACGGATGGAGTCTCTGTTTTCATGGTGGGCGATTCTAAATAGCCAACAGGATTCGCGCCACTCATTTTTCTATGCTTATATTTAGTTCTGCACCTTATTACTTCCCAGTGCAATCACTTAATTGATGGTTATTAAACCAATCGCCAGTAAGAAGTGAAAAAACTGTGAGTAAGTGGGTGATAAATGGTAAAAGTCATCTTGCTATAACAAGGCTTGCAGTGGAATAATGAGAACGTTTCCGTGTCCAACCTTGTTAAAACAAGAAATTTTACGGAATACCCCATTTTGCCCGACCGATCATCAACGCAGCAATGGCGTAAGACGTATTGATCTTTCAGGCAGTTAGCGGGCTGCGGGTTGCAGTCCTTACCGGTAGATGGAAATATTTCTGGAGAGTAATACCCAGTCTGTTTCTCTGATAATTGCGCTGTTTTTCCGCATGAAAAACGGGCAACCGACACTCTGCGCCTCTTTGAGCTGACGATAACCGTGAGGTTGGCGACGCGACTAGACACGAGGCCATCGGTTCACACCCGGAAAGGCGTTACTTTGCCCGCAGCTTAGTCGTCAATGTAAGAATAATGAGTAAGTTACGATGAAAAGAATGTTAATCAACGCAACTCAGCAGGAAGAGTTGCGCGTTGCCCTTGTAGATGGGCAGCGTCTGTATGATCTGGATATCGAAAGTCCAGGGCATGAACAGAAAAAGGCGAACATCTACAAAGGTAAAATCACCCGCATTGAACCGAGTCTGGAAGCTGCTTTTGTTGATTACGGCGCTGAACGTCACGGTTTCCTCCCACTAAAAGAAATTGCCCGCGAATATTTCCCTGCTAATTACAGTGCTCATGGCCGTCCTAACATTAAAGATGTGTTACGCGAAGGTCAGGAAGTCATTGTTCAGATCGATAAAGAAGAGCGCGGCAACAAAGGCGCGGCATTAACCACTTTTATCAGCCTGGCGGGTAGCTATCTGGTTCTGATGCCGAACAACCCGCGCGCGGGTGGCATTTCTCGCCGTATCGAAGGCGACGACCGTACCGAATTAAAAGAAGCACTGGCGAGCCTTGAACTGCCGGAAGGCATGGGGCTTATCGTGCGCACCGCTGGCGTCGGCAAATCTGCTGAGGCGCTGCAATGGGATTTAAGCTTCCGCCTGAAACACTGGGAAGCCATCAAAAAAGCCGCTGAAAGCCGCCCAGCTCCGTTCCTGATCCATCAGGAGAGCAATGTTATCGTTCGCGCATTCCGCGATTACTTACGCCAGGACATCGGCGAAATCCTTATCGATAATCCGAAAGTACTCGAACTGGCGCGTCAGCATATCGCCGCGTTGGGTCGCCCGGATTTCAGCAGCAAAATCAAACTGTACACGGGTGAAATTCCCCTGTTCAGCCACTACCAGATCGAATCGCAGATCGAGTCCGCCTTCCAGCGTGAAGTCCGTCTGCCGTCTGGTGGCTCCATTGTTATCGACAGCACCGAAGCGTTAACCGCCATCGACATCAACTCCGCGCGTGCAACTCGCGGCGGCGATATCGAAGAAACTGCATTTAACACTAACCTGGAAGCAGCCGATGAGATTGCTCGTCAGCTACGCCTGCGTGACCTCGGCGGTCTGATTGTTATCGACTTCATCGACATGACGCCTGTACGCCATCAGCGCGCGGTGGAAAACCGTCTGCGTGAAGCGGTACGTCAGGATCGTGCGCGTATTCAAATCAGCCATATTTCTCGCTTTGGCCTGCTCGAGATGTCCCGTCAGCGCCTGAGCCCGTCGCTGGGTGAATCCAGCCATCACGTCTGCCCGCGTTGCTCCGGTACTGGCACCGTGCGTGATAATGAATCCCTGTCGCTCTCTATTCTGCGTTTGATTGAAGAAGAAGCCCTGAAAGAGAACACCCAGGAAGTCCACGCCATTGTTCCTGTCCCTATTGCCTCTTACCTGCTGAACGAAAAACGTTCTGCGGTAAATGCAATTGAAACCCGTCAGGACGGCGTGCGCTGTGTGATTGTACCAAACGATCAGATGGAAACCCCGCACTACCACGTACTGCGCGTGCGTAAAGGGGAAGAGACGCCGACCTTAAGCTACATGCTGCCGAAGCTGCATGAAGAAGCAATGGCGCTGCCGTCAGAAGAAGAGTTTGCGGAGCGTAAACGTCCGGAACAACCTGCACTGGCGACTTTTGCCATGCCGGATGTGCCACCAGCTCCAGCCCCGGCAGAACCTGTAACGCCTGCGGCAGCCACAGCGCCTAAAGCCGCGCCGACAACACCTGCTGCTCCTGCACAACCAGGCCTGTTAAGCCGTCTCTTCAGCGCCCTGAAATCGCTGTTCAGCGGTGGTGAAGAAACCAAACCAACCGAGCAACCTGCACCAAAAGCAGAAACGAAACCGGAACGTCAACAGGATCGCCGTAAGCCTCGTCAGAACAATCGCCGTGACCGTAATGAACGCCGCGACACGCGTAGCGAACGTACAGAGGGTAGCGATAATCGCGAAGAAAACCGTCGTAATCGTCGCCAGTCACAGCAGCAAACTGCCGAGACGCGTGAGAGCCGTCAGCAGGCTGATGTAACAGAAAAAGCGCGTACCACCGACGAGCAGCAAACACCGCGTCGTGAGCGTAGTCGTCGCCGCAACGATGATAAACGTCAGGTACAACAAGAAGCGAAGGCACTGAATGTTGAGGAGCAATCTGTTCAGGAAACAGAACAGGAGGAGCGTGTACGTCCGGTTCAACCGCGTCGTAAACAGCGCCAGCTAAATCAGAAAGTGCGTTACGAGCAAAGCGTTGCGGAAGAAGTGGTAGCCGCTCCGGTGGTTGAAGAAACCGTCGCCGCCGAACCTGTTATGCAGGAAGCGTCTGCCCAACGTACTGAACTGGTGAAAGTACCATTGCCAGTCGTTGCACAAACTGCGCCGGAACAACAAGAAGATAACAATGTCGATAACCGTGACAACGGCGGTATGCCGCGTCGTTCTCGTCGCTCGCCTCGCCATCTGCGCGTGAGTGGTCAGCGTCGTCGTCGCTATCGTGACGAGCGTTATCCGGTTCAGTCACCAATGCCGTTAACCGTAGCGTGTGCGTCTCCGGAACTGGCCTCTGGCAAAGTCTGGATCCGCTATCCGGTTGTACGTCCGCAAGATGTACAGGTTGAAGAGCAACGAGAACAGGAAGAAGTACAGATGCAGCCGATGGTGACTGAAGTCCCTGTCGCCGCCGCTGTCGAACCTGTCGTTGCCGCGCCGGTTATTGAAGAAGTGACCGAAACTATAGAAGCACCGGTTCCGGTTGCACAAGCGCAACCGGAAGTGGTTGAAACGACGCATCCTGAAGTGATTGCCGCAGCGGTAACTGAACAGCCACAGGTGATTGCCGAGGCTGATGTTGCTGTAGCGCAGGACGTTGCAGAACACGCGGAACCGGTAGTTGAACCGCAGGAAGAGACGGCAGATATTGAAGAAGTTGCCGAAACTGCCGAGGTTGTAGTTGCCGAACCTGAAGTTGTCGCTCAACCTGCCGCACCTGTGGTCGCTGAAGTCGCAGCAGAAGTTGAAACGGTAGCCGCTGTTGAACCTGAGATTACCGTTGAGCATAACCACGCTACCGCACCGATGACACGCGCTCCGGCACCGGAATATGTTCCGGAAGCACCGCGTCACAGTGACTGGCAGCGCCCTACTTTTGCCTTCGAAGGTAAAGGTGCCGCAGGTGGTCATACGGCAACGCATCATGCCTCTGCCGCTCCTGCGCGTCCGCAACCTGTTGAGTAATCATTAGCTCAAAGTAATCAAGCCCTGGCAACCGCCGGGGCTTTTTATTTCATCTTTGAATCAACATATTCAAATTCATCAAATGGCATTCTTGCTAGCCAACTACTCAAATCAGGCAAAAAAAATGCCCGCCCCGGCGATCCCAGAGCAGGCAGACAAAACATACCCAGTTTCATGATATGTTTGAAAAAGTGCTTATTTGTTGAGCTGGAAAAGCGATAACCCCTGCATATCAGTAAACGCTTTGTACGACGCCTGCAATGCTGTTTGCTGCATGATGTAAGACGAAATAGTCGCGTTCCAGTCCACATCAACCAAATCACTCATCTGCTGCGTTTGGCCTAAAGCGCGATCGCTACCTAAAGAATCCAGCGACTCCAGCTCGTTCAGCTGCGTACCTAATTCCGCGCGTACGGTGAGCACATTATTCAGCGAGTTTTTCAGGCCACGGTTGGTTTTATCTAACGCCGCAGCGGAGGTTTCTTGATCCGCTTCACTATCCGCAACCGGTGTTTTAAGCGCAGCGATGGCGCTATCCAGCATGGCAAAAAGATTGGTTTCAGAATCGCTACCGTCTGGTTCCGCTACTGCATTACTGGTAATGCTATTAAAAATTTTGTCGCCGGTATGCCCTATCACCATCGAACGCGAAGCATCGACCTGTTGCTTAATACTTTCTGTTCCGCCGACATATTTACCTTTCTCTTCGCTAAACGGCGCGGTTTCTGTTTTATAACCCGCAAAAATGTAGCGCCCGTTACCGTCAGTGGTATTCGCCAGATTCAACAACTGGTCACGGAGCCCCTGAATATCCGTTGCCAGCGATGCCCGGTCATCGTCACTCAAGGTGCCGTTGCTGGCATAGACAATTTTCTCCTGAGCATTCTGGATAGCAGTGGTCACCTGGCTAAGCACACTCTCTTCCAGTGACACTTTTTGAGTCGCGAAAGTACGCGCCAGCGTGTACTGGCTGTTTTGCGCCTGCGCTTGTGAGAGCACTACGGCTTGTGATGCAGCAATGGGATCATCTGAAGGGTTAACGACTCGCTTACCCGTCGACATCTGTTCGCCGTACTTCATCCATTCCGCCTGAGAACTGGTGATACCGCGCATGTTCTGCTGGTACATCATTTGAGTACTGAAACGCATTTTTTCTCTCCCTTAGCGAATGTTAATCAGCGCATCAAAAATGGCGTTCGCCGTCTGCAAAACCTGCGCATTCGCCAGGTAATACTGCTGAAAGCGTTGCAGGTTGCCGTACTCTTCGTCGAGGTTGACGCCGGAAATAGATTGCTGCTGATTAGAAAGTTGCGTTACCACATTACCTTGCGTGGTACTGCTGGTTTTCAACGTAGCGGTTTTATTACCGATGTCGCTGACCAACGAGGCATAGGCGTCGTTAAAGGATTTCGCCCCGCCCACCGTTTTACCGTTGCTTTGCAAATCCAGCAGCGCCTGACCATTGCGGTTGTCGCTCTCACCAGCCGTTTTATCACTCGCCATGGCGATTTCTGCTTCGTCGGTGATTAAAACGTCCATATTGACGATGGCATCGCTTACCGGTTTCAGCGTAAAGCTGTCGTTAGCGACTGGTGTGCCAGTAAACGTCAACTCCAGACCATCAAACGTGACTTTACCGTCAGCATCCGGCGTCACCGGAAAAGTGGTATTGCTGGCAAGGCGGGTGACCTGCCACTGATCGTTGCTAAAGGAGATTTTGTAATCTGTCGCCAGCACGGCAGAGCCATCGGTCACTGTGGCGCTAATCGCGCTGTTACCCTGGTTTTTAGTATTCTCCAGTACAGCCGGCTTACCGATGGCAAAGAAATCCTGCCCTTCCTTACCATTGGCATCAAATCCCTTGTTATGTTGGGTATTGAAAGCCTCGGCAAATGCCAGCGCCAGTTGCCCGAGCGTATTGCGCGTCTGGTCAAGATCCTGAGAACGGAATGTCAGAATGCCGCCCAGCGACCCGGTATTCAGCAACTTCTCCGGGATCTCAATATTGCCTGCTGTCCCATCAACATAAGCGACAGTGGTACGAGAAGGATCGGCGCTGGACGGTACTGCCGCCAGCTGGCGCGCCGTACTACCTTGTACCAGCGAGTAACCATTGGCCATCGTGATGTTATAAGTGCCGCCATCCTGAACGCTGACTTCTACACCAACAATCTGGTTTAATTCACTCACCAGTTGATCGCGTTGATCCAGGAGATTGTTGGGTGACGCCCCTGCCCCCACACCTGTCAGGCGTGAAATTTGATCGTTCAGGCTGGCGATTTGTTTAGCGAAATTGTTGATCTGGTCAACGCTGGCACCTATCGCAATATTGACCTGTTTGTCCTGGTCGCGCAGATACTGATCGGTGGTTTTAAACTGATTCACCAGCCCTTCTGATTTACCAATCAGCGCCTGACGTGCTGCTGGATCTTCCGCGTTGCTGACCAGCGTTTGCAGACTGGTGAAGAAGTCCTGCATCTGTGTTGCCAGCGACGTGGTGCTGCCAGAGAGCATATTGTCGATTTTCGACATCTGCTCATAGCGAGAAGTCAGGCCGCTACTCTGGGTCTGCGCCGCACGTAACTGGTTGGTAATAAAGGCGTCGTACTCACGCTGTACGCCGGAAACGTAGACGCCATTGCCAACCCAGCCGCCTGCCCCCAGAGTGCTATTGGCCTGCGCCATAATGGTCGTTTGACGAGTATATCCGGCAACGTTATAGCTGGAAATATTATTACTCGCCGTATTTAACGCCGCCTGAGCCGCGTTAAGTCCGCTCATGGCGTTATTGATCAAGCTGGACATGGAGGTTCCTTATAAGCTTTCAATTACAGAGCATTATCGGCAGCGACCCGCCGGACTTGAGTTGTTCAGAACAGATTATCGATACTGATGTTGTAGGTCTTACTCACCTTGTCGCTTACCGATTTCATCTGTTGAATCATATTGGTGAGTTTGCGGGCATAATGAGGATCGGTAGCATAGCCCGCGTCCTGTAATGCCTGCGCGCCCTGCTCGGCGCTTGTGGCGGTCGTCACGGCAGCGTAACGCGGATTACGCGTTAACAGTCCTACATAATCCGACAATGCTTCAAGATAAGAGCTGTAGACCCGAAACTTCGCCTTCACTTTCCTCGCTTCGCCGTTTTCATATTCAGTAGTGGTAATTTCAGTCACCGCCCCTTTCCAGTTGGCAGAGGCTTTGACGCCAAACAGGTTATAGCTTGGTTCACCATTTTCACGACGAATTTGCCGTTGACCCCAGCCTGATTCCAGCGCGGCCTGGGCGAGGATCAGATGATGTGGCACACCGCTTTGCTGGCTTGCCAGTTGGGCGGGCAATGAGAGTTGGGCGAGGAATGCTTTACTGTCAACTGGCAGCGAATCATCGTAGTTACGTGGCACGGCTTTTTGCACAAGCTGCGTGAGTGTCTGATTTTGATAACGCACCACGGTTTCGAGCGGGAATTTCATCGGTGCCGTTGGCGTCGCTTCATCTGGCAGTGGTTGTTCTGGCGTCATCTGTTTTACCATCATCTCCGCCAGTCCCAGACCTTTGCCCGCCGTCATCTGTTGGGCAATCTGCTGGTCATACATACTGGTGTAGAGGCGAGTGTGCTCACTACTGAACAGGCCATCTTTCGGTAGGGCTTCACGCATACTTTTCAGCATCATCTGCACGAACATCCCTTCCACCTGGCGGGCAACCGGACGAATATTTGCCGCCGGATCTTCGCCCGCTTTCGCTTTCAGATCGTTAAGCGATTGCGCATCCCAGGCGGCACTTGCCAGTAGTTTGCTGTCGCTAATCATCAGATGATTTCCAGTTTTGCCCGCAGACATCCCGCGCTTTGCATTGATTGCAGTATGGACATCAGATCCATCGGCGTAGCGCCCAGCGCATTGAGCGCGCGCACCACGTTATTGAGGCTGGCACTAGAACGTACGCTTTGCAGCGAACCGCCGCTCTGGCGTAAGTCGATCTGGGTTTGTGGCGTGACAACGGTCTGCCCGCCACCAAACGGTGTGTCTGGTTGACTCACGTTAACCTGACGATTTACCGTAACCGAGAGATTCCCCTGTGCTACCGCGCAACTGTCCAGCGTCACTTCACGATTCATCACCACTGAACCAGTACGCGAGTTAATAATCACTTTGGCGTCCTGCGGGATGACATTAACCTGCATATTCTGGATATCAGCAAGGAAACGCACCTGGGAACTGTTGCCACTCGGCACGCGTACCTGAATAGTCCGCGCATCTAACGCCGTCGCGTTACCGTATCCACGTGTGCGGTTGATGGTATCGGCAATTTCCTGCGCCATGGTGAAATCTTCCTCATTTAGCTGCAAATTGAGGGTATTGCCAGCGCCAAACTGGCTGGGCAATTCGCGCTCAATAATCGCACCATTAGTGATCCGTCCGCCGTTCAGTTGGTTAACCTGGACACTGCTGCCTCCCGCCGATGCGCCCGCACCGCCAACCAGAATGTTGCCCTGCGCCAGCGCATACACCTGGCTATCAACGCCCTTAAGCGGTGTCATCAACAACGTGCCGCCACGCAGACTTTTGGCGTTCCCCATAGAAGAAACCACCACGTCGATGGTTTGCCCCTGGCGACCAAATGGCGGAAGCGACGCCGTCACCATTACCGCAGCCACGTTTTTGAGTTGCATATTAGTGCCAGTCGGAACGGTAATTCCCAACTGCGAGAGCATGTTATTAAGCGTTTGAGTGGTAAACGGCGTCTGGGTCGTCTGGTCGCCTGTACCATCCAGGCCAACGACCAGCCCATAACCGATCAGCGAGTTTTGCCGTACGCCCTGAACGCTGGTGAGATCGCGAATACGGTCGGCCTGCGCCACCGTCGCAACCAGCAAAAGAATGAACGCAGAGAGAAATTTAATCACTACAGCCTCACTTACATTGGCGACAGGTTAAGGAAGAAACGCTGTAACCAGCCCATATTTTGCGCTTCGTTAATGTAACCGTTACCCACGTACTCAATACGTGCATCCGCCACCTGAGTAGACGGTACGGTATTGCTGCCGCTGATGGTGCGTGGATTGACCACGCCGGAGAAGCGAATAAATTCAGTGCCCTGATTAATGGCGATCTGTTTTTCGCCCACTACATGCAGGTTACCGTTGACCAGCACCTGATCGACCGTCACTGTTAATGTGCCGCTAAAGGTATTGCTGGCATTAGCACCGCCTTTACCGTTGAAACTATTGCCACCAGAGGCATCGACATCGGCGCGGGCGTTACCAAACAGCCCCTGCAAATAGCGCGGCACAGTATCAAAGCCAAAATTAGTTTTACCGTCACGGCTGGCATTCGCAGAGGAACTCTTGCTGGCGCTGACGTTCTCCTGCAACACAATGGTCAGCGTGTCACCAATATTGCGCGGTCGGCGATCTTCAAACAGCGGTTGATAGCCATAGTTAATCGGCTGGGCAGACTGAAAAATTGAACCGTTGGCAACGGGCGTCGGGCCGGGAACCGGCTGTGCACTGGTCGCCCCCTGCACCAGCGGCGTGGAGGGTATCCAGGCACAGCCGGATAGTGAAAGCACCAACAAACTGGATATGGCATAAGTATGCGCAGCGTTTTTTTGCATGGCTATCATCTTCAAAAATCAGTAAACCGGTGAACCTGCCACCGGTTATGCCTTAGAGTTGCGTCAGTTTTTGCAGCATCTGATCGGTGGTGGACACCGCTTTACTGTTGATTTCGTAAGCGCGTTGCACCTGAATCATATTGACCAGTTCTTCCGCCACGTTGACGTTAGACGTTTCAACATACCCTTGATACAGCAGTCCCGCGCCGTTCAGGCCTGGCGTGCTTTCATTCGGTGCACCGGAGGATTGCGTTTCGGTGTAGAGGTTTTCACCAATACTCTCCAGCCCGGTGTCGTTCATAAAGGTAGTGAGATTGAGTTGCCCAACCTGAACCGGCGCCGCCTGACCTTGCTGGGTAACGCTTACCACGCCATCACGACCAATGGTGATACTTAACGCATTCGCCGGAATGGTGATTGCTGGCTGCACCTGAAAGCCACCGGCCGTCACCAGTTGCCCGTTCTGATCCACCTGGAAAGAGCCGTCACGGGTATAGGCTGATGAGCCATCTGGCAACATCACCTGGAAAAAGCCCTGCCCTTTAATCGCGACATCTTTGCTGTTGTTGGTCTGCGACAGGTTGCCCTGGCTATGTAAGCGTTCAGTGGCGACCGGGCGTACCCCCGTGCCGATTTGTAATCCGGAGGGTAAGGTGGTTTGTTCGGAAGACTGTGCCCCCGGCTGGCGAATGGTTTGATAAAGCAGATCTTCAAACACCGCCCGCTGGCGCTTAAAACCGTTGGTGCTGACGTTTGCCAGGTTGTTGGCAATAACGTCCATATTGGTTTGCTGGGCGTCGAGACCCGTTTTGGCGATCCATAATGAACTGATCATAAAATATCCTGTGGTGGATTGCTGACAAGCAGAGCAAAAGCACGCGGCGGTGCGAATTTCCCCTCACCCTAACCCTCTCCCCAAAGGGGCGAGGGGATAGTCCGCGCGCTTTTATTGCAATGTCATCAATCGTTGAATTAACTCATCGACAGCAGTTGATTGGCACGCCCCGCGTTATCATCGACGCTGCTGATCACCTTCATCTGCATTTCAAAACGCCGCGCGCTGGCAATCATGTCGCTCATTGCCGCAACGGCATTGACGTTACTGCCTTCCAGAACGCCCGACATCACACGCAACGTCGGGTCAGCCTGCAGCACCGTGCCACGCGTTGCCTGGCTTTCCGCATTTAAACGAAAAATACCGTCATCACCACGCTGTACTTCACTGCCCGTGGCTTTCACCAGTTTCAGACGCCCCACTGGCGCGACGGTATTTGCCGGATCGCCGGGATTCCGCGCCGAAATCGTGCCATCGGCGGCAATCGTGATTTCTGCCCCTTCCGGTACAGCAATCGCTCCCGCCTCGCCAATCACCGGATGCCCCTGAATCGTCAGTTGCCCGGTGGGATCAACCTGGATGCTGCCGTTACGCGTATACCCTTCGCTACCGTCAGTAGTCTGCACGGCCAGCCAGCCGTCCTGCTGTAATGCGACGTCCAGCGGGCGCGAGGTGTAATCCATCTTGCCGGGAGTCATGTCTGCACCCGGCGTTGACGCCGTTACCAGCGTGCGCGTGGGCAGAGAAAGCCCTTCCACCGGCACCGCACGTAAGGCGTTTAACTGCGCGCGAAAACCCGGTGTCGAGGCATTTGCCAGATTACTGGCGGTCACCGCCTGCTGATTCAGCGTCTGGCTGGCGGCGCCCATTGCGGTATAGATTGCGTGATCCATTGAGCTATTCCGTCAGCAATTAGCGTAAGTTAACCAGCGTGTTAAGGATCTGATCCTGGGTTTTGATGGTCTGAGCATTGGACTGATAGTTACGCTGGGCGACAATCATATTGACCAGTTCTTTGCTGAGATCGACGTTGGACGCTTCCAGCGCGCCGTTGGTCAGACTGCCAAAATTACCCGTTCCGGCAGTCCCCAGCAGCGCCACACCAGAAGATTGCGTCGCAGACCAGACGTTGTCGCCTTCGGACGCCAGTCCTTCGTTGTTGGCAAAGTTCGCCAGTACAATCTGCCCCAGTAGCTGGGTTTGTTCGTTGGAATAGTTACCGACTACCGTGCCGTCATCGTTGATTTGATAGCTCACCAAATCGCCAGGTTTGTAGCCATCCTGCGTGGTTGCCACAATGTTGTTTGCGCCGGTGTTTTGCTGCATAGAATTGAGGAAACTTAACGAGAATGAGGCAGGATCTGCGCCATTGATTGCGCCGGTGGTAATGTTCGCTGTCCCCCCCGAAGTCAATATGCCATTGGCATTAAACGCTAGCGTCGTTGCGTGGTTCGCTGTGCCTGTTGGATCACTGCTGTCCTGGGTGTAAACATCCCAGTTATTATCCCCGGTCTTCACAAAGTAGACGCTCATGTCATGAGCATTCCCCTGACTATCGAAAACAGTCACCGAGCCTTTTTTGTTATAGCTATCCGCATTACTGGCATCAAAGGTAGTCACCGACGGAAGTGGATCACTGGAGTTCAGGTTGATCTGCATCGACGCCGTGGTGGTGGTTTTTGCCGCCATCAGGGTATTTGGAATCGAAATATTGGTCGGATTCGCCCCTTGCTGAATGGTCGGCGGCGTGCCGGTTGCCGGATAACCCGTCAACTGTAAACCTTGCATATTCACCAGGTTGCGGTTTTCATCGAGTTTGAATTGCCCGTTACGGCTATAAAACACCGAGCCGTTGCTGTCTACCAGGCGAAAAAAACCATTCTGGCTGATAGCAACGTCAAGACCACGTCCGGTATTGGTGGTCGTGCCATCGGTAAAATCCTGGGTGATGCCAGCAACTTTTACTCCCAGTCCCACTTTAGAACCCGCGAACATATCAGCAAATGAAGCCGTGCCGGATTTAAAGCCATAGGTGGCGGAGTTGGCGATATTGTTGCCAATGACATCGAGGTTGGTGGCGGCAGCGTTTAATCCGCTTACCGCTTGAGAAAAGGCCATAACTGACTCCTGAAATGTGAAGGCTTAGATTATCTGCCGTACTTCGTCGAGCGTGGTGGTGCCGTAAGTACCAAGATCCAGCGTATTCCCGTTGTTGCCGCGAATCACGCCCTGTACCAGAGCAAACTGCAGCGGTTGAGCCACTAACTGCGTACCACCATTACTGGCGCTAATCGCCACGTTATAAGAACCATTTGGAGCGGTTGTGCCATCAGTTAACGTACCGTCCCAGGTGAAACTGTGGACGCCGGCGGTCAGTTCACCGATATCAATAGTGCGCACAACCGCGCCGTTTTTATCAGTGATAGTGGCAGTGACTTTGTCTGCCGCCTGTTGCAGTTCAACACCGAACGGTGTGGTCGTGGTTACCGCACCTTCTTCACTGCCGGTTCCGGCAAGAATAGTGGTGCCGAGGATCATCACACCGTGACCAATCAGGTTACTGGCCTGTAGCGACTGACTGTTGTCTATCTGCCCGGAAATCGAACCGAGCGTAGTATTGAGTTTTTCAATCCCACTGACCGTGCTGATTTGCGCCAGTTGCGACGTCAGCTCGTTGTTTTCCATTGGATTGGTCGGGTCCTGGTTTTTTAGTTGTGCCACCAGCAAGGTCAGAAAACTGCTTTGTAAATCTGCGGCGTTACTGCCCGTGATCGAACTACTGCTGGTAGTGCTGACGCCGGTATTTGTCGGATCGGTGGTGGTTACCGCAATGGACATGGCTTTCTCCTTTATTGACCGAGCGTGAGGGTTTTCAGCATCATGCTTTTCACCGTGTTAAGCACTTCCACGTTGGCCTGATAGCTGCGCGACGCCGACATGGTGTTAACCATCTCCCCGACAACATCAACGTTTGGCATTTTCACGTAGCCCTTCGCGTCCGCCAGCGGATTACCCGGCTCATAAACCAGTTTGTCCGGAGCCTGACTTTCAATAACATCGGCAACCTTTACGCCGCCTGTAGCAGCGCCTGGCGCGGCGTTAACCTGGAACACCACCTGTTTTGCCCGATAAGGTTGTCCGTCTGGGCCAGTCACACTGTCGGCATTCGCCAGATTACTGGCCGCCACGTTCAGACGCTGGGACTGAGCAGTTAACGCCGATCCGGCGATATCAAAAATATTCAGCAGTGCCATCCGTTAATTTCCGCTCTGTAAAACGTTCATCATGCCTTTGATTTGCCCACTCAACGCACTAAGGCTCATCTGGTATTGCAGGCTGTTATCGGCAAACTGGGTACGTTCGCGATCCATATCGACGGTATTGCCGTCCAGCGAAGGCTGATCCGGAATACGGTATTGCAGTTCTGTGGAAGGAGGCGTCAGCGCCTGCGCCGGAATGTGTTGCGTTGAGGTCATGGTCAGCGCAACCACGCTGGTTTCATCTCGTCCACGCTGCATCACTTTTTTAAGTTCACTGGCAAAATCTATATCGCGCGCCTGATAACCAGGGGTATCAGCATTGGCGATATTTGCTGCCAGCACTTCCTGACGCTGGGCGCGCAGATTGAGCGCCTCTTGTTGAAAACGTAAGGCGGCGTCGAGCTTATCGAGCATATCTCCTCCGCAGGTATCAAAATTCTGCCGTCAGCTTAAAGGCTTTACGCGCGCGTTATCGGCGGAATAAACGCAAAATGGGTCGCTATTTATGCCGTTGATGGTCACAGCGCGCGGGTACAATTTGGCCTGTAGAAATGGCTGGAGGTGAAAATGCTGGCAATGAAGCGTTGTATGGCGATCATCGCGATACTATTCAGTCCGCTGAGTGCGGCTGGCGATCTCACATCACAATTGCAAACCTTTTTTGCCGCACAACTGGCAGGACTGAGTGATGAAGTCCGGGTCTCTATTCGTACTGCGCCCCATTTACTGCCTCCGTGTGAACAGCCATTGCTGTCGATGACCAGCAATTCCCGCCTGTGGGGCAATGTGAATGTGCTGGCGCGCTGCGGCAACGACAAACGATATTTGCAGGTTAATGTGCAGGCCACGGGAAATTATGTGGTTGCTGCGATGCCCGTTGTGCGGGGAGGAAAGCTGGAATCGGACAGCGTCAAACTAAAACGCGGACGGCTGGATACCTTACCGCCGCGTACTGTACTGGATGTCAATCAACTTGTTGATGCCGTCAGCCTGCGCGATCTGGCGCCCGAACAGCCTGTACAGCTAACCATGCTGCGCCAGGCCTGGCGAGTCAAAGCCGGTCAACGCGTCAATGTGATTGCCAGCGGGGAGGGATTCAGCGCCAATGCTGAAGGTCAGGCACTGAACAATGCCGCCGTCGCGCAAAATGCTCGTGTCCGCATGGTGTCGGGTCAGGTGGTCAGTGGCGTGGTGGATGCTGATGGGAATATTCTTATAAACCTGTAAGCTGTTAAAGATTGACCGACTATTGCCGATAAATAAGCAACAAATGATAAAAGCGCCCTCAATGAGGAATAAACCATGAGTATTGACCGCACTTCACCTCTGAAGCCCGTAAGCACCGTTCAGCCACGCGAAAACACTGACGCGCCGGTAGCCAATACCCGCTCGACTAAAACGACCGCAGCCACCAGCACCAACGTCACGTTAAGCGATGCGCAGGCAAAATTGATGCAGCCAGGCAGCAGTGATATCAATCTTGAACGCGTAGAAGCGTTGAGACAGGCGATTCGTAACGGTGAGCTAAAAATGGATATCGGCAAAATTGCCGACGCGCTGATCAGCGAAGTACAACAAGACTTACTGAGTAAATAGGCTTATGACGCGTCTTGCAGAGATCCTCGACCAGATGTCCGCAGTGCTTAACGAGCTTAAAATGGTGATGGATCAAGAGCAACAACATCTCTCTATGGGGCAGATCAACGGCAGCCAGTTGCAATGGACTACAGAACAAAAAAGCTCACTGCTGGCAACGCTGGATTACCTTGAGCAGTTACGTCGGCAAACACTGGATAGTGTAAACAGCGACGAGATCGCACAGCGATGGCAGGAAATTACCGTGAAAACGCAGCAACTGCGCCAGTTAAATCAACATAACGGCTGGCTTCTGGAAGGACAGATTGAGCGCAATCAACAGGCGCTGGAGATGCTGAAACCGCATCAGGAACCGACGCTGTACGGGGCTAACGGTCAAACCTCAACGTCCCATCGCGGCAGTAAAAAGATATCTATCTGAAGATTTTCTCCGGCCTGCAATGCAGGCCGGAACGCATTATTACACCGTCCGACGGGCAAACTCTTTAACTTTGAAGCCCAGCACCGCCAGCGCGGCAAAGTATGCCGCGATCCCCGCGACAACAACCGCCATCAAGCGTAGTAAGCGCCAGGGCATAGTGCCCAATGACCACTCTGGCATGATGTGTAACATACCTAACAGCACGCCAGACATCACCAATACGGCTACCAACAAACGCAGCAGAAACGCAGTCCAGCCGGGCTGCGGGGTGAAGATTTTCTGCTTACGCAACTGCCAGTACAGCAGCGAAGCATTCAGGCAAGCCGCAAGACCAATGGAAAGCGACAATCCGGCATGTTTCAACGGGCCGATAAACGCCAGGTTCATCAATTGCGTCAGGATCAGCGTGACGATGGCTATTTTTACCGGTGTTTTAATGTCCTGTCGGGAATAAAAGCCCGGAGCCAGCACTTTCACCACAATCAGACCAATCAAACCCACCGAGTAAGCAATTAACGCCCGCTGGGTCATCAGCGCATCAAAGGCGGTAAATTTACCGTATTGAAACAGTGAAACGGTCAACGGCCCGGAAAGGATACCCAGCGCCACCGCGCTTGGCAGCGCCAGCAAGAAACAAAGACGCAGCCCCCAATCCATCAAGCGGTTGTATTCATCGTGATTGCCGCTGGCAAAACTTTTCGACAGCGACGGTAGCAAAATGGTGCCCAGCGCCACGCCCAGTACGCCAGACGGGAACTCCATTAAACGGTCGGCGTAATACATCCAGGACACAGAACCGGATGCCAAAAACGAGGCAAAAATGGTGTTAATGATCAAGGAGATCTGACTGACAGAGACGCCAAGAATCGCCGGTCCCATCTGTTTCACCACGCGCATCGCACCCGCATCGTGGAAGTTAATGCGTGGCAAAACCAACATGCCTATCTTCTTCAGGTGGGGTAGCTGATAAACCAGTTGCAGGATACCGCCCACCGTTACAGCCCACGCCAGCGCCAGCACAGGCGGATTAAAGTACGGCGCGGCAAACAGCGCAAAACCAATCATGCTGATGTTAAGTAACGTCGGGGCAAATGCCGGAATCGAAAAACGGTTCCAGGTATTGAGAATCGCCCCCACCAGCGACGCCAGGGAGATCAGCAAAATATAGGGAAAAGTAATCTGTAATAGCTGGGTAGTCAGGGCAAATTTGTCGGCAGTATCAGCAAAGCCCGGCGCGGTCACCATGATTACCCACGGCGCGGCGAGCATCCCGGCAACCGTCACAACCGCCAGCGCGAGTGTCAGCAGACCAGAAACATAAGAGACAAAGACCCGCGTGGCGTCTTCACCCTGCTTGCTTTTATATTCCGCCAGAATCGGTACAAATGCCTGGGAAAATGCCCCTTCAGCAAAAATACGGCGCAACAAGTTAGGAAGTTTAAAAGCGACAAAAAAGGCGTCGGTTGCCATCCCTGCGCCAAAGATTCTGGCGACAATTGCGTCACGTGCGAAGCCAAGCACACGCGAAAACATGGTCATCGAGCTGACGGCGGCCAGCGATTTTAATAAATTCATCGGTGTTCTAATCCAGACCCACGGGCAAAACGCCTGCAAGGCAGGCGCTGAAAGAGGCGAATAGTCTACCTGGATTATGGTGAATTGCTACCGCCAGATGTTACAGGGTTTATTCACTCATCGCGTCGCGCCAGATCTTGTCAACGATGCGCTGCGCCAGCACCGCCTGTTCACCGGCGGTTTGCGGAACTGTCTGATTTTGCACGCATTCAATGAAGTGACGTGCACAACCAACAAATCCACGCTGCTCAAGGGTACTCTGCCAGCCTGGAATCGGTTTATGCACTACCCCCTGCCCGCGCTCCTCACGCCATTCACGCATATCCGTAATGTCGATGAGCGCACCGTCAGTCACGGCCTGCACGGCTTCACGCTGACTTCCGGCACGGCGATGCATACTGGTGGTAATCTGCAAAGAACCCGCAGAAAAATGGTGCTCGGCAAATAGCATTTCGCCAGCGTCGTTAGTCAGTAGCGTGCCGCCATCCAGAGAGGCTTTACCGCCAGACAACCACAGCGCGGTATCCACCACATGCAGATAATCATCCAGCAACGTGAAATAAAGATCGTGCGGCCCGACACTATTGCTACGATGCTTATCCATTCTTAGCGAGGCCGCCGTAGCGAGTTGCGTTTTTAACTCACAGTAGAGAGGTGCGAAACGGCGGTTAAAACCGACCATCAGGGTGAGTTTTTTCCGTGCTGCCAGTTCCACCAGCCGCTCGGCATCACGCAGATTTTCCGCCAGCGGTTTATCAACACAAACATGCACCCCCGCATTTAACAGCGCACTGACAACCTCAAAGTGGCTGGCAGTGCTTGAATGTACGAAAACCGCATCGCAACTGGCGGCGAGGCTGGATAACGAATCAGCGTAGGGAATGCGCCAGCTTTCACAAACTGGCAGGGCTTTCTCACGCGTTGGCGACCACGCGCCTTGTAACGTCCAGTCTGATGCTGCCGCCAGCACCGGTAACCACGCTTTTTGCGCGATGCCGCCTAATCCCACTACGCCGATACGTAATTTTTTCACTTTAATCTCCCAGATGGGCCAGCAATGAATCAAGACGCTGTTTCAGTTCTGCCACTTCGATTTCCAGTGCTTCGACACGAGCCTGTAAATCGCCGTCAACCGCGTTCGACGGCTCCGTTAACACCGGCTGATCCTCAACCTCACCGCTGAAAAGATGCATATAACGGCTTTCACGTTTACCCGGTTCACGAGCCAGGCGAACCACAAAAGGCCCGTCTTCACGATTAGCCAGTTGTTCCAGCGTGGACTCCACTTCCGCCATATCGCTAAATTCATACATCCGCGCCGCGCGGCTGCGCAATTCGCCTGGCGTCTGGGCACCGCGTAACAACAAAGTGGTTATCAACGCCACTTCTGCGGCACTCAGTTTCAGATCGCCAAATTCTGAATTACAAAATCGTTGCTCATATTTGGTGACCCGATTACCAAAACCGCTCACCGTGCGTAAATAATGACGTTTGACCAGATTATCCAGCTGCTCCTGCACCTCGGATTCACTCAGATTCATTACCGGTTCACGGTTCGTTTTCTGATTACAGGCCGTTACTACACCATTTACAGAAAGCGGATATTGCTCCGGCGTTGTCACCTGTTTTTCCAGCAAGCAGCCAATCACGCGGGCTTCCAGTGCAGTAAGTTGATATTTCATGAGATTCTCCTTAGCGGCCGGGCGTCCAGTCTGGGGTGGTTAATGCCGTCAGTACGTGATCGCGCCATTGTCCATCAATCAACAGATAGTCTTTCGCATAGCCTTCTTTTTCAAAACCCAGTCGCGCAAGTAAATCACCGCTGCGTTTATTGTGCGGCATATAGTTGGCCATAATGCGATGAATATGTTGGGTGCGCTGCATATAACGAATGGCGGCGGTCAGGGCTTCAAACATTAGCCCTTTGCCCTGCCATTTTTGCCCAATCGAATAACCGAGATAGCAGGCATGAAAAGATCCTCGCACCACATTAGAAAAATTGGCAACGCCAATAATCTCTTTCTCATCCGGGTCGAACAACCCAAAATAGAATGCAGAACCTTGTTTATGAAATTCATTAATCATGCTTAACCTGGCCTGCCAGCCTGAAGGATAGCAGTGGCTTTCGTCGCGCACTGGCTCCCAGGGCTTGAGGAAATGGCGATTCTCTGCGTAATAATCCGCCAGCCGCCAGGCATCACGATCATGCACCAGACGCACGACCAGTCGGTCCGTGGTTAAGCGCACTTTTGGCACGTTACTGCGATAGCCAAACATTCTATACCTACTCCTTCCCGTAACGTCTTTAATACGCTGTAAGTATTACTATACCTGCGCAACCAGAGCCTGTGAAAAGTCCAAAATGCCATTTCCTGCATTATTCACATATTTGATAAAAACTCTCTATCAAAGAGGGCTTTCGATAAAAAAATATTGTCCCGGGAATTGTGGGAAAAGTATTAGCGACCATGCAGAATAGAAAGTGCTCATCTTTTATTTCCCGGGAGGGGAAATGTCGCGCGTGTCGCAGGCGAGGAACCTGGGTAAATATTTCCTGCTCATCGATAATATGCTGGTCGTGCTGGGGTTCTTTGTTGTCTTCCCGCTGATCTCCATCCGCTTCGTTGATCAAATGGGCTGGGCCGCCGTGATGGTCGGTATTGCCCTCGGTCTGCGTCAGTTCATTCAACAAGGGTTGGGTATTTTTGGCGGCGCAATTGCCGACCGCTTTGGCGCTAAACCAATGATTGTCACCGGTATGCTGATGCGCGCCGCCGGATTCGCCACTATGGGCATCGCCCAGGAGCCCTGGTTACTGTGGTTTTCCTGCCTTCTCTCAGGTCTTGGCGGCACTCTTTTCGATCCGCCGCGTTCGGCGCTGGTGGTCAAATTGATTCGCCCGCAGCAACGTGGGCGCTTTTTCTCGTTGTTGATGATGCAGGACAGTGCCGGTGCGGTCATTGGTGCTTTGTTGGGAAGCTGGCTGTTGCAATATGATTTCCGCCTGGTCTGCGCCACAGGGGCGATTCTATTTGTACTGTGTGCAGCGTTTAATGCCTGGTTGTTACCGGCATGGAAACTCTCTACCGTGCGCACGCCAGTCCGCGAAGGCATGGCTCGCGTGATGCGTGATAAACGTTTTGTCACCTACGTCCTGACGCTGGCGGGCTACTACATGCTTGCCGTTCAGGTGATGTTGATGCTGCCGATTATGGTCAACGACGTCGCCGGGGCGCCCTCTGCCGTTAAATGGATGTATGCCATTGAAGCATGTCTCTCCTTAACCTTGCTCTACCCTATCGCTCGCTGGAGCGAAAGGCGCTTTCGTCTGGAACACCGGTTGATGGCTGGGTTGTTGATAATGTCATTAAGCATGATGCCGGTGGGCATGGTCAGCAGCCTGCAACAACTTTTCACCCTGATTTGTCTGTTTTATATCGGTTCGATCATTGCCGAACCTGCGCGTGAAACCTTAAGCGCCTCGCTGGCGGATGCGCGAGCACGCGGCAGCTATATGGGTTTTAGCCGTCTGGGTCTGGCCATTGGCGGCGCTATTGGCTATATCGGCGGCGGTTGGCTGTTTGATCTGGGAAAGTCGGCACAACAACCAGAGTTACCGTGGATGATGTTGGGCATTATTGGCATAATCACCTTCCTTGCGCTGGGTTGGCAATTTAGCCAGAAACGCGCGGCGCGTCGGTTGCTGGAACGCGACGCCTGAAAACGCGATGCTTTCTGTTACCATTGCTCGCCCTGTCAACCTGACGCGCCTTAACAGCTTGTTATTACCTGCCGCCGCAGAATTCAGTTTTTTCTGCTGGCGAGTTTAACGCTGGTGGCACATGCTGCGTTGTGTCAGGATATTGACGCAGATTTCATGTCGAGGACTACCATGAACAAGTTTTTATTTGCCGCTGCATTGCTCGTCAGCGGCCTGCTCGTTGGCTGTAATCAACTCACCCAGTACACGATTAGCGAACAAGAAATTAACCAGTCACTTGAGAAACATAATAATTTCTCGAAAGATATCGGTTTGCCCGGCGTAGCGGATGCCCATATTGTTCTGACAAACCTGGCCAGCCAAATTGGTCGCGAAGAGCCGAATAAGATAACCTTAACCGGGGATGCAAATCTGGATATGAACTCCCTGTTCGGCAGCCAGAAAGCGACCATGAAACTAAAACTGAAAGCACTGCCGGTTTTCGATAAAGAAAAAGGCGCTATCTTCCTGAAGGAAATGGAAGTGGTCGATGCGACGGTACAACCGGAAAAAATGCAGACAGTGATGCAAACGTTGCTCCCCTATTTAAATCAGGCACTACGCAACTACTTTAACCAGCAACCGGCTTACATTCTGCGCGAAGATGGCAGCAAAGGTGAAGCAATGGCGAAAAAACTGGCGAAAGGCATTGAGGTGAAACCTGGCGAAATTGTCATTCCGTTTACTGATTAAACACGAGGGCGCATTCGCGCCCTTTATTTTTCGTGCAAAGGAAAACGTTTCCGCTTATCCTTTGTGTCCGGCAAAAACATCCCTTCAGCCGGAGCATAGAGATTAATGACTGCACCATCCCAGGTATTAAAGATCCGCCGCCCAGACGACTGGCACCTTCACCTCCGCGATGGCGACATGTTAAAAACTGTCGTGCCGTATACCAGCCAAACCTATGGTCGGGCCATCGTTATGCCCAATCTGGTACCGCCCGTGACGACCGTTGAAGCTGCCGTGGCTTATCGTCAACGTATTCTTGACGCCGTCCCTGCCGGGCACGACTTCACCCCGCTGATGACCTGCTACCTAACTGATTCACTGGATGCAGACGAACTGGAGCGAGGGTTTAACGAAGGCGTGTTCACCGCTGCAAAACTTTACCCAGCAAACGCGACCACCAACTCCAGCCACGGCGTGACGTCGGTTGACGCTATCATGCCCGTACTGGAGCGAATGGAAAAAATGGGTATGCCACTGCTGGTACACGGAGAGGTGACACACGCCGACATCGACATTTTTGACCGTGAAGCGCGCTTTATTGAAACTGTTATGGAGCCGCTACGCCAACGTCTGGCTGGGCTGAAAGTGGTTTTTGAGCACATCACGACGAAAGATGCCGCTGAATATGTTCGTGACGGTAATGAACTGCTGGCTGCTACCATTACACCCCAGCATTTGATGTTTAACCGTAACCATATGCTGGTTGGTGGCATACGTCCGCATCTGTACTGCCTGCCCATTCTCAAACGTAATGTGCATCAACAGGCGCTGCGTGAACTGGTCGCCAGTGGCTTTAGTCGCGTTTTCCTCGGAACTGACTCCGCGCCACATGCGCGTCATCGCAAAGAGAGTAGCTGCGGTTGTGCCGGCTGTTTTAATGCCCCAACGGCGCTGGGCAGTTACGCCACTGTCTTTGAAGAAATGAATGCGTTACAGCACTTTGAAGCATTCTGTTCTTTAAACGGCCCGCAATTCTATGGTTTGCCAGTCAACGAATCGTTTATTGAACTGGTACGCGAAGAGCAGAAAGTGGCTGAAAGCATCGCTCTGACTGACGACACGTTGGTGCCATTCCTGGCCGGAGAAACAGTACGCTGGACAGTTAAACAATAAAAAACGTAGTTCCCTGTTGTCATTAGGTTATTTTACCTGTATAAATAACCAGCATATTAAACAGGGGGCTATTATGAGAATTGAAGTCACCATAGCGAAAACTTCTCCATTACCTGCCGGAGCCATTGACGCTCTGGCAGTTGAACTTTCCCGCCGTATTCAATATGCGTTTCCTGATAACGAAGGTCATGTTTCTGTTCGTTATGCCGCAGCTAATAATTTATCGGTTATTGGCGCAACAAAAGAAGATAAACAGCGCATTAGCGAAATTCTGCAAGAAACATGGGAAAGCGCAGATGACTGGTTCGTTAGCGAATAATATGCAGTAATGTTTGTTTTTGCCGGGTCGCCCCGGCCTTTTTATTTTCAGCACAAAATTTCTACACTTCCTCAAAATAATTGCACGATATGCTAAAAAAATATGAATGACATGCTGTTTTATTGTTCATATAAATCTTAAAAACAAAAAAATATCTCTTTCCCCCTTTAAAAATTCTGTGGATACCCTTACTTATTGGTATACTGAAGTTGCTTCAGATAAAAATGCATTGAACCTCGAATAACGTTGTCTAGTAACACGAATTAGGGGGCCATGATGGAAAAAAACAATGAAGTCATTCAGACTCATCCGCTCGTAGGGTGGGACATCAGCACCGTTGATAGCTATGATGCTCTGATGTTGCGTTTGCACTACCAGACCCCAAATAAGTCCGAGCAGGAAGGGACTGAAGTTGGTCAGACACTCTGGTTAACTACTGATGTTGCCAGACAATTTATTTCGATATTAGAAGCAGGAATCGCCAAAATTGAATCTGGTGATTTCCATGTAAATGAGTATCGTCGTCATTAACTTGACATGACCATCCACCCAAAAGGCACCAGATTGGTGCCTTTACTATTTCTGGGTTGTATATCTGCATTCACTTAATTACTCTGCTTAAACCATGAGAGCAGAGAGAAAAAAATGAAATACGATCTCATCATTATTGGCAGCGGTTCCGTAGGCGCTGCAGCCGGGTATTATGCCACTCGGGCCGGTTTGAAAGTGCTGATGACCGACGCCCATATGCCGCCGCACCAACACGGCAGCCACCACGGTGATACACGATTAATTCGCCATGCTTATGGTGAAGGTGAAAAGTATGTTCCGTTGGTACTTCGCGCGCAAACCCTGTGGGATGAACTCTCCCGTTACAACGAAGAAGACCCCATTTTTGTGCGCTCTGGCGTCATTAACCTCGGTCCAGCCGACTCCGAATTCCTCGCCAATGTCGCCCACAGCGCGGAACAATGGCAACTCAACGTCGAAAAACTGGATGCGCAAACCATTATGGCTCGCTGGCCTGAAATACGCGTCCCTGACAATTACATCGGCTTGTTTGAGGCTGATTCTGGCTTTCTGCGCAGCGAACTGGCAATTAAAACCTGGATCCAACTGGCGAAGGAAGCTGGCTGTGCCCAACTGTTCAACTGCCCGGTCACCGCAATTCGTCATGATGATGACGGCGTAACTATTGAAACAGCTGACGGCGAGTATCAGGCGAAAAAAGCGATCGTCTGCGCGGGAACCTGGGTAAAAGACCTGCTGCCAGAACTGCCTGTCCAGCCAGTACGCAAAGTGTTCGCCTGGTATCAGGCCGATGGTCGTTATAGCGTGAAAAATAAATTTCCGGCCTTTACCGGAGAACTGCCCAATGGCGATCAGTATTACGGCTTTCCCGCCGAAAATGACGCTCTGAAAATTGGAAAACATAATGGTGGTCAGGTGATTCATTCAGCGGATGAACGCGTTCCGTTTGCTGAAATCGCCAGTGACGGTTCTGAAGCATTTCCCTTCTTACGTAGCATACTGCCGGGCATTGGTTGCTGCCTGTACGGAGCTGCCTGTACCTACGATAATTCGCCTGATGAAGATTTTATTATCGACACCCTGCCCGGTCACGATAATACGCTGCTGATTACCGGCCTGAGTGGTCACGGATTTAAATTTGCATCGGTATTAGGGGAAATAGCCGCCGATTTTGCGCAAGGTATAAATAGCGATTTTGATTTGACGCCATTCAGACTTTCCCGCTTCAAATAATCATCATCACGGCCTCAAAATGAGGCCGTTTTTACAGGAGTATTTAATGCGTCGACTATTGAACTATCTCATCAATAATATTCGCGAGCATCTGATGCTTTATCTTTTTCTGTGGGGATTATTGGCCATTATGGATCTGATCTACGTGATTTATTTTTAACCACGCAGCACTGACATAAATTGACAAAAACTTAATCTCTCTTTCATTTGGTGTGAAAAATTGAATAAGCTTATGTCTCTCTTAACTTCATTCCCCAGACATACCTCATCCTGAAACCACTAAACTTATGAAGATTCTTTCATTATTAAATCAAAATTATTGAAATAAAAATAAATATCATTTGAATTGTTATTTTTAAGTTGCAATTCATTCTCCAACGCGCCATTTTCATTCTTTCGCAAATAAGTTTCGGATGCACTGATGTCCCTTACAAATACCCCCAAACGCTATGGTGTTATATCAATGACCTTTCATTGGCTGAGTGCAATCATTATCTACTGCATGTTTGCTTTAGGGCTATGGATGGTAACACTCAGTTATTACGATGGCTGGTATCACAAAGCACCAGAGCTGCATAAAAGCGTCGGTATTCTGCTCATGATGGGGCTGGTTATACGCATTCTGTGGCGTGTTATATCCCCACCACCTGGTCCGTTGCAAAGTTATTCGACCATGACGCGTCTCGGCGCACAAATTGGACATCTCGCGCTATACCTTTTGCTCTTCGCCATTGGCATCAGCGGCTATCTCATTTCGACCGCCGATGGCAAACCAATCAGCGTTTTTGGCTGGTTTGACATCCCCGCGACCCTTGCCGATGCTGGCGCACAGGCTGACTTAGCCGGTGCCCTGCATTTTTGGCTAGCGTGGAGCGTCGTCGTACTGTCCGTTATGCACGGATTTATGGCCCTGAAGCATCATTTCATCGATAAAGACGACACCCTGAAGCGTATGCTGGGAAAATCGTCATCTGACTATGGAGTATAAAATGAAAAAAAGCCTGCTTGGTTTAACCTTCGCTTCCCTGATGTTCTCTGCCGGTTCAGCTGTCGCCGCCGATTACAAAATTGACAAAGAAGGTCAGCACGCCTTTGTCAATTTCCGCATCCAGCATCTTGGCTATAGCTGGTTATATGGCACCTTTAAAGATTTCGACGGTACTTTTACCTTTGATGAAAAGAACCCAGCTGCTGATAAAGTGAATGTGACAATTAACACCACCAGCGTCGATACCAATCACGCCGAACGTGATAAGCATCTTCGCAGCGCAGATTTCCTCAACACCGCAAAATATCCGCAGGCGACGTTCACTTCTACCAGCGTGAAGAAAGACGGTGATGAGCTGGATATTACGGGTGATCTGACACTCAATGGCGTAACCAAACCAGTAACGCTGGAAGCAAAATTGATTGGTCAGGGCGACGATCCGTGGGGCGGTAAACGTGCGGGCTTCGAGGCAGAAGGCAAAATTAAGCTGAAAGACTTCAACATTAAGACTGATTTAGGTCCAGCTTCGCAGGAGGTTGATCTGATTATTTCGGTGGAAGGTGTACAGCAGAAGTAATGCATAGATGTTGCCGGATGACGCGCATCCGGCACGAATGTTTATTTTGTTGGATCAGGAATGACCAGCGTCGTGTTCAGCCGTCCACGCGATTTATTAAAGATCTTATTGCCATTTTCTCGCCCGGCACGACGACGGCGCTGTTCTTCTGGCGGTAATGCGCTTTCTTCACAGCAAATCTCACTACAACAGCCCTTGAATTTCTCGGCACATGCCGGACACTGGATAAACAACAGATGACAGCCATCATTTCTACAATTGGTATGGCTGTCACAAGGTGTGCCGCACTGATGACAATGCGCAATAATTTCGTCAGAGATCCGCTCGCCCATCCGCTCGTCAAAAACAAAATTTTTACCAATAAAACGGACAGGCAAACCTTGTTCACGCGCCTTACGAGCGTATTCAATAATACCGCCTTCAATATGCCAGACTTTATTGAATCCGTTATGTTTCATCCAGGCACTGGCCTTTTCGCAACGAATACCACCGGTACAGTACATCACGATTTTTTTATCTTTATGCGCCTGCATCATCTCAACCGCTTTTGGCAGTTGTTCGCGAAAGGTATCTGCCGGAATTTCCAGCGCGTTTTCAAAATGCCCCACTTCATATTCATAGTGGTTGCGCATATCGATAAACAGCGCATCGGGATCATCAAGCATGGCGTTCACTTCCGCTGCTTGCAGGTATTCCCCCACATTACTGGCATCAAATTGAGGATCGTCAATACCATCGGCAACAATTCGGTCGCGAACCTTCATGCGCAGCACCCAGAAGGATTTCCCGTCATCATCCAGCGCAATATTCAGACGTAAACCGTTTAAAGCAGGATCAAAAGCATAAAGCTGTGCGCGAAATGTCTCTACGTTGCTCGCCGGTACGCTGATTTGTGCGTTGATCCCTTCATGCGCCAGATAGACCCGCCCAAAGACATTCAACGCGGTAAATAGCTTATATAAAGCATCGCGGGTCGTTTTGGGATCGGTAATGTGGAAATATTTATAGAACGAAATGGTGGTACGTGGTTCGCTCTCGGCCAGCATTTTGGCTTTCAGCGCGTCATTAGAAATGCGGTTGTGTAACACTGGCATGGTGTACGGTTCCTGCGGGGTGGGAAAGTAAAAATCCGCAGCATGATATAGCAATTATCGACAATTAACATCCATACATTTTACGCTACATTTGCGCATTAAAAATTATTAATGATTTACATACGCAGTAATTTCGCCCAGTCTTCGGTCACAAATTTTGGTTGCGGACGAAAAAATGCGACAATACATACAATTGCCCGTATAGGTTGAAAGACAGGATTGATATGACGAATCTACCCAAGTTCTCCACCGCACTGCTTCATCCGCGTTATTGGTTAACCTGGTTGGGTATTGGCGTACTTTGGTTGGTCGTGCAATTGCCCTACCCGGTCATCTACCGTCTCGGTTGTGGATTAGGAAAACTGGCGTTACATGTTATGAAACGTCGCGCCAAAATTGTACATCGCAACCTGGAACTGTGCTTCCCGGAGATGAGCGAACAAGAACGCCATGAAATGATGGTGAAGAATTTCGAATCCGTTGGTATGGGGTTGATGGAAACCGGCATGGCGTGGTTCTGGTCGGATCGTCGAATTGCCCGCTGGACGGAAGTGATTGGCATGGAACATATCCGTGACGTGCAGGCGCAAAAGCGCGGCATTCTGTTGGTCGGCATCCATTTCCTGACGCTGGAGCTGGGCGCAAGGCAATTTGGTATGCAGGAACCGGGTATCGGCGTCTATCGCCCAAACGATAATCCGTTGCTCGACTGGCTGCAAACCTGGGGGCGCCTGCGTTCGAATAAATCGATGCTTGATCGCAAAGACTTAAAAGGAATGATCCGGGCACTAAAGAAAGGCGAAGTGGTCTGGTATGCGCCAGATCATGATTACGGCCCGCGCTCAAGTGTTTTCGTGCCGCTGTTTGCTGTTGAGCAGGCGGCGACCACCAGTGGCACCTGGATGCTGGCGAAAATGTCTGGTGCGTGCCTGGTGCCGTTTGTTCCGCGTCGTAAGCCAGACGGCAAAGGGTATCAGTTGATCATGCTGCCGCCAGAGTGTTCACCTCCGTTGGATAACGCTGAAATCACCGCTGCATGGATGAATAAAGTGGTCGAAAAATGCATCATGATGGCACCGGAACAGTATATGTGGCTGCATCGTCGCTTTAAAACGCGCCCGGAAGGCGTACCTTCACGCTATTAAATCTCCCTTGCCGGATGTTTCGAACTGCATCCGGCATTACCACTACAAATCCTCCTGATTTAGCGATAAAAGCTCTGTACATTGCGTCACCTATAAGTCAGGCGCATAATTAGTGTGCTTACTTTTTCTTCTTTTAATCACCGCGCCTGGCGCACCAACAGCGGATTGCTATGTCACTCTGTGAAAATGACACCCCCATAAACTGGAAACGAAACCTGATCGTTGCCTGGCTAGGTTGTTTTCTTACCGGTGCCGCCTTCAGTCTGGTGATGCCATTCTTACCCCTCTACGTTGAGCAACTTGGCATCACCGGCCACAGCGCGCTGAATATGTGGTCGGGGATTGTCTTCAGTATTACCTTTTTATTTTCCGCCATCGCCTCCCCTTTCTGGGGCGGGCTTGCCGACCGCAAAGGCAGAAAAATCATGTTATTGCGTTCTGCTCTCGGCATGGGCATCGTGATGGTGCTGATGGGGCTGGCGCAAAATATCTGGCAGTTTTTGATTCTGCGGGCGCTGCTTGGTTTGCTTGGCGGATTTGTCCCCAACGCCAATGCTCTTATCGCCACACAAGTACCGCGTAATAAAAGCGGCTGGGCGCTGGGCACGCTCTCCACCGGCGGCGTTAGCGGCGCGTTGCTCGGCCCGATGGCTGGTGGCTTACTCGCTGATAACTACGGCTTACGTCCGGTATTCTTTATTACCGCCAGTGTGCTCATACTCTGCTTTTTCGTCACCCTGTTTTGTATCAGAGAAAAATTCCAGCCCGTCAGCAAAAAAGAGATGCTGCACATGCGGGAAGTCGTAACATCGCTTAAAAATCCGAAACTGGTACTTAGCCTGTTTGTCACAACATTAATTATCCAGATTGCTACTGGATCTATCGCACCAATCCTGACGCTGTATGTCCGCGAACTGGCAGGAAATGTCAGTAATATCGCCTTTATTAGTGGCATGATCGCCTCCGTGCCCGGCGTGGCTGCACTGCTAAGTGCTCCACGACTTGGTAAACTTGGCGATCGTATCGGGCCAGAAAAGATCCTGATAACTGCGCTGATCTTTTCTGTGCTGCTGTTGATCCCAATGTCTTATGTCCAGACACCACTGCAACTGGGGATTTTACGCTTTTTGCTCGGCGCCGCAGACGGCGCTCTGCTCCCAGCCGTACAAACGTTGCTGGTTTATAATTCGACCAACCAAATCGCCGGACGCATTTTCAGCTATAACCAGTCGTTTCGCGATATTGGCAACGTTACGGGGCCGTTGATGGGCGCAGCTATTTCAGCACACTACGGCTTTCGTGCTGTATTTCTGGTTACCGCCGGAGTCGTTTTGTTTAACGCGGTCTATTCGTGGAACAGCCTGCGCCGTCGCCGACTCCCCCAGGTATCGAACTGATTTTTCGCCTTTCATACTTGCAAAAGCGGAGAATCAGCTATTCTTTCCCTGAACACCTCAGCAAATCAAAGGGAGAGTCGTGATGACTATGTACGCAACGCTTGAAGAAGCCATTGATGCCGCACGCGAAGAATTTCTTGCTGACAACCCCGGCATCGACGCCGAAGAAGCGAATGTGCAACAGTTCAATGTCCAGAAATATATTCTGCAAGATGGCGACATTATGTGGCAGGTTGAGTTTTTAGCCGATGAGGGCGAAGAAGGTGAATGCCTGCCAATGTTCAGTGGAGAAGCCGCACAAAGCATCTTTGATGGCGACTATGATGAGATTGAAATCCGCCAGGAATGGCAGGAAGAAAATACCCTGCATGAATGGGACGAAGGTGAATTTCAGCTTGAACCACCGCTGGATACCGAAGAAGGACGCGCAGCAGCAGATGAGTGGGATGAGCGTTAATTACTCATATGCTCCGTGATGAATGTCGATCGGTAGCAGTAAGGTATCAAAGACTAAAGAGAAAGGGAGATCAAGGATTGTGACATAGCGCCATGCGGAGTCACGTACATCCCATTGCACGCCGGGATAATATTGGTTGCCATGCCCCTGTCCCGGTATGGTGCGGCTAATGATGCTGCCACAACCACTCAGCAAGGTAACCATGATGCTGACTACGATGAAACGCATTTGAACCCTCTTCCGTAAAAAAATACCGGCATAACGCCGGTATTTTTATTGCTGACAAAATGCTTGTTGTTTTTGCCGGATGCGGCATGAACGCCTTATCCGGCCTACGAAACCTTGCAAATTCAATATATTGCAGGTATCTACACTTTTATTGCGAAGCCGCATCCGGTTTACGCAATGCCAGTGGATTCAACTTTATCCCTTCGTAGTAACTCACCCATGAAGAATATCTCTCCGGGGAATTCCAGACGCGGAAATGCAAACGAGCCATCGTCACCGGATCGCTTAGCAGTACGAGACGACGATCGCGATTCAGCTTCTCTGGCGTCTCGTTCAGCGCCTGTTCAACATGGCGGTCACGGGCGATTTCCAGCACCTTACTGGCGCGGTGACGCGCAGTGGCCATTGCCGTTGCCAGAGCGTTAAACGACGGATTAAACACTGCATGCATAAAGCCATCGTCGAGAGAACGTTGACGGTTCATCTCAAGGAAACGATCGGTATCGATCAGTACCTGAGGCGGTGAATACTCTTCCGGGATCAGGAACAGTTTCCAGCGTTTCGTGCGCAGCCCAACGGTTGTACGGCTGGAGATCACCGAAACAAACGGTGACAGAATCAGCGAGAAGACAATCGGTGCCAGCCAGAACAGGAAACGCAGATCCAGCCACGCCATACCGACCGCCCACACTAACCCCAGCAGCAACTGTGAGCCGTGGCGTTTAAACGCTTCGCCCCAGGAGGTAGAGTCGTCATCACGTTGCGGGGAATTCCACACCACTTCCCAGCCAAGGAAGGCGCTAACCACGAATACCGTATGGAACAACATACGCACCGGCGCCAACAGCACGGAGAACAGCACTTCTAACAGCAGCGATAACGTAACTCGCCAGAAGCCGCCATACTCTTTAGTCCCTTTGCACCAAATAAGCAAAATACTCAACAACTTCGGCAGGAACAGCAGCACCATCGTCGAGGCAAACAGCGCAATCGCCAGTTCAGGACGCCACTGTGGCCAGACCGGGAATAACTGCCGTGGTTGCAGGAAGTATTGCGGTTCGGTCAGCGCGTGCACGACCTGCAATGCGGTAGAGAGCGCAAGGAACATAAACCACAGCGGTGCGGAAAGATAAGACATCACGCCCGTCAGGAACACCGCGCGGTGAACCGGGTGCATCCCTTTAACCAGGAACAAACGGAAGTTCATCAGGTTACCATGGCACCAGCGGCGATCACGTTTTAACTCGTCAAGCAGGTTAGGCGGCAGTTCTTCATAAGAGCCAGGGAGATCGTAAGCAATCCATACCCCCCAGCCTGCACGGCGCATCAGTGCGGCTTCCACGAAGTCGTGCGAAAGGATTGAACCCGCAAATGATCCTTCACCAGGCAGCGGCGCCAGCGCGCAGTGCTCGATAAACGGTTTCACGCGGATAATCGCATTATGCCCCCAGTAGTGCGACTCGCCGAGCTGCCAGAAATGCAAACCGGCAGTGAACAATGGCCCATAGACACGGGTCGCAAACTGTTGGCAACGTGCATATAGCGTATCCATACCAGACGCTTTCGGCGACGACTGGATAATCCCGGCGTTCGGGTTGGCTTCCATCAGGCGCACCAGACCGCACAAACAATCACCGGTCATCACCGAGTCCGCATCCAGCACCACCATGTAGCTGTACTGGCTACCCCAGCGACGGCAGAAATCGTCAATGTTACCGCTTTTACGCTTCACGCGACGGCGGCGACGGCGATAGAAAATCTGGCCTTCGCCCTGCACTTCGGCGATCAGCTCCATCCAGGCTTTTTGTTCTGCCACACAGATGTCCGGGTTGTAGCTGTCACTCAGGATATAAACATCAAAGTGTTTGGCATTACCAGTCGCTTTCACGGATTCCCACGTTGCACGCAGACCTGCAAAAACGCGATTCACGTCTTCGTTACAGATAGGCATGATCAATGCTGTGCGATGTTCCGGATTTAACGGTTCATCGCCAACGGTTGAAGCGGAAATACTGTATTTATCGCGACCAATAAGCAGTTGCAGGAAGCCCATCAACGCCGTCCAGAAACCGGCTGACACCCAGCAGAAAAGAACAGCGAAGAGGATCAGAATACCGGTTTGCAGCATGTAAGGCAGAAGCTGCATAAAGGAAACCCACAAATCCTGATCGACCATATCAACTGGATTAATCAGCGCCCACCCCTGATAAGGCAGAATGGTCTTCATATACCAGGTAGCGACGACGGTTTGCGCCAGAGTGAGAAGAAGCAGAATGTAACGACGGATGGTGCCGACGGTACGCCACTTTTGCTCGCTCTCCTGCTCTTCTTTGGTCAATCGCGCCAGATAGCGCGGCGTCACATCGCGCCCACGCAGACGATCCCAGAAACGACCAACCGGGTTAGTACGCCACGGATCGGGGAACATAGAAGAACGTTTTGCTTTCGGCATTGCCTTAAGCTGATCGCGCCCTTCGTCGTCTTGAATTAACTGTCCATCAGCGAGTGAATCTGGCCAGGCTTGTTCCAGACGTGCTTTTACCGACCCTTGCGGGGAGTCATCCTCTCGCGCCCAGGTTCGGTGTTCAGCATCCAGCGCCTGATGAACAGCGCGGATATCAGTCTTCGGCAATGCCGCTTTCTCGCTTGCGGAGATGGGCATTGCGTCAATGTACTCGGTTGTCTTATTCATTGGCAGGTAACTGGTAGCTCCAGGTTTCACTCAACGTTTGATCGGCATTCACCAGGGCAGCACGCATTTCAGTGGTTTTCTTGGCATCTTTCACTTTCACACGCATTACCAGACGCCAGCCTTTGGTGACCGGGTTATAGCGCACCGTGCTTTCTACAATCTCACCATTATCGCCAATGCTGGTTTGTGCAGTGACCGGTGTATTCTCTGGCAGTTTTTTCATCTCTGCGCCAGTAAAATCGACCACAAAAGCGATAGTGCCGTCAGGCTGTCGAATCAGGTTCGACTGCTTCACATCCCCCGTTGAACGACGCGTCTGCTGCACCCAGGCGTTATCAGGCGCGTGAAGTTTGTCTTCATCACGGCTGAAAGTAATGGTGTATTTAAAGTTCATCTCTTTACCTGGTTCCGGTAACTGATCCGGCGTCCAGTAAGCGACGATGTTATCATTGGTTTCATCGTTGGTTGGAATTTCCACCAGCTCAACGCTGCCTTTGCCCCACTCCCCTTTCGGTGTCACCCACGCGCTTGGACGGAGATCGTAACGATCGTCGAGATCTTCAAAGCGGGAGAAATCGCGGCCGCGCTGCAACAGACCGAAGCCTTGCGGGTTTTCCATCGAGAAGCTGCTGATCGCCAGATGTTTCGGGTTGTTTAGCGGACGCCAGATCCACTCACCGTTACCAGCATGGATAGACAGACCGTTGGAGTCGTGCAATTCCGGACGATAATTATTCGCCGGAGATGGCTGGTTCGGCCCGAACAGGAACATACTGGTTAACGGCGCAACGCCCAGTTTGCCGACTTTATCGCGCAGGTAGATTTTCGATTGCACATCAACAACCGTGTCACGTCCCGGCATAACAACGAACTTGTAAGCGCCTGTCGCACGCGGCGAATCAAGCAACGCATAAATCGTTAAACGCTTATCGGTCGGTTTTGGACGCTCGATCCAGAACTCCTTAAAACGTGGAAATTCTTCACCTGATGGCAAAGCGGTATCAATAGCCAGGCCTCGTGCAGAAAGACCGTAAACCTGACCTGCGCCAATCACGCGGAAATAGCTGGCCCCGAGCATGCTGACGATTTCATCATTTTTATCTTTGCTGTTGATCGGGTAAAGCACTTTAAAACCGGCAAAACCAAGATCTTTTACCGTGTCTTTGTCATGCTGAACATCGCCGAAAGTGAAATAATCCGGGCTGTATTTGATTCTTTTTACTGCCGTTGCAGTGACTTCATTTATTTTGACCGGTGTGTCGAAGTACATACCCTGATGGTAGAACTCGAGCTTGAATGGGGTCTTCAGATTGTTCCAGTATGCTTTGTCATGATTAAACTGGATCTGTTGATAGTCCGCGTATTTCATGTCGCGGAAAACGGAGGGCAAGTTACTTTTAGGCGCCTCATAGCCTTTCCCGGCTAAGGATTGAGCTTGCTTTGCGACATCGTCAATGCTGAAGGCCCAGCTTGATGATGTATACAGGGTTAACATTACTGCAGCACTCAACCAACGCATTTTCATCATTTGTAGTTTATGTTTCATAATAAGTAAGCACTTCCCCCTTTGTGTGCTTATATCGATCCGATCTATTTTAATGGATAACCAGCCATTCCGACAACAGAATCCCGGTATTATTCAGCGCGCCGGCTCATGGATTAAGCACCTGATTGCAACCGTTTTCACTTTCCGTGCTTATCCTAAAGACAGAAGGAGCGAGTTCGTGTAGGGTTTGCCGGCAAATTTATTTATCAACCGTCTTACAGGCGCTTCCATTTTGGTTAGTGATTGCGGCTATGCCGCGCAAAAACACATTTGAAGCCTGCACCTCATGCAGCAGGTCAGTGTCGTTACGGCAAAAGCCTAAAGGCATTACCCGGCGGGGATAAGACGAAAAATCCGAGATTAGTTAACCATATATGAATCCAGTACCCGCGCAGCGTGAATATTTCCTCGACTCCATCCGCGCATGGTTGATGTTGTTAGGGATCCCTTTTCATATTTCTTTAATCTATTCAAGCCACACCTGGCATGTGAATAGCGCAGAACCGTCATGGTGGCTGACGCTTTTTAACGATTTCATCCACGCCTTCCGTATGCAGGTATTTTTCGTTATTTCCGGATATTTTTCCTACATGCTGTTTTTGCGCTACCCGTTGAAAAAATGGTGGAAAGTGCGCGTTGAACGCGTAGGGATCCCGATGTTAACGGCTATTCCCCTGCTCACCTTGCCGCAATTCATTATGCTGCAATATGTCAAGGGCAAAGCGGAAAGCTGGCCTGGGCTATCATTGTATGACAAATATAATACGCTGGCCTGGGAGTTAATTTCACACCTATGGTTTTTACTGGTGTTGGTCGTTATGACGACACTTTGCGTGTGGATATTTAAACGAATAAGAAATAATTTAGAAAATTCAGATAAGACAAATAAAACTTTCTCGATGGTTAAGCTATCGATACTATTTTTCTGTCTGGGAATTGGCTATGCAGCAATAAGAAGAACGCTATTTATCGTTTATCCACCCATTTTAAGCGATGGCATGTTCAATTTTATTTTCATGCAGACGCTGTTTTATATGCCGTTCTTTATTCTCGGTGCGCTGGCTTTCATTTTTCCTAATCTAAAAGCCTTGTTTACCACACCGTCTCGTGGATGCACTCTCGCGGCAGCACTGGCATTTGTTGCTTATTTGCTCAATCAACGCTACGGCAGCGGCGATGCCTGGATGTATGAAACCGAGTCAGTGATCACGATGGTGCTCGGCCTGTGGATGGTGAATGTGGTCTTCTCCTTTGGCCACCGTTTGCTTAATTTCCAGTCAGCGCGGGTAACCTATTTTGTAAACGCGTCGCTATTTATTTATCTGGTTCACCACCCGTTAACGCTCTTTTTCGGTGCTTACATCACTCCGCACATTACATCAAATCTGCTGGGTTTCCTCTGCGGTCTGATATTTGTGGTAGGGATTGCGATAATTCTGTACGAAATTCATTTACGCATTCCGTTGTTGAAGTTTTTGTTCTCCGGCAAACCGATCGTAAAACGCGAGAATGACAAAGCGCCAGCTCGCTAAACCATACTTACAATAACCATTCAACAGACAATATTGACGCCAGTCTGACCATAACCCGCTTCCAGAAACTGGTGGCGGGTTCTTTTTTGAGGATAATTTCCTCCTTCCCATGGCGATCGACCCAGTTGATTCGTCCCCACCGATCCAGACGGAGCTGCCAGGCCGCATCATACTGGCTCTGAATAAAGCGTTTATCGATTAATTGTGCCAGCGTTTCGCTCTCTATCACGAAGCCCATTTCAGTATTGAGCAGCGTTGAACGCGGATCGAAATTGAATGAGCCAATAAACACTATTTTGCCATCGACACTGAATGTTTTAGCATGAAGGCTTGCGCCGGAATTACCAGTTATACCGCGATCGTGCAACGTGCTGCTTTGTTCCCGCGTCGGTTTCAGTTCATATAACTCAACGCCATAGCGGAGCAATTTTTTGCGCCAGCGAGCATACCCGGCATGAACGACAGCGACATCGTTAGCGGCAAGTGAATTGGTTAAGATAGCTATCCTGACCCCTTTTCTGACCATTCGTAAAAGCTGCGCCACTCCCGCGCGCGTTGGCACAAAATAGGAAGAGATAATATCAATACGTTCGCTGGGGGAGCCCATGATATCGAACAGGCGCTGCGGTAACAGTGAATGCCGTTTTGCCTTGCCCTCCCCTTTTGCCGGATCATCACTTAATAAACGCGTTCTTGCCCAGATAAGCGGCAATGTTCCGTCAACCAGTTGATTTATAAACGGGCTTAACTCCATTTTGCACAAATAGCGATGTGTCTCGGTGTCGTTGTACCAGGACGCAGGTAGCTCAATACGGTCAGCCATTTCGCCATCGGGAACATCCAGCACCTGCTGCAACGGTGAAACTGATTTGCAATACCAGTAGCGGGCAAAATCATCGGCAACATCCTCAACAACCGGCCCTATTGCCAGGACATCTAAATCTGAAAAAAGTGGCTCTTCTCCCGCGCCGAAATAGGCATCGCCAACGTTGCGCCCGCCCACCAGCGTTACCACGCCATCGACGGTAAAACTTTTATTGTGCATACGACGATTGAGGCGGGAAAAATCGGTGATATAACCAAGCGGACGTAACAAGCGAAAAGAGAAAGGATTGAAAAGTCGAACTTCAATACGCGGGTGACTATCGAGCAAGCGTAAAATATCATCAAGACCGGGAGTATTATTGTCATCCAGCAGCAAACGGACACGAACGCCACGCTTCGCTGCGGCTAACAGAGCCGAAAACAGCAATCGCCCCGACATATCGTCCTGCCAGATGTAATACTGAACATCCAGCGTATGCTCCGCCATTTCTGCCAGACGATATCGTGCAGCAAACGCATCCAGACTTTTATCAAGGGGGAAAATGCCGCACTGCCCAGGATGTTGCGAGCACAGCGGCAGCACCGCGCTCGCCAGCCGGGGCAAATCATTCATCTCCTTGTTGGGTAAGGAGTCTTTCGTAGAGGTGGGCATTTTCTGCATCATAACAGACAAAGTATACCTGCTCAGGCAAAGCGTGACGGGTAATAAATTCTGAAACGGTTTTTACTGCTATTTCAGCCGCTGCAGCACGCGGGTAACCATAAACGCCGGTGCTGATGGCAGGAAATGCCACTGTCGCATAGCCGTTCGCCGCTACCAGTCGTAGACTATTGAGATAGGCATCCTGCAATAACTGGTCTTCGTTTTGTTCGCCACCGCGCCAGACAGGCCCAACGGTATGCACAACAGCTTTGGCAGGGAGATCGCCCGCAAGAGTAATCACTGCATGTCCCGTGGGGCAATCGCCCTGTTGCTGGCGAACTTTCAAACAGGCATCCAGCAACGCCGAGCCGGCTGCGCGATGAATAGCGCCATCAACGCCGCCGCCCCCCATTAATGACGGATTAGCCGCATTAACAATAACATCAACGGCTAGTTTAGTAATATCACCCTGCACAACATGAATACGCGATTTCATAACGCCTCCTTACACCCTCTTGTTTCTTAAGTGTACAGCAGTGTTTTTAGGTAAATCGCATTTTTCTTGTCAGCAACGTGAGTAGTTCAGAAACTTAGTTATATTCGATGTTCATCACAGCCAGCTTTTTCTGCTCATCAAGATACTGCACTTTTACTGAGGCAATTTGCGCATTTTTAACTTTGCCACTCATTAACTCTTTGCTGGAATACGTTTTGCTCTGTACTGGACCATTTTGCATACAGGTCATTTCAACTGGCGTTTGCAGGGAGCTCACGTCACACGAGGGTTCCACGATTTGACCATAAAAATGAATCACGCCACCTTGCGCATTGCTTTCCGCTGTTGCAAAGAAAGGAAAAACCAGGCTGCCGAGCATAAGGGAGTTTAACAACGGTCTGAACATCTATTCTGTTTCCTCAATGATTAATCATCCTTGAGGGAGTTATCCATGCTTTCAGGTTGGTCGATTCGCATCAGACCGTTCTCTTCCGGCTCGTTTTATGCTCAACTATTAATACATTAAGACTTTCCTGAAGAGGGCGGCCATTGTTGTGATAAATGAAGTGACTGTCCATCAGAAACCGTAACAACTATTTTCACCCGATCGTCCGGGGAAATATTTAAACTCAACTTCGTCAAGGCAATGGGTTGATTAGCGGGTAATGAAAGGGTCTTTTCTTGCTTCGTCTGACTTTGTCCCGAACTGCCTTCGCGTAGTGACAATATCTGAACCCGGCACAAGCATGATTGCGTAAGAGTAACTTCAGGAATAATGGTGTACATGTCACCTTGCTGGGTTGTATTAAAGGTTATCTGGCTGGAAAGTGCCGCGAGAAGTAATAACGCGTTCATACTATTCTCCCGAAAAAAAACAGGGCTTGCGCCCTGTTTCTGTCATACAAATTCTGTATTAGTACTGATGAGCGGTCGCGTTGTTACCAAAGCCAACCTGAGTTACGTTGACGCTGGAGTTAGATGCAGTCTGGTCAACTGCTGCACCGTTGCCACCACCGAACTGTTTAACAGTCATTTCAGAGTTTTTACCGTTCCACTGATCAAGAGTGGCGCTGTTACCGAAGCCACGCTGGGTCAGTTCAATTGAGCTGTCATCAGAACCTTGTCCTACGTCTGCGCCGTTACCGCCGCCGTGCTGGGTAATAGTCAGATCAGAGTTGCGGGCATCAGCCTGCAATGCAACAGCAGAGTTACCGCCACCGTACTGATAAATATTCAGCTCTGAATTCGGGCCGCTGTTATTGCCGCCACCACCGTGGTTGCCGCCGCCACCGCCGTACTGAGGAATAGAACCTGCCAGAGCGCTACCGGAGAATACGATTGCTGCAATTGCTGCTACTTTTAAAAGTTTCATGTAAAACCCCCATCGGATTGATTTAAAAGTCGAATGGAAATTAACGTTGTGTCACGCGAATAGCCATTTGCGACTGTCTCTGCACTACAATTGCCGTTTTTTGAGTACCATGCTGCGTAATATTTGCTTTATTACCAGAACCTTTCTGGATAATCATTGCAGTATTACCATATGCGCCTTGCGAAATACTGGCATCGTTGGCATTGCCCGCCTGATCAATATATGCAAGGTTATAATCTCCTGTCTGGTCAATCTTTGCCCGGTTGCTATTACCCTCTTGCGAAACAACCGACAAAAGTTTTGAGCCTCCCTGCCGTAACTGTGCACTATTATTAGTACCAGCTTGACCAACTATGGCTGCCTGATTAAATGAAGACTTACTCAATTCATTTACCGCTAAGTTATATTCTGAATTAGCTAAATCATAACCTGCTGCGGCTGCAATCCCAGGCGCACCCAGTATTGTTAACATCACAAATAACAATTTGTTTTTCATGTTGTCACCCTGGACCTGGTCGTACATTTAAGAAATTAAATCATTTCAACTTGGTTGTTAACGCAAACCGTTTTTTGTTAACGCTGCGTTACGATGGAAAGTATGTCTGCGGAAATATTTTTAATAACTCACCCGCGCGTTGTATTTTGCTTTTTTTGTTCATACCAAAGTATTAAAACTCGCGCAAATACGCTGTTATTTACGCAAAAATTATTTTGTTTTCTTTTAAAGTACCGTTTTTTGACAGCAAAAAATCGACAGTCAGCCTTCCTTCATGATTCGCGAAGATTACGTCGATATGTCTGTTTGACAAGCCGTGACAAACATCGTCTTTTTACGGCAAAAAATTGTCCATGGGCAACATCAGAGAAAGTAAGAAATTTTCACACGACAAAAGAACTATGTGAAAATAATTTTTATATGGATAATTATGGACTTAGCGTAATTTGTATGACTTTTTAAAATTGTGCAATAAAAGCCATATGTACAACTTTTCTATCAATTCTAAACTCCACAATCACGCTGCGTTAACATTTTAAAATTCCAGATTACATTTTGTTACACGTTTAACACTTGATTTAAGATTTGTAATGGCTAGATTGAAATCAGATGTAATCCATTAGTTTTATATTTTACCCATTTAGGGTTGATTTATTACTACACACAGCAGTGCAACATCTGTCAGTACTTCTGGTGCCTCTATTTTATAAAGGCAGCTGTCAGGTGTGCGATTAATAAAAAAAGCGGGGTTTCATCATGTTTAATGAAGTCCATAGTATTCATGGTCATACATTACTGTTGATCACTAAACCTTCTTTGCAGGCGACCGCGTTATTGCAGCATTTAAAACAATCGCTGGCAATCACAGGAAAACTGCATAATATTCAACGTTCTCTGGACGATATATCTTCTGGCTGCATTATTCTGTTGGATATGATGGAAGCAGATAAAAAGCTCATTCATTACTGGCAGGATACATTAAGCAGAAAACACAACAACATTAAAACGCTGTTGTTAAATACTCCAGATGATTACCCGTACCGCGACATTGAAAACTGGCCGCATATCAATGGTGTTTTTTACGCCATGGAGGATCAAGAACGCGTAGTCAATGGGTTGCAAGGCGTCTTACGTGGTGAATGCTACTTTACGCAAAAGCTTGCCAGTTACTTGATTACACATTCCGGTAACTATCGTTATAACAGCACGGAATCTGCCCTCCTTACTCATAGGGAAAAAGAGATCCTTAATAAGCTGCGTATCGGCGCCTCCAATAACGAGATTGCTCGTTCGCTGTTCATCAGCGAAAACACGGTAAAAACGCATCTTTATAATCTTTTCAAAAAGATAGCAGTTAAAAACCGAACACAAGCGGTCTCATGGGCAAACGATAACCTCAGGCGATAAAGCCATGAAACGTTATTTATGCTGGATTGTAGCAGTAGAACTTCTCTTCGCTGCGGGAAATGTTCACGCCGTTGAAGTAGAAGTACCGGGATTGTTAACTGACCATACTGTTTCCTCTATTGGCCATGATTTTTACCGTGCCTTTAGTGATAAATGGGAAAGTGACTACACCGGTAACTTAACAATTAATGAAAGACCCAGTGCACGATGGGGAAGCTGGATCACAATAACGGTGAATCAGGACGTTATTTTCCAGACATTTTTATTCCCATTGAAGAGAGACTTCGAGAAAACTGTTGTCTTTGCACTGATTCAAACTGAAGAAGCACTAAATCGTCGCCAGATAAATCAGGCGTTATTGAGTACGGGCGATTTGGCGCATGATGAATTTTAAATAAAAAATTGTTCGGAGGCTGCAATGCGTGTCAAACATGCAGTAGTTCTACTCATGCTTATTTCACCATTAAGTTGGGCAGGAAATATGACTTTCCAGTTCCGCAATCCAAACTTTGGTGGTAACCCGAATAACGGCGCTTTTTTATTAAATAGTGCCCAGGCGCAGAACTCGTATAAAGATCCGAGCTATGACGATGACTTTGGTATTGAAACGCCATCGGCGTTAGATAACTTTACTCAGGCCATTCAGTCCCAAATTTTAGGTGGACTGTTGTCGAATATTAACACGGGTCAGCCAGGGAGAATGGTGACCAATGAATATATTGTTGATATTGCCAACCGCGATGGTCAATTGCAGTTGAATGTGACGGATCGCAAGACAGGACAAACCTCGACCATCCAGGTTTCGGGTTTACAAAATAACTCAACCGATTTTTAAGCCCCAGCTTCATAAGGAAAATAATCATGCAGCGCTTATTTGTTTTGGTTGCCGTCATGTTGCTGAGCGGATGCTTAACCGCCCCACCTAAAGAAGCCGCCAGACCGACATTAATGCCTCGTGCCCAGAGCTACAAAGATTTGACCCACCTGCCAGCGCCAACGGGTAAGATCTTTGTTTCGGTATACAACATTCAGGACGAAACCGGGCAATTTAAACCCTACCCGGCGAGTAACTTCTCCACTGCTGTTCCGCAAAGCGCCACTGCGATGCTGGTCACGGCATTGAAAGATTCTCGCTGGTTTATACCGCTGGAACGTCAGGGCTTACAAAACCTGCTCAACGAACGCAAGATTATTCGTGCGGCACAGGAAAACGGCACTGTCGCGGTAAACAACCGAATCCCGCTTCAATCGTTGACCGCAGCCAATATCATGGTTGAAGGCTCTATTATTGGTTATGAAAGCAACGTCAAATCGGGCGGTGTTGGGGCGAGATATTTTGGTATTGGTGCAGATACGCAATACCAACTTGATCAGATTGCCGTGAACCTGCGCGTCGTCAATGTAAGTACCGGTGAGATCCTCTCTTCGGTGAACACCAGTAAGACGATCCTTTCCTATGAAGTCCAGGCGGGTGTCTTCCGCTTTATTGACTACCAGCGGTTACTGGAAGGGGAAGTGGGTTATACCTCTAACGAACCGGTTATGCTCTGTCTAATGTCCGCCATCGAAACAGGCGTTATCTTCCTGATTAACGACGGCATCGACCGTGGCTTGTGGGATTTACAGAATAAATCAGAGCGGCAGAATGACATTCTGGTGAAATACCGTCACTTATCAGTACCACCGGAATCCTGATACATAAAAAAGCCGGAGTTTATTCCGGCCCTTTACGATTCAATCTAAAGCGTGAGTGCTCCTCACGCTTTATTTTTGACTTGTTGCTCACGGTGAGCGGACTTAGCACTGCGCGCCGCCAGCCAAAGACCGCTGTTTTTCATTGCGTAACCAAACACCAGCCCAAGCGCCAGCGAAGGTAGCACCAGCTTCCAGTTCCCTTGCCCGGCAAACGTCGCACATGCGCCAATAAACGTCCCCGGAACAAACGACAACAATACCTGTTTCGCCTGAATACACATCAGAAAAGCGACAATACCGGTTATGACATAACCGAGAATTTCCAGATGTGGTGCCAGAGCACTGCCGTAAATAATAACCATCGCCCACACCACGCCGCTAAGCAGTGTTGCAGCGGAAATAGCCAGCCCTTTTAGCCCACCTTGCGGACAGGCAAAGTAGGCCGTACAGCCCAGGAAACCTGCCCAGCTAAGTAAGCCAAGGGAAACAGCCACCCAGCCCCAGATACCGGAGAGAATGCCTGTTGTGATTGCAATAGAGAGAAGTATGTTCATGCCGCGCATGATAGCAGAAAACGCGACTATGAATGAGATCGAGCACACATTTTATGCAACAGCTATATATAGATTGCAGTAATGAGTGATTCCGATCACATTTATTCCTCTGATTCTTCCTCAAGTTCATCCCACATTGCGCTGATTGCATCGCGGGTTAGCGGTGCCATGGTGCGCCAGAACGGTGTAGTCGCATGAGCCTCAACTTTACCGAGAAATGCGCCGCACCAGGGCAACAGATACTCGCTAAACAGTGTTTCCAGAGCTTCGCTTTCATCCTCTGTTGACTGATCTTCCAGCCAGGAAGCGGCCAGCAGCAAAGTACCAATGTGATCGGCTGGCGTATCCGCTAACGGCATCCCGCGTTCGGAAAGGAAAGTACGGACTTCTGTTTCTGTAGCGCCCTCAACCCAGGTGCTGCGATAAGGTGAAACTGCGCATTCATCACCGACGAATAATGCATTGTAATCGGCAGAAACTTGCGCCATATCACAGCTTTTCTGCAAACGCGCCAGCAATTCATCCTGTTCCAGCGGCCAGTTCGCCGCCAGTTTCCCTTCACGAATTAAGGTAAACAGCGGAACCAGTAAAGGATCCTGCGGTTGACGGTAATAGAGCGAACCCAGCACACGACACAGGATAGAAAACTCGTTCATTAATTTATTTCCGTTAATAGCAATTAAAGATCAGCAAATTCCGCAATCGGCGCCATACCGCGAGATTCAAGGAAATTCAGCAAACGGCGTGGCGAAACATTCAATATTCTCTCTTCCGGAAAATCCACTGCGTCGAGGATCTTACGGCATTCTTCAAAATCGCCCATGGTAAAAGCGGTATGAGAATCCGATCCTAACGCGACCCAACCTCCGGCATCGCGCACCGCAGCGGCAACCGCACGGCAGTTATCTTCACTGCCCTTACGCGAATGTAAGAATGAGGAGTTATTGATTTCCAGCGCCACCTGATACTTAGCAGCAGCTTCAGCAACAGCTTTAAAATCAATTGGATATCGTGGATTTCCGGGATGGCTAACTACGTGCACATGCCCACTCGCCATCGCGGCAATCATGGCCTGAGTATTCGTAGCTTCATCATGCGGTGCAAAAACCGGTTCATGAAAACCAGCAATGATCAGATCCAGCGAGTCAAACATTTTGCCGCTGCAATCAATTTCACCATCAATATTTTTGATATTGGCTTCGATGCCACGCAGGATCCCCACCCCATCGACGACTCGCGGCCAGATACGCATATTAATGAAGTGCCAGTGATGCGGTGCATCTTCCATATCAGGGCCATGATCGGTGATCGCAAAAAGTTTAATGCCTTTCTGTTTGGCCTGGGCAATGTAATCACTTAATGTGCTATATGCATGTGTACTGGCAACGGTATGCATATGAAGGTCGACGGGATACATAACTCTCTCCTGTATTCAATTCCCGCCAAGGATAGCAGGAATCCGTATGGTTTATTAGTAGCCTCGTACACGGTCGACTTGTCCGCTGACCGTCTTCCCTTTTTCGAGTTGTGTAATGGCGCGAGCAATGTACTCCACCGCTTCAACGGGTCGGGTAATGGCTGCAACATGTGGTGTTATTGTCACGCGTGGATGTTGCCAGAGCGGACTTTCAGGCGGTAAAGGTTCACGATTAAAAACATCCAGCATCGCCGCTTTAACTTTACCGCTATCCAGCGCCGCAAGCAGGTCATCTTCTACCACATGAACGCCACGCGCCAGGTTGAGGAGATATGCGCCATCCGGTAATTTTTCTAATAATTGTTGATTAATAATGCCGACGGTTTCAGGCGTATTCGGTAACAGATTAATTAATACACGACATTGACTCAAAAATTTGCCCAACTCTTCAGTTCCGGCAAAACTTTGTACACCGGGCCAGCTTTTATGGCTACGGCTCCAGCAACGCAGCGGAAAACGCCAGGTCTGCAAGCTCTGTGCGACTTTACTGCCTAATACGCCAGCCCCCAGGATGCCGATAGTAAAATCTTCCCGTTGATACTCAGGCAGAGGTTGCCAAAACGAAGCATTTTGCTGCGCTCGATAATCGTCAAAACGTCTGAACCAATGGAGCACCTGACTGACAGCATATTCCTGCATTTGCTCGCCCATACCGGTATCTTCCAGACGAAAAAGCGGAATAGACGGTTTCAGCATTTCAGGGTACGTCTGTAATTTACTCAAAATCGAATCAACACCGGCACCCAATGCGAACACGGCCTTAAGGTCACGACCTGCCAACATTTCAACAGGCGGATGCCAGACCAAAGCATAATCCGCAGGATGATTATCACCGGTTTTCCATGCTCTGACTCTGGCCTGAGGAATAGCTTTACCCAGCGCATCAATCCACCAGGCGGTATCGAACACAGGATGATAAAAAATGATATCCATACTAACTCCCGAAAGCGGTTGTGCGGAATTTACCCGCACTTATCATTATGATCTACAAAGCACCTCAGCATAACAAATCCACTACCGGTGGCAAAAAAAGCAAACTCTGCTTACTAAAAGCGCAGATTGATTGAAGTTTGAATAAACGCGCTATTTTTTAAAAAAGTTTGTTGACCTCAGGCCGTGATTTCCCTAAATTAGCGCCCGTTCCAGCAAGACAGGAACGACAATTTGGTGAGGTGTCCGAGTGGCTGAAGGAGCACGCCTGGAAAGTGTGTATACGGCAACGTATCGGGGGTTCGAATCCCCCCCTCACCGCCATCTCTTAAGAAGAGCCCGTACGTAAGTACGGGCTTTTTTTTCGCATATTGCACGCACCGGGGGGATGAGAAGCCCCGACAGGGGTTCGACAACTGGCGACAGTCCGCGAACGCAGTGAGTGGACTGCACCTTACTCAGTTGGGTGTCCAACTTTTGGGGTGCACTCCACGCCAGGGCTTTGTACCATTAAAACTCTCAACTATAGGCATGTAGCGTACGTTGGCAAAGTGCCGAACGTACGCAATCCTCTTTACCGAATCGGACAATCCCGACCATTTCATCTTCTTCGAAACGTTCCAGCGCGTCACTTAAGCCGGAGCGCACACCGCGAGGTAAATCGCACTGTGTAATATCTCCGTTAACAATAACCGTCACGTTCTCCCCCAGACGGGTTAAAAACATTTTCATTTGTGCGGCAGTCACATTCTGCGCCTCATCAAGAATGACGACCGCATTTTCAAATGTACGTCCACGCATATAGGCGAACGGCGCGATTTCGACCTTCCCTATCTCCGGCCGCAGGCAGTATTGCATAAAGGAAGCGCCCAACCGCCGAACCAGCACGTCGTAGACCGGACGAAAATAAGGAGCAAACTTTTCTGCAATATCTCCAGGTAAGAAGCCAAGATCTTCATCGGCTTGCAGAACAGGACGGGTGACGATAATCCTGTCGACATCCTTATGTATCAGGGCTTCTGCCGCTTTTGCCGCACTGATCCAGGTTTTACCACACCCGGCTTCGCCCGTGGCGAATATCAGTTGCTTACTCTCAATAGCCTTCAGATAGTGCAATTGCGCTTCATTTCGCGCGAGGATTGGCGAGGTATCGCGACTGTCGCGAGCCATGCCAATGGCTTCTACGCCGCTCATCTGCACAAGCGAGGTGACCGATTCTTCTTCACGCTGTTTATGGCTGCGCGAATCCCGTCTCAGCACACGTTTTGCCTCGCGACGAGCTTTGATCACTGCTTTTTGTCTTCCCATGGAGAGCACCTTGAGTTGTTTGTATTCATCACACGCGCCGTTGGCAGCGCGATTATGCGCACGAACATCAGAGGGTTGGCTTCCTTGTAAGCCATAGTTTGCTTTTGGAAATAACACCGAAAACGGCTACGCGCACCGTTAAAGGCGTCGGTAACACGAATAAAGAAAGGAAGTGGGTAAAAATACAGAGTGACGAGATGACTACCGGAGGAGAAATCTCCGCGAGTGGTGGAGCGTTGCTTAACAAAACATTGTCCAGTACAGGACGTTACCATCCGCGATCTCCATAGTGACTGACTATCACTGCCGGGAACTACCGCTGTTACTTAATAAGTACAACAGCTTTCGCATTTGTTGCAACAATATATTTACTTATATTTAACCACAAAGCACCATTTAGATGGCATTAGCTTCTACTGGAAAGATGACAGAGTGATGACAGTGATGGTAAAAGCTGTGTACTTTCAGCAGGATTCACGTTTGCTGGTAAAATGAGCCTTGTGCTTGCCGGATGCGGCGTGAACGCCTTATTCTGCCTACCGATCCGGCACCGATTGTAGGCCTGATAAGATGCGCAAGCATCGCATCAGGCATCAGCGCACGAACGTCGGATGCGGCGTAAACGCCTATCCGCCTAAAAACATTAAACCCGCAATAATGCGCTTCCGAGATAATCGTTCGTGTCCTTCACCCCTGGCAATGCAAAGAAATAACCGCCACCGATAGGTTTGACGTATTCCTCCAGCGCCTCGCCATTCAGTCTTTTTTGTACTGTCAGAAAGCCCTTTTCCAGATCGTGTTGGTAGCAAACGAACAGTAGCCCCATATCCAGTTGCCCGGAGTTGGTGACGCCCAGTGAATAACTGTAGCCACGGCGCAACATCAGGCTGGACTCACTCTCTGGCGTGCGCGGATTCGCCAGCCGGATATGGCTGTCCAGCGCAATCACCTTACCTTCAGGATCGCTGGCGTAATCGGGCACATCATGCTCGTGCTGCATTCCCAGCGGAGCACCGGTTTGCTTATCACGACCAAAAATCGTCTGCTGTTCTTTCAGTGGCGTTCTGTCCCAAAACTCCACCCGAAACTGAATCAACCGCACCGCCTGGTAGCTGCCGCCGATGGTCCAGGCAGGTTCCTGCTGATCTGCCGTGACCCACACCACTTTTTGCATCAACTTCGCATTATGGCTGTCGGGATTAGCAGTGCCGTCTTTGAAGCCCAGCAAATTAATTGGCGTCTCTTTGCCTTTACTTCGCGCCGCATGATCGGAAATAAACCCTTCCCGCTTCCAGCGCACGCTGAGCAAATCCGGCGTGTGTTTAATGATATCGCGCAGCGCATGGATCACCGTATCCTGGGTGTTGGCGCAAATCTGTAGCAACACATCACCATGGCATAACGCCGCATCCAGCGAGTCGTTGGGGAAACGCGTCATCTTCTGCAACTTTTTCGGCATCTCTGGCGCAAGGCCAAACCGCTCATCAAACAATGAGTGACCCACCGATAACGTGATGGTGAGATTATCGGG
>OLSJ01000040.1_pt1 | contig 113026 bp, 92 predicted proteins | sample 1672151 | NCBI WGS metagenome assembly OLSJ01 (sample SAMEA3136653, study PRJEB25190) | human gut metagenome | biome: human gut; feature: human-associated habitat; material: faeces | place: Austria | collected 2013 | reverse complement strand
CAAACAAATTGGTGCGCCGCAAACTGCCTAAAGGTAAAAGCATGGCAAAAGTAACACAGAAACAGGCTACCGAGGTGCAGCATTGGGTGAACCACTATACCCGGCCTATGTTCGGCGGTAAATCTGCCGCCGATATGCTAAAAGAAGAATTAGACAAACTGCCCCTATACAACCGTGAAAAGGTATACCGCTTCTTTGACCTGCTCTAGCAGCGGGCCACAATATGCCCCACCAGCCCGCCGCAATGCGACGGGCTAAAGGTGTTGCAAAAAGCAGAGAATCCCGGTGCAGATTTGCGCAAGCAAATTCCGCACCGGGATTTTTCACCACAAAAGCAACAATTATCTATTGACACCTTTGTGTAAATTGTCTAATTTTGTCAGAGACTCTTGACAGTAGCATTGTATCGAAACTCATCTTGGAATTTGCAAAGTCAATATGCCCGCATTTCAAACAACTTATTAGCCCAGAATTTCCATTAACTGGAATTTTTGGTGGCTTATTACCGTGATGGGAAAGCTACTGGACTCCTGCAGAAGCTGTCTGAGTCCCAACTTTCTTAATTCTACGGTCGAATATGCTTCGCCGTTTTTCTTTTCTTAATTAAGGTTGCAATTTCAACCAAGGGTACGTTGCAGGCTATCCTTAATCGTCCAAATCTTACTTAGCCGCCAATGAACAAATCTCTCATACGGTCGGTCTGGGCATTGATGGCTACCCCTTCCCGTGCAGAACAGTTCTCTGCAATTTCATCCAGTTTGTCCAATACATCAAATGCCCCCTTGGGCGGGTGTCCACCCGGTTCATATCCCAGCGCCCGCTGGCGTAAGTATTCCGAGAGAGACAGCCCGCACCGTTTAGCCATCAGCGTAATTTTTCGTTTCTCTGTGACGCTGACGCGGACATTGATTCCGACACTGCGCTTTCTCATGCGCCAGCAGCCTCACAGGGGTTCGGGGCTGTCCCCGTAGGCTTTTCGGCGGGTTGCCCTGTGGCAACACTTCGCCCATGCTTGCTTCCCTCAAGCGCTCCGAGTGACGATGGTGACGATGGTGACGGTCTTTCTGGGATACCCCACCCCGATAATTGAGTTATGTCAATATCATCGTCACCACCGTCACCATCGTCACCATAGAAGCTCAAAAGGCGAACCTTGTTTTTTCGATGAGTTTTATAGTGAATCCCTTTCGGCTCGAACACTTTATCGAAATACTTTGCCATGTTGTAGGTGAACTGATTTGGTTTGGCATTTTCAATACCTGCCGCTGCAAGCAACTCGGAGGCTGTTCCCTGCCAGTTCCCAATGCTTTCGATGTACTCAGCTGCTTTCCACAAGTAGTCCGGCACAGCCTTGATCTCTCGTTCCTCTGCGGTTTCTTCATCTTCCAAAGTCCAGATGCAATTTTCTTCCCGCAAATGCAGCGTTCTATCGTCCATATCGCGTCCGGTAAGCAAAATGTCAGCAGTTTGGCTCATTCGCTTGCGCTGCATAACCCAGCTGGTATCTGCCACACCCATAAGACCTGTGGAGCCTGAAATCTGGTCAAATGGGTCGGATGCAGTTTGCTTGCGCAAGTGGTGAATCAGCAATATGCAGATGCCATACTTGTCGGCAATCTTTTTCAATGCCCCCGCTTCTTTATAGTCGTTTGCATACATTCCGCCGTTTCCATCGCTCACACGCACTTTTTGAAGTGTATCGATGACAATCAAACCAACATCGCAGTATGTATGAATCAAAGATTCTACCTGTTCCTCTAAGCCCTGCCCAATATTCGGACATTCCGTTTGGAGAATCAGACGCTCTGGGGCATCTCCGCCGTCGATAAGCTGGAAAATGCGGTTTTGCAAACGATTAAACGTATCTTCCAGCGAAAAACAAATCACGGTGCGTGGCTCTATTTCTCGATCCCAGACAGGATTGCCCTGCGCGATCTGCAAACACAGCCACAAGGTCAACCAGCTTTTGCCTGCCTTGCTTGGGCCAGCAAACAGTGCAAGACCGGCTGGGAGCAGACCGGGAATGATCCACTTGACCGGCGGCAGCGGCGTGGAGAGCAGTTCTTCTGCGGAGATTGCCTTTGGAAGTTTGGTAAAAGTCATTTGCATCATCCTTTCTTGTTTGGCATATATCTATTATCTCATAGTTTCGTAATTTTGTGTGTAGTAAGTTTTACTCTCTAGTGTTAAGTTGTACGGCTCACGCTGCCCCACACCCCCACAAACACGCCAAACGGCGGGTTTGTGGAGTTCATCGCGTCCGTGTGCGATGCGGAGCATCCGCCCCACACGGGGCAGATTTGGGCGAGATTTGGGAGTGAATCAGATTTGATTCACTTTTTCGATTTTGTACTCAAATAGTGAATCAGTTCTGATTCACTTCGGCGGTCCTCGTGCGTATTTCGCACAATCTCTCAGAATTGGTCTAATCATAAGTTCACCACCTTTCCGTGCTGTATCGTTATTCTGTGTAACCCTCTTGAATACACTTTCCGGGGGAGAAAAAAGAGCCCGGAGAACCTTACCGATTTGGTAAGGCCCTCCGGGCTCTTTCTATATTTTCTCTGTTTTATCCGGGTGTAAGGGTACACTTTCCCCGCAAATCTTGATGTAAATTCAATAAAAATCAAATACTGTGCGTAATATCGTCAATCATGCGGTGATCTAAATAATAAAAGAAACCGCGCACATCAAATATCACAGATTGGTTTTCAACTTGTTCTGAAAAAACTTCGTGTTATACAGTTTCAGTGCTGCGGGAACATCCAACTGATTGTTGCAGAATCCCAGCGTCTTTTCACAGTTGTGACCCATATCTGCAATCAGCAACAATCCGGAAACAAAGGCGGCCATACCACTGTTAAGGAACAGCAGCGGATCGGCCATCTCCTGTGGGGTAGCAAGGCGTCCTGCGCCGCCGTTTTCTTTGACGAGATTATCCTGCCCGCCGGCCATTTTCTCAAATTCTTTTTTCATGCCGGTGTCGGTGGAGCCCGGCAGCAATGCATTCACACGGATCCCGCGCTTTCCAAGCTCCACGGCTTTCAGCGAGGTGTAGTAGTTCATGGCACGCTTGGAGAGGGTGTAGGCCATAACACCCACGCCATCCTTAGGAGAAACTGATTTCATAAACGCAACCATTTCATCCCACGTCTTGCAGTCCATAACTTTCACATACTCTTTGCGCCATTTTTCCCACATCAGACCACCACAGCTTGTCACATAGGCAATGCTGCCGCCGGACGGAATGCGTTTTTCCAAATAGGTATCGGTCATGTACTTGTTTGCTATAAAATTCACTGTGAACGTCAGCCAGTAACTTGTCCGCGCCCCGGACAGACCCGCCACACCGAAGAATCGGTCAATCACCTGCGGCAAAACGCCAAAGGCCGCATCAATGCTTCCTTTATCGGACAAGTCTGTTTCAACAAAGGCTGACAAGCCCTCTATATCTGCTTTATTGCGATCCAGTGCGTATACCTGTGCGCCCAGTGCCACCAGTTTTTCACACAGTGCTTTGCCGATGCCGCTGGCGGCACCCGTTACAACGCAGGCCTTATTTTGATAATCTTCCAACATGGATTTGCTCCTTTCTCAATGAAACTTCACGGCGGCCAACGACAGTGTTCCATAGCCCTTCATGCGGAAATAAATGGCACTGATTCCATCAGGGATTGCCAGTTCCGTTGTCTGCCATGTCCACTCGTTCCCTCTTGCCGCCGGAACCGTGCCAATCGGCTTACCATCCGCAGTGAGGAGTACGTCAAAGCCGCCATAATAGCACATACCACGTGTCTTGACCGATACTTTCGTGACATTCTGAAAATTCAGATATTTGAATCCAACTACCGTACCGGGAGTTAAATTGCAGATATATGCTTCCGGTTTACTTTCACTTTCCGGCATGACATCCGCGCCGTCCTGCGTGATGTACGGGAACGGATTCTGCCCGGCCTCGGCATTGACCTGCGGCGGCTGCGTCATATACAGGTTACAGGCGGCATAGGCGGGCAGTTCACGCAATTCGACAGCCGGCAAGGGAGCGCCGTTCGGTCCGCTTGTTGTGATTTCCACCTGCGGGATACGCCCGTCCGGCAAAATTTCAATCGGTTCCACCATGCCTTGACGGCAGAACATACTGCTGTTCGTGTGGCGATGGTAAAACACATACCAGCGCCCATTTATCTGCTCGATACTGCCGTGGTTGTTGCCCGTAAAATACCGCGCCGTATCACACAAGCCTAAATCGGCATTATCTACCAGCGTGCCGCCATAAACAAAGCCGCGGCAGGGGCTGTCACTGACAGCGTAGCACAGTTCATGGCTCAACTCTGACGAGTAGATAAAATAGTACGTATCCCCCACTTTGCGGATGCTGCTTGCCTCGAAAAATGCGTGTCCCTCAAAGCCCGTTCCTTTTGCAGTCTGGGCACCGGGTACAACAGCCGGATAGGTTTGCTCAACAGTCAGCATATCGGACGCAAGGCGATAACAGAGCGCCCCTGTGCGACCCGGCATCATCGGCGGGCAGAAGCCGCTGTATAGCCATGTGGTTTCCCCCTCGGTCAGCACACCGGGGTCAAATTGCTGCTCATCACCGGGGCGTGCGCCCAAAGTCGTGCCATCCGGGTAATGAACATCCCCGTAATAGGTATATTTCCCTGCGGGGGTATCACAGACAGCCACCGAGATGGCAGAGGTTTCGTTCAGCGCATAATAGAGATAGTAGCGTCCATCCGGACCGCAGGTCACATCGGGGGCGTACAGGCACTGGCGGCCATCCTCATTATGGGCAGCTTCGGCGCGGGTGTAGATGATGCCCTCGTACTGCCAATCGGTCAAGTCATCCACCGGGGCTGACCAGCATACATAGTCGTTCTGGCAAAAAGCATAGCCGGCAAAGCGGTCATGGCTGCCGTAGATATAGACACGTTTGCCAAACACATGCGGTTCACCGTCCGGCACATACTCCCAGCTTGGGAGATACGGGTTCATTCCGTGATTTTTCATAAGTTTCTCCTCATTCAGCGCTCAAATGCAGGATTGCCGGAGCGCAGCCGTCGGCAGTAAAGGTCACAGTCACCGGTCCGGTCTTTTCCGTGCTGCGCAGGACAGCCTGTAAATGACCCTGCCAGCTCTTATGGTGGTGCTGGTCGTAATGCTCAGCGTTTTTATAGGCGGCGCTGCCGTAGCCTTGCAAAGATGCTGCACCGACCACCTCGATTTTCACATCATAGTCGGGCAGCAGTTTGACGGTGCCGTTTTTATCTGTTACATAAACATCCGCAAAGCAGAAATCCTGTCCGCCCGCGCGCAAAATGTTCTTATCGGTCTTGACGGTCAGCACGGTTTCGGCATCGGCTGTGCGCACCAAAGTGCGGTAGATTTCCTGTCCGTCCGCATCATAGCCAACACCCACGAGTTCACCCGGTTCATAAATGCAGGGAATCTTGGCAAAATAGTCTTTCACCTGTGCCTTACCTGCGCTCTTGCCGTTCACAAAAATTTCCACACTGTCAGCATCCGTGTAGGCATCGACAAAAGTCCGTTTTCCCTCATATCCTTCATAAGTCCAGCCGTCTACCGTATCGGTCCAGCGGTAACTTGTGGCAATAGGGGGCTTTCCGTTATGAACAGGCGGCTGGCTGGCAAGGTACAGCGCGTGTACAGGCTTGTCTAAAAAGCCGCCCCAAATAAACTCATAACGATGCAGCGACGGCTCTGCCTGCCCTGTCAAATCCAGCACGCCGCCGTGATTTGTGACCCACGGGTAGCTTTTGTGTTCCTCGCTTTCCTCATAGTGCAGGTCGCAGCAGTTGATTTCCCCCAAGTGAGATTGCAAGGTCCAGACAAAATCGCCGATCAAGTAGGGGTGTGTCTTGGCAAACTTCATCGTATCCGGCAGCATGGTATGGCGGGTTTCGGTACCCAGCAGTACACGTTCCGGGTGGAGCTTGTGCAATACCTCATACCGATCCTCATAGTAGTTATACCCGGCAATATCCAAATAAGGATAAAGGTTTTTTGTGGCATCTTCATCCATGCGGATGTAGGTTTCCGGGTAAACCTGACCTTTCTCGTTGTCAGGCAGATTGTTGACTGCGCTGCGGAAGATGGACGCATAGTGCATCCAATCCGCCTTTTGCCGTTCCGGGTCATCGCGCATCCATTCGTCCTCATCGGTTGTCAGATAAGGTGTACCGTCCAGATATTCCCGCAGCCAATGTACGCTGGGGCATAAAGTGGTCGGACGGGTCGTATCCAGCGCATGGATGGCATCTACAATTTCCTTGCCGACGCGCACGCCCTTTACACCGCCGGCCTCCGGGATCTCGTTGCCGATGGAGTAAATCACCACACTGGGATGATTGTAGGCATCCTGCACCATTGCGGCTGTATCGACCTTAAAGTCCTGCATAAAATATCGGTTATAAGGGGAATTGGGGGACTTCATACGATACCAATAGTCAAACGCCTCATCCATCACATAAAGACCCACTTCATCGCAAGCTTTCATCAGACTGCGGCTCATCGGGTGGTGGGCGCTGCGGATTGCGTTGAACCCGGCCTTTTTGATATTGCGGGCGCGGTGCAGTTCGGTGGCATCATTGTTGATAACGCCGATAACGCCCATATCATTATGGATGCAGCCACCGCGCAAAAATGTCGGTTCCCCATTGATAAGCAATCCACGTGCGGGGTCAATTTCAATTACACGCAGGCCAAACGATTCCGTGACCGTGTCAACTGCTTTTCCGCCGCTGTACAGGGTGACTTCGGCAAGATACAGATTCGGATGTTCGGCGTTCCAGAGCTTTGCGTCCGGAATTTCCAGTTCGACCACAGCATGTCCGTCTGCAACAGCCGCTTTGGCGCAAACTACTTCCTTCCCGTTTTTCTCGGCGATTCGCACCTCGGCACAGTCACCGCCGTGGGTCATTACCTCGACCCGCACGCAAGCGGGTGCGACAGACAACGTTGTGACACGCACGCCGTATCGTTGCATATAGGCGTCCTCACCCACCAGCAGATGCACCGGGCGGTAAATACCGCCGCCCGTGTACCAACGATTATGACCGTCCTGCGGCACATGGGCGGTGACTTCAATTGTATTGTCGCCTTCGCGCAGAAGTCCATCCAGTTCCACCGTAAATGGCGTGTACCCGTAAGCTTTTTCGGCGGCGGGGCGGTCATTCACTGTCACCGTCGCCATGCAGTATACACCCTCAAATTCCAGTACAAGGTGCTTATTTATAAGTTCCGACGTGATGTGCAGATTCTTTGTATAGGTATAATCGTTGCCGCGCCAGCCTGCCAGCAGGAACCATGTAAACCCCGGCTCGGTATTGCGCGGGGTGTTGAGCATGGCGTCATGCGGCAGGATCACATCAAAATCGCGGCCATCGGGGCAGCTGAAATGCCAGCCGGTGTTAAAATCCAATCTTTGCATTGTCAATTTACCTTTACATGATTTTTGTGTCAGCTACAAAGCTGCGATTTTTGCCATCGGGATAAGCATCTTCCACAATCATGAACTCCGCTTTCCCGCGAATATCCTCAGAGGATGCCCCGACCATCAGCTCGACTTTCCCGTGTTCGACTTTCCAACGCATATCGGCATCCAGAAAAGCCAGTTGGCTCATTGGCAGGGAAAGACAGACCGTTTTTTCTTCACCCGGCTGCAGATCCACTTTGGCAAACCCCACCAGTTCTTTAACGGGACGTACCATGCTTGCCGCCACATCATGCACATAAAACTGCACGATTTCTGTGCCGGCTTTATTTCCTGCGTTGCGCACATGCAGCCGCCCTTTCAGTACACCGTCGGCCTGAATAGCGTCTTTTTCCAACCGCAATGTATCGTACTCGTATTTTGTATAACTCAGTCCATGACCAAAGCAGTAGCGTGGCGTGTGCGCTCCATCGATATAGGCGTTTTTCGGCGTGCCTCCTGTCATACTGTAACAGGTATTTGTCGGGTGGTTGTAGTACACAGGAATCTGCCCCTCATGGCGTGCCACGGTACAGGGCAGCTTGCCGCAGGGATTCGCCGTTCCGGTCAGCAGCGCGGCAATGGCCTCACCGCCCTGCGCACCGGGAGCCCATGCCTCCAGTATCGCGTTGCATACGCGGTCTGCCGTATCGCTGCTGATGGGGTGACCGTCAAAGTGAACGCCGACAACCGGCTTGTGCAGCGATTCCAATTTTTCTAAAAAGCGTTCCTGACAGACCGGCAGTCCAATGTGCATGGCATCAATACCCTCGCCCGTTGTGCAGGACGCATTCCAGCCATAATGACCGCCCAAAGTGCAAATCACCAAATCGGCATCTTTTGCGATCTGCAGTGCCGCATCATGACCGCTTTCCTCATTGCCGGCATAGGGGTATCCCTGTGCATACAGAAACTCTGTATGCGGGGCAGCAAGGCGCAATGCCCCCAGCATACTATACGCATCGGGATAGCAGCGCCGTGCCAGCGGCTCGACACCGGGGTTTTCCATAACGACTTCGCTTCCCGGATATGTCTTTTGCACCGCATTTTCTGCAGCCGGAGAATCCGCATCGGCCTGGATGCCGGCCATGCTCATCTTAACGCCCAGCGTATTTTCTTTCATGGCCAGTGCCGAATATCCGCCGAATAAGGCACGGACACTGTCAGCGTGCCAGCCGATAACAGCCACCTTTTTTACGCTCTTTGCCAGTGGCAAGACACCGTCGTTTTTCAGCAGGATCATTGACTCCTGCGCGATTTTGCGGTTCAGCGCCGTATCTGCGGGAGTGATTTCCGCCTGTACATTTTCAGCGGGGAAGGGGGTTTCAAACAGACCCAAACGGAATTTCATCGTCAGAATACGCAGCACCGCTTCGTCCAGCAGCGATTCCTGCACAACACCGCTGCGAATGTTTTCTTTCAGTTCATCGTTATAAGCCGCAATGGTCGGAAGCTCTTGATCCATACCCGCTTCCAGCGCAAGGCGTCCTGCATCGGCAGGACTCTCAGCCAGATGATAAATCGATTCCAGCTGTTCCACAGCACTGTAATCCGACACAGTTACACCGTTAAAGCCCATCTCACCGCGCAGCAGATCGCGCAGAATTGCCTTACTGCCTGCCGGGACCTGCCCATCAATGGCAGCATAGGAGTTCATTACGCTGTCAAGTTTTCCCTCTGTAATGGCTGCCTGAAACGGCTTGGCATAAACTTCACGCAGTTCACGCGGGGAAACGACTGCCTGTGCCGTATGGATTCCACCCTGTCCTGCCATAAACCCAAGAAAATGTTTGCTGCAGGCACTCATACGATGTTTATCCTGTAAGCCTTTCACATAGGCCGTCCCCATCGCAGCGGCAAGGGTCGGGTCCTCACCGTAGGTTTCTCCCATACGACCAAAGCGCGGGTCACGGCAGATATCGAACACAGGAGCCAGCGCATGACTGATTCCCATAGCGCGTCCCTGTCGGGCAATGCAGGCTGCCATTTTCTGCTGCTGCTCCGGGTCCCATGTGGAAGCCTGCCCCAGCCCGCAGGGAAAAGAAGTCGCCGCTGTCACCATCACACCCGTTAATGTCTCGATATGGAAAATTGCGGGGATATGATGTTTGCCGGACTCCATGATTTGTTTCTGCAGCCTTGTAATAAGTCCCGCTGCGCTGCCCACATCGTCCAGCATAGTCGCAATCAAAATGCAAACCTGACCGACACCGTAGGGGTTCTGCTTCTCCACCGATTTGCCAAGGAAAGAATCAATGGCATTGTAGCATTGAATCTGACCAAATTTTTCATCCAAATTCATCCGTGCCAGCAGGTCACTGGCACGTTCTTCCGGGGAAAGACTGCTATCTTGGTATTTCTGCATCATCGTATTTCCTTTACTCGTAATCTTCCAGTTTCCAGCTGTCCCGCCATTCGATCTTCACAGTATCGCCGTCAAAAAGGATGGGAAGCCAAACGTAGTCGGCATTGCGCGTATCCTCTTGCGGCAAATTGGCAAGCAGCGCCCAATCCGCAGGCGTTTTCTCCACGTCCGGATCAAAGAGTCTGTCGTAAAGCGGACCATAATGCGTGTAGTCGTAATCCGGTGCATTCGGCATCCAGCGGTCGGCACAGGCAATGTACAAGTCCTTTTTGTTCGGAACCTTGAATACCGACGAAATCTGGCTGTGAAAGCTCGTTTTTGTTTTGTCACCAATATGCGGGTCACCCTGTACCGTATAAGGACCGTGCCATGTATCAGCCATGGCTGCCTCTGACGGATTCGGGAAATACCCGGTTGTGCCGGAAGTCAACAAATAGTGTTTTCCATGCCGTATAAAATGAGCCGTAGCCTCCCGCACATGGGGCGGTCCTTTGTGGGGAAAATGCGTGGAGTAATAGCCGGTCACATCGGTGTAATCCTCCGTCAAATCGGCGATGATCGTCTCAGAATGTACGCGTTCAAAGAAATAATACGCTTTTCCGTCCGGTGCTACAGCCAAGTCAAAGTCACCCGCACTCATACCAAGTGGGCGCAGTTTTTCCCTCACAATGGTATACGGACCAAAGAAGGAGTCTGCCGTAAGCACTGTTTCGGTCTGCGTCTGGTCTTTCTCCATAATTTTCAGCCAACAGACATATTTTTGGGTCCGTGCATTATAAATGATGTGCGGACGATCCATCATAGAAGTGGGGTGCAGCGAACTGTTCGGGTCATCCGTCACGGGCGGGATGAGCAGACCTCGATCCTCCCAGTTATACAAATCTGTAGATGCGTAATAACGAACGCCCCAGTGCCAGATGCCCGCAGCCTTGTCCGTTTTTTCCTTGTTTTCGCCGTACCAGTAGTACACACCATCGAGATAAATCAGTGAGCCGCCATGTGCTTGAATGCGGTTCCCGTTTGTATCCAGCCACACTTGACCGGGGTAAAATGCATCGTACATTACTCATATTCCCTTCTAAAAAGCGGGCAGAGAAGATTCCCTGCCCGCAAAAATAGTGTATTATTCGGCGGCTGCTTCCGTGGTCGCAGCGGCACGAGCCTCAAGATCCTGTTTGATTTGGGGCATCTGCTTATCTACGGTGTAGAAGCGCAGAATCACAGCAACAACAAGCATGAGAGCCAGCGGAGCAACGGATGCAAGTACACGAATCATCATAATGGCAGAATCGACCTGCGCAGCAGCACCACCGACATAGCCGGAAGCGCTCATCAAAACGCCCATCAGGAAGCCGCCCAATGCATTGCCAAGCTTGCCGGAAAGACCGGTCAAGCTGCCCATCGTGCCTTCCATACGCTTAAGGCCTTTCCATTCGTTGTAGTCAGCTACATCGGCAATAAACATATTGAACATCATATTCAGCGGCACGGCACCGGCAGAAACGAGCAGAAGCGCCACCATAAAGAATACCATGTTGCCGCCTGCAAAGAACGTTGCAAGGTAGCCGATGCAGCCTACCAAAATACCGATGACAGCCATACCGGCCATACCAAATTTTTTGCGCAGTACGGGCAGGGCAAAAGCCAGCGGCAATACCAGAATCGTGACCACCGAGGCAACGCCCATCATTCCAAGGTTTCCGATGACGTACTGCCAGTAGTAAGTGCCGACACCCAAGCCCGTGGCAATGTTCTGTACAAAACGAACCATGCAGATAATAAGAACCGGGCGGCTTTCCTTCAGCAGAGGCAGCAGGTCTTTCAGATGTGTCTGCTCGCCATTTTTCTCAGAGACGGGGGTGAATTTTTCAGGAATGGTAAGGATGCGCAGCATACCGATTGCGGTCAACGGGATAGCGATCATACCGACCAGACGGCTCCAGCCGACGGCATCGGTTCCGACCTTTGCCATTGCCGTGGGGAACAGGACATTAAATACCATGGCACCGGCCATCGTAAAAATACTGCCGTAACCAACGATTTTAGACTGCTGTTCCTTGTTTTCGAAGGCGCGAACCATGTACACAACATTGTTGGCATTCAGGAACGTAACGCAGATGGAGTTCATAAAGGTGTACATACAGAAGATCCAGATGCACTTGGCCGCGGTAGCAAAGCTCGTCGGGCAGCTGAACAGCAGCCATGTGGACAGCCACAGGAACAGCATAAAAATCTCATACGGGCGACCCTTACCCCAGCGGGTTTGCGTGCGGTCGACAATAAAGCCCGCAACGATATCGGTAAAGCTGTCAAAAATTTTGCTGACCATGAACAGTGTGCCCACCAGAGCAGGGGCAAGCTGCAGTACATCGGTACAATAGAACGTGGCATAGCTAAGCATCAGTGTGGACAATGCTACGGAACAGGAACTGGAGTTCCACAAAATCAGCTTGCCCAAACCGACTTTTTCGGCCTTGCGCTGCTGCTTGCGCGCCAGCTTTTCTTCTTTTGTCATAATGATTTCTCCTTCAACTTGTGTGGTAGAGGCTTACCGTATCGATCGATTGTGGTCTTATTGTATCAGAGGATTCGCCATCTTAACAGGCAAAAATTGGCGCAAGAGAAATATATTTGGCTTCGTTTGCCGGAAAACGCCAATTATCTTCTGCAAGCGCTAAATAGCTATTTCTAATGTGGCTGCGTTCTGCTATAATACCAGTAGTAGAAACGCAAAAGGAGGTCTCGCAGTGGACCATGTCTTAACGATCGCCGAAGAACGGCTCAATTTGTTTGCCCACATGGCGAACAGCGCTTGCGGACTGAGCTTATGGTGCTTTGGGATGAAAAAACAGCTGTACACCTGCACCTGCCCGGCTGAGAAGGAGTTCCGTTTATTTCTGGATTTAGGGCAGTGCCTCGACTATGCTATTGCTCATGGTCCCGAAAGCCATGTTCCCATTTTGATGAGCGACCCTATCGGTATGCTTTGGGTCGCTGAGTGCGTATTGCACGGCGATGATGCCGGCTATCTGGTAATATTGGGACCCGTGTTTGATGCCGCAGCTTCTTGGCAGACTCTTCAAAATTGCTTGCGCGGTATGAATCTGTCGGTGTCCTTGACCGCAACCATTATGGAAAAATTGGAACAGGTTCCGATTTTGCCTTTATCTACGCTGCATCAATATATCAAAATGCTGCATTGGGTTCTCTATGAGGAAACTCTGGATGTAGGGAGTATCCGTCTGCAAAATCGAAGCAACATAATTCCCGATAAGGAAAAGTCCCCCTACCCTTGGGATCCGGACCGTGCCCGCGTGGTGGAAGCACAAATCATGCAGCGAATCCGCGAGGGAGACATTTACTATCCGGATAATCATAAAGGCATGGAACGTTTTGCGGATAAAGATGCCTATAATTTGGGCAATCCCCTGCGGGAAAGCAAAGATACCGCGATTATTTTCACGGCGCTTTGTGCCCGTGCTGCCATGGAGGGCGGGCTTTCCCCCCGCATTGCAAAACAGCTGGAGGTGCAGTACATCCGTGCGATTGAGCAATGTACCGATGTAGGGCTGATTGAAGTCAACAGCGCAATGGTATCGGACTTCGTTCACCGCGTCCACGACTGCCGTATGAATCCGGCTCTATCCGATGCTGTTCAGGAGATTTGTGCCTATGTGCATAGCCATCTGACCGATGACATTTTGCTGGATGACATAGCCGCTGCGGTGGGTTACACTTCCTACTATCTGACAAAGAAATTTTACCGCGAGACAGGACAGCGGATGACAGATTACATCAATCACGCCAAAATACAATACGCCTGTGTTCAATTAACAGGAACAGACAAAACGCTGCAGCAAATCAGTGAGGAACTGCATTATAGTTCCCGCAGCTATTTTACCGCCGTATTCCGCAAGGTAATAGGATGCAGCCCTACGGAGTACCGCAATAACGGAGGAAACAAACCATGACCTTGACCAGCCATACAGATTTTGCCGCTTTTCTGGAGGCGGTGCAGCAATGCCGTGGGGAGGTACTGTTTTGTACCCGGGAAGGCGACAAGCTGAATCTGAAATCCACCCTGTCCAAATATCTGTTCGCCGCGTTAGCCGGGAATGAGGAACTGCTGAGACAGGGAAAAATCGTCTGCCAGTTTCCGCAGGACGAGGAAAAATTGACACACATCCTTTCCGCCCCGATGTAAGAGCAAACAGGGAATAAAGGCAGCACCGCACAATGCCCGCCTTACGGCTCAAGCAGCGCTTCGGCACTTAGAATTATGCGGTATTGCCTAAAAAATGGCGTTTGCGTATTTTATTTGGCTTTTTTACCAAAGAAAGTCGAATTAGTATACGCAAACGCCATTTATTTTGTTTTCTGCGCGGAAGCAGCACTTTATACTGTAGGGTATACAATACAGAAAGATGGGTGCTTCCTATGAATCTCTATGCCCTTTCCGTGAATCATCGTGTGAACCCTCTCGGCATCAACTCTGCCGAGCAGCCCTATTTTGGTTGGAAACTGAAAAGTGAAAGGCCGAACACCATGCAAGCCGCCTATCGCTTACGGATCTATGCAGACGATACGGTTTGCTTCGACAGTGGGCGGGTGGAAACAACATGCAACGCTTTTGTTTGCGGTCCCGATCTTCTGCGACCGCAAACTTTCTACCGCTGGGCAGTGACTGTATGGGATAATCATGGCGAAAATACTACCGCCGAAAGCAGCTTTGAGACCTCGCTGTCTTCCAAGGAATGGAAAGCCGATTGGATGCGCACACCCCGCGCCTATGTGCAGCGCAAAAAAGGGTTCGGCACACAGCCGCCGGCCACGCTGTTTCGTCGCGCGTTTACTCTTAGCGCTGCACCCCGCCGTGCGCGGCTATATGCCACCTGCCTTGGAGTTTACCGCCTGACCGTAAACGGAAAACGCCCCGATATGCGGGAGTTTGCCCCGGAACACACATCTTACAAGGGTTTGTTGTGCTTTCAGACTTACGATTTAACGGCACTTTTGCATATCGGCGAAAATGTACTGGGCATGGAAGTCGGCGACGGCTGGTATTGCTGCCCGCAGACGCAGCCGCCCATTGATGGCTTGCAGCCCGACCATACGGTGTTGTTCCAACTTGAAATTGAAAATGCCGATGGCACACACACCCGTATCTGCTCCGACGAAGGCGTGCTGACACACGAGAGCGCTGTGCGTGCCTCGGATATTTTTGATGGAGAACTCTATGACGCGCGTCTGGCCTTGCCTGGCTGGGATATGCCCGGTTTTACTGCTGCTGACTGGCTGCCCGCTGTCAAAGATACAAAGCAGAGCGATTCCGTTTTATACCCGCAGTTTGACGACCCGGTGATCTGCGTAAAAGAATTGCCCGCACAGTGTGTTTATACCAGTCCCAAGGGCGAGACAATCGTGGATTTTGGGCAGGTCATCGCAGGTCGTGCCCGTGTGACTTTGGATTTGCCGACAGGTGCCGCAGTGACGTTAGAACATTTTGAAGCAGTTGACGCAAAGGGAAACTATTTCAACAACATCGACAGTGCAATGGGCATAACCGAGCAAAAAGACGTGTTCATTTCCGATGGTACGCCGCAAACATTTGAGGCGCGGTTCACGTTTCACGGATTCCGTTATCTGCGTGTCAGCGGGGTGGAAAATCCGATTACCGCGCAATTTGTGGCTGTCGTTCTTTCTACCGAAAAAGCAAATGCCGGAACCTTTGAATGTTCCAATGCAGATCTAAACCGCTTATACCAAAACACGCGCTGGAGCCAGTGTGCGAATATGATGTCCATTCCCACCGACTGTCCCCAACGCGAAAAGGCGGGATGGACCGGCGATATCTCTTTGTATGCCAAAACCGCCTTGCTGAATGAGGATGTCACGCCGTTTCTGACCCAGTGGCTGCAATCCCTGTGTGTGGACCAGCGCGAAAACGGCTCGATTCCCTTTACGGTTCCGGATGTGTCTATCTACCACTATGCCGGTATTCAGATGGGGGAGCAAACCGGATGCGGCGGTCCCGTGTGCAGTGCCGGTTGGGGTGATGCTGCCGTGACGGTGCCGATGGCCATGTACGAAGTCACCGGCAATACCCGCATCCTTGAAAAGCAGTATGACAGCATGAAGGGCTGGTGCGACTATGTTATCAACCGTGCCCGTATTCACGCACCGAACAGCACCCTGCCCGATGAAGTGGAAGAACATCTGTGGGACACCGGATTTCAGTTTGGTGAGTGGCTGGTACCCAGCCTTGCCGGGGCACCTCAAGAGCAGTTATTCACCACAATGGCTACAACTTCTGCCTATACAACGCCGATTTTCGGCTGGCTGGTCGTCCACAAAATGGCACAGGCTGCCGCCGTTTTAGGGCGCGAAGAGGATGCGGTTCGGTATCAGGAAGAAGCCGACAAGATGAAGCGCGCGATCCGGGCAGCACTTATTACGGCAGACGGTGTTTTAAAGTATGAACGGCAGGGTGCTTATGTGCTGATGTTGGTCTTTGGGCTTGTGCCGGATGCATGGGTGGACAAATTCGGTACAAAGCTGGCAGAAATTATTCACGCAAACGGTGACCGCCTTGATACAGGATTTTTGCCCACGCCCTATTTGCTGGATGCGCTCTGCATCGGCGGGCAGCGCGAACTCGCCTATACGCTTTTGTACCAGACAGAGTCTCCGTCGTGGCTGGCACAGGTAAAGCGCGGTGCCACTACAATTTGGGAAAGCTGGGAGATGTATCAGCCCGATGGAACGCCTAAAAAAGAGAGCTTCAATCATTATACCTACGGCACTGTAGACGATTGGATTTTCCGCACCATCGGCGGCGTAGACCAAGAGGATACAGGCTATCGGCGGCTTATGATTCATCCTCAGCCGGACAAAAGCTTGACGTGGGCCAAGCGCAGCTTTGAAACGGAGAACGGAACCGTATATGTGTCTTGGAAACGTGAAGGCGGACAATTCCTCTTAACCGCCGACATTCCCTGTAATACCACCGCCAGAATCATTCTGCCGGATGGCACACAGCATACGGTCGGCAGCGGTCACTATACATTGAATTGTTAAGGCAGCACCGCACAGTAACCACGGTGCACCCGCCATGATCCAACAGCTGAACGCCGCGTTGAACAAAATCAAGAAAGAGGGATGAACCATGAAGAAGGTTGCGCTTTCACTGGATAGCTCGTTAAAAGAGATTTTTACCCATGAAGAAAGCCGCGCAGTGTTTGACAAATTCCTGCCCGGTATGCGCACAATGGCAGAAAACCAGCCCGCAGCGCTGGGCTTCTCCGTTCGTAAAATCCTGCAATTTTCGGGCGGAGCTATCCCCGACGAAGCTGCCGACGCGCTGGACACAGCCCTGTGTGCGCTCGAACTGTACAGTGCCGAGCCGGAAATGTCCGACACGCCGCTGACCCCCGACGGGGCTGAGATCGTGCCGGAACCGCCCCGCGATGCCATCTACCCCGGCAAAGTCTGGCGCGACACCAACGGTCGCCGCATCCAAGCCCACGGCGGCGCGCTGTATTACGATGACGGCGTCTACTACTGGTACGGCGAAAACAAGGATCACACCGACGGCAAATGCCCGGTCTGGACATGGGGAATGCGCGCCTACCGATCCACCGACTTGTGTAACTGGGAAGATTTGGGCTTGTTCATCCAGCCCGACCTGACCGACAAGGATGCGCCGCTGTATCCCACGTCCCGCGCTGACCGCCCGCACATTGTCAAATGCGCGTACACGGGCAAGTATGTCTGTTGGATCAAGCACTGCGGTGCCGATGCCTGCTTTACGGTCTTGCAAGCCGACAAATTCTTGGGCCCCTATGAAATTGTCAAAGCCCACTACCGCCCGTTTGGCTGCGAGGTCGGTGACTTTGACATTGCCGTTTGCGGCGATACAGCGTACCTCTATATGGACGCAAACCACAACGGTCAGCTGACGATGTGCCTGACGCGGGACTTCTTGGAGGCGGAAGAAAAAATCTGCTGGCAGTACGAGGGTCTGCACGCGCCGTTCAGCCGCGAAGCGCCGGCTGTGTTTGAGCATGGCGGTAAGTGGTATATGCTGACCTCCGGCATGACCGGGTATGTGCCGAACAAGAGCGACAGCGCCGTGTCCGACGCGCCCGACAGACCGTTTGTGAGCATCGGTGACCCGCACGCAGATGACGCGAGCCATGCGTCCTTCAACAGCCAAATCTCGCAAGTGTTCAAAGTTCCCGGTAAGCGCGACCTCTACATTGCGCTGGCTGACCGCTGGGTGCCGGACTACCCCGTGGATGCTAAACTGGCGGATTTGCTGGAGCGCTGCACCGCGCAACGCTTTGACCCCGAACACTACAAGGCAACGTCCGAAGAAATGCAAACCATGATGCAAAGCCTGATGCTGACCAGCGCCAATACTTCCCGCGCCAATTACGTCTGGCTGCCCATCACATTTGAGGAAGGCAAGCCGAAGATCTATTGGCGCGACAGCTGGAAATTGAGCGATTTTGAATAAGGAGTTTTGTATGCGCAGCACATTGAATTTCAATTCCCATTGGCAGTTCACAAAACCCGGCGCGGCACCGGTGGCTGTGACCCTGCCCCACACCTGGAACGCCGCCGACGGCACCGACGGCGGCAACGATTACTTCCGCGGGACCTGCACCTATACCAAGGAGTTCGCCGCCCCCGCACACGCCGACGATGAGGAGGTCTGGCTGGAATTTGAGGGTGCCGCCATGACGGCAGTCGTCACCTTGAACGACCAGGAGCTGACCCGCCACGCGGGCGGCTATTCCACTTTCCGCGTCAACCTGACCCCCGCGCTGGCTGCGCAGAACACGCTGACTGTGACCGTGGACAACAGCGCCAACCGCACGGTCTACCCGCAGAAAGCGGACTTTACCTTCTATGGCGGACTGTACCGCGATGTACATATCCTTATTGTACCGCACAGTCACTTTGCGCTGGATAACCACGGTGCGCCCGCCCTGCGCGTGACGCCGGAGGTGTCTGACGACCTGCACAGTGCCGCCGTCACGGTGGAAGCCGCCTGCGAGAACACCCCCGACGGCACCGAGGTTCTGTTTGCCATCGAGGGTGTCGGGGAGCAGACCGCCGCCGTGCAGGGCGGCAAGGCTGTGACCGTATTCCACATTGAAAATGTGCATTTGTGGGACGGCGTGGCGGATCCGTATCTGTACAGTGTAAATGTCTCGATGCCCGACGGTGACGCCGTGGCGGTACACTTCGGCTGTCGCAAAATCGCGTTCAAACCCGACACAGGTTTCTGGCTCAACGGCAGAAATGTCCGCCTTGTGGGCGCGGCGCGGCATCAGGACCGCGCAGGACTCGGCAATGCGCTGACCGCCGCTGAACATGAGGAGGATATGCAGATTTTGCGGGATATGGGCGCCAACACCGTGCGTCTTGCCCACTACCAGCACGCGCAGTATTTCTACGATCTATGCGATAAGTACGGTCTTGTCGCGTGGGCAGAGATCCCCTACATCACCGAGCATATGCCCGAAGCCACTGCCAGCACGCTGAGCCAAATGGAAGAACTGGTGCTGCAAAACTACAACCATCCGTCCATTATCTGCTGGGGCTTATCCAATGAGATTACCGTCACCACCGGCGTGACAGAAAACTTGACGGCGAACCATCGTCTTCTGAACGACCTCTGCCATCGCTTGGACAGTACCCGCCCCACCACAATGGCGCACGCTTTTATGTTGGACCCCAACGACCCGTTTGTGCAGCTGCCCGACATTTGCAGTTATAATCTCTACTACGGCTGGTACTTGGGTGAATTGCAGCAGAACGATGAATTTTTTGACACGTTCCACAAAAATCACCCCGACCACGTCATCGGTCTGTCGGAGTTCGGCGCGGACGCAAACCCCGCCTACCAGAGCGCCCGCCCGGAGCGCGGCGACTGGTCGGAAAGCTACCAAGCTGTCTACCACGAGCATATGCTCAAAATGTGGTCGGAGCGCCCTTACATCTGGGCAATGCACGTCTGGAACGGGTTCGACTTCGGCGCGGACGGACGCGGTGAGGGCGGCAAGCCCGGTCAAAACCAGAAGGGTCTTGTGACCTTCGACCGCAAGGCGAAGAAGGACGCCTACTTTATCTATAAGGCATATTTGAGCAGCGACCCGTTTGTGCATCTCTGCGGACGCCGCTACGTCCACCGCACCGAGAGCCAGACCGAAATCAAGGTCTACTCCAACCAGCCCCGCGTCACGCTGTTTGTGGACGGCAAGGAGTTTGCCGCGCAGGACGGCGACAAGATTTTCAAGTTTACGGTGCCCATCTCCGGCACGCACGAAATCAAGGCCGTGGCGGGCGGATGCACCGATTGCATGACGATCACAAAGGCAGACAAACCCGACCCGACCTACCGCGCCGAGGGGCAAGTCGAAAACTGGTTCGATAAGCCGGAAGAGCTTATGAAAGAGGGCTATTACTCCATTATGGACTCAATGGAGACTCTGCAGAAATCTCCTGCTGCCAACAAGCTTCTTTCTTCCCTTATGGTTAAGGCATCCAACGCCTATGGGGATGTTGCAAAAAATGTAAAAATGCCGCCGGAGATGGAAAGTCAGATAGCACGCACATCTTTGCGCTCCATTCTGAAGCAGGTTGCAAAGTCCATCACTCCCGCAGATGTGCAACAGTTGAATGCGGCACTCAATAAAATCAAAAAAGAGAGCTGATCCATGTGTGAAGTCGAACTTTCTCTAAATGGCACCCTGCGTGAGATTTTCTCTTTTGGGGAAAGCCGTGCCGCGTTTGATCGGTTTCTGCCCAGTATGTGTGTCATGGCAGAAGCGCAGCGTTACCGCCCCCTTTGGGCATAAAGTCGATGATTTTGACATTGCCCTTGACGGCACAACGGCGGTTCATGTCTATATGGGTGCTGACCATACGAAAGCGACAGCGCCGTTTCCGATGCGCCGGATGCGCCGTTTTTCAGTATCTGTGACCACATGTAAATGATGCAAGCTGTGCATCGTTCAACAGCCAAATCTCACAGGTTTTCAAAGTTCCTCGCAAGCAAGACTAGTATATTGCATTAGCTGACCGCTGGGTACCGGATTACCCTGTTGACGCAAAGCTGGCTGATACTCTGGAGCGCTGCGCTGCGCAAAGTTTTGACCCGGAGCATTATAAGACAGCCTCGGAAGAAATGCAGAGTATGATGAACAGTCCCCTGCCGGACAGCGCCAACACTTCCCTGCCAATTACGTCTGGCTGCCCATCACGTTTGTGGACGGCAAACCAAAGATTTGCTGGCTCGATAGCTAGGAAGTGAGTAATTTCAATTGAACAACGCCTATCATCGATTTCTATGATAGACTTAGTGATGAGCTTTCTGAAATCATTTTAGATTATCTCCATTTTGACAACCGTTTGACCACTACTGTGCAGTGGTGCTGCAAAATATCGAAAAAGCCTAATGTGACAACCAACAATGGGCTTTTTCTTGTTTTGGAGGCCACTGTGCAGAACCAACATAATTTACATTCCAACGCCAGTCTATACCGTCCTGTCGTAGTTCTCCGACGCCAGGTGCCGGGGGTTCGAATTCCTTCGGGCGCACTTAAAAAGAGGCTGCTGCACAAGGAAAAAATCCAAGTGCAGCAGCCTCCTGTGTTGATGAAGGAGAAACGAAGGGAATATCCAGTTACAGATTCAGTTCAAACTGTTCCACAGTAATGGTTACCTGACCGTCTGCAGCAAAGGTGATGCCATCGGCGGATTGCGGGGTGTAGATCCACGCTGTCATCGTCTGCTCGCCATCGTTGACAAAGACCTCCACGCTGTTTTTATCCAGCAGGATGCGAAGCTTGAGTGCGCCGTTTTGGCTGCGCACCTTGCAGCTGCGGGTATGCACAATATCGGCGCGGGAACCGGCACAGCTGCGATCCAGCGTCAGCAGCGAGGTGTAGGGGTCATAGGTCAGGCAGGTGTGATACGCTGCATCGGCTGCCAGCTTAACGGTAAAGCTGCGGTATTCGCCCGCTGCCACGGTGACGGTCAGGTCGGCAATGCGCCCGCCGATGCCAGGCAGCACAGTTTCATTCTGTACAGTCACATCTTCGTGCAGCGTGCGCTTACCGTGGGCGGCATCCAGCTCCCGAACCGGGGTCTGCACAATGCGTCCGTCCTTCAGATGCAGCTCGCGCGGGCAGATGGTCTGCCCGAACCACTTGCATCCCTGCGGCTTATCCTCGGTGTCCGACCAGGTTTGCAGCCACGCCGTCATCAGGCGGCGCCCATCGGGTGCCTGTGTGGTTTGGGTGGCGTAAAAGTCGATGCCGCCGTCCACCAGCTGGACCTGTTCGCGGGTAAAGGTATGGGTTTTCTCATCATAACTGCCGACAAACGCGATCACATTGTGTCCGTTGTGGAACTCACCGGACGGACGCATTTCCATCGGTCCGACCATCAGTACATGCTTGCCGTCCAGCGGGAAGAAGTCCGGGCACTCCCACATTTTGCCGTACACGTTGTTGTTGCGCGCCAGCACGGTAACAAAATGCCAGTCGAAACCGTCCTTGCTTTGGAACAGTACGGCTGCACCGCTGCCGTCCTCGGTCAGGGCAACGGTCACGGCAGAGTAGGTGCCGTCAGCTTCGCGCCAGATCTTCGGGTCACGGAAGTCGAATTTGCTGTATCCTTCAGGCAAATCTTTCTGGGTCAGCACCGGGTTGCAGGCAGGTTTTTCGTAATCCAATCCATCGCCCACAGCAACGCTCTGGGTCTGAATATCCCGCATTTCACCATTCGGCTGTTTTTCAGAAACCACGCTGGTGTACATTAAGAGCTGACGGCCGTCGTCCATTTCGGTGGCCGAGCCGGAGAAGCAGCCGGGGCCGTTATCAGACGGAGAATCCGGAGCAATGGCGCAGGGCAGATACTCCCAATGCAGCAAGTCTGTGCTGACCGCGTGTCCCCAGTGCATCGGGCCCCATTGTGTTGCGTAGGGGTTATACTGGTAAAACAGGTGGTATTTCCCATGATAGAAGGAAAAGCCGTTCGGGTCATTCATCCAGCCTACATAAGGGGTCAAGTGGTAGGCAGGGCGCTCTGCCGCAGAAATGGCAGCGCTGTGCTCTTCCTCGTAATCGCGTGCTTTCTGCAAAATTGTATTGCTCATGGATTCCTCCTGGTGAAACTTATTGCTTTGCGTAATAGGCGTCAAGATACTTCTGCATAATCGCCAGATAGTCAGACAATCCGTAGGCTTCCAGTTTGTCGAGGTACTCATTCCACTCAGCATCGGTAGTACCGTTCATGATCCAGTTTGCCTTCTGGGTGTTCATGTAGGTCTGGAGATCTGCCTGAAGGTTGGAAACCTGCTCGGTGTCCTCGGTGCTCATAAAAACATTGGGGTAAACATACTTTTTGTTCATATCCGGGGTGTAAATATCCTTGATCCAGTCCAAACGGTACTGTGCATCGTCCGGGCAGGTGACATAAACGCCGTAGTAATCATCCAGAACCGCCAGAGGACCGCCGACACACTGTGCTTCGCGGACTTCAACGGGGGACGCATCGCCGAGGGGGGCGTGCTTCAGCATCGGCTCGCCCTTATCGTTCGTGGACATTTCAAAGATATTGAAACCGGTTTCATCGCCGTAGGTACCCCAGTTGTTCTGGGGAGACTGCAGGGGTGCATACATCTGGTCGAGCCAGGCACAAACCAGCGCGGGGTTCGATGCCTTGGCGGTGACAACACACTTGCCGCGCCCAAAGCCGCTGGTGAAGGAACCGTTCTGCGGGGTGATATTGCGGGTATCGGCAGTCAGTGCGGGCAGGGGTTCCCAATCGGTCAGGTTGTCGATGTTTGCAACATCCCAGCTAAAGCAGACGCCGTAACGACCGGCCTTGCCTTTAGAAACATAGGTGGACCATTCCTGCGTAAAGCATTCGGGGTCAATGAGGTTTTCAGAATACAGTTTGTGCAGCCAGTCAAGACCTTCACGGTAGCCCTGCTGAGTGGCCGCGCAGATAACCTTCAGGTCATCCGTGACGGCAATGTGGCGATCCTTATCGGCATCACCATAGCCCTCACCAAAGCCGTTGATCAGGATAGCGGGATCCTGGTCACCGTTGTTGACAATGCAGGACATCGGGATGATATCACCCTCAATGCCAAACTCACTCTTGATGGCATCCGCGTTGTCACGGAAAGCGATCAGTACCTGTTCAAATTCATCCACCGTCGTCGGCATCTCCAAACCCAGGAAATCCAGCCACTTCTTGTTGATGAAGCTCATATTTCCCACCGTCTGGATCGCCGTCTTTTCAGCGCCCAACTGCTCGATCCACGGCAACGCCCAGATATGTCCCTTGGAATCTGTACACATGGTACGGTACTCCGGGTACATCTCAAAAACCTTCTTGAGGTTGGGCATATTGTTGTCGATGTAGTCCTCCAGATTGACAATAACGCCCTGATCTGCGTAGCGCAGCAGGTCACTGTCGCTGAAATCTGCCGTAAAGACAAAATCCGTCAGAGTGCTGGGGTTGGACATATTCAGGGTGATTTTATCGCTCCACTGGTCAGCCTGAATAGCCGTCCAGTCGATATGTACATTGGTGGCTTCCTCAAGACGTTTGAAAATGGTACGGTTGTTCGGCTCGGATTCGCTGCCGACCGGATAGCTTGTCATACCGGTAAAGGTTACCTGCTCCGCCAGAGGAAACGAAACGGTGCCGGTAACATCTACATTGGCACCCGAATCTTTTCCGCCTCCGGCACCGCCGCCGCAGGCGGCCAGCATCATAACAGCGCTCGCCAAAGCGCCCATTTTGAGGAAATTGCGGCGTGAAATCAATTTTTTCATTGCGTTTTTCTCCTTTTTTAATATTGCGGCCGGGAAATCCCGGTCGAGTTTTCCTAACGATCAGCCCTTGACGGAGCCCGCCATAATGCCTGCATCAAAATACTTTTGGAAGAAGGGATACATGACCAGCAGCGGCAGGCTGGAAATGATAATGGTTGCATACTTGAGCAACTCGGCCATTTTTGCGCGTTCAGCCGTGCTTTGAATATCGGCAATCATACCGGATTCGGGCTGGCTTTGAATCAGGATAGAGCGCAGCACCAACTGCAGGGGCTGTTTGGAGGCACTGTTCAGGTAGATCATCGCGTCAAAATAACTGTTCCACATAGCGACAAACTGCCAAAGAGCAAGCACCGCCACTACCGGCATACAAACCGGCAGCAAGATATTAAAGAAGTAGCGCATTTCGCTGGCACCATCCACATCGGCTGCCTCACGAAGCTCACGCGGGATCCCCTGATAGTAGGTACGGGCAATGATCATATTCCAGACGCTGAATGCACCCGGCAGGATAACCGCCCACATGGAATCCAGCAGACCGATATTGTTGATGAGCAGGTAGGTAGGGATCAGACCGCCGTTGAAGAACATCGTGATAACGAATAAGGTGTTGAAAAATTTCTTGCCCTTGAAGTCCGGCAGCGACATCGGATAGGCTGCCAGCATCGTTACGGCAACGGAAATGACGGTAAATATAACCGAATAAAGAACAGCGTTTTTGAAGCCGACCCATATCTGTTTGTCCGAGATGACGCGCTCATAGGCATCCAGGCTCCATTTGCTGAAGTCAAAGGAAATGCCCTTGTTTTGCAATGTGACGGGGTCCATGAACGAAGCGATCACAATGTAAACCATCGGCACAATAATGGCGATGAGAAACACAGCCAACAGTGCATAGCCGCAGTAGAGGATGGCTTTGTCTTGTTTGGTATAGATCTGCATTCCCGACTTTTTCTTAGACATAGCGGGCACCTCCTTACAAGCCTTGCCCATCGTTCATCTTGGCAACGACTTTGTTTACAGCGATAAGCAATATGACATTGATAACTGTGTTGAACAGACCGACTGCTGTTGAAAAGCTGTAATCACCGTCTAACAGACCTTTTTTATACACATAAGTGGCGATGATTTCTGCCGAATCCAGGTTCAGATCCGTTTGCAGGGCGTAGGCTTTTTCAAAGCCGATGCTCATAATGTTGCCTGCCTGCAGGATGAACTGAATCACGACCATATCCTTGATGGCGGGCCATTCAACGGTTCGTATTTGCTGAATCAGGTTCGCGCCGTCCAGCATGGCGGCTTCTTTCAGCTCCTGGCTGGCGTTGGAAAGCGCGGCTGTGTACATAATGGAGGACCAACCTGCGCCCTGCCAGATTCCGCTGATGATGTAAATCGGGCGGAAAGCCTCCGGCAATGTCATAAAGTTGATGCCGGTATGAAACAGCCCATTTACAGGACCTGTGACAGACAGCAGAACGCGCACGATACCGCACAGCACGATCACGGAAATAAAGTTGGGCATATACAGGACAAGCTGTACCTTCTGCTTGATCTTATTGCTTTTAATGCGGTTGAGCAGGAAGGCCAACAAAATCGGAATGGGGAAGCCCCACAGCAGGCCATAGACGCTCAGTTTCAAGGTGTTGATCAAATACCGCATGAAATCCGGCGAGGACAGGAACCGCGTAAAGTTCTTGAACCCGACCCATTCGCTGCCCCAGATGCCCTTGAACGGGTTGTATTTTTGGAAGGCGATCAGTACACCGCCCATAGGAATGTAGCGGAATACAAGGGTCAGCAATACAGCCGGCATCAGAAATAGCAGGTAGAGCTGCCAATGACGCTTAATGTACACCCATGTATTATGCAGTTTACGGTCAACCGCCATGACCGCGCTTTGGGGTGCAACTGACTTTGGTTTCATGAATCATTCTCCTCCTTTTTGATTTCATTGTACCGTTTCTTCTTTGTTTTACATTTGCACAACATGTTCTGCTCAGACCCCCTTGAATGGTGCATTTGTAAAACCCTGTGATTTATTTATACCATCACCAATCGCAAAAGTCAATGGCGTTTTCCTCGTTTTTAAGCGAATTACGGTACATTCGTGCAGCTGCACAAAAACCAGCGCGTGCGAATGTGCAATATGCTGATTTGCGTTTTTACATTTGACTAATTTGTGCATATGCACTATACTGGTATCAGAAACACAGGAATCTCCCAGACGGAGATACCTACAGAATATAGTAAAGAACATTGCTTACTTATAGAGTGTACAGAATCGAGGCAGGCCATGTCTACCAAAGTCACCATTCAGGATATTGCCAACGAGCTTCAGCTCTCCCGCAATACGGTTTCCAAGGCTATCAATAACACCGGCGTTCTGGCCGATGCCACACGGGAGAAGATCCTGCGCAAGGCTGCCGAAATGGGATACAAGCAATTTTCCTACCTTCCGGTATTTGATGGGAACAGCAACGCCGGGGATGCTTCAATCCTCCCCGTCGATAAGCGGGAAATTGCCATACTGACAACCCGTTTTTTGAATAACTCCCACTTTGCCGCAATGATGTTGGATCGCTTTCAATCAGAGCTTCAGCATCTTCACGCCTGTATGACGATCCACCGCATTTCGCCCGCTGAGCTGGCTGCAAAGGAGCTGCCGTCTTCCTTAAACACAGAGCACACGGCAGGCATCATCTGCTTTGAAGTATTTGACTATGATTACGCCCAGATGCTTTGTACGCTGGGCATTCCGCTTCTTTTCGTGGACACACCCGTGATGGAAATGCGCCCTCCGCTGCAGGCTGATCGGCTGTATATGGAAAACCGTATCGAAATTCAGAACATGATGGCGCAGATGGCACAGCGCGGACGAAAGCGTATCGCCTTTGCCGGGGATAAAGAGCACTGCCAGTCTTTTCATGAACGTTACCTGGCTTACAAAGATGCAGCCGAGCATCTTGGTATGGCAACCGACTGGCCGACCTGCGCAACGCAGAAAACACAGACAAACTATTCGGAGTATCTGTATCAGTCGCTGCGCGGCTGCCCGACCATGCCGGACGCTTTTATCTGCGCCAATGATTTTATAGCAATGGATCTTATCAACGCCTTGCATCGGCTTGGCTATTCCGTTCCGGATGACATCTGGATTTGCGGATTTGATGACAGCCAAGAGGCATCGTATTTTTCACCTCGGCTGACATCCATTCATATTCACGGGCAAATCATGGGGTATGCCGCCGCCAATCTGCTTATGACCCGTATTGAGGAGCCCTCACTGAATTATCGGACTGTTTATACGGAAACGAATCTGATCCTGCGTGAATCCACAGGAGATTGAGAGGTACAGTATGCGTGACCTGTGGGACAAGCCGTGGTTTTCTGTGCTGACAAAGCTGACATACAGCGCCTATCTGAACATTTTGTGGCTTATATGCAGCCTGCCGATTTTTACGATTGGCGCCTCCACTACGGCGCTGTTTTACTGCACATTGAAAATGGCTGAGGATCGTGATGAGGGTCTTACCCGTATGTTCTTCCGTGCGTTTCGCAGCAATTTCAAGCCTGCCACAAAGCTGTGGCTTATCCTGCTGGCACTTGGCTGCTTTTTGGGCGTCGACGGCTTCGTGTTGAGCCGTCTTTGGAACACCAGTGCATTCTGGACGATTTTGACAGCGCTGGTGATCGGTGCTGCCGTGCTGTACGCCATTGTACTGCTCTACGCATTTCCCCTGCTGGCACGTTTTGAAAATACGACGTTTGGCATTTTAAGGACCTCCTTTGCCGTCGGAGTTCGCTATTTGTTCTGCACCCTGCTGATGGCGTTCATCTACGCTGTCATGGGGTGGATCACAGTTTGCGTATTCGCGCCCGCCTTTCTTTTGGGAATGGGCTTGTGTGCCATGCTATGTTCTTTCCTCTTGGTAAAAATCATTCATCTTATCGGCGGAGATCCCGATGCGGCAGATGAGGAATCGCACGATGAAGAGTGCTGATCTTGCCACCCTGCGCGCTCTGCATGGGCGCAAAAGATGGGAACACATTTGGGCATACTACAAACTCCCCATCATAGGAGTTTTAATCGTTTTGTACATTTTCGGATATGCCGCTTATCGGCATTTCACCAAAAAAGAAGCTGTATTGTACGTTAGCCTTGTGAACATTTCAGCCGGTTCTGATTTGACCGGGCAGCTTACTGACGGCTTTGCCCAAGATGCGCATCTGACAAAAAAGCAGCAGGTCAATCTGCTGACCGGGCTGATTATAAATGAAACTGCCAATGCAGATGAACAATATGTCTATGCCTCTGAGCTGAAGCTGCTGGCTGCTGTCAGCGCACAGCAATTAGATGTTATTCTAATGGACACCGCTGCGCGAGATCAACTGCAAGACGAAGAGTATTTTCTTGACCTGCGTACACTGGATGCAGATTTCAGCAGCTTGGATGAATTGTCTGCCGATGGCGTAACGCTGGATATTTCCGACACGCCCCTCATAGCACAAGCCGGTTTCGAGGAATCCGTTTACCTCGGTGTCATTGCAAATGCACCGCACCCGGAGCGCGCAGCTGCCTATATTCGTTATCTTTTGAAGTAGTAAAGCTGCTTCTTTTTGTTCGATACATTCAGCAAGGAGAGATACACATGGATATTGTAACGATTGGTGAAGTTTTGATCGACCTGACCCAGACCGGCAGGGATGAACGCGGCATTCCGCAGTTTGCGGCAAACCCCGGCGGTGCCCCCGCCAATCTGGCGGTTGCCGCCGCCAAGTTGGGCGCGCAGACTACCTTTATCGGCAAGGTGGGCGCGGATGCCTTTGGCCGCTATCTGACCGAGGTTTTGCAGGAAAACAAGGTAGACACCCGCTATATGGTCACCGATGCCGACCACCCCACCACCATGGCAGTCGTGTCGGTGGATGCCTCCGGTGAGCGGGATTTCAGCTTCTACCGCAGTGCCAACGCCGATGTGATGCTGCGCAAAGAGGATATCCCGGAGGAAGCCCTGAAAGCAGCCAAAATCGTGCATTTCGGCTCGGTCAGTCTGACCGCCGACCCCGCCCGCACCGCCACGCTAGACGCCGCCGCCCGTGCCAAAAAGCTGGGGGCAATCATCACCTACGACCCCAACTACCGCGCCAACCTTTGGCACAGCGAGGAAGAAGCGATTGCACAGATGAAAGCTCCCCTGCCGCTGGTGGATATCCTGAAGGTTTCGGACGAGGAGCTGCCCCTGCTGACCGGCACCACCGACTGCGAAAGCGGCACGGCGCAGCTGGCACAAAACGGCATTCGGCTGATTTTTGTCACCTTAGGTGCAAACGGTGTGTTCTACCGCTTTGGAGAGAAAACCGGTCATGTAGCCGGTGTTCCCTGCAAGGTGGGCGACACCAACGGTGCAGGCGACACCTTCTTTGGGGCAGCGCTGTCCAAGCTGTGCAAGGAGGATTTGAACTCCCTGACGGCGGACAAACTGGAAAGCATTTTGGCTTTTGCCAACAAAGCGGCCAGCATCACCACCAGCCGCCGCGGTGCCATCCCCGCCATGCCCACCCTGACAGAAGTGGAGGGCTGACCCATGGCGCAGGAATTTTCCGCACGATTTGCCCTCCATAAGGACGAGCTGGAATGGCTGTTCATGGAATTGTACAACAACCGGGAAGGGTTGGAGGTTCTGGAACGGGAGATGGCAGACGCCTACGACGCCCGCAGCGCCGAGCTGAAAGCGCTGGACAAAGCCCGTGCCGCCGACCCGAACTGGTACAAGCGGGGCAATATGTTCGGCATGACGATGTACACCGACCTGTTTGCCGGAAATTTGAAAGAATTGGCAAAGAAGCTGCCCTATTTTAAGGAGCAAAAGCTGACCTATCTGCACCTGATGCCTTTACTGCAGATGCCCCACCCGCACAACGATGGCGGCTATGCGGTGGAGGATTTCGATACCGTAGACCCGGCTCTCGGCACGAATCAAGACCTCGAAAATCTGACCCGTGAACTGCGCAAGGCCGGCATCAGCCTGTGTCTGGATTTTGTTATGAACCATACTGCCAGCACCCACCGCTGGGCGATGGCGGCAAAAGCGGGCGACCCGTGGTTTCAAGCCTACTACCACCTGTTTGATGACCGCACCATCCCGGACCGGTACGAGCAGACCGTGCCGCAGGTATTTCCCAACACCGCGCCCGGCAACTTTACCTGGTGCGAGGAGATGCACAAATGGGTGCTGACCACCTTCCACGACTACCAGTGGGATCTGAACTACGCAAACCCGGCGGTGTTCGTGGACATGACCAAAAGTATTCTGCATCTGGCAAATCTGGGTGTGGAGGTGTTCCGCATTGACGCTGTGCCTTACATTTGGAAGCAGCTTGGCACGACCTGCCGCAATTTACCGCAGGTACATACCATTGTGCGGATGCTGCGCATGGTGCTGGAATGTGTCTGCCCCGCGGTCATCCTCAAGGGCGAAGTGGTCATGGCGCCCAAGGAGCTGGCGGCGTACTTTGGCACACCCGAAAAGCCGGAATGTCACATGCTTTACAATGTGTCCACCATGGTCAACCTGTGGGCTGCCTTGGCAAGCCGTGACACCCGCCTGCTGAAGGCACAGCTGGACGCCCTGCACGCCCTGCCGGGCAACTGCTGGTTTGTAAACTATCTGCGCTGCCACGATGATATCGGCTGGGGTCTGGATGAAGCGGCTGAGAACCGTTTTGATATTGACCCCCAAAAGCACAAGGAGTATCTCTACCATTTTTATGCGGGCGATTTCCCCGGAAGCTGGGCAAAGGGTGAGCTGTACAACTACGACCCTGCTACCGGCGATGCCCGCAGCTGCGGCACCACCGCCAGCCTGTGCGGAGTGGAGCAGGCGCTGGAATCGGGCGATGTGATCGCGCTGGACTACGCGGTCCGCCGCGACCTGCTGCTGCATAGCGTCATGGCATTTTTGCAGGGATTTCCGATGCTGAACTCCGGCGACGAGATTGCCCAGCTCAACGGCTGGGATTATAAGTCCGACCCCAATCGGGCAGACGACAGCCGCAACCTGCACCGCAGTGCGTTTAACTGGGAAAACGCAAAACAGCGCACCCAAAAGGGTACGCTGCCGAACAAGCTGTGGCAGGGCATGGAAGAACTGCGCAAAATGCGGGCAGACGAGTGCTTTGCCCCGGATGCGTGGGTAACCACCTGGGACACCCACAACCCCGGCGTCCTGGCGCTGGTACGCAAGCGCGGCGAGGAAACGCTGGTGGGGCTGTTCAACTTTACCGAGTACCCTGCCGGGGCCGGTCTTGACGCTTTGGGCGGCAGCTATCGTTCCGCAGACGGTCAGCCCGTCTGGCTGGCGGATGTAGAACTGGAACCGTATCAGGCACTGCTTGTGAAGAATGTATAAGCCTTAAGGCAGACATATATCCCCGTTCGGCTGCACCATCCATGCAGGTGGTTATGAAATGATTGTCAGGCATTTTACGTTTATGCCTTCAGAATTGGTCTAATTAGAAGTTTTCATCCTTTCCGTGTTGTATCGCTATTCTGTGTAACCCATTTGCATGCACTTTCCGGCGAGAAAAAAGAGCCTGGAGAACCTTACCGATTTGGTAAGGCCCTCCGGGCTCTTTTTTCTCCAGTCAGTATCAGTCGGTCAATAGTAAGTGCAAATCGCTTACAAGACGTGCACAATTCACGGCGACAATCCACCTATGACGGATTTCATCAGCAGGACTTGCTCATCATCCAAAACTGCAATCCGTTATCTGCGGCGCTCGTAAAGCGATATTCTCTCCATCACTTCCCGCTTTCAGGGAAGATGATTTTGTTGACAAAGAAGAAAATGACCATAGACACGCCGCCGTTCAAAACCGTCGTGCCGATGTTATAAATAAAGTCCGGCACCAGCAACCCGGCTACGGCAACCCATACGCAGTTGATGGAGTTGACGATGCAGGTGATGACGCAGAAAGCCAGCACATACCACGCAATCTGCTTGCCTAAATTGCCCTTACTGCGGAACACGAAATTGCGCTGGATCGGGAAGTTGATGCACTCGCCAATGACCATGGCGATCATATACGCGCAGAAGTACGGAAGCCCCCCGTGGGCGGCATCGTAGCCGAGGATGTTCCACTTGAAGGTTTCCCCAAACAGGGTCACATCCACGCCGGGCCATCCGAAATCCACCACCGGCAGACTGCTGAACGCAGCGGGCAAAAATTGCAGCAGCAGATACTTGAACACGGTAATCAGATTCGACACGATGACGAACAAACCGCCCTCGCGCACCCACTTGGCTGCGGCGGGGTGTTTAGCCGCAAAATTATTCCAAAACTGCATAATGCAACCTCCATCAAGCGCCGCGCAGACGCTTTTCCATCTGCGCATTCAGCACCACATTCTTAATCGCTTCATAAATCACCCGCACAAGACCCAAAATCCAGAAGCCCTGCAATTCCATGACAATGCCGTCCACCATGCCCATGCTGATGGCACCGTTTGTCATCTTTGCCAGGGCGCGAAGGGGCATATTGTACTGGAACAAAATGTTCAGGTCCGGCTTGCCGCGTTTATAGCTGGCATCCAGCAGGATCGTCAGCACAAGCCAGACAAGCCAGCCCAGCGGGCTGCGCGCGTGGTTCAGTTCGCCCAAGGTCAGATTGCGGTCAATTTTGGTTTTTCCGTTCGGGATGGGATGCCCCAACAGCTTTTCAAAGTCTGCATCGGAAACGTGCAGCACATTGCCCTTATAATAGCAATCCAAGTCCCCATCCTCATACGGATGCACGGTAGCCGTTCCATGTACGGAGATTTTCTCGCACAGCCGGATGTCCTCCACGCTTGCGCCGACAAGCAGCTCGTACTCGCCGCCCTCGATTTCCCAGCGGTTAGCCTTGACATCCCAGAAACGGAACGCCTTATCGTCCAGCGTAATGGTGATGCGCTGTTTCTCACCGGGGGCAAGCGTTACGCGGGCAAAGCCTTTCAGTTCCTTTGCAGGGCGGAAAAGCTCACTGTTCTTTTTAGCAATATACAGCTGCACAATTTCCGTGCCTGCCACGCTGCCGGTGTTCGTTACGGTAAGGCTGACCCCCTGTTCATCGGCAGCCATATCGCTGTACGCAAACGTCGTGTAGCTCATGCCATAGCCAAACGGGAAGCGCACTGCTTTTTCCGCCGTGGTAAAGTAGCGGTAGCCGATGTACAGCCCCTCGCGGTACTCCACAGTCTTGCGGCGGGTGGCAAAGTCGGCGGCGCTGGGTACGTCGGCGTAGGCCAACGGCCATGTTTCTGCCAACTTGCCGCAGGGGTTGACCTTGCCGGTCAGTGCATCCGCAACGGCGCCCGCCCCCGCCTGACCGCCTAAGGCGGCGTACAACAGGGCTTGGCAGTTGTCCAGCCACGGCGTTTCGACTACGCTGCCGCTGTACAATACCACGACAATTTTCGGGTTGACAGCCGCCACAGCCTGCAGCAGATCCACCTGATTTTGCGCAAGGCGCAGATTGCTGCGGTCAAGACCCTCACTCTCGGCGATTTCATCCAGACCCATGCACAAAATAACTGTATCCGCCTGTGTCGCCAGTTCGCAGGCGGATTTCTGCAAAGCAGCATCCGGCTTACCGTGGCGGTCAAAGCCCTGCTGATACCCGATGACGTTCAACTCGGAGTCAATCAGCTTATCCAGCAGCACATCCACCTGTGTCGAGTTCACCATACTGGAGCCTGCGCCCTGATAGCGCGGATTTTTGGCAAAGTCGCCGATGACAGCCACCTTGCTACCCGCCGCCAACGGCAGCAAAGAGCCCTCGTTTTTCAGCAGCACAAGGCTTTCCTCGGCGGCGCGGCGGGCAAGCGCATGATGGGCTGCCGCATCAAACTCACGCGGGGCAGCGTCCAGCGCAGCCTTGGTATCAAACACCAGCGGCAGCAGCTCTGACAGGCGGGCGTCGATGTCGGATTCAGAGATTTTCCCGCTTTCCACCGCCGCCAGCAGTTCGCGCACACTGTCCCCGCCGGGCGCGGGCATTTCCAGCGTGGAGCCGTTTTTCACACCCAGCGCGTGGTCGTTGCTTCCGCCCCAGTCGGTGATGACCGCGCCGTCAAAGCCCCACTCACCGCGCAAAATCTCCATGAGCAGGTGCTTATTCTCGTTGGCATACGTACCGTTCACAAGATTGTACGACGACATAATGCTGCGGGGATGCCCCTCTTTGACGGCAATTTCAAACCCGGTCAGGTAGATTTCCCGCAGGGTGCGCTCGTCCACGATGGAATCCGAAGCCATACGCCGCGTTTCCTGACTGTTGACGGCAAAGTGCTTCGGGCAGGCAGCTACGCCCTTGGACTGGATGCCGCGAATATATCCCGCCGCCAGCTTGCCCGCGAGATACGGGTCCTCGGAGAAATACTCAAAGCTGCGCCCGCACAGCGGGTTGCGCTTCATGTTAAGCCCCGGTCCCAACACCACCGACACTTCCTGCGCAGCGGCTTCCTCGCCCAAGGCTGCGCCAATTTCCTCGCCCAGCGCGGCATCCCAGCTGTTCGCAACAGCCGACGCCGTGGGGAAGCAGGTGGCGGGCACGCTGGGGTTCAGCCCCAAGTGGTCGCTCTCCCCCGCCTGCTTGCGCAAGCCGTGGGGACCGTCCGACAGCCAGATCTGCGGGATGCCGTGTTCGGGCATACCCCGCGTTTTGAAGGTTTCCGCGCCGGAAAGCAGCGCGCATTTTTCTTCCAAGGTCAATTCTTTCAGCAAAAGTTCTGTATTTTGCATATAGCTTTCCCTTCTCATAAGAAAAGCCGCATCCAACGCCTGCAAGCAGACATCAGACGCGGCTTTTATTCAGCAAGTACCGTTAGGTTTTATCAGGGGCAATGGACGCTTACTCTGCCGCCAGCGTGACCACAGCCTCGTTGATGGAGTAGGTGGTGCTGGAGCCCCAGCCGGAGACGATTTCGTCGTGGGCGGGGATGGTCAGCTGCTTGCTACCGTCCTCACCCTCGGTGATGGGCACCGTCAGGGCATCGCTGCCGTTCAGGGTCATGGTAAGGGCATCGTCCTGCGCATCCACGAGCGTGCCGGTGATGGATGCAGAGCCGTCGGCGGCAGTCAGCGTGCAGACCTTGTGGGAGTAATCCACCAGCAGCACGGCATCCGTTGCGGTAGGCGTTTCGCCCTGCACCAGCTCATAGCTGCCCGTGTACTGCTCGGTGACCAGTTCCTCGACCTGCACTTCAAACGTAGCGGTTGCACCCAGGAAGGAGGCCGTCACGGTCTTGGTGCCTACGGTGTCGCTGTCGTAACCGGTGAAGGTCAAGCGACCGCCCCAGATGGACTCTTCCGCACCGTTGGCGCGGGTAGCCGTGACAACCAGCTCGCCCGGGTTGAAGGTGTCGCCCGTGTAGAAGGTGCGCAGGTTGGAGGCATCGATCGTCAGGCTCTTGGCAGGGGCATAGGGCTGACCGTAGATGTTGATGTTGCGGGTGAACGCACCGCCCATAACGCCATAGCTCAGGCTGGCTTCCATGCTGTATGCGCCGTGGTCGGTGTCAAAGACGAAGACATCCGCATCTGCGCCGCCCTCCACATCGGTGGGGCGCACGGTGCCGTCGGCGTCCTGATTGCCCAGCAGATGAATGACGAAGTTCTTCTCGCCGTTTTCATCGTAGTTGTACCAGTAGCCGTAAACATGGGAGATAGAGTCGCCGCCCACGGAGGTGTTGGGACCGCTGAAGGAACCCCACATCGAACCGTCGGTGTAGCAGTACATATCCAGACAGGCCGGATCCACGATGGTGCTGAAGCCCTCGGTGTACTGCCCCTCGAAGAAGTAGGCAACTTCTCCGTTCGGCTCCTTGGCTTCCCAGGTTTCCTGCGGGATGGCAATAAGGTCATCCAGCGTCTTGGAGACATACTCGTTGTCGCTGTAGTTCATAACGGGACCCTCGGCAGAAGTCTGCGCCGCATCGGGGGCAACCTCCGCATTGTCGGCCGAGGGCAGGCTGCTGCTCTGCAGGGAGAAACCGCCCACGCAGACCGCAGCGACCACGACCACCGCACCGGCGGCAGCAAACTGTTTGCCGGTGGCTTTTGCCTCGCCGGTTTTCGTCTGCTTGCAGAAGCAGGCAATCACGCTGAGCAGGCAGGCAATGAACGTGCCGACCATATAGAACACGCACAGACCGGCGTTGCCGCCCGCAAAGGTGACATGGTTGATGACGTCGGCAAAGACGAAATACAACTGCACAACAACAAGATACAGGGCAATGTTATAAATGACCGCCTGAATCAGCGCGCTGAACGGAACGGAAACAAAGAAGAAAACGAGCGAAGCGGCAGCACCGACCAGCAGCACCACGCCGGCCATCGTGCCGGAGTGACCCAGAGGGGCAGCCGTGGCCTGTGTGAGCAGGAATACAATGCCGGTGATCAGCGCGACCAGCGCTGCGGCAAGGCAGAACCAGCTGCCCAGCCCTTTATTTTTCAAGCCTTTATTCATCAGGTTCCACCTCCATCAATTCTTTTTGGCGGCACGATTCTTCCGCTTTTCCTCGGAGAAAACGTCCGTGTAGGTATGCAGCACATACATCACGACAGCGGCAACGGCCAGTGCGCAGAACACAACATCGAGGGCGCGCAGGGTCGTCTGCCACCACGGGGCTGCGTCGGAAACGACAACGTCCTCCGCGCCGGAGCCGCCCATAGAGGACTGCAGCATGACGTAGTACAGATAATGGTTGGAGTCGATGACCTTCTGCAGCAGGTCGCCGTCATCGGTGCTGGTGATCAGCTTCTCGATTTCGTTCGGGCGGGCGGTATCCAGGCAGAAGATGTTGTTGCCCGCCATCAGCATTTCGGGGGCGGAGGAATACTCGGACGCGGTCAGCGCATCGTCGATGATGTAGCCGCCGTAGTTCCACTCGTCGCGCAGGATGTGCTGGATGCCCTGGTTAGCGGCAGCGTACATAACGCCGATACGGTTGTAAGCGGTCATAACGCCGAGAGAATCGCCCTCAGCCAGAGAACCCTCAAAGGCGCGCATATAGATCTCGCGGATGGCCTGCTCGTTCGCAAAGGTGGAAATGCCCTGACGACCGGCTTCCTGCTCGTTCAGGAAGAAGTGCTTGACCGTACCGATCAGACCCTTGTTGCGCATACCGTGGGAAACGGCCTTGGCAGCATAGTAGCTGAGAACGCCGTCCTCGGAGAAATACTCAGAAGTACGACCGGAGTAGGGAGAACGCAGGGTGTCCGCGCCGGGCGCGTAGGCGATGGGGATAGACGCATACAGCGCATCCTCGCCGTACATCTCGCCAAAGCGGGTCTGCACATCGTGGTTCCAGGTTGCGCCGACGATGGGCAGCGTAGCCCAGCCGGTGCAGTTGCGGCGGTCGCCGTACTTAAACTGACCGTTCATGCCCTCGGGACCATCGACGATGGTGCAGCCGGGCTTGTTGACAGCCTTGACAGCCTTGATGCCCTTGGAGTCGCCCATGTTGATGAGCAGATCGCTCAGCGTCAGCTGAGAAAGGAAGTCGTTCCACTTCGGGTCGTCGAAAGCGACGCCGATCATATCGCTGAAGTTGATCTTCTCATCCAGCTCCACGCCGAGGTTGAAGTCGGAAACGCTCTTGGCGTCGGCCGCCTTGACGTAGGTCTGCATATTCAGACCGTTGTACAGCTTATCGTTGACCGTCAGGGTCTCCAGCGTGGTGGGGTAGGTCGTATCCCACGCACTGCGGGACAGGTAGGTGATTTTTTCGTCGTCGTTCGCCCAGTAGTTCACATCGGCGTCGTCGAAGGTGTTCGTGACTTCCACATCGCTGTTGTAACGGGAGTGGCGGTACTTTTGGGTATCGACCTCGGTGTTGGGGGCGGTCCAGGTGGCCACGGCGGCGGTGTTGCCGGTGACGACATTGCCGTCCTGATCGATCAGCTTGCCCGCAACGGCGTCACCGCACTTGGCGGCCAGCACATTGTTCAGTGCCTCGTGTGCGCCGTTGCCGACGGCGAAGTAGTAATCGCCCGCATCGAGGATGTAGCCCTTCGCGCCGTTGGCGTCATAGGACGCGAGGAAGTAGCCGGGCACATCGACCGTGACAGTCTCGGATGCACCTGCGGCCACGTCGATCTTGTCATAGCCCAGCAGCTGGATCGAGGACTTTTCGACGTTGTTCTGCTTGTCGTAGTCGGTGTAGGGGGTCTGTGCGTACAGCTCCACCGTAGCCTTGCCGTCCATATCACCGGTGTTGCTCACCGTGACGGTCGCCGTAAAGGTGTCGGTGTCGCTGTTGTAGTCCAGCTTGTCAAGGTTGTACTCATAGGTCGTGTAGGACAGACCGTAGCCGAAGGGGAAGCAGACCTCCTCGGCGTAGTTCCAGCCGTCGGTCGAGGCTTTGGTGCCAACCGTGGAATCGGCGTTGCCCTGACCGAGGATGGTGTCCTCGTAGCGGGTCTCGTAGTAGCGGTAGCCGACGTAGATGCCTTCGTTATAGCTGACAAAGCTGTCGCCTGCCGCGCGGGGCGTTTTGCTGCCGTAGTCGTAGGCGTGCAGACCGAAGTTCTCGGCGCTGGGCGCGGACAGGGAGTTGGCGGCAAAGGTGGCGGTGGTGTGACCGGAGGGGTTGACCTCACCGGTCACAACGCGGATGGCGCCGGGCATACCGTAGAAGCCGGGGTTGCCGACCCACAGCACAGCGTCAACATTGTACTCGTCCAGCCAGTCCATCTCCATCGCAAAGACGGAGTTCAGCAGGACGACGGTTTTCTTGAATTTGCCGGAGTCCTTGATTTTCTGGAAGATTGCCTTCTCGTTGTCGTCCAGCTCCAGCATACGCTTGCCCTTGTCGTTGACCATCGCAAGGTCGTTGCCCTCGGTGGCAAAGCGGGACAGCGTAACAAACGCGACATCGCCATAGGACGCAAACGAGTCGGTGACGCTGCCGGTGAACAGCGCCGGGTCATATTCTCCCACGCTGGAAACGCTTCTTTCTTTCGGCGCTTCGGCGGAAGCGTAGGCGTCCAGCACGGTTTGGTTCACGTTGAAGCCGGCATCCTGCAGGGCGTCAACGGGGGTTTTCTGGTAATCCGGGTTTGTGGAGGAACCGCCTGCCGTGCTGCGGAACACCGGGTCGATGCTGCCGCGGCCAAAGACCGTGACGTTGCGCTCAGACTCGGAAAGCGGCAGGGCATTGTTGCGGTTGTAGAGCAGCACGCTGCCCTCTTCTTCTTCCTGCTCACAGAACTGATAAGCGGCTTCGATGTACTTTTCGTAGCTTGCGTCAGACAGAGTGCCGTCAGCGGAGAACTCCGTGCCGCCGTAAGATGCGCCAGCGCCTTCGATGCCGAGTGCGTGGTTGACTTCGCCTTCCTGCTGGAACGCAATAGTCGTTCCGGTCAGGACAAGGTTGGCCACCAGCACAGCCGCGCCGGACAAGCCCAGCCAACGGCGGGACTTGCTTGAGGTTTCCTTTTGTGCCATAGGTTTTTCTCCTTCCTAAACTGTCACAGATGAATGATACGATGCGCTTGCTGCCAAGGACTGCGCACTTCCCTTTTGCAGAAACCGTTCATATCTTTTTCACAAAGCTATCATAAAGGGAAGCGTTGACCGGGTCAATGGAGTTGGCGTAAACGTCAAAAAACACGGCACAAATGACAAAGAAGAAAAGCGACTGCCGAAAGGCAGTCGCTTTTGGGTTATGCAGTTTCTTTTTGGCTTTTCCCGCAGGGGAAGGTGACCACCAGGTAAAAAATCGAGTCCTCCACAAAGCAGTCTGCCGTGCCGCCGTACAGCTCGGCAATGCTTTTGATGCTTTTTATGCCGTAGCCATGCTCCTCGGTATCCTGTTTGGTTGTGACGATAGCGCCGTCCCGCAACGTCGGCGGTGCGGGGGTGTAGTTCTGCACGCGGATGACCGCCATGTCACGGCAGCGGCTGATGTCCAGTGTGATGACCCGCTTAGACGCATCGTTTACCTGCGTCAGGCACTCAATGGCATTGTCCAGCGCATTGCCCAGCAGAGAGTAAATGTGGTAGTGCTTCATATCCTCCAGACAGCTGCCGTCTGCCGAGCAGACCAGCTGAATACCTGCCTGCCCGCAGAGTGCCGACTTTTGGGTCAGTGTGATGTCCAGCGCCTTATTCCCGGTGAGATAGCGCAGGTTCAGGTTGTCCATTTCTTCTTCCAGACGGGCGCGTTCCTCATCTGTGGCGCGGGAATACTGCTGTTTCAGGTCATGGTAGCGGATGTTGATTTTTTCCATGTCTTTTTTTGCCTGCTCATACTGCTGCTTGTCACATTCCAGCAGCTGCGCCAGCATTTCATTCTCGTGTTCCAGACTCTTGATGCTGCAATTTGAAAATTCCAGCGCCAGAATCGTGATGGCAAACAGGATGCAGAACGCATTCAGCGCCAGATAGGCGGTCAGGTAGGACTCTGCGCTGCTGTCCAGAACATCCTCCAGCACAACACTCAGGTAGACCGCGGCAATCAGGAAAAAGCCGGAGTAAAGCACAGTCTTGACATTGTCAAACAGCAGGCGCCCGCGCCGGATGCGCAGGGTGAACAGCAGGTAGATGACCAGACAGACCACAAGGTTGCTGAAAAGCAGAATGACAAAGTTGACGAGCCTGTCCGTGCGCCCATGCTGAAACAGCCAAATAATGGGCATATAGGCCAGCTTACTGGTAATGTGCTGCACCGCGTAGGCACAGGTTGTATAAAACAGGGCGTGCAGCGGGCTGCAGTCAAAGCTGAACCATATCAGACCAAACAGCAGCGTCGTATACAGCAGCAATCTTGCCCAAAGCGGCAGAAATGCCAGGGTGTCCGTCAGCGCGAGAAAGACCCATACACCCGCCGCCAGCCGCGGAACGAAGCAGCTGCGGCGCTGCCCCCACGGGACAAACAGGCCAGCGCATAGAATCATACCCAGCTGGATTTGCTGGTTCAGTATCCAATTTATGACCGGCATGGGTCTTCCCACTCCTTTTTTGCCATATATCGGGAGAATGCTTCGGTGAAGGCGTCCTTGTAGGTGCGCCCGATGGGCAGTGCCGCCCCGCCGATATAGACATTCATACGGCTTACCGCCGTGATACAGCGCAGGTTCACAAGATAACTGGCGCTGCATCGCACAAAGCCGTAGGGCGTCAGCTGCGCCGCGATTTCCTGCATCGAACCACGGTTTTTGATGATCTCGGCCTTACCGTCCCCGCCGCACAGGTTGTACAGCAGGTCGTGCTGGCGCACCTCCACATAGGCGATTTCCGCTGCATCCAGCAGCCGCGTCACGGTGCCGTCCTTGACGACAATGTGCGGCGGCGCAGTCTTTTGACCGGCGCGCTTTTGCAGCACCTTCAGCGCCCGCGTCAGATACATATGGAAGGAGTACCACTGTATCGGCTTTACAATAAAGCCCAGTGCGCCGACGCTGTACCCGTTCAGCGCGAATTGCTGCAAATTCGTACAAAAAATGAGGATGACGTCTTGATCTGTCTCCCGGATTTTTTCGGCCAGTTCCATGCCGGACATCTGCGGCATATCAATGTCCAGATATAAAATGTCAAAATCACGGTCTTGCGCCGCCAGATAGACTGCCGCACAGTCGAACTCCTGTACGTTCAGTTCTGTGCCGTTCTCCGCGCTAAACCGCGCCAATGCCTGTTTCAGTTGGTCTCTTTCTTGTTTTTCATCGTCCACAATGCCGATTCGGATCATCGTGCGTTCCTCCCCCCGCGCAAAGATCTATACAAATATGATATACCCCCGAACGCAGCCGCGTCAACCTTTTACGAGCGAATCGTCCAATTTTTCCAAGATATTTTCGGAATGCTGCGTGCTGCGCATGGAAGATTCTTGACCACTACGGTGGCCAAGGAATAAAAAAGCAGCAGATACATTGGCAAAATAACAGCACAGCCCCCGCCGGAAACTCATAGAGCTTGGCGGGGGCTGTACTATTTTAATCAGCCAATAGTTAAATCAGGCCCATCAGGCTGGGCAGGCCCAGAGACAGAGCCGGGATGTAGGTGACGGCCAGCAGGGCGGCAACCAGTGCCGCAAAGTAGGGGATCAGCTTGGACGTGACCTGCTCGATGGAGACATGGCCGATACCGCAGCCGACGAACAGAACCGAGCCGACCGGCGGAGTGATGTTGCCCAGGCACATATTGAAGATCAGCATAACGCCGAACTGGATCTCCGTCATGCCAAAGCTGGTGGCGATGGGCAGGAAGATCGGGGTGAAAATCAGGATGGCCGGGGTGATGTCCATGAACATGCCGATGACCAGCAGGATGATGTTCATGAGCAGGAAGATGATGTACTTGTTGTCAGTCAGGCTCATCAGGCCGTTGGAGATGGCTGCCGGGATGCCGGAGTAGGCCATAACGAAGGACATGGCGGAGGAGGCAGAAATCAGGAACAGGATGATGCCGGACGTTTTGGCGGAGTTGAGCAGGATGCCAAGGAAGCCTTTGAAGTCGATGCTCTTATAGATGATGGAAAGAATCAGGCAGTAGAGAACCGCGATGCCTGCGCCCTCGGTGGCGGTAAAGACACCGGAGACGATGCCGCCGATGACGATGACGATGAGCAGCAGGGACGGAACTGCATCCCAGACGGTTTTCAGCACGCTCTGGCTGCGGTCAAAGCCGGTGGCCTTCATGCCGGCTTTTTTTGCGCCGATGAACGCTACGATCATGCAGCACAGACCCATCAGGATGCCGGGGATGTAGCCGGCCATGAACAGGGTGGAGATGGAGACACCGCCCGCGACGGTGGAGTAGACAATGAAGGCAGACGTCGGAGGAATCAGCAGGCCGGTGGGGGCGGAGGCAATGTTGGCGGCGGCGGAGTAGGCGGGGTCGTAGCCGTTTTCTTCCTCAATGGGGCTGATGCAGCCGCCCATGGCAGATGCGGCAGCAACGGAGGAGCCGGACAGCGCACCGAACAGCATGTTGCCCAGGATGTTGGCCTGCGCCATGGAGCCGGGAATCTTGCCGACAAACAGCTGGGCAAAGTTGACAAGGCGCTTGGCGATACCGCCGTTGTTCATGATGTTGCCGGCCAGAATAAACAGGGGCACGGCCAGCAGGGAGAAACTCTCGACACCGGAGTTCATCTTCTGCATCGTGATAAAGGTGATCTGGTCCCAGGACAGGGTAGACATGGCCGTCACGATGGAGGATGCCACAATGCTGATGGAGATGGGCACGCCGAGGAACAGCAGCACGCCGAACACGGCGAACAGGATAACGGTGGTCATGGTGATACTCATTTGTCTGCACCCTCCTTGGATTCTACTTTTTCGCCGGTGATGTCCTCATAGATGTTGATGATCTGCGCAATCACAATGAACACGCCGGAAATCGGGGCGATGGCGTAAACCAGACTGCGGGGGATGCCCAGCAGGGCCGAGAACTCGCGGCTGGCGGAAACAGCCAGCTTGAAGCCGCCGATCGTGAAAACGAAGATTGCCATCAGGAGGATCAGGCCGTCGATGGCCACCAGCAGGGCGGTGTGGGCCTTGCCGGTGAACTTGTCGCGGATGAGGGTCAGCGACATATGCTCACGGGTGGAGAAGGCGTAGGCCGCGCCGATGAAACCGGTCCAGATCAGGCTGTAGCGGACAAGCTCCTCGGTAAAGGCTACGGGATTGTTGAGGACAAAGCGGGTGAAAACCTGAATAAGCACCAGAATGGTCATGAAGGAAAGAAGAATCGCACAGGCGATGCTCAGGATCTTATCCATCCAGAATTTAATCGTTGCAAAGGTGTTTTTCATGGCTTACTCCTCCCCTCTTGCCTTTTCAATGGTATCCATCAGCGTCTTGACGCCGGGATACTCTTCTTCGTAGGCTTCGATCATGGGCTGGGTGGCCTCGCGGAAGGCCTCCTTATCGACATCGTAGACGAACTCCACGCCCATCGTTTCCTGTGCCTCCTTGACAGCCTCCTCGACTGCGGTGTCCCACATGACCTTGTGGGCATCGGTGGAGTCGTGGGCAGCCTCGAGAAGAATCTGCTGATCCTCCGGGCTGATGGTCTTCCAGACCTTTTCGCTCATGATCAGTACATCGGGGATCATGGCGTGCTGGTCCACCGAGTAGACCTTGCAGACCTCGCCGTGCTTGCCGGTGGTCAGGGCGGTCTCGTTGTTCTCGGTGCCGTCAATGATGCCGGTCTGCAGCGAGGTGTAAACGTCGCCGTAGGACATGGCGACGGGAATGCCGCCCAGATAGCTCATCATGTCGGTCTGGCTCTTCATATCCTGCACGCGGATCTTCAGGCCTTTCAGGTCGGCGGGCGTGCGGATGGCGCGATCCTTCGTGTAGAAGGAGCGTGCGCCGGAGGTGTAATAGGTCAGCGTGACAAAGCCGTCATCACCGGTGGAGAGGAAGAAGTCCTGCATCTCCTGCGAGTCCATGACATGGTAGAAGTCATCGGTATCGTTGAAGATATAGGGCAGGCCGAAGGTATTGAAGGCATCGTTGTAGGTAGCCAGACCGGGTGCAGAAACCTTGGTCATGGCGATAACGCCGGCCTGCAGCTGCTCAAGGTTCTCGTTTTCGCTGCCGAGCTGGCCGTTGGGGAAGATCTTGACCTGGATGCGGCCATCGGTCTTTTCCGCGACCTCGTCCGCGAACTGGGTCATGGCGATGTGGACAGTGTGAGTCTCGGACAGGCCGTGGGCCAGAGTCAGCACCAGCGGGTTCTCGGCGCTGTAGCCGGTGGAGTCGGCGGTGGTGCCGGACGCGCCGCAGCCGGTCATAACACCCAGACTGAGCGCAGCCGCAGCAGCCAATGCTGCGAATTTTTTGAACATGGTATTTCTCCTTCTTGTATGTATGCCGTTTTCCCCTTGCTCCCCTCTGAGAGGGGGCTGCCGCCGCAGCGGCTGGGGGAGAGAACCGTGCCATTACCCGAAATATTTCGGGCTGCGGCAAGGTTCAACCCCTCCGCCCCTACGGGGCACCTCCCCTGCCAGGGGAGGAAAGAAGCCGGGTTACATCCCGATCAAATCAAACTGTTCGAACGAGACAAGTACCTCGTGATCTTTCTTGGGATTGGGGTACTTGATCTGGACGCTCTTGAGGCGCTGGCTGTAGTACCAGCCGCTCTCGGCCTCCTCAAACTTGCGGCGGTGCAGGAAGTGCGGCAGCTCTTTGCCGTCCACCTGCACATAGAACGGGGACTTCTCGCGGTGGATCATATCGAGGTACATGCTCTCGACGGCGGTCTCGTAGCTGCCCTCATTCGTGAAGGTCACGACGGTCTTGACGCCTGCCTTGACGGCGATCTTCGTCTTGAGATACGCGCCCTTGCGGTAATCGTTCGTGCGGCCGTCATCCTCGTACAGCGTGAACTCGGAATCCACATCGGGGGCCATCAGGATGTCCAGCGCGGTGGTCTTTTCGGTCATCAGATTGTGCAGCTTGTTACCGCTCATCGGGAGAATGGCACCGCTGCGCACAAACAGCGGGATGCTGGCAATATCAACCGGCACCTCAATCGTCTGGCCGGGGGCGTATTCCTCGCGGGTGTAGAAGTCGTAGAACCGCTCGTTTTCGTTCTCGGTCACGGGCAGGTAGACCGGGCGGACGGTCTGGCCCTTTTCAACGACGTTCGCAACCAGCAGAGAATCACCGAACATGAAGTCCACACCCTCATCGTAGGTGGCCGGGTCGTTCTGGAAAACGCTGAACGTCGGCTGCCAGATGGGCAGGCCGTTCTCATGTGCGCGCTCCATCAGGGAATACAGCGTCGGGCTGAGCTTATAGCGGAAGTCAATAGCGTCCTTGATGTACTGCTTTTTGTCGCTGTACATCCACGGCTCGGTGACGGTGTTGTCGGTGTTCGTGGAGTGGATGGAGAAGCGCGGCTGGAAGATGCCGTTCTGCACCCAGCGCACGAACAGCTCGCCCTCCGGCGCAGGGCCGAAGAAGCCGCCGATGTCGCAGCCGTGGTTGGACACGCCGCAGAGCGCCATGCCCAGAATCGTGGCGATGTTGTATTTCAGGGTATCCCAGTGGGTCAGGTTGTCACCGGCCCAGACCTGCGCATAGCGCTGGATGCCCGCATGACCGGAACGGCAGACCGAGAACGGGCGGCAGTCGGGGTCATACTCCTCGATGGCCTCGTTGGACAGCTGGCACATCAGGTTGCTCATGACCGGCTTCATCGTGCCAATCGTGCTGCCCTTGCCCTCAAAGTAAACCTTTGCGTCCTTGTCAACGAGGGAGTCATACTCGCAGTTGTCGTTCCAGATGGAACGGCAGCCGTATTTCAGCAGCGCATCCTTAATGTACTGCTTCCAGTGCAGGCGGGTGGATTCCTTCGTGTAGTCCACAAACAGGCCGGGGCCGCCCCACCAGGTACCGACAGCCAGACCGTCAAGACCTGCATTGTCGTCGGAGGCGGGCAGGAACATGCCCTTCTCCTTCATCTCGTTCAGCAGCGGATGGACGAGCAGCATACCGGGCTTGATGTTGGGTGAGACAACGATGCCGCGCTTTTCCATCTGGGCAAACCAGTCTGCCGGGTCCTTGAAGCGCTTGTGGTTCCATGTGAAGGTGCAGCGCTTGATGCCCTCGGCGGTCTCAACGGCGCAGTAACCGCTGGACAGCTGGAAGCCGTCGGCAGGGATGCCTTCCTCGCGGGTCGTGTCGATGAAGTCCAGCACGGCATCGTCGCTGTTCTCGGGCAGCTCGGGGTAGTACATCGAGCTGCCGAGGTAGCCCAGCGCGGCCTTCGGCAGCATGACGCTCTTGCCGGTCAGGTCGGTGTAGCGCTCGATGATCTCGCGGATGGACGGGCCTGCGATCAAAAACAGGTCAATGTCGCCTGCGTCGGTGCGGTAGGACGAGTAGCGGTGCCAGTAGTTGCGCTTCTCGCGGCCCATGTTGAAATCGCACTCCGCGGTATTGTGGTAGAAGTAGCCGACAGCCTGCTTCGTGCCGCGGTTCAGGCGGATATAGAACGGAATATGCTTGTAGAGGGAATCCGTCTCCTTGGCGTTGTAGCCCATGGCATCGCCGGGAGCCATATTCATGTATTTCTCGGCCTTGTTGATCTCGCCGGATTTCTCGCCGAAGCCGTAGAAGCAGTCGTCTGCCTCGATCTGGCTGGCGTGGATGCGGCGGTGGTTGCTGTCCTCGCGGTAGGCCAGGTCGGGAATATCGGCGTGCAGCAGGCTGCCGTCCTTATCATAGACCATGATGCGGAACGGTGCCTTCTCGATGACGACCTTGAGACGCGCCCCCTGGATGACTGCCTGCCTGTCGCCGTCGGTCAGGGCTGCGGCGGCGGACTGGACGCGCTTGCGGCAGTCCTTCATCAGCTCGTCGGTGCGGGACTCCCATGCGGTCATGGTCAGGCTGTAGGAGGCTTCATCCCAGTCGCCGTCAAAGCCCGCGCGGATGCGCAGTATATCGTCGGTCAGGAACCAGATGCGCAGCTCTACAGCGTTGGTGGCTACGGAATAATAGCTTCCGCAGTCCTTGACAGCGCCGCCGGTGTAGCACACTTTCATAGATTTTCTCCTTTCTATTTTGCACATAATTGAATGGTGGAACTTGTTATTTGGCAGACAATGTGCATATTGTACAAATTTGCATAATATATTTTGTTCAATCTGCACATTGTGCCCTTCTTCGCCTTTATAATAACAAATCCTTCACAAAATTTCTGCCGTATTTGTAATGCAAATGTCGCAAAATGTGATATAATCGTGGTAAAGACAAAATTTTACAGGAGGCGTCGCTCATGATCCTGCAAAAAATGCCGCATTACGTAGATTCCATTCTGACGCAGGAGGATGCCAGTGCCGCCCTGCAGGACGGTCAGGTTGTCGTGGGCCTGTATACAAACCGGGAGAATGTCCAGTCGGTGGTCCACTCCCACCCGTATTATGAGATGATACTACCGGTGGCGGGCAGCAGCGTGCGCTACTCCGTCGAAGGCAGTGTCTACGATTTGCACCTGGGAGAGCTGATACTGTTTCCGGGCGAGATGTACCACTCCGGCAAGTTCAACATCACGGACACAACCTCGGAGCGGCTCGTCGTGCAGATAGCTCCCGGCATCTGGGAGCGTGCCTGGGCGCAAAGCGGCCTGCCGCGGCATGTCTGGTCGGGGGATCCTGTCATTCTGGACACTGACGCCGTCACGCAGTGGGACTTCCGCGGTCTGCTGGAACGGATGGCCCAGACTGTATATCTCGATGAAAAAATACGCGATACCGTGCAATGCTGCGAGGTCACGGAGCTAATTTTGCTGATCAGCCAAGTTGTGACCCGGCGGCACAATGCCCCGCCGCCCTCGGCCACCAGTCTGCTCGTCGCCAAGGCGGTTGCTTACCTTCAGGCCAACTACACCGACCCGCATCTGACCGTGGCCCAGCTGGCAAAGTACACCTACACCAGCCGGGAGCACCTGTCCCGCGTGTTCAAAGAGTACACGCTGGAAAGTATACACGGGTATCTGACCAACCTGCGTATGCAGCACTGCCGCAACGAGCTTGCCGACGGCACCGGTGTGTTGGACGCCTGCACCGCCAGCGGTTTTGCAAATTACAGCAGCTTTTTAAAGAGTTTCCGCGCACTGTACGGCATCACCCCCGCCGAGTACCGCGCCCAACTAAGGCAGAGCCGCAGAACGCCATAAAGAAAACCACACATTGCGGTGTGCACGCTATTTCAGGCAGATAAGCTGCGCTTCATTTCGGTCATGGCAGACTTTAAGGGGCGGGCAAACCGGCTTTCCCCCTGTTCGGTATCGGCTGCGGTGTCTGTTGCCTTGTAAACCAAAATCGCCGCGATATAAACAAAAATCCGCCGGGGAGCCTTCCCAAAAACGGGAAGGCTCCCCGGCGGTATTGCCATAAGAAATAGCCATCTGAAATCCGTGACCTTCGGCATCTCAGGTGGCTATTTTTCAGACCGTCAAAAAACTGCATTCTTGCTCTATTGCGTGTGTAGGGGCGACCATTGGTCGCCCGCCAACTTACCGCAGCAACGCATTTTCTGGGATAGTTTTCTTACAAGGCAAACGGGTGCGGGCGAGCAATGCTCGCCCCTACAAGAGTTTTTCGACAGTCTGAAAATGTGAATCGCTCCATGGGGAGTGGTTCACATTTTGTATATTATTCAGGCAGTTGAATTTCCGGCATCAGCTCATCGGAAACGACTTGCAGCATTTCCTCCAATTTCGCCAGATCATCGGGACCGAAGCGCTGTTTCGCGCGCTCCATGACAAGGTGCAAGTAGGAATAACTGATGTTATAGTAATCAATGTACTTTTGGGTCGGGCGCAGGCGGTATTCCCGCTTGTCGATGGTGGACTGGATGCGCTCTACATAGCCTTTTTTGACCAGTGAGTTGATCTTATACGCGGCGTTGGGGGTAGAAAGATTCATCATGTGGCTGAACTGCGCAATCGTAGGTTCGCCCAATGCCATGATGACTTCCATGCAGAAAGATTCTACCGTCGTCAGCGTGGCTTCGCGATCCTCGAATCGACTGAAGATCTGCTTATAAAAGTGCAGTTTGAATTTGGTATATACCCGTCCGAATGTCTGGTCCAGCATAGCGAGAATCCCCCTGTAGGTTAGTGGATTTATTATAGCACATTCCGCCATGTAAAACCAGCCCTCAGGCATCCGTGAGAACAAACGTCAGCTCGGCGTTGGCCGCGCGCACGCCGTCCACCCATGCAGTGGCCTTGCCGATGCCTACCGGGCCATGCTGTTCTATCAGCTCACATTCCAATATCAGCACATCGCCGGGTATGACCTGCCGGCGGAAGCGGGCGTTTTTTACGCCGCCGAACAAGGCGAGCTTTCCGCGGTTTTCCGGCAGGCTTAACGCGGCTACCGCCCCGGTCTGGGCCAGCGCTTCCAGAATCAGCACACCGGGCATAACGGGGTGTCCCGGAAAGTGCCCCTCAAAAAACGGCTCCGTGCGGGTCACGCATTTGACGCCCCGCGCCCATTGGCCGGGGGTGTAGTCCAGGATCTTATCCACCAAAGCAAACGGGTAACGGTGCGGCAGGATCTCTTCGATCTCTGCCGCGCTCATGGCTCGGGGCGGCTCATTTGGCGTATAGTTCATCCTCATCCCTCCCAGCGTTTGAATACCACGCAGGCGTTATGGCCGCCAAAGCCCAGACTATCGCTCATGGCATACTCCACCTGCGCCGCGCGCCCATGGTTGGGGATATAGTCCAGATCCAGCTCCGGGTCCGGCTCCTGCAAATTGACGGTGGCGGGCAAAAAGGCATCGTGCAGAGCCAGCGCGGTAAATACGCCCTCTACCCCGCCTGCACCGCCCAGCAGATGGCCGGTCATCGACTTGGTAGAAGACACGGCCAGCTTGTACGCATGGCCGCCGAACACCGTTTTGATGGCAGTTGTCTCGCAGCTGTCATTCAGGTGGGTGGACGTCCCGTGGGCGTTGATGTAGCCGATCTGTTCAGGCACTACCCCGCCGTCGGCCAGCGCCAGCCGCATACAGGCCGCACCGCCTGCATCGCCCGGTGCCGGGGCGGTAAAGTGGTAGGCGTCGCAGTTAGCGCCATAGCCCACGACCTCGGCATAAATTTTGGCACCGCGCGCTTTGGCGGCCTCGAGTTCTTCCAGCAGCAGTACGCCGCTGCCCTCGCCCATCACAAAGCCGCTGCGGCGGGCATCAAAAGGGATCGAGGCCCGGGCCGGGTCGTCCGCCGTGCAAAGGGCCTTCATGCTGGCAAAGCCGCCCACGCCCAGCGGGCTGATGCAGCTTTCGCTGCCGCCGCAGAGCATGCGGTCCTCGTATCCATCGCGGATACGGTGGAACGCATCGCCGATTGCATTGGTGCCGCCTGCACAGGCGGTGGTGGGGCAGCTGCACATGCCCTGCAAGCCAAAACGGATGGCGATCTGCCCCGCCGCCATATTGCCGATGGACATGGGGACAAAATAGGGGCTGACCTTTTCAAAGCCGCGCTGCTGACCGCGGGTGTGTTCTTCCTCGATGGTGGGCAGGCCGCCGATGCCGCTGGAAAGGATCACGCCAAACCGCGTATGGTCGATTTCTTCCAGCGCAAGGCCGCTGTCGCGGACGGCTTCGTCGGCGGCGGCCACGGCAAACTGGGTAAAGCGTGCCATTTTGCGGGCTTCGCGCTTGTCGATGCGCGCGGCGGGGTCAAAGTCCTTGACCTCTGCGGCCAGCTTTACTTTAAAATCAGCCGTATCAAAAGCCGTGATCGGTCCTACTGCGCAGCGGCCAGCCTTAATGTTCGCCCAGCTTTCTGCCACCGTATTGCCGGTAGGATTTACCGTGCCAAGGCCGGTAATAACGACCCGGCGTTTCTTTTTTGTGTCCATTGCACACCTCACATTCCCATTCCGCCGTCAACGCAAAGGACCTGCCCGGTAATATACCCGGCCTGCTTCCCTGCCAGAAAAGCCACCGCCGCCGCAACATCCTCGGCATGGCCGATTTTGCCTGCCGGGATGGCCGCTTGTGCTGCGGCACGGGCCGGTTCTGACAGCACGGCGGTCATATCTGTTGCAATAAAACCGGGAGCCACAACGTTGGCGGTGATATTGCGGGCAGCATACTCTTTGGCAGCGCTTTTCGTCAGACCGATCAGCCCCGCCTTGCTGGCTGCGTAGTTGGCCTGACCCGCGTTGCCGTGCAGACCGACAACACTGCTGACGCTGATGATGCGCCCATACCGCTGGTGCATCATAAAGCGGCAGGCCGCTTTGGTGCAGAAAAACGCCCCCTTCAGGTTGGTGGCAAGCACATTGTCAAAATCAGCTTCGGTCATCCGCAGAAGCAATTTATCGGCGGTAATGCCCGCGTTGTTGACCAGCACATCGATCCGCCCAAAAGCGGCAACGGTATCTTCTACCAGTTTCTGACATGCTTCGGGGCTGCGCACGTCCGCCTGCAGCGTGACAGCCTGCACGCCAAGGGCGCGGCAGGCTGCGGCTGTTTCCTCGGCAGCGGCAGCGCTGCCGGCATAGTTGACGGCAATGTTCATGCCGTTTTCGGCCAAAGCCCGGCAAATGGCACGGCCAATGCCTTTGGCCCCGCCCGTAACCAGAGCGGCACGGCGCAAGTTTTCGGTTTGCGGCATGGTCAGGCTCCTTTCATGGTGCGCAGCAGCTGTTGCAGCTGCGCGGCAGTTTCCACCGGATAGCACGAGATAGCACTTCCCACAGTCTTTTTGACAAACCCGGTCAACGCCCTGCCGGGACCGATCTCAATGGCGGTGTCCACGCCCAATTCTGCCAGACGGCGGACGGTCACCTCCCAACGCACGCCGGACTGCACCTGTTTTTCCAGCAGCGCGGCAATGGTGTCGGTTTCCTCCATCTCGTGTCCCAGGCAGTTGAACAGCACAGGGAACTGCATCGGCGCAAAGCGGACAGCCTTACATTTTTCCCGCAGTGCATCCCCTGCCGGGTGCATCAATGAGGTATGGAACGGGCCGCTGACATTCAGCGGCAGGCAGCGCCGTGCCCCGGCAGCAAGCGCCAACTCGGCAGCTTTATCGACAGCGGCCTTGTCGCCGCCAATGACCAGCTGGCCGGGGCAGTTGTAGTTGCAGATCTGCACAACGCCTTCGCCAGCGGCTGCATTGCAGCATGCCTGCAAGGGGGCTTCGTCCAGCCCCAAAACGGCTGTCATCCCGCAGGTGCGCCCCGCCGCAGCCGCAGCCATTGCCTTACCGCGGAAGGCGGTTAAAGCGACTGCGGTCTGCACATCGAACACCCCCGCACAGGCCAGGGCGGAATACTCCCCCAGCGACAGCCCTGCCGCATAATCCGGTGTGACGCCTGCCTCCCGCAGTACGGCAGTAAGGCCAGCGGCAAATGCCGTCATGCAGGGCTGGGTATATTGGGTCTCGTTCAATACACCGGCTGCGTCGGTAAAGCAGACTTCTTTCAAATCAAAATCCACCGCCGCGTCGGCTTCGTCAAAAGCAGCGTGGAAAGCCGGGAAAGTCTCATAAAGATCCCGGCCCATACCGGCGTGCTGGCTTCCCTGCCCGGCGTATAAAAATGCTAGTTTCATAAGGTGATCTCCTTGTACACCCCGGCGATGCAGTCTTTGGCTTCGCTTACCATCGCGGCAAAAATTTCTTCCACCGGGCGGACTTCGTGCAGCAGCCCTGCGGCCTGTCCGGCCATCAGGCTGCCATTCTCGGTGTCACCGTCAAACACAGCCTTGCGCAGGCTGCCTAAAGTAAAGCGTTCCAGCGCCATTTTATCAGCCCCGGCCTTTTCCTGGCGGACATACTCGCGGCTCATGCGGTTTTTCAGTACACGCACAGGGGTACCGCCGATGCGCCCGGTCACGATGGTATCACTGTCGCGGGCTTTTAACAGGGCGGCTTTATAGTTTTCATGGATGGGGCACTCGGTGCTCGCCAGCAGACAGGTACCGACCTGCACACCGCACGCCCCCAATGCCAGCGCAGCAGCCAGCCCACGTCCATCGGCAATACCGCCCGCAGCGATGACCGGCACATGGACGGCATCGACGACCTGCGGGACAAGTGCCATCGTGGTCATCTCGCCCACATGGCCGCCGCTCTCGGTGCCTTCGGCAATAACGGCGTCAATGCCGAGCGGTTCCAGATGTTTGGCCAAAATGGCTGCCGCCACCACGGGGATGACCGTGATACCGGCTGCTTTCCACGCGGCCATGTACTTTCCCGGATTTCCCGCCCCGGTGGTGACGAGCTTTACGCCCTCCTCCACCACGATTTTGGCAAATTCATCTGCCTGCGGGTGCATCAGCATGATGTTCACGCCAAAGGGCTTGTCGGTCAGTGCGCGGCAGCGGCGGATGTTTTCCCGCAGGGAGTCCGCGTCCATGCCGCCGGAGCCGATCAGCCCCAGCGCCCCGGCGTTGGAACAGGCAGCGGCAAACTCGCCCGTGGCGATATTGGCCATGCCGCCCTGTATAATGGGATATTTTGTACCTAAAATTTCATTGAGCAGCTTCATTTTCCACCCTCATACGTCAGCAGCATCCCGCCCCATGTCAGCCCGCCGCCAAAGCCGATGCAGGCCAGCGTCTGGCCGGGTCGCAGCAGATCACTTTCCGCCATTTCGTGCAGGGCAATCGGGATGCTGGCAGCACTGGTGTTGCCGTGACGGCTTATGTTTTTGTAAAACTTTGACGGTTCTGCGTGTAAACTTTTGACACAATGGTCGATTATGCGGCTGTTGGCCTGGTGGCAGACTACCCAGTCCAGATCAGACAATGTCTTTTGGCTGCGGTCCAGCACGGCTTGCAGACAGCGCGGCATAGCCTCCACGGCAAAGCGGAAAACCGCCCTGCCGTCCATCGTGATCGGTGCGGTATCGCAGGCCGCAGGGCCGCCCGCGCGGATCGCTTCACTGCCCCGTGCGCCTAACGTTACGGCGAACGGTACATTTTCGGCCAGCTCAAAAATAGCCGCACCCGCGCCATCGCCAAATAATACACAGGTCGTGCGGTCAGTCGGGTCCACCATGCGGGAGAGTGCCTCGCAGCCAATGACCAGCGCATACCGCCCGCCCAGCGTGCTCAGGAGCCCGTGAGCCGTGGCGGCGGCATAAATAAAGCCAGAACAGGCCGCATTTACATCAAAGGCAGGCCGGTTTTCCGGCAGACCCAAGGCAGCCTGTACGCGGCAGGCAATGCTTGGGGTAGCCGTCGGGGCCGAGAGCGTTGCCACAACACAGCAGGCAATGTCGTTTGCCGCCAGACCGCTGCGGGTCAGGGCCTGACGGGCGGCGGTGATAGCCAGCGTGGCGGCATCCTCGTTTTCGGTGCAGTAATAGCGCTGGCAGATGCCGGTGCGGGTCGTGATCCATTCGTCGCTGGTGTCCACCTGTCGGCGCAAGTCCTCGTTCGTCACTACATGGCCGGGCAATGCCCCGCCGGTAGCCAGCAGCTGTAAGCCTTTCATGCGCCCCTCATTTCTCCGATGCGGCGGTATTTTTTGTAGCGCTGGTCTGCCAACGCTTTGCCGCTCATCTTACATAAAGCGGCAAGATGCACCGCAATGGCAGTGTCCAACCGGCTGAAAAGCAGCTGCCGTCCACGCTGTGCGCCGCCCAGCGGTTCGGGGATGACTTCTTCCACAATGCCATCCGCGTACAGGTCCTGTGCCGTCAGCTTCATCATGGTGCAGGCCTCGCCGCTGCGGGAAGCATCTTTCCACAGAATACTGGCAAACCCCTCGGGGCTGAGCACCGAGTACACGGCATTTTCCAGCATCAGAATGTGGTTGGCAACGCCCAGACCCAGCGCGCCGCCGCTGGACCCCTCGCCTGTGACAATGGCCAGCACCGGGACGGTCAGGCCGCTCATCTCCATCAGGTTGCGGGCAATGGCTTCCCCTTGGCCGCGTTCTTCCGCATCCTTGCCAGGGTAAGCACCGGGAGTGTCAATAAAAGTGATGATGGGGCGGTGAAATTTTTCCGCCTGTTTCATCACGCGCAGGGCCTTGCGGTAGCCCTCCGGTCCCGGCATGCCAAAGTTGCAGCGCAGGTTTTCTTCCAGCGTAGTCCCTTTGCGGTGCCCCAAAACGGTAACGGGCATCCCGTGGAACCGTGCGATCCCGCATAAAATGGCCGCATCCTCTTTGCATTGTCGGTCACCGCACTGCTCAAAAAAGTCGGTAAACAAATTGTCGATCATTTCGGTTATATGCGGGCGGTCAGGGCGGCGGGCCAGAAAAACGCGGTCCGCCGGCGTCAGCGAGGTGCAGCGCTGTAAAAGCGTGTTTTCCTCTGCGGAAAGCTCAGCCAGTTCAGCCGCATGGGTGGTCGTGCTCGCCATTTCGGCGTCATCGGCACGGCTGCACAGCGCGTCGATCTGCGCGTCCAGCGGTTCCAACTGCTGCAAAACTTCTTTGATCATCTGCACTTCCTCCCCTGCGTGTGGAGCTGTAAGATCCGCGTTAAGACCTCTTTCAGCTCGGTGCGCGGCACGACCTGATCCACAAAACCGTGTTCCAGCTGGAACTCGCTGCGCTGGAACCCGTCGGGCAGTTTTTCACCGATGGTCTGTTCAATGACGCGCGGCCCGGCAAAGCCGATGAGTGCCCCCGGTTCGGCGAGCGTAATATCACCCAGACTGGCAAAGCTGGCCGTGACTCCGCCTGTGGTGGGGTGGGTCAGCACGCTGATGTACAACCCGCCGCTGCGGTTGAACCGTTCCAGTGCGGCGCTGGTTTTGGCCATCTGCATCAGGCTGAAAATGCCCTCCTGCATCCGTGCGCCGCCACTGGCAGAAAAAATGATGAGCGGCAGGTGCTTGTCGGCAGCGTACTCAATCGCACGTGTAATTTTTTCACCAACAGCGGTGCTCATGCTGCCCATAAAAAAACGGCTGTCCAGCACAGCGACCACCGCCTGCACGCCGCCGATCCTGCCGATTGCTGTAACGGCGGCTTCTTTCAGGCCGGTCTTGACCGAAGCAGCGGCCAGCTTTTCCTGATAATCGGGAAAATGCAGCACATCGTTGGGCGCAATGTCCGGGTTCAGTTCTTTAAAAGTTCCGTGGTCCAGAACCGTGCTGAGCCGATAATAGGCGCCGATTGCCAAATGCACCCCGCAGTTGGGGCAGACATACTGGCTCTTGACCCAAACCTGCCGCGTGGCACGGCGGCCGCATTTTTTGCACTCGACAAATTGCGGCGGCACCCAGTTGGGCGCAGCCGTGCCGGCATCGCGGCGGGCTTTCATCTGAAAACTGCGCTCCTGCGGGCTGGTCGGGAACAGCTTTTCAATGGCACTCATCCTACAATACCCTTTAGGCTGCCCGCGCAGCCAGATAGTTGAAGATATCGCCCACGGTTTTGAGCGTCCCCAGATCCTCATCGGCAATCGTAATGCCGAACTTGTCCTCAAACGCCATGTTCAGCTCTACCGCATCCAGGCTGTCCGCCTGCAGGTCGTCGGTCAGGCTGGCATCCATGGTGACCTTATCAGCATCGCAGTTCAGGGTGTCAACAAATACTTCTTTTACTTCTTCAAAGCTCATATTACGTACCTCACATAATTTAACTAAATAAATTGACGTAATTGTCAATGAGGTCATTATACCACCTTTGTTTCGAATGTCAATATTATTAGGTAAAAATATTTATCTAATTGAATCGCCGTTTTTCTCCTCTTCCGGCATTATAAAAGGAAAGCACACAAATTATCCCCCTGCAGGGGCAGCCCTTGCTGACTGCGATTTGACCGCTGCTGCATATCTTCCCTGTGAAATATCCAATCATCTTTAAATAGTTTTATTTACTTTCTCTTTTGCTCTCCCAGATTATTTTCTATTCTGCAACATATTTCGCTCTAATGTGCTATACTAATAATATCCAATAATGATGGAGGAACTTCTATGAAACGCAGCAGCATCCGACTCCAATACAATGCCCCCGTCACACTGACCTTTTTCTTTTTGTCCCTCGTCTCTCTGGTATTGGGCTACTTAACAAACAACTGGACAACCTCGCACCTGTTTAGTGTGTATCGCTCGTCGATGACGGACCCGCTATTCTATGTCCGGTTGTTCGGTCATGTCCTTGGCCACGGCGGTTGGAATCACTTTATAAACAATATGCTCCTCTTCCTTGTTGTCGCTCCACCTTTGGAAGAACGATACGGAAGCCGAACACTTCTAAGCGGTATCCTTATGACCGCGCTGGTATCCGGCATATTGCAGTGTGTGCTGTTCCCCACTTCTGCATTGCTTGGTGCATCCGGTATCGTATTCATGCTCATCATGCTCTCCAGTTTGGCCGGCAGTAAGAATGGAGGTATCCCTATCACCTTCATCTTGGTTGGCGTGCTGTACTTAAGCCAGCAGATATACAGTATCCTCTTTATACAAGATAATGTAGCTAACTTTATGCACATTGTCGGTGGTATTTGCGGTACAGCTTTTGGTTTTGCCGTCCGGAAGAGATAACGAATGATCGGGAAGAGGATCTTATTTATGATGAGTAAGCACATTTTTCAGAAAGAACCTGTCCTGAGCATTGCCACTTGTTTGGCGATCATTTCCGCTTTCTTTGTCCCCCCGGACGCAGAATACCTCGGATATATCGATTTCCGTACTCTTGCAATCCTGTTTTCGCTAATGACAGTTATGGCCGGACTGAGAGGGCAAGGTGTATTTGATAGACTCGGCCATGCCCTCCTATCTCATACCCGCACCACTTTGCAGCTAACAGCTGTTCTCGTTGGCCTATGCTTCTTCAGCAGTATGCTGATAACAAACGATGTATCGCTGCTAACATTCGTGCCATTTACGTTTGTCGTTCTGAATAGTTTGAACGCATCTGTTCGCAGCAAACTGCTCCTCCCTATCGTCTGTATGCAGACGATAGCTGCCAACCTTGGCAGTATGCTCACACCACTGGGCAATCCCCAAAACCTGTATTTGTATGGCAAGAGCGGGATGGATATAAGCTCTTTTGTTCTGTTGATGCTCCCCTATTCCATCATATCATTAGTGCTTATTGCTATATGGGCAGTATGGCTATGCCGTGAAGATTCCGACATTGTTGTAACTCATTCTGCGGTAAACTCAGAACCAGACAGGAAACTCATTGCGTTGTACGGTATTCTGTTTGTCGCCTGTTTATTGGTTGTATTGCGTGTTCTCCCATACGGTGTTGCATTCGTCGCTATCTTGGTGTGCACCTTCTTTGCTGACCGCCCCACTCTTGGCCGCGTAGACTATTCTCTGATTCTTACCTTTGTAGCACTGTTCATTTTCATCGGGAACTTAGGCCGGATTGAAGCGTTCTCTGGATGGTTGCAGAATATTCTGGCCGGCCATGAGGTTTTAGTATCCGTTCTGGCCTCTCAAGTGACCAGTAATGTGCCTGCTGCCATCCTGCTTTCTGGATTTACCGATAATTTCCGTGCGCTGATTATTGGCACAAACCTTGGTGGCCTTGGCACATTAATTGCATCCATGGCAAGCCTGATTTCTTATCGACAGATTGCAAATGAAGTACCTGCTGAAAAAGGGCACTATTTTGCGATGTTTACTATTTCCAATGTAGTGTTTCTGGCCATTCTGGTGGGCGTTTGGGCCCTGACCTGACCTGATATTTCCGTAATTCTATTGCTATTTAACGTCTTTAAATGAAAATCCACATTCGTAAATGGTCGCGCAGTCAAGCAAAAGCGAGCGCATTATGAAAAATTACGTCAGCAGTTACAGAAATCTCAAACACCATCTTCACGCATAAGGCTGAAAGCTATAGGGAAACAAAAAACGGAGGAGGCAAAACGCCTCCTCCGCGTCAAAATTTTCGGTTGTAGGGAAACACCGGGGGGTAGAAAGTGTATTACTGCCATCCTCTTGCCGCAGGGTCGAGCATCTCGGCGGCGGAATACACCAGCGCGTTGCAGATGGCGGCAGCCACGTTGCTGCCGCCTTTGCGGCCCATGGCGGCGATGGCGGGCACGCCGTACTGCGTGCAAACCGCAAACAGCCGTTCCTTGCTTTCCACCACGTTCACAAAGCCGACGGGCACGGCGATGACCAGCGCGGGGCGCAGACCGCTTTCGATCTCGTCCGCAATCGTCAGCAGCGCCGTGGGGGCGTTGCCAACGGCCAGCACCGCGCCGGGGTACTCCCGCGCGGCCCTGTGCATGGCGGCGGCGGCCCGGGTCGAGCCCGCCGCCTTCGCCGCAGCGGCGACAGCAGGGTCGGCCATAAAGCAGAGTGCCTGCCCGCCCAATTTGGCCAGACCGGGCTTTGTGATGCCCGCCAGCGCCATGTTGGTGTCGGTGATGACCACTGCCCCGGCACGCATGGCCGCGACGCCCGCCGCCGCCGCGCCGGGTGTGAAGCGCAGGTTCTCGGCGTAGTCAAAATCCGCTGTCGTGTGAATAACGCGCTTGACCACGGCGGCGTTTTCGGGCGGAACCGCAAGCCCGCGCGCGGCCAGCTCCGCCGTGATAATGCCCATGCTCGTGCGCTCAATGTCGGCGGGCAGATGATGCTGCGGTGTCATTTTTTTCCTCCTCTGGGGTTGTGCAGACCCATGGCCGCGTAGACGGCGCCCATGTCCAGCGCACTGCGCACGCCGTCGGCCAGCAGGTCCAGCTGCTGTGTGCGGTAGTCGTCCATCGCAAGCGGCGCGGCGGTCTCCGGCGCGATTCCCTTGCGGCGGCAGAGGTACGCGGCCAGCTGCTCCGTCAATTCGCCGCTGTCAAACAGGCCGTGCAGGTAGGTGCCGAACACGGCGTTTTGCACGCAGCCCTCCGGTGTGCCGTCGGCATAGCGGCAGAACGGAGCGCCGTTCACCGCGGTGCGGCCCGTGTGAATTTCATATCCGGTCAGCGCAGCCCCGGCAAAGGGCGCGGCAGCCGTCGCCGTGACCTGTGCGCGGCGCTTTTCGGCGGTAAAGACCGTCCGCGTCGGCAGCAGGCCCAGCCCGCGCAGCGTCTGCGGATGGCCGCTCTCGGTGCCCTGACTGTCGTCGAGCGTCTCGCCCAGCAGCTGGTAGCCGCCGCAGACGCCCAGCACCGGCGTGCCGCCTGCTGCCAGCTTGAGCACAGCAGCCTCCAGCCCGGACTGGCGCAGCCACAGCAGGTCGTTCACCGTGTTTTTGGTGCCGGGCAGAATGACCAGGTCCGGCGCGCCCAGCTCCCGCACGGACTGCACGTACCGCACACCCAAAAGCGGGTGCTGTTCCAGCGGCATAAAATCGGTAAAATTGGAAATATGCGGCAATCTCAAAACAGCTGCGTCCAGCGGCTTGACCGCACTTTTGCTTTGCAGCCGCGGCGCAAGCGAGTCCTCGTCCTCGATGTCCACCCGCAGGTACGGCACGACGCCCAGCACTGGCAGCTGTGTTTTTTCCTCCAGCATAGCCAGCCCGGGGCGCAAAATTTCTACGTCGCCGCGGAATTTATTGATGATAAGCCCGCATATACGCGCGCGCTCGTCCGGCTCCAGCAGCGCCACCGTGCCGTACAGCTGCGCAAAGACGCCGCCGCGGTCAATGTCGCCCGCCAGCAGAACCGGCGCGTCCACGAGCTTTGCCAGCCCCATGTTGACAATGTCGTCTGCCTTCAGGTTGATCTCGGCGGGACTGCCCGCGCCCTCGATGACGATGATGTCAAATTCATCGGCAAGGCTGTCGTAGGCACGCAGAATATCGGGAATCAGCGACTTTTTGCGGCGGAAGTATTCCTTTGCAGGCATATCGCCGCGGACCTCGCCGTTCACGATGACCTGGCTGCCCACATCGCTGCTCGGCTTGAGCAGGATCGGGTTCATCCGCACATCGGGCTCGACGCCCGCGGCCTGCGCCTGCACGACCTGTGCGCGGCCCATTTCGAGGCCGTCCCGGGTCACAAAGCTGTTCAGCGCCATATTCTGGCTTTTGAACGGCGCGGTTTTGTAGCCGTCCTGCGCAAAAATGCGGCAGAGCGCCGCGCACAGCAGGCTTTTGCCCGCGCCGCTCATCGTACCCTGCACCATGATGCACCCTGCCCGGCTCATGCCAGCACCTCCCGCATAATTTTCAACAGCTGTTCATTTTCTTTTTGGGTGCGCACCGCGGTGCGGTACCACGTCTCGTCCAGCCCCGGGTAGTTGCCGCAGCCGCGCACCACCGCACCGTGACGGCGCAGCTTTGCCCCAAAGTCCGCCGGTGCGCGGAACAGCAGGTAGTTGGCCTGTCCGTCCACGACCCGTAGCCCCAGTGCCCGCAGCCCCGCGGCCAGCCTTGGGCGCTGGTCGGCAATGAGTGTGCGCACGCTGTCGGCATAGGCGGTCTCCTCCAGCGCGGCCAGCCCTGCGGCCTGTGCCAGACCGGACACGGCCCACGGCTGGCCCGCCGCGCGCATTTTGTCCAGCAGCGCCGCGTCACTGCACAGCGCATACCCCAGCCGCACCCCGGCCATAGCGTAGAGCTTGGTGAATGCCTTTAAGATTATAAGGTTCGGTGCATCGCGCAAAACTGTCTTAGCTGTCAGGGCATCCCGTGCGGCGAGGAAGTCGAGGAAGCACTCATCCACGACCAGCACCGCGCCACAGTCGGCACAGCGGCGCAGCAATTTTTGCACCATAACGAGCGGCGTGACCTGCCCGGTGGGGTTGTTGGGCTGGCAGAGGAACACTGCATCGGTGCTGTCGTCGATGGCGTCTACAAAGCCGTCCGTCACGGCAAAGTCGTTTTCCTCCCGCAAAAGAAACCGCTGTACGTCACAATCCACCGTTTCCAGCGCAGCAGCGTACTCGGCAAAGGTCGGCGCGGGCAGCAATGCGCGCCGCGGGCGCAGTGCCAGTGCCAGGCGGTAGATCAGATCCGCCGCACCGTTGCCGCACAAAATTTGCGCAGCATCCACACCCTCTGCCGCGGCCAGCTTAGTGCGCAGTGCCCGGCAGAGCGGGTCCGGGTAGCGATCCGCCATGGGCAGTGCCGCTGTGATGGCCGCTGCCACGCCCGCGGGCAGCCCCAGCGGGCTGACGTTGGCCGAAAAATCCAGCGCGTCCCGGCCAAACTCGGCCCGATAGCCCGCCCAGTCGCCGCCGTGTACCAGTTCCATTCCGCATTCCCTCACAAGACAAACATCAGCCGCACGGCCAGCCCCAGCACAAGGGCCAGCAGGCTCTCGGCGTACATCATGCGGTTGGCACGCAGGATGTCCCGCGGCTCGATCTCCCGCAGCGGGTCGCCAATTGTCGGCTTATCGTAATATTCACCAAAGTAATAGGCCGGGCCCGCCAGCTGCACGCCCAGTGCCCCGGCGCAGGCGCTCTCGGTCTGGGCGCTGTTGGGGCTGGCGTGGCGGCGGCGGTCCCGCCGCCAGATGCGCCACGCCCCGCGGGCGCTGTTGCCCGTCAGCGCCGCCGCAGCCACCCAGAGCAACGCGGCCAGGCGGCTGGGCAGCCAGTTGGCGGCATCGTCCAATTTGGCGGCACAGCGCCCGAAATAAAGATATTTTTCGTTTTTGTAGCCGAGCATGCTGTCCATCGTGTTGATGGCCTTGTAGGTCAGCGCCAGCGGTGCCCCGCCAAGGAGCATATACAAAAGCGGCGCAATGACGCCGTCGCTGGCGTTCTCGGCCACGGTCTCCACGGCGGCTCTGGTCACGCCCGCGGCGGTCAGGTTTTGCGTGTCACGGCCCACGATGCGGGCCACGGCCCTGCGGGCCGCGGGCAGGTCGCCCTTTGCCAGTTCTTTATACACATTGCGGCTCTCCTGTGCAAGACCCTTGGCAGCCAGCGCCTGGCCGCACCAGAGCATTTGCAGCGCCAGCCCCAGCGCCGGATGGAGCCTTGCCGCGGCCCAGCAGGCAAGCCCGGTAACGGCCAGCGTGCCCAGCGGCAGCACCGCGGCCACCGCGGCCCCACCGGCCAGCTCGCCCCGCGGCGTTTTGGGCAGTGCGGTGCGCAGGTGCTTTTCCAGCGCCGAGATGCACCGACCCATGAGCACCACCGGATGCGGCAGCCACGCCGGGTCGCCAAACAGAGCGTCCAGCAAAAAGCCGCCCAGCACCGCCCAAAAAATCAGCATGTGCTCTCCTTCGTGTACTGCACGGTCTTGACCAAACGCAGCTCATGCCGCGCCGCCCAGTCGCGGGCGTCCAGCACATAGCCGCCCGCGTTGGGGCCGCACCACCGGTAATAGCTGCGGCGCGGCACGCCGTAGCGCTCCAACGCGGCCATCTGGGTGCCGCCGTGGGCCAGGATCACCAGCATTTCCTCGCCGTCGGCCAGCGCCTTGTCCACCAGCGCCGCAAACGTGCGGCATACGCGGTCACTGAAATCATCCTTGCGCTCACCGTCGGGGCAGCTGCTCTCGCAGTTGGCGGCGACCCACGCTTGATAGTCGGGATCGTGCTCCATCTCAATATAATTGCGGCCTTCAAAGCTGCCGAAGCACATCTCCTTCAGCCCGTCCACGGGCACGAGCTTCGCGTCCGGGAACAGCACCTCCGCTGTCTGCCTTGTACGCTGCAGCGTGGAAATATAGACAACCTTCGGGTCAATATCAGCCCGGCGCAGCTGGGCCAGCCCCTCGGGCGAGAGCGGGATGTCCCGCTGACCCTGATAGCGCTTCTGGGCGTTGTACTCGGTCAGGCCGTGGCGCAGTAAATAAATCAGCATTTCGGAAGTTCTCCTTTCAAAATCATCGGCAGACCGCAAAACATCTGCACAACGCAGTCCGCCCGCGCGGCCAGCAGACAGGCCAGACGGCCCGCCGCCTCCCGCGCGGCACGCGCGGCGGGGTCAATCGGCACAACGCCGCCGCCGACCTCCGCCGCGGTCACAACATCATAATCTGCCAGCTCGTCGGCCAGCCGGTTCAAATCGGCGGCGTCGGCGGCCAAATCCTGCACGTCGTACACCTGCCGCCCGCCGAGCTTTTGCGCAAAGGTGCGCTTGCCGCTGCAGAGCGGCCCTGTCACAAACACCATTTACAGCACCCCCAGCCATTGGCAGGCGGCCAGCGCCGCCAGCATCCAGATCTCGCACTTTTGCAGGAACCACCCGGCCAGATCACCGGTCACACCGCCAAACTGTTTTTTTGAAACAACGTAGTACCGCGCAAAAACGCAGCCTGCTGCCAGCACCAACGCCCAGCCGCCCAGTGCAGTCAGCCCCACGGCCAGCATGGCGCAGAGCACGGCCAACACCTGCCGCACGCGGACGCGGTCCGCCGCCGTGGCAAAGGTGTGGGCAAGGCCGGTATTTTTCGCCAGCGGGAACGCCGCCACGGCCAGCCCGGACAGCGCCCGCTCTCCCACCAGCGCCAGTGTCCAGAGCACACCGACTCGCGGGGTGAACGCCACACAGCCGCACAGCGCAAAATACGCCGCAAAGTAGCTGCACAGCCGGATGACTGCGAACGCGCCGCAGTGGGGGTCCTTTAAAATTTCCAGCTTCTTCGCGGTATCGCCGTAGCTTGAAAGTGCGTCGCAGGTGTCGGCGTAGCCGTCCAGATGGATGCCGCCCGTGACCCAGACCGGCACAAGGCAGAACCCCGCCGCGCGGGCCGCCGCAGGCAGCGGCAGCACGCCGCAGACGCACCACAGTGCGCCGCACACCACCCCCACCAGCGGGAAGGCGCAGAGCGCGTACCGCATATTTTTTTCGTTCCAGTCGAACTGCGGCATCGGCAGGGCCGAGAACATGGCGAACGCCACCGCAATCGTCTGTAAAGCTGTCACGGGCCTTCACTTCCTTTATAATAGACGGGGATGCCGCAGACAACGCGCACCACGCGGTCTGCCCGCGCCGCCGCAGCGTTGTTGACGGCGGCCAGCGCGCGCAGATAGCGGTCCGTATCGCCCGTATAGTCTGCCCCACCGCTGAACACCTCATTTGAAACCACAATCAGATTATCACATTGCAGCAGCATCTTGTCAATGCCCTGCAGGATCGCCGCCGCGGTTTCCGTCCCCGCACCGTCGGGGTCATACAGCTCATTGGCGGCCAGGTTGCCCAGGTCCTCCAGCAGTACGGTGCCGCGCCGGGGCAGGGCCACGCGGTCCAGGTGCAGCGGGCACTCTACCGTGGTGAACTGCTTTTCGGCCCGCATGGCGCGGTGCTTCGCCACGCGGGCGGCGCACTCGGCGTCCCAGACCTGCATCGTCGCCAGATAGGTGCGCGGCAGCGGTGCACGCAGGCAGAGCGACTCCGCATAGGCGCTTTTGCCGCTGGCCGCGCCGCCGATGACCAGCGTCAGCACTGCGGGGTGTACGGCGTGATGCCGCCCTCCGCAAACGAGTAGCAGCCGTTGTAGACGGCCAGCGCCATATCCCACAGCGGCAGGCTGGCCACCGCGCCCGTGCCCTCGCCCAGATGCAGCTCTGCGGTGATAAGCGGTTTTTTGCACAGCGCGTCCAGCACAATATGTGCGGCTGGCTCGCTGGACACATGGCTGGCGAAAACGGCCTTTTCCGCCGCGTGGCAGAGCCGCACCGCGCACAGCGCCGCCACGCCGCTGATGAATCCGTCCATCACGATGGGCAGCCTTTCGAGCGCACCGCCCAGAAACACGCCGCACAGCCCGGCAATATCAAAGCCGCCCAGCGCCGCCAGCACCCCCAGCGGGTCCGCGGCGTCGGGGTGGTTGCGGGCAATGCCGCGTTCTATCGCATCTATTTTGCGGTGCAGTCCTGCATCGGAAAGTCCCGCGCCGCGCCCGGTCATCTCGGCCACAGGGCGGCCCAGCAGCACGCTGGCCACAGCGCTGGACGTCGTTGTGTTGCCGATGCCCATTTCCCCCGTCGCCAGCAGCTGTGCGCCGCTCTGCTTCTGCGCGCGCACCAGCGCAATGCCCGCGGCGATGGCCTGCACGGCCTGTGCGCGGGTCATAGCCGGGCCGGTGGTAAAGTCAGCCGTGCCCGCAGCAATGCGGCAGTCCGCCGCGCCGGGCACGAGTGCGCCCGCAATGCCCATATCGACGGGCACGACGTCGCAGTGGGCCGCAGCGGCCATGCGGCAGACGCTGGTGCGGTGGGCGGTCAGGTTTTCGAGCACGGCGCGGGTCACGGAGGCATCGGTCTGGCTGACGCCCTGCGCCACAACGCCGTTGTCCGCGCAGAGCACCAGCACCGCGCGGCGGCTGACATCCGGCACGGGGTCGCCGGTCAGCGCGGCGGCATCCTCGACCATGGCTTCCAGCCGACCCAGTCCGCCCAAAGGCTTTGCCAGCGCAGCCCAGTGGGCGTGGGCTGCGGCGCGGGCGGCCTCGTCCGGCGGGGTAACGGCTGCAAGCAGGTTTTTCAGTTCGTTTTCGGTCATGATGTTTCCTTTATATAATGTTCGGCTGCAGCCGCAAAGCGCTTCGGCAGCGGCGTACCTGCCCAGTAGAGATGCGGAAAGCCCGCGTAGAGACGTGCATTGGCAAAGCCGCACGCCCACTGCCGCCCGTTTGCCTTGGCAGCGGTGAACGCATCGCCGTTTTCGGTGGAGTCCCAGTGATGGAACTCGTGGACGGGCAGGGTCTCCCCCGCGCGGAACAGCATACTGTCGGCGCGGGCGGTCAGGCGGGCGTAGCCGAACCGCACAAGCCGCCCGACCTTGAAGCCCTGCCCGGGCAGCACGCCTGCCATCGGGTGGGGCGTGCCGTCGGCGTCCTGTAATGTCCGGCCCAGGTACAAAAAGCCGCCGCACTCGGCCACGGTGGGCAGGCCGCCCTGCACGGCGCTTTTTACGGCGGCGCGCAGGGCGGCGTTCGCGGCCAGCTGGGCGGCGTACAGCTCGGGGTAGCCGCCCGGCAGGTAAAGCCCACCGATGTTATCCGGCAGAGCCGTGTCGGCCAGCGGGCTGAAAAAGCACAGCTCCGCGCCGTTTTCCCGCAGTGCCTCCAGCGTTTCGGCGTAGGTAAAGCAGAACGCGGCGTCTCTTGCCACGGCAAGGCGCACCCGCGGCGGGGGCACCGTGCACGGCACAGCGGCGGGCGCGGGGCGGTCAAACAGGGTGTGCAGCAGCGACCAGTCGATGGTTTGCTGCGCGGCATCGGATAAGAGCTGTATCTTGCGCTGCAGATCGTCGATCTCGGCGGCGGTTTTCAGACCGAGGTGGCGGCTTTCTATCGCGGCCTCGGGCAGCGGCGGCAGGCAGCCGACCACGGGCAGACCGGTCTCTTTTTCGAGCATCGGCTTCAGCAGAGCGCACAATCCTTGCGTACAATCATTGAGCAAAATTCCCGCGATACGGTGCGGTGTGCGGAACGCCGTCAGCCCGCGCAGCTCCGCCGCCAGCGTCAGGCTTGCCCCCTTGGGCCGCACAACGAGCAGTGCGGGCAGGCCCAGCGTATCGGCCAGCTGCCACGCGCTGGCCGTGTCGGTCACGCCGCCAAGGCCGTCGTAGTAGCCCATGGCCCCCTCGACGACTGCCGCGCCGTGCCCCGCCGCGTGCCGGGCGTAGAGTGCGCGGGCGGTCTGCGGTGCAGAGAAAAACAGGTCGAGATTGTGGCTTTCGACGCCCAGCACCGCGCGGTGGAACATCGGGTCGATGTAGTCCGGCCCCGACTTGAACGCGCAGGGGGTCAGCCCGCGGGCAGTCAGCGCCGCCAGCAGCGCACAGGCTGCCGTTGTTTTTCCGCTGCCGGAGCGGGGTGCAGCCAGAACCAATTGCAGCATTTTTACTCCCTCGCGATCAAGAAAACCGGGTTGTTCGCCATGAGCAGGTGCAGGCTGCCCGCCGCCCGGCTGCGGCTGACTGCGATTTGTGTGATCTGGGCGGTCAGGCCGTGGGCCGTCAGGGCCGCAACGGCCTCCTGTAAGGTTTCCAGCGCAATGGCGCTGATACAGAGCCGTGCATCGGGGTTCGCGGCCAGCGCGGCATCGACGACAGCCCGCAGACTGCCCTTGCTGCCGCCGATAAAAACAGCGTCCGGCGCGGGCCAGCCTGCCAGTGCGGCGGGGGCAAGGCCCTCGGTAAGGTGCAGATTTTGCACCGCAAATTTTGCGCGGTTCTGACGGATAAGGTCGCAGGCTTCCGCGTCGCACTCCACGGCGTAGACCCGGCCCGCAGGGGCGGCCAGCGCCAACTCCACACTGACGCTGCCGGTGCCCGCGCCCACGTCCCAGAGGGTATCTGTGGGGCGCACAGCCAGCTTGGCCAGCGCGGCAGCGCGGACCTCCTGCTTGGTCATCGGCGTTTTGCCGCGGATGAACGCCGCATCGGGCAGGCCGGGCGTGCGGCGCAGGGGCGCGGGCACATTTTCCACAAGCAGGACACTGAGCGGTGCAAAGCGCTGTGCGGCCAGCTCCTGCGCCGTGCCGGTCACAAGCCGCTGGGACGGCGTGCCGAGGTTCTCCCCCACCGTGGCCGCAGCGTCGCCCAGCCCGGCATCCGCCAGCTGTTGGCAGAGCGTCGCGGGGGTCTCGCTGCCGCCGGTCAGGAAAAAGGTTGTCCCGCCCGCGCGGCAGGCGGCCACCGGGTCACAGGCACAGCCGTGGGCAGAGACGAGCCGCCAGCCCTGCCACGGGCGGCCCAGCGCCGCGGCCAATAATTGCACGCTGGAAACGCCGGGCAGCACCGTGTACGGCAGACCCGCATCGTCCAATGCGCGGCAGAGCGCCGCCGCGCCGGAGTAGAAGCCCGTGTCGCCGCTGAAAACCACCGCGGTCTCCGCGCAATCTGTCTGCCGCAGCAAAGCGCAAATTTCGTCCGTTTTATAGAGGGCTGCGCGGTTTGCCGTGCAGTCCTCGGGCAGGTTTTCCAGCAGGCGGCGCGCGCCGATGATCAGCTCCGCTCCGCGCAGCGTCTCCTGCCCCGCCGCTGTCAGGCTACCGGGCGCTCCGCTGCCCATGCCCACCAATGTGATCTTCATAAAAGCTCCCTGCATCGCTGTAAAATTGTGTCAGCGGTCTCGCCCGCGTCGTCCGGGCGGCGCAGCACAATGAGCTGCACGCCGCACCGGGCGGCGGCCTCGGCCTTTTCGGCAAAGCCGCCCGCCGCGCCGCCGTCCTTCGTGACCATATAGTCGATATGGAACTGGTGCAGCAGCGCCGCATTTAATTCTTTCGTAAAAGGCCCCTGCATCGCAAGGATATTGCGGTGCGGAACGCCCGCTGCCTCGCATGCTGCGATACCTGCCAGCGTCGGCAGAACGCGCGGGTAGAGCCGCACCGGGTCGAGCGCTGCGAAGGCGGGCAGCTCCTTGGCACCCGTCGCCAGCAGGACGCGCCCCGGTCTGTCTGCCAGATACGCGGCGGCCCGGGCGGCATCGGCCAGCACCACACTGCCCGCGGGCAGGGGGCTGGCGGGGCGCAGCAGACGGTGATATTCAACTCCCGCCGCCGCTGCCGCCGCACGGATATTGCGCGTTGCCTCGGCGGCATACGGGTGGGTCGCGTCAACGCAGAGCGCCGCATCGCGCAGCAGCGCCGTCATTTCTTCGGCGTCCAGCCGCCCGGTGCGCACCGTGATGCCGTCGGCGCAGCCCTGTTCCTCGGCCCCCAGCTCTGTCGCCACACAGACCGTGACCGCCGCGCCGAGCGCCGCCAGCGCGCGGGAGAAGCTGCGCCCCTCCGTTGTACCGCTGAAAACCACCACATTCATACGCCGCGATACCCCCTTGGCGTAACCATTCTGTCATGTAAAATCTGCGTTGCAGCGTTGCCGACAAAGACCGTTGTGAACATATCCACGGCGGTATCCTCCAGCTCGGCCAGCGTCAGCAGCCGTGCGGTCTGGCCGTCACGGCCAATGCAGCGCACCAGCCCGCAGACCGTGTCCGGGCCCTTGCCGTTGTCCCGCAGAATGCGAACGGCCTTTTGCAGGTAGTCGGCGCGGCCCCTGGACGACGGGTTGTAGAGCGCCAGACAGAAATCCCCCGCCGCGGCGCAGGCCAGCCGCTTTTCAATGACGGCCCACGGCGTCAGACGGTCCGACAGCGAAATCACGCAAAAATCGTGTGCCAACGGCGCACCCAGCACCGCGGCCCCGCTCAAAGCGGCGGTCAGGCCGGGCACGATCTCGACCTCCACCTCCGGGCAGCGCTCCGCCAGCTCCAACAGCGGGCTGGCCATGCCGTAGACCCCGGCGTCGCCGGAGCAGACGAGCGCCACCGTCTTGCCGCCCTTTGCCGTTTCCAGCGCCCAACGGCAGCGGTCAAGCTCCCGCGTCATGCCGGTAGCGTAGACCTCTTTATCCGGGTAAAGCGGGCGCACAAGGTCGATGTAGACCGTATAGCCGCACAGCACGTCGGCGGCCTGCAGGGCGTTCTGCGCCTGGGCGGTCAAATACTGCGCACCGCCCGGGCCGAGGCCCACCACATATACAAGACTACGGTTCATCATTTTTCCATCTCCAATCCGGGGCAAAGGGGGCCAGCGCCACGGCAAGGGTCACGCCGTCCCGCGCCCACTTCGGGATGAACAGCACTCCGTTTGCAGCCAGCACCGCCGCGCGTTCACAGACATTGTCCACGCCCGTGATGCTCTGCACAAAGCCGGAGGACGTAAAGCGTCCTTTAGCCGTGCGCAGGGCAGCGGCGGTATAAAAGTCCATCTCCCAGCCGTGCGCCCGGCAGAACGCCGCCAGACCCGGCTCATCCTTTTTCAAGTCAATGCTGGCTGCGCGGACAATGCCCTGCGGGGCAAAATGGTGCTCCGCGCAGAAGGCCGCAAAGGCTGTTTCCACCTTTTCCGCCGTCGTGCCGCGCTTGCAGCCGACACCTAACACCGCAATGCGGGGGATCAGGTGCAGCGCCTCACCCGTCGGGGTCAGCGTCAGCGCAAAATCTGCGCGGTCAGCGGCGGCGGCAGGCTCCACACCCGCGGGCGGCGTGCCGGAAACAGCCCAGTCGGCGGCATAGCAAACGCTCTGCCCGGCCAGCAGTGCCCCGCTCACGTAGCGGATGCGCTCCGGCTCGGCCACGGCACAGTTCTGGCGCTTGGCCCACTCGTCCACGGCAAAAACGCCGCGTCCGTCGGTGGCCGTCGTGATGACCGGCACGGCATGGCAGACCGCCGCCAGCCGCTGCGCCAGCTCGTTTGCGCCGCCCAGATGCCCCGACAGCAGCGGAATGGCGAACTGCCCACCCTCATCCAGCACAACGACGGCGGGGTCTGCAGCCTTGCTGCGGCAGTGAGGCGCGATGGCCCGCACCGCGATCCCGGCAGCTCCTACAAAAATCAGTGCGTCGCTTTGTGCAAACTGCGCAGCAGTCCAATCGGTCAGGCGGACGCCGTCCGCACCGCCGCGGGCCACACTGCCGGGGCAGGCTGCCGCCAGCTGCTGCGCCAGCGCCAGTCCCCGCGCCGTGAACGCAATGTACGCACAGGTCATCGGTCCGTCCCCTTTCGGAACTCCGTTGTGAACGCCGGGTCATACAGCTTACTGCGGTCATACCGTGCGGCCAAAAAGTCCCCGACAACAATGAGCGCCGTCTTGGTGATGCCCGCCGCGCGGGTGCTTTCGGCCAGCGTTCCGACGGTGCAATGTACAATTTTCTGTTCCGGCCACGTTGCCTTGTAGACAACGGCGGCAGGGGTCGCGGCGGTGTACGCGCCCTGCAGAAGCGCATCCTGCACCCTGTCGATCAGGCCGATGGAGAGGAAAATGACCATCGTCGCCCCGTGGGCGGCCAGCGCGGCCAACCGCTCACCTTCGGGCACAGGGGTACGGCCCTCCATGCGGGTGATGATGACGGTCTGGCTGACGCCGGGCAGCGTGTACTCGGCGTTCAGCGCCGCCGCCGCACCGCAGAAGCTCGACACGCCGGGCGTATCGTCGTAGGCGATGTCCATGGCGTCCAGCGCGTCCATCTGTTCCCGGATCGCGCCGTACAGGCAGGGGTCGCCCGTGTGCAGGCGCACAGTGGTTTTGTGCGCTGCTTCGTTTTCTTTCATGACGGCAAGCACCTGCTCCAGCGTCATCTCGGCGCTGTTATAGATGGCGCAGTCCGGCCCCGCCAGCCCCAGCAGCGCCGGGTTGACCAGGCTGCCCGCGTAGATGATGCAGTCCGCCGTTTGCAGCAGGGCCGCGCCGCGTCGGGTAATCAGGTCCGGTGCGCCGGGACCGGCCCCCACAAAATGTACCATGTCAGGCTCCTCCCCACAATTTCAACAGTGTATCAGCAATTTTTGTCTGTCCCAGCGGGCCGTTCCGGTTTGAGAACAGCACCGCGCCGACCTTGAACGCCCCTGCCGCGCGGCGGTCCAAATGCAGCTGGATCGCGGTGAGCAGGCTGGCCATGACCGGCTCCCGCAGCTGCGCGGCGTCCAGAATGTCCAGACATGCGTCTGTCGTGGCGGCGTCCATCAGGGCGCGGCAGGTCGCCGCGTCCGCGCCGCAGAGCGCCGCATGGGCGCAGAACAGCTCCGTGCGGCAGTCGGCACAGCGGGAGTGGGTGTTCATGATGCCGCCCGCCAGCTTGACGAGCTTGCCCACATGCCCGACGAGCAGCACCTCCACGAAGTGCTCCGCCGCTGCCATATCCAGCGCCTCGCCGATGAAATTTGAGATTTTTACGACAGGGATCTCGTGCAGCGCGGGGTAGTTGGCGGCCAGGTAGTCCAGCCCGTAGTTGCCGGGGGCTAAAATCAGGCGGCGGCTTTTCAACGCTGCCTGGTGGATTTCGATTTGCAGCGTATCCAGAAGCGCCTGCTGGCTCATCGGCTCCACAATGCCGCTGGTGCCCAGCACCGACAGGCCGCCCTCGACCCCCAGATGCGGGTTGAAGGTGCGCTTAGCCGCAGCCTCGCCGCCTTCGATGGAGATGACCACCGCGAACCCGCCGCCGTAGCCGACGGCGTCCGCCTCCCGCAAAAGCGCCTCGGTTATCATCTGCCGCGGCACACGGTTGATGGCCGCCGCGCCGACGGGCTGGTCGAGGCCGGGCTTCGTCACGCGGCCCACCCCCGCGCCGCCGTCAATCGTAACGGTGCGCGGCGCGCCGGGCAGCAGTGTGACCGCAGCAATGACCGGCAGACCCGTCGTGGCGTCGATGTCATCGCCGCCGTCCTTGACGATGGCGCACGCGGCCCCGTCTGCCGTCAGGCGGCAGAATTGCGGTGCGACCTCCACGACGATGCCCTTGGGCGTGCGCAGACCAACGCTTTCCGGCGCGTGGCCGGTCAGCAGCAGCCGTGCCGCGCCCGCCGCCCCCAGCGCCGCACAGGTGCCGGTGGTGTAGCCGCAGTGCAGTAAACGCTGCCCGCTGCGGATGTAGTGCTCAAAGTGGGGCTTCGGCTTTGCGCCGCTCCCGGCAAACAGCACCGCGTATTGGTCGGTGGTCAGTCCAAACAGCGCACAGATATTGTCCTGTGCAAAGGCGTCCTGCGGTGCCAGCACAGCGGACACGCCTGACGGCGCAACGCAGACAACGGCGTCGGCCAGCCTTTGGGCCAGCTCCAGCTCATGCAGCGTCACGATGACGGCCACATTCTTCTCATGCGCCAGCACTTGCAGGATGTCCATGAGTTCCGCCTTGCCCTTTACGTCCAAAAACGACGTTGGCTCGTCCAGAAGTAAAATCTCCGGCTGCTGGCAGACCGCGCGGGCCAGCAGCACGCGCTGGCGCTGGCCGTCACTGATCCTGGCAAAATCGCGGTCCTCCAGCTTCTCCGCCTGGACAAGGCACAGGGCGTCGTGCACCTGCTGCCTGTCGGTGTCGGACAAAATGCCCAGCCGCCCTGTGTAGGGGTAGCGCCCGGCGGCGGCGACCTCAAAGCAGGACGTCAGCTCGGTGCGAGCCGTGTGGGGCAGCATCAGCGCCAGCTTGCGCGCCCGGGCGTTGGGGGTGTAGGCCGTCAGGTCTTGCCCGTCCAGCAGCACCGCGCCGCCCTGCGCCGCCAGCTGCCCGGCCAGCGTTTTTAAAAGAGTGGATTTGCCCGCACCGTTCGGACCGATGAGCGCCAGAATTTTGCCGCGCTCGGCGTGCAGGGCAATGTCCCGCAGCAGCGGCGCACCGTAGCCGACGGCGAGATTTTGCGTTTCACAACAGCTCATACCGTGCCCTCCCCGCTGTGGCGGCGCACAAGCAGCCAGATGACCACCGGCGCACCGAACACCGCTGTGACCGAGCTGATGGACAGCTCGGTGGGTGCAAACAGGCTGCGGGCGATCAGGTCGCACAGCAGGCAGAATGCCGCGCCGCCCAGTGCGCAGCCCGGCAGCACCCGCAGCGGTTTTGCACTGCCCAGCGTATGTTTTACCAGATGCGGCACCGCAATGCCGACGAAGGAGATCGGTCCGGCAAATGCCGTGACGCAGGCCGCCAGCAGGCTCGACAGCAGCACAAGCACCACGGAAAACGCCCGCACCGGCACGCCGACGCTGGCGGCGTAGCTTTCGCCCAGCTGGTAGGCGGCCATCGGCTTGGAGAGCAAAAACGCGGCGGCCAGGCAGGGCAGAACGATGGCCGCCGCCGTGGCGACATTGCCCCAGGTCATGCCGGAGAAGCTGCCCATCGACCAGTTGTGCAGGTTGACGATGTTGGAATCCTGCGCGAAGGCGACGACAATATCGGTGACGGCCGAGCAGATGTAGCCGATCATGACGCCGCAGATAACCAAAATGCTCATCTGCTGCACGCGGCGCGCCACAGCCAGCACAAACAGCATGGCCGCCATGGCCCCGGCAAACGCCGCCAGAATCAGCGTCAGTGAGCCGGTGAGCAGACCGCGGTTCAAAAAGACGACCATCGTCAGCGCCACAGCCAGCTTGGCCCCGCTGGAAATGCCCATGACGAACGGCCCGGCAATCGGGTTGGCAAAAAACGTTTGCAGCAGATACCCGGCCACCGAGAGCGCCGCCCCCAGCAGCACGACCATGACGGCGCGCGGCAGACGCAGCTGCAGCAGGATGTTGGCCGCCAGCGCGTTTGTGCCGCGGCCCAGCAGGGCCGCGGCGATGTCCGCCGGGGAGAGCGCAACGCTGCCCCAGAACAGGTTGAGCGCAAACAGCGCCAGCAGAGCCGCCGCCATGGCGAGATATGCAATTGTCATGCGTTTGGAGGTGTGCATGCGTGGTTCCCTTTGCGGCGGGCGGCAATGGTGCGGGCGGATATGGAATCCGCCCCTACGGGGGCGCCACGGTTTTGTGCGCCCGTTTTGGCCGCCGCGTTAAATTTTCAGTGCAGCTTCGTCAAAAATGTCAATTCACTGTCGTCCGGGTCATCCTCGGTGAACACCCTGTTCATATCCAGGATCAGCTCCGGCAGCTCCATGCTCTGCTGGAAAAGGCTCTGCGACGTACACCAGACGCTGCCGCTTTGCACGGCCTTGAAGTCCGCCAGCATCGGACATTTGGCGAGCAGCTCATCCATTGTGCGCAGCTCGCCCTCAATCGTGCTGTTGTAGAGCAGCACATCGGCGTCACGCGCCCCGGCGTAGAAATCCTCGAGCGAGATATTGACCGTCGCCAGATTGTTGCCGCTGTCCGTCAGGTCGGCAAAGACGTAGCTGCCGCCCGCCAGCCCGATCATCTTGGCGACGTAATCGCCGCCCTTGCGCACCGTGGCGAGATTGTTTGAGGTGATGGAAAAGAACGCCGCAGTCTTACCGGTGGGTTCCTCGTCCAGCAGCGGTGCAATGCGCTGCACAGCGTCGTCAAAAACGCGCTCGGCCTCCTCGGTTCTGCCCAGCAGGATGCCGTACAGCTTGACCCATTCCATCCGGGCCAGCGGGTCACTCTCGTAGCTAGAGCGCTCGACGAGGACCGGCACGCCGAATTTTTCGAGCTGCTCTTTCACCTCGGGCGTGTGGTAGATCATTGTGTTCTCGATGGCAAGGCCGCAGTCGGCGGACAGGATCGTCTCGTAATCGGGCGCACTGTACTTGCCCGCGTAGGCGATCTCGCCCTGCTCCATGGCGGTGCGGGCCGCGTCGAGGTACCAGTTTTCGGCCTGCGTGCCGGACAGCGCCACAGCCCCCAGCCCGCCAATGCTGATGATGGGGTCCATCGCGGACGACGACACAAGGTAGATATTTTGGATAGGCTGCTGCAAAACGGTGATGTCTGCGTCCAGATTGGCGGGCGCAGCGGCCCCCTCCGGCACGACGAGATAGCGGCTGCCGTCAATCGTGATGAGGTCATAGCCGCCCGCGCACACATCCACCGTGAACTGCGTCGCATATTCCAGCGGATAGCGGTTTTCTATCGTCAGAGCGTTTGTTTGCGCGGGAGCCTGGGATGCAGCCGCGCACCCTGCCAGCAGCAGAGCGGGCAGGGCAAAAGCTGCCGCGCGCCTCATTCGGCGGCAGCCAGCGTCGCGCTGTCAAAGGTCAGGGTATAGTCGATCTCGTGCGGGGTGCTCATGGCGACGGTGTCCGCCGTGACGGCCAGCGCGGTATCCAGCGCGGCAACGGGGATCTCAAACGTCGAGTTGCCGTCGGTGTTGACGGGCAGGTACTTTTCGCCGTCAACGAGCATATAGTCATAGTTCGGGCTGCTCCAGACGATGGTCGTGGTCATAATACCGTCGGCCACGGTCAGCGCGGCGGGGCTTTCGACGGTGGCGCGCCCGCTGCCGCCCTCCAGCGTCACAGCGCAGGTGTAGCTGCCGTCGGCGGGGATCTCGACGGCTGCCGCAGCCGCATCCTCTGCCGCAGGCTCGGCATCGGAGACGCTGACCGTATGGTCATACCAGGTGCCCTTGGTGCCGAGGATGGCCAGCTGGAAATCGGCATCGACAGCCGCAACGGGGATGTCAAAGCCGTATACCTCGTCGCTGGTGCCGTCGGAGTAGGTCACCGTGTCAACGGTAGGCTGCAGCCAGTCGCCCTCGTGGGCGGGGGCGTCGGCGGCCATGCCCGGATACAGGTTGACGATCTTCTGGGACTGCAGACTGACGTGGAAGGTCATCGTGCCGTTTTCCACCGTCAGCGTGCCCATGCCGTCCACGGCTTCGTTGGCGTGGAACATGCTGCTGTCGGTGTTGAACTTAGCGGTGTATACGCCGTCCGGCAGCGCGGCAGCGGGGGCCTGGGCTTCTGTGACGGCAGGGGCCGGGGCCGCGGTGGCGGCAGGGGCGGTTTCTTCCGTGGAGACCGCCTCGGACGTGCTCTCGGCGGTGGACGCTGCGGACGCACCGCAGCCCGCCAGCAGCAGGGCAGCGAGAGTCAGGGATGCGAGTTGGAGCTTTTTCATGCTTTCCTTACCTCATTCTATATATATTTATCAGGCATTAGCGGGAGGCGGCGCGGGCGGATATGGAATCCGCCCCTACGGCGTGGCAGGGCATCGCATCGGACGCAGGCCGGGCATGCCCGGCCCCTGCCGTGCTTTCCCAAAAACCAAAAAACTGCCCGGAGCTTACCCTCCGGGCAGAATGGATCTTTCTCAGCCGTTCAGGGAATCGATGGCGGCCCCGGCATGGTCAACGTAGAGCTGCTGGATGTCGCCGATCTCGCCCAGACCTGCGATCTGGGTGTCGACGCTCTCAAAGCAGTCGGCGGCGTTGAACTGGCTCAGCCAGGAATCGTCATCGGCACCGGCCATGTCGTTATTGGCGTGGTCACCGGCGACGACCATCAGCGGGCGCAGGATGACCTTGGTGTAACCGGCCTCCTTGACCTTCTCGATAACGGCATCGCAGGCGGTGTCCTCGGGCTCACCCTCGACGGTGCCGATAAAGACGTTGTCATAGCCCAGCGTCTGCATCGCGGTCTGCATCTGGCTGTAGCTGATCTTGGCGGTGTGGGACGTGCCGTGGCCCATAAAGACAAAGGCGGTACCGTCCGCAGCAGCGGCAGCGGCGTCGTCATACCCGGCGGTCTTGACGGCCTCGGCGGTGATGGCGGCGGCTACGGCCTCCTTGTCGGCGTTGATGACGGCGGCATCTTCGCCGACCTCGCCCAGCAGGGGTTCGGCAATGGCAACGCTGTCGAACTTGTCCCTGTACTGCTCGACCGCCTCGCACATCTCGTCGTACTCGGCGCCGTGCATCAGGTGCGTAGGCTGGACAACCAGATTTTTGACGCCGTTGGCAACGGCACGGTCAAGTGCCTGGTCCATGTTGTCGATCTTCTCGCCGTCGCGGGCCTGAACGTGGTTGATGATGATCTGCGCGGTGAAGGCGCGGCGGACGCTCCAATCCGGGTAGGCGGCCTGCAGGGCGTCCTCGATGCCCTTGATGTCAGCGGCGCGGCTGCCGTTGAAGGAGGTGCCGAAGCTGACGACCAGCAGCTCATTCTCGCCGATGTCGTCGGCATTGCGCGGGTCGTCCTTGCCGGCGTCGCCGGTGTCGCGGCCAAAGTAGTCGGGATCTGCGTTCTCGCCCTCGACCAGCTCCTTCTGGGTGTCGGTCAGGGCATCCCAGGCAGCCTTAGCGGCCTCGCACTGGGCATCGGTGTCGGCGCTGCGCTCCTGCACGTAGATGGCGTCGATCAAATCGGCGCAGTTCTTGGCGGCCACTTCGTCTGCATCTCCCTCGTCTGCGGTCTTTTCTGCATCCTCTGCGGTGCTTTCTGCGGCGACGGTGCTCGCGGCAGCGCTGTCAGTGCTCGCGGCGGTGCTGCCGCAGCCGACCAGCAGGGCGGCGGACAGTGCTGCGGCCATGGCGACGGCGGCAGCTTTCTTGTAGGTGATCCTTCTCATGTGTTCTTACTTCCTTTCCTTGTTTAAAGCTGGGAGACAGTACGGGAGAGAACAGCAGGGCACACGGAAATTGACCCCGTAAAAAACGAGGTCTTTTGCGTGCAGAATGGCAACACAAAAGACCCCGTATTTTAAGCAGGTGCTTTGCGGTACAACCAATTCCTCGTGATCTGGGGCGGTGCGCCCCCGTACCCGGCAGCAGGCAGGTTTCCTGGCTGAAAGCTCAACGCCTGCCGCCGCCTTCCCGGGTCAAAACCCAGTGACCGGTGCAAATGCACCCTGGCGGCAGGCTCCCTTATCACAGTGACGAGATCGTGCGGGATTTGCACCCGCTTCCCTTTTACCCTTTCCCATGCGCCGAACGGCGGCATAAAAAGGCACCTGCTGTCGTATTCAGTTTTACGGTGTAAAGTATAGCACAATGCGGTGAGAAACGCAAGAGTGCGTCGGTTTCAATTTTGCCTTTATACACTTTATACGATTGTGAACTGGCACGCCCGCATGGCGTCCAGCGCCGTTTGGTGGGACTGGGGCGTGACCCCGGCGCAGCAGTCGGACAAGATTTCGATTTCCGTCTCCGGGAAGGCCGCGCGCAGCACCATGGCGTTGCTGATGACGCAGATGTCGGTGCAGTAGCCGTAGATGACGATCTTTTCAATGTCGTCCACGGCCTTGTTGTGGGCCATCAGCTCGTCAAGGATCTCGCTCGGCAGCATATAGCTGCCGAAGGTCGGCTTGTTGACGATGTGGCAGACCTCGGGCTCGGTACCGTCCAGTGCGTTCTCCAGCTCGGGCGCAAAGTTCCAGCCGTCCTCGCCCTCGATGCAGTGCTCCACAGGCAGGTGGCGTCCCTCCCGCGTGGCAAGGTAGTTGTCGGGGTGGGTGTCCCGCGTCAGGAACAGCCAGTGCCCGGCCCGGGCATGGGCCTTAACGGTCTCGGCCAGGCGGGCCACGTTGGCCTGTGCCTGGGGGTTCGCCAGCGCACCCGTGATAAAGTCCTTTTGTACGTCCACAACAATATCCAGAATCATAGCGACAGCTCCTGTTTTTATGGTTTGCTACCAGTATACCGCAGACGGTGCGCGGTGTAAAGTGCGCGTTTCGCTGGCCGCAGGGGTGCGGATGTGATATAATGGAAGAAAAATTTCAGGAGGCCCTTCATGACTCCGCGTGAAGCGTTAAAACGATATTTCGGCTACGACTCCTTCCGCCCCGGGCAGGAGGAGATCGTCAGCGCCCTTCTGGCCGGGCGGGACGCGCTGGCCATCATGCCAACCGGCGCGGGCAAGTCGCTCTGCTATCAGGTCCCTGCCCTGCTGCTGCCGGGGCTGACGCTCGTCATCTCGCCGCTGATCTCGCTGATGCAGGACCAGGTCAAGGGGCTGAACGCAGCGGGCATCCATGCGGCATTTATTAACTCGTCGCTGACCGAGACACAGATCGCCCGCGCACTGGACCTGGCCGCAGAGGGCAGCTACAAGCTCGTCTACGTCGCGCCCGAACGCCTGGAAAGCCCGGTGTTCCGCAGCTTTGCCGCGGGGGCGGACATCTCGATGGTCACGGTGGATGAGGCACACTGCATCAGCCAGTGGGGACAGGATTTCCGCCCGAGCTACTTAAAGATCCTCGACTTCATCGACAGTCTGCCCCGCCACCCCATCGTGTCGGCGTTCACGGCCACGGCCACGCGGGAGGTCAAGGACGACATTGTCTGCACGCTGCGGCTCCACGACCCGAAGGTGCTTGTGACCGGCTTTGACCGGCCCAACCTCTATTTTCAGGTCGAGCGCACCCGCCGCAAGGACGATTTTGTTATCCAATATCTGCGCGACCACCCCGGCGAGAGCGGCATCATCTACTGCGCCACCCGCAAGAATGTGGACAAGCTGCAGGAGCTTCTGACCGAATACGGCTTCGCGGCCACAAAGTACCACGCGGGCCTGCCCGCCGAAGCACGCCGCAAAAATCAGAACGACTTCATCTACGACACCGCGCCGGTCATTGTGGCGACGAACGCCTTTGGCATGGGCATTGACAAGTCCAACGTGCGGTTCGTGCTGCATTACAACATGCCCCAGAGCATGGAGAATTATTACCAGGAGGCGGGCCGTGCCGGGCGTGACGGGCTGCCGTCGCAGTGCGTGCTGCTTTTTTCGGCGCAGGATGTCATCATCAACAAATTCCTGCTGGACAAAAAGGATTTTGCCGAGATGGACGACGAGGAGGCCGACCTTTTGCGCCAGCGCGACCTGCAGCGCTTGCAGACGATGGAGCGCTACTGCCAGACGACGGAGTGCCTGCGCAACTACATTCTGGCCTATTTCGGCGAGCATCCCACCGCGCCGTGCGGCAACTGCGGCAGCTGCAACAACGATTTTGACGAGGTCGATATGACCGACGCCGCCAAGTGGATGATCAACTGCGTGGCCGAGCTGCGCGGGCGGTACGGCAAAGCGATTTTGTTCGGCACCTTACAAGGCGCGAACCGAGCGCGTCTGCGGGAGCTGGGAGCCGAGCGCTTCAAGAGTTACGGCCGGATGAAGGACACCCCGCGCGAGACGCTGGAACGCCTGCTGGCCCAGCTGCTGGAGGATGGATATTTGGTGCAGAGCGACGACCAGTACGCCGTGCTGCACATCGGGGATATTGCCCCGCTGAAGTCCGGCGGGCAGGTGCTGGTCAAGCTGCCGCCGCAGCGTGAGCCGGAGCAGGCCCGCGCACCGAAGCCGAAGCGCCGCAGCCCGATGGACGCGCTGACGAGTGCCGGACTGGAGCTGTTCAACCAGCTGCGCCAGCTGCGGTTCGACACCGCCCAGCGCGAGGGACTGCCGCCCTACGTCGTGTTCGGCGACAAGTCGCTGGTGGATATGTGCCTGCGCGCGCCGCGCCGCGCGGAGGATATGCTGGGCATCTACGGCATGGGTGAGCGCAAGTATGAAAAGTACGGTGCCGCGTTCTTTGCGGTCATTGACGCCTACCGCGCCGACCACCCCGACGCCGTTTTGAGCCTGGACCCGCCTGCACCGGAGCCGGAAAAGCCGCTGCCGTCCGAGAAGAAGAAAAAGCCGCCGAAGGCCGAGCGCCCCGCGTTTTACCTGACGGCGGAGGATGCGCGCAGCTTCAACTATCAGGACAGCTATACCGGCGCGGAGCTGAAGGCCGCGCTGATCGAGGCTGCCGGTGACCCGGATGTGAAGGCACCGACCATCAAGGAGATCGACGAGTGGCTGCTGGCGCAGCGGCTCATCGGCATGGAGCGTCTGCCGACGAAGGGCTTTTACTACGTGCCGACCCCTGCCGGTGTGGACGCCGGTCTGCGCAGCGAGGACAAGGTCAGTGCCCGCGGCACGCCGTATTCAGTGCTGCTGTTTACGCCGGAGGCGCAGCGGATGGTGGTGGAGCACTTTATAAAACCGGACTAACCACAAACCGGCAGGTCCCTGCTTTCGCACACGGCCACGGCGGCATGTGGGCATGCCGCCCTACGTTCCACTTTCCCCGTTATACGTAGGGCGGGGTGCCCACACCCCGCCGCCAGTTCGCGGCATCTGCCGCTAATGAGTTTACGCGCTCTTTTCGTCAACCTGCCCGTTCTTTCGTCAATTCTTTGTCATATTCGTCGATTGCGGATTTTTTGACACGATGTTAAAATGTTAGCAGAGACCGTATACCAATTTATAAGGAGCACCCCATGGACAACGTGAAAATTCTCGAGGTCAAGCAGAGCATCTTTGCCTCCAACGACGAGCAGGCCGCCGCGCTGCGGGCCGAGCTGAAGCAGGAAAAGATTTTTCTGCTGAATTTAATGAGCGCACCGGGGTCCGGCAAAACCACGACACTGCGCCGCACGATTGCTGCGCTGCAAAATGAGCTGCGCATCGGCGTCATGGAGGCCGACATCGACTCCGATGTGGACGCCCGCGCCATTGCCGAGACCGGCGCCAAGGCCATTCAGCTGCACACCGGCGGCATGTGCCATCTGGACGCCGAGATGACCCGGCAGGGACTGGCCGGTCTGGGCACCGGGGGTCTCGATTTGGTGATTCTGGAAAACGTCGGCAACCTTGTCTGCCCTGCCGAGTTCGACACCGGCGCGGTGAAGAATGCGATGATTTTGTCGGTCCCCGAGGGTCACGACAAGCCGCTGAAATATCCGCTGATGTTCCAGGTCTGTGACGTCGTTCTTGTCAACAAGATCGACGTGCTGCCGTATTTTGACTTTGACATGGACAAATGCCGCGAGTATGTGGCCCTGCGCAACCCGAACGCAAGGGTCATCCCGATCTGCGCCCGGACGGGCGAGGGCATTGACGAATGGGCCGATTGGCTAAAAGAGCAGGTCAGGGCGTGGCAGGCGTAAATAATCCAGCCGCGTTGTAGGGGCCGCACATGTGCGGCCCGCAGCCTTGCCGCAATCGCCCGTCCGCCATTTACAACCGGGCCGGGCATGCCCGGCCCCTACTGTGCAAAAAACGGAGCAACGGCACAAAAAAGGAGCACACCATGAGCAAACCCACTGCGTTCCCGCTGGATGAGAGCAGGCTGCCCTTCGAGATTCCGAGGGACGAGCCGTACCGCGAGAAAATTGCCAGGCTGGGCCAGATGATCACGGACCGCATCCCGGCCAAAAAGGGCATTCTGACGAAGGATGACCCCGAATACTGGGGCCTGGCGTCCATCGTGACCGACGAGATGGCGGACGTTGCCTTAAAAATGAAGGTCCGCAAGCCCATGACCCTGCCCGAGCTGGTCAAAGCCACGGGCAAGCCTGCCGGGGAGCTGGAGCCGCTTTTGCAGCAGATGGCCGTCGTCGGTCTGCTGGAGTACAACTGGGAGAATCCCCGCCGCGAAAAGCAGTACATCCTGCCGATGTTCGTGCCCGGCAGCGCAGAGTTCTTCAACATGAACAAACAGCAGATCGCCGACCACCCCGAGGTGACAGCCTTCTTTGAGCGGATGACGTTTCTGCCGCTGGAGCACATCACCGCCATGGTGCCCCCGGGCGGCGCAGGCATCGGTATGCACGTCATCCCGGTTGAAAAAGCCATCGAGACCGAGAACCGGTCCGCCGACATTGAGCACATCTCTCACTGGCTGAAAAAGTACGACGGCAAGTATGCCGCCGGTCCGTGCAGCTGCCGTATGTCCCGCGCCGCCATGGGCGAGGGCTGCGGCGACGACCCCGACGACTGGTGCATCGGCGTGGGCGATATGGCCGACTACCTCGTCGAGACCAACAAGGGGCATTACGTGACCTACGATGAGGTCATGCAGATCCTGCAGAAGGCCGAGGACAACGGCTTTGTGCACCAAATCACGAACATCGACGGCGAGAACAAGATTTTTGCCATCTGCAACTGCAACGTCAACGTCTGCAATGCGCTGCGCACAAGCCAGCTGTTCAACACGCCGAACATGAGCCGCTCGGCCTACGTGGCGCGTGTCGAGCCGGAGAACTGCGTGGCCTGCGGGCGCTGTGTGGAGTACTGCCCCGCGGGCGCGGTCAAGCTGGGCCAGAAGCTCTGCACGAAGGACGGCCCCATCGCCTACCCGAAGCAGGAGCTGCCTGACGCCGTGAAGTGGGGCCCCGACAAGTGGGCCATCGACTACCGCGACAAAAACCGCATCAACTGCTATGACACCGGCACGGCCCCCTGCAAGACGGCCTGCCCCGCGCACATTGCCGTGCAGGGCTACCTGAAAATGGCCGCGCAGGGCCGCTACCGCGACGCGCTGGCGCTTATTAAAAAGGAGAACCCCTTCCCCGCCGTCTGCGGGCGCGTCTGCAACCGCCGGTGTGAGGACGCCTGCACCCGCGGCACCGTGGATCAGGCCGTTGCCATCGACGCCGTCAAGAAGTTCATTGCCGAGCAGGATCTGAACGCCGCGCACCGCTATGTGCCCGACGTTGTCCAGCCGTCGCTGCAGGGCCCGTGGCCGCAGAAGATCGCCATCATCGGCGGCGGCCCCGCGGGTCTGTCCTGCGCCTATTTTCTGGCAGTGCAGGGCTACAAGCCCACCGTGTTTGAGAAAAACGAGCGTCCCGGCGGCATGCTGCGCTACGGCATCCCTTCGTTCAAGCTCGAGAAAAACGTCATTGACGCCGAGATCGACATTCTGCGGGAGCTGGGCGTTGACATCCGCTGCGGTGTCGAGGTCGGCAAAGACGTCACGCTGGCCGAGCTGCGCCGACAGGGCTACCGGGCGTTCTATATCGCCATCGGCTGTCAGGGCGGGCGCCGGGCCGGTGTGCCCGGCGAGGACGCCGCGGGCATTGAGACCGCCGTCCACCTGCTGCGCACCGTCGGCGGTGACGAGAGCCGCAAAATGACCGGAAAGACCGTCGTCATCGGCGGCGGCAACGTTGCCATTGACGCGGCGCGCGTGTCTCTGCGCTGCGGTTCCGACGGCGTGACGATGGTCTGTCTGGAGCCGCGGGACAAGATGCCGGCCTCGCCGGAGGAAATTGCCGAGGCCGAGGAGGAGGGCACCAAAATCACCTGCGGCTACGGCCCGAAGGAGTTCCTCTCCGAGAACGGCCATGTGACCGCCGTCGTGCTGAAAAAGTGCACCGGCCTTTACAACGCGGAGGGTCGTTTTGCGCCCACCTACGATGAAAACGATACCATCACCCTGCCGTGCGACAACATTGTTTTAAGCATCGGCCAGTGCATCGAGTGGGGCGATTTGCTGAACGGCGAGGCCGTGCAGCTGGGCCGCGGCCAGGGCGCTGTGGCCGACGCGCTGACCTACCAGACCGCCCAGCCGGACATTTTCGTCGGCGGCGACGTCTGCACCGGGCCGCGGTTTGCCATTGACGCGATTGCTGCGGGCAAGCAGGGGGCAATTTCCATCCACCGCTTTGTGCAGCCCAACACAAGCCTGACGATTGGCCGCAACCGCCGCGACTTCCACGAGCTGGACAAGTCGAATCTGGCGCTGGGCGAGTATGACTGCGCACCGCGCCAGTCCGCCACGCTGGATGCGGGCATTGACGCGCACCGCTCCTTCCGCGACGCGCACCTGACGCTGACCGAGGATCAGGTCAAAATCGAGACAGCGCGCTGTCTGGGCTGCGGTGCCAGCGTTGTGGACCCGAACAAGTGCATTGGCTGCGGCGTCTGCACGACAAAGTGCGAGTTTGATGCCATCCGCCTGCACCGCGACCTGCCCGAGTGCAGCAAGATGGTCAGGAGCGAGGACAAGTTCAAGGCCATTCTGCCCTACATGGCGAAGCGCGAGATCAAGATCCGCTTTGCCAAGAAGGAGAAGTAATGCACGAGCTTGGCATTGTATTCCACATCATCCGCACGGTGGAGGACGTGGCCTGGCAGAACGACGTGACGCGCATCCGGCGCGTGACGCTGCAGCTGGGCGAGGTCTCCGGCGTGGTGGAGAGCTATCTGCAGGACTGCTGGAAATGGGCGGCGGCGAAATCGGAGCTTTTGCCCGGCGCGGTGCTGACCGTGGAGACCATCCCCGCCGTGACCGTGTGCGAGGACTGCGGCCAACAGTACCCCACCGTGCAGTTTGGCCGCACCTGCCCCCACTGCCAAAGCCCGCGCACCCACCTTTTGCAGGGCCATGAGATGTTGATCAAAGAAATCGAGGCCGTGGAGACAGGCCCCACCGTCCCGGAGAGAGCGTGAAGCTGCATGAAATACAAAATTTTCCGCATTGAGGAACAGATGTACGGCTGCGAGGAGCCGCCCGCCGACCAGCCGATTCTGGTTGACGTAGTGCTGGAAGGTGCTGACGGCACGCGGCGCGTGCTCCCCTACCCCGACGAAGCGCTGCGCCGCGGCGGAATGGAGGAAGGCGACAGCGTCGAATTGACCGACGGCATCCTTCGCAAGGTATAATTTCCCCAAAAACAAAAGGGGCTGTTGCGTGTGCAGCAGCCCCTTCTATGTTTTTCACAAAGGGCAACACCGCATAATTCCCGCCTTACGGCTTAAGCACCGCTCCGGCGGCTGCGGCACGGCATCTGCGTTGCCAAAATGCTCGATAAGACATCCAGTATTATCTGCGCTTTTGGCTTAGCAGCTGCCGCACCTCGCTCGCCGTATCGGCACTTAGAATTATGCGGTATTGCCCAAGGTTATTCTTCCGTTGAAATATCGCGGCCAAAGTATTTTTCGCTCAATGCCTTCAGCGTGCCGTCGGCGCGCAGCTCGTCAATGGCGGCATCAATGGCCGTGCGCAGGGCGGCAGTCTCGTCGCCCTTGCGCATCGGGATGGCGATCTGGTTCGCATCGTCGGTCAGCACGGCGATCTTCACATTCGCGTCGGGGTGCTCCTTCGTGTAATCGTAGAAGGTCATCTCGGCGTTCAGCGTCGCGTCGATGCGCCCGCTCAGCAGCAGCTCAAACGTCTGGTTCAGGTCGTCAACGCCCGTCACCGTCGCGCCGTATTGCTCGGCCAGCTCGGCGTAGGTGCTGGAGATCGTGTTTGCGGTCTTTTTGCCCTTCAGGTCCTCCAGCGTGTTGATGCTGTCATCGTCGGCCTTGGTGATGACGGCGGTGCGGTTGAAGGCGTAGGGCGTTGAGAAGTCGTATTTTTCGGCGCGTTCGGGGGTGATGTCCACGCCGTTGACCATGATGTCATAGCGGCCCGCGTCCAGACCGGCCAGCAGGCCGTCCCACTCACCCTCGACAAACTGCGGCTCAACGCCCAGCTTCTTCGCGATCTCGGTGGCGACCTCGACGTCGTAGCCGACGAGGTTGTCGTTTTCATCGTGGTAGGTCCAGGGTGCCCATGTGCCCTCCATCGCAACCGTGATGGTACCCTTGGCCTGGATCTCGCTCAACAGGTCGCCGGACGCGGCCTCGGCGGTGCTCCCGGCGGCGGATTCCGCGGCGGGCGCGGTGGCGGCGGCACTGCTGCCGCAGGCGGTCAGGGCCAGCGCGGCGGTCAGGGTCAGGGCGGTCAGCTTGGTCAGGTTCTTCATTACAATAGGCTCCTTTGCTTGTAGGTCTGCAAAAATTCTTTGGTGCGGGGCTGCTGCGGGTCGTTGAAGAACGCCTCGGCAGTGTTCTGCTCCACAATGACGCCCTGCTCCATGAACACCACGCGGTTGGCCGCGTGGCGGGCAAAATCCATCTCGTGGGTCACGACCAGCATTGTGCGGCCTTCCCCGGCCAGGCTGCGCATGACGGCCAGCACCTCGCCGGTCAGCTCGGGGTCCAAAGCGGACGTAGGCTCGTCGAAATAGATGATCTCCGGGTCGGCGGCCATGGCGCGGGCAATCGCCACGCGCTGCTGCTGCCCGCCGGAAAGCTGGCTGGGGTAGTAGTCGGCGCGGTCATCCATGCCGACCTTGACCAGCGCTGCGCGGGCGATCTCCTCGGCCCGGCGGCGCGGCATTTTGCGCGCGATGATAAGCCCCTCGGTCACGTTTTGCAGCGCGGTCTTGTTGGCAAACAGGTTGTAGCTTTGAAAGACAAATCCCGTGCGGCGGCGCAGGGCGTTGGCCTCGGCGTGGGTGACGCGGGCCAGGTCTACGCGCTGGTCGTCAAACAGCATCGTGCCGCCGTCGGACTTTTCCAAAAAGTTCAGGCAGCGCAGCATCGTTGTTTTTCCGCTGCCGCTGGGGCCTAAAATGGCGACGACGTCGCCCTTGTTCACGTCCAGATCGATGCTCTTGAGCACCTGCAAATCGCCAAAGGACTTGCGCAGATTTCTGATTTGCAGCATAGTTCAGCTCCTTTGCGCGCCCTTGCTGTTGAGGTACCGCTCGCCGACGGCCTGCAGGCGGGTCAGCACGGTGCAGAACAGCAGGTAAACCAGACCGACCTCAATGTAGAGGGCCAGCGGCTCATAGGTGCGGGCCACAATGCGCTGGGTCGTCATGAACATTTCGGTCACGGTGATGTTCGCGGCCAGCGAGGTATCCTTGACCATGGCGATCAGCGTACTGGCCAGCGTGGGGAAGGCCGTGCGCAGCGCCTGCGGCAGGATGATGCGGCGGATGATCTGTAAGTAGCTCATGCCGACGCACTGCCCCGCCTCCATCTGGCCTTTGGGCACGGATTCCAGCGCGGCGCGGATGGTCTCGGCGCAGTACGCGCCCTCGTTGATGGAAAACACGAGCACCGCCGCGGGGAACGGCTCAATCAGGATGCCGACGCCGGGCAGGCCGTAGAACACAACGAATAGCTGCACCAGCACGGGCGTGCCGCGGATGACCCAGATATAAAACCGGGCCAGCCGCTGCAAAACGGGCACATGGGCAAACTGCACCAGCGCCACCGCCACCGCGATGATAAGCGCCAGCGTGAACGAGATGGCGGTCAGCGGGATGGTGACGGTCAGGCCGGGCAGCAATATTTTACCAAAGGAATCCACAAGGATTCCCCACAGGCGTTCGGACATGGGGCGGAACTCTCCTTTTTTTGGTTGGGGTTGCGGGAATATTTCCCACTAAAACGGTATGCTATGAGATTGTAGCACACTTTGCCAAATTTTGCAAGAGTGAAATTTGAAGTGAAGTTTAAGGTTGGAGCAGAAAAGTCACCCTTGTCAAAGGGAGGCTTTTGTCTGCGGGGTGAGGGTGGGGGGATTGCACGGAAGGTTTACTGTGGCCGCAAGCGGGCACGGCGGCCAGAGGGCGGGGTGCCCCCACCCCGCCGAAGTTGGCGGCAGGCAGAATGTTACGAGATTGGCAGACCGTAGGGGCGGATTCCATATCCACCCGTGGGAGTGTCCGTAGTAGAAATGGAATTGAGTGAAACCACAACAAAAGCACAAAAAATCCCACCGCCGGGTGGCGGTGGGAAAGTAACTTCTAATTAATGATTAATATTAGGCTTTCGGCTGCACATCATAGGCTCCATTAGAACCAGTAGTAACACCCTCGGTGTAAGTGCAAGTCCATGCGCCCTTCGTATAAGAGAGCGTAGAAACCTTACCCGCATAATCACTACGAGCAGCCTTTTTCATGGTAATATTAGAAATATCTCCATCTACTTCAGCAATTTCTTTAATATCATCAACAGCATCCATCATATCATCATCAGCCACATCAACAGCATTTGCACCGTACTTCTCAGCTGCGATAGTCTGCACAGCCATAACGCAAGAACGTGTTTCAGCAACAATAGTTTCCTTGCGAGCACGGTCGATGTAGCCGGTGCGAGCGGCGAGGCGCATCGCGTATGAATTTCAGCGTATATAGGCCAATTTTACAGGCGGGCAATTTTTGTGCTATTTTGCAATCTCCCGCGTTCAACGCCCCTAGCCCGCCGTAGGAGCGCTCCCTTTGTGAAAACACCGCAAATTCCGGTGCAAAAGTGTGGTATACTGCAATGTTTTGTGCTATACTGGATAAAAAATCAACACAGCCGGGCCGCGCCCGGCACAAAAGGGGCCACACATGAAAAACACCACCGAGGAAAAACGCGAGGCCATCCCCAACAGCGTCAGCCGAATGCTGCTGGCGGGCATCGGCGTACTTTTGCAGGTTTTATGGATCTTCTGGCTTGCCCTCAAGCTGAACGACTACTCCACCGCCATTCAGGTATGCACGTCGGTACTGACATTTTTGATTACGTTGCGTATATATGGGCTGCATATCAACTCCGCGTATAAAATTTCGTGGATCATTCTGATTTTGCTGTTTCCCATCTTCGGTCTGACCATCTATCTGCTGTTTGGCCGCAGCGGGGCCGTCAGCGTCATGCGCCGCCGTTTTGGTGATAATATGACGATGCTGCGCCAGTATCACGCACCCATTTTGCAGCAGCGCCGCGCCTTGCCCTACCCGGACCGCATCACCCGCAACCACGCCCGCTATTTGCAGGACCGCGCGGGCTACCCCGCCTATGACAACACAGATGTGACGTTCTACGGCGACACCTGCGAGGCGCTGGAGGCCCAGAAAACCGCCCTGCGCAGCGCGGAAAAGTTTATTTTCATGGAATACCACGCCATTGAGGACGCCTCCGCCTGGCAGGAGCTGGAGGATATTCTGGCCGAGCGCGCCGCCCACGGCGTGGAGGTGCGCGTATTTTACGACGACGTGGGCAGCATCGGGTTTATCAACAGCAAATTTGTCAAAAAGCTGGCGGGACGCGGCATACAGTGCCGCCGGTTCAACCCGGTCATCCCGATTTTGAACGTCTTTATGAACAATCGTGACCACCGCAAAATCACCGTTGTAGACGGGCGCGTCGGCTTTACCGGCGGCTACAATCTGGCGGAGGAGTACTTCAACCGCACCCACCCTTACGGCCAGTGGAAGGACAGCGGCATCCGGCTGGAGGGCGACGCCGTGCGCGGCCTGACGCTGATTTTCTTAGAGCTGTGGGGCGCAACGCAGAAGGCCGCACCCGAGGTCGAGCGCTATCTGCCCGATGTGCCCTACACCGCGCGGGAGAATGCCGTGGTGCTGCCCTACGCGGACAATCCGCTGGACGACGAGGCCACCGGCGAGAACGTCTACCTGAACATGATCCGCAGTGCGAAGGACTACGTCTACATTACAACGCCCTACCTTATTTTAAGTGACGAGATGCAGCGCACACTGCGGCTGGCCGCGTCCAGCGGCGTTGATGTGCGGATCATCACGCCGGGCATCCCGGACAAAAAGCTGATCTTCTCGGCCACGCGCAGCTATTACGCCAGCCTTGCCAAGAGCGGCGTGCGCATTTATGAGTACGCGCCCGGGTTCATCCACGCGAAGCAATGCGTAGCCGACGGCACGGAAGCCGTTGTGGGTACGATCAATTTTGACTTCCGCAGCCTGTACCTGCACTTTGAGAACGCCTGCTGGTTCTGCGGCTGCAGCGCCGTGGCCGATGTGCGCCGCGATTTTGACGCGCTGTTCCCCGTCTGCCGCGAGGTCACACAGAAGTACGCCGACACCCGCAGCCTGGCCGTGCGCGGCTGGGACTGCGTGCTGCGGCTGTTCAGCCCGCTGATGTGACGGGCTGTGCACCGGGCGCGGCAAGTGGAATTTTCCCAAAGAAATCTGTACTATTTCACGTTGCAAACCGCCGCTGCGCGCCGTACAATAAAGACAAAATCATCCTGTGAGGTGCATACCAATGGAGCATATAGCATGGAAGGGCCGCATCAAGCCCGGCTGCAAAGCGGAATATCAGCGCCGCCACGCGGAGATCTGGCCCGAGATGGTCGAGGTGTTGAAGGCTGCGGGCATCTGCAACTACAGCATCTTCTACTGTAACGACGAGTTGTTCGGCTACTATGAGTGCGCGAAGGGCGTTGCCTACGCCGAGAAGGTACAGGCCGAAAGCCCCGTTGTGGACCGCTGGAACGACTACATGAAGGACATTCTGGAGCTGGAAATGGACCCCGTGACCGGCGCCCAGCCCAAGCTGGAGCAGGTGTTCCGTCTGGATTAAACACGCATAAGACAGCAAAGCCGCCCGTGTCAGGTTGACACGGGCGGCTTGTGTTTTTATGGGCAGGTGTAGCGCAGGCGGTGCTGCCTTTAGGGTATTTACAACACGATGCGGAACGCGACGCGGTGCTCTCCTTCCCCGTTGACGTGGTAAGGCTCCTCCACATCGGTGCCCCAGCTGTCGATGCCGCCGACGCCGCGGGCTGCGCCCAGGATCGTCACGCTCGTGCGGCCCGTGGCGGGCAGCTCGGTGATGTGCTGGGCGGCCTCGATCTCCTGCGCAGTGTTGGGCAGTGCGCTGAAGGCAAACGGCGCGTCGGCCTGTTCAATCGTCAGCGCAGCCGCCGTCTGGCCGCAGGCGTTGTGCTGCTCCAGCGTGAACTGACGGGTGCCCACATGCAGGCCGCAGTCCTGCGGGACGAGAACCGGTTCAATGTGCGGCACCTCCTCATGGCAGCCAAAGACGCCGCCCTTGCAGCGATCCGGGTAGGTCTCGCCCGAAAGGCCGGTCCAGAGCGTGCGGGCCACGGGGGCAAACGTCTGGAATTTTACGCCGAAGCAGGGCAGCTCGGGCGCACCGGGCACGCCATGATAGACGGCCTCGACCAGCAGCGTGCCCTGCGGCTCCACGGTGTAGGTCAGCTCGGCCTTAGCGCCGGGCACGGTGGGCACGCCGTAGGTATAGCGCACCTGCACACCGTCGGCGGATTTCTGCAAGACCGCAAAGCCGAGGTTCTGCAGGTAGACATCCGCCGCCAGCCAGGCCGCTGCTTTCTGCGGGAAGCCGCAGCCGCGGTCATTGTCGGTGGCGGCGCGCCAGAACGCCGGGCGCGGGGCGCGCCAGAGCCACTCGCTGCCGTTGACGGTCAGCGACGACGGCCCGGCCTCGCCCGCGGAAAAGAGAATTTCAAACCCGTCGCCCCTGACGCCGAGGTTGCCGTCGCCCTCGGTCACGGTCAACGTGCCGGGCTTGCGGGCGGCCTGTGCTTTGGCCGCGTCGCGGTCCGCCCGGGCGGCGGCTGCGGCGTTGCGGGCATCGTGGGCGGCGCGGCGGGCGGGGGTGTCGTACCAGTAGCGCACGTCCTGCATGGCGGGCTTCTCGGCACCGTCGGCGTAGACAATGCCGTTGCCGCTGAAGTTGTAATCGGTGTTGCGGTCCGCAAAGTCGCCGCCGTAGCCCAGCACGCTGCGGCCCAGCGCGTCGGTGTGCCGGAGCGCCTGGTCCATGTAGTCCCAGATGAAGCCGCCCTGGTACTGGTCGAACTCGTCGGCCAAGCGTACATAGCTCTCCATGCCGCCCAGCGAGTTGCCCATATCGTGCATATACTCGCAGAGAATGAAGGGCTTCTTCGGGTGGGATTCGAGATACTCGCGAATTTCCCACGGCTTGGCGTACATCCGGCTTTCCATGTCGCTGATGGCGTCGAACGCGCGGCAGTGGAACACACCCTCATAATGCACGAGGCGTCCCGGGTCGTGGTCGTGGAAGAACTGCGACATGGCGAGAATATCCTCGCCCGCGTAGCTCTCATTGCCGCAGGACCAGATCAGGACGGCGGCGTGGTTCTTGTCGCGTTCAAACATGCTGCGGGCGCGGTCCACGACGCAGTCCTTCCACTCGGGCAGGCTGCCGGGCACGTTCCAGCTCGGCTCCACCGCGCCGAGCTTCTGCCAGCTGCCGTGGCTTTCAAGGTTCGTCTCGTCGATCATGTAGATACCGTTCCGGTCACACAGGTCATACCACAGGCTCTGGTCGGGGTAGTGGCAGGTGCGCACGGCGTTGATGTTGTTCTTTTTGAACACGGCCATGGCGGCGTGCATGTCGTCGACGCCGATGGCGCGGCCCCTGTCGGCGTTCCACTCGTGGCGGTTGACGCCGTTGAACACGACCCGTTCCCCGTTCAGGCACATAACGCCGTTTATCATCTCAAAGCGGCGGAAGCCGATGTCGTAGGGCACAACCTCCTGCAAAACGCCGTCGGCATCGCGCAGAGTCAGTACGGCGTGGTAGAGCACCGGCGCTGCATGACTCCACGGCTGGATGCCCTCGATCTCAATCGTATCGCCCGCGGCGGGGCCTTCGTAGACGGCGTAGCCCTCGGGGTCGGTCACGACGAGGGCAACCGATGCGCCGTCGGTCTCGCCGTCCAACTTGACGATGGGCGTCAGCAGGCCGGTGGTGTTGTCGGCGGCAAGGTCGGCCTTGAGCCAGATGTCGTTGATGTGGACCCTGGGCTTTGCGTACAGATAGACCGAGCGGAAGATGCCCGAGAAGCGGAAGAAGTCCTGATCCTCGATCCAGGCGGCGCTGCTGCGCTTGTAGACCTCGACGCAGAGGCGGTTGTTCTCGTCCCGAATATACGGTGTCAGGTCAAATTCAGACGGGGTGAAGCTGTCCTCGGCATAGCCGACGAACTGGCCGTTGCACCACAGGTACATGGCCTGCTCCACGCCCTGAAAGCTGACGCAGACGCGCTGGCCGCGCAGGGACTCGTCCAGATCAAACTCTTTGACATAGCTGCCCACGGGGTCATCGTTCCAATCGACCTGCGGCGGGCGCAGGCAGCTGCGGCCATCCCACGGGTAGAGGGTGTTGGTGTACTGCAGCTGACCGTAGCCCTGCAGCTCAATGTGCCCGGGCACGCGGATCGTACCGAAGCCGGACAGGTCGGCGTCCGGCTGCCAGAAATCCGCCGGGCGGGCGGCAGGGTTGGCGCTCCACGCAAAGCGCCAAGCACCGTCCAGTGACTGGCGCAGCGATGTCAGGCCGCTTTCGGCCTCGTCCAAGGTGCGGCAGCAGAGATGGTCAGAGTGTGCGTCCAGCCGGTTCACGGCAAAGACGGTGGGGTCACTCAGCCAGCGAAGTTCAGGGGTCATAGGGATCTCTCCTTTACACAATCAGGTTCTTACCGTCATTCTGCCACAGGGCGCGCGGGGTGTCAATGGAAAGTTTCACGCAGATATTTTCCGTATTTTTTGCATCTTTACAGGAATTGTGCTGTGTTTAACACTTCGCGGCAGGATTTTTTGAGTTTTTCCGTTTTGTCTGGTGGCAGATTGTACGCTGCAGCACCAGATATAGCGGTGGCGGCAGGATTTTTGCAGGGCGGGTTGTTATAGTCGGCACACCTGGGGCGCAAAAAAACGCCGCACCTTTTTGCAGGGGCGGCGTTTTGGGGTCATACTTCTTCTGTCTCCGCCTCCGCGGCGGCGCGCAGACGCTCCCGCACGGGGCGCAGGGCCTCGGGCAGAGCCTCGTCGGGCAGGTCGCTGATGCCCTCGGTGCTGCCGCGGGCGGCGGCGGTCTCATAGAACCAGCACTTGTAGTCCAGGGTGTCCATCGTCTGCTGCAATTCAGCCATGCGGGTCTCGAGCACGGTGCGCTGCTTGCGGAACAGCTCCAGCCGCCGGGCAATGGTCTCATCGCCCTGCATGGCCAGCTTGATGTATTCGCGGATGTCCTTGAGGGACATGCCGGTCTTTTTCAGGCACTCGATGATGCGCAGCCACTCGAAGTCCTTCTCCGTAAAAACGCGGATGCCGCCGGACGAGCGCCCGACGAAGGGCAGCAGCCCCTCCTTATCGTAATAGCGGATCGTCGATGCGGGCACGCCCAGCCGCCGCGCCATCTCCCCCACTGTATAGGCCATGTGTTTTCCTCCTATGACTTAAACCCAGGTTTAACCTGTGTATCAGTATAGGACAAAAGGGCGGTGTTGTCAAGGCGGGCGACCAATGATCGCCCCAGACTGTCGAAAAAGGTACGTTCACTCCTTGGCCCCCTCTGCGAGGGGGCTCCGCCCGCAGGCGGTGGGGGAGAGAACTGTACGGCTTCCCGAAATATTTCGGGCTATGGCAAGGTTCTCTCCCTCCGCCCCTTCGGGGCACCTCCCTCGCAGAGGGAGGTTTTTCGACAAGCTGCGCTTTCCTTATATAGGGAAGGCTTTTCCTATTTTTTATTGACAAACGCGCGGTTTGTTTCTATCATGTTTATATAAGTAAGGGAGGGACCGCCACTATGCTGACCTATAATATGGACGTGGAGGAACGCAGCACCTGGCTGCGCGCCACCCCCGGCGCGGCGGCGCTGGCACAGCCGTTTTACTGCACCGAGGCCGGCAACTTTTATGGCCGCGCCCATTTTGCCACGGCCCGTACCGATAAGGAAAGCTATCTGCTGTTTTATACGCTGTCCGGCTCCGGTTTGATCGAGCAGAACGACCAGCGCGTGGAGCTGCCCGCCGGCAGCGCCCTGCTGTTGAACTGCCGCACCCCCCAAAGCTACTGCACTGCCCCCGGGCAGGACCACTGGCACCACTACTGGGCGCATCTGGACGGCGCGGGCGTCGCCAATCTGGCCGAGGTACTGCAGCCGCAGGGGCGGCTGTCCCCCGTTACGGTCAGTCGGCTGGAGATGCAGCCGCTGTTTGAGTCACTGGCCGCCGAGTGGGAGCACGGCGCTGCCGCACAGATCGAGATCTGCCTGGCCCTGCACCGGATGCTGGCCCTGATGGCCCGCCAGCTGCTGGCCGGGGACGAGAGCCGCTCCAATCGCACCTTGATCGAACAGGCCGCCGAATACATCCGCCAGCACTATGCCGAGCCGCTGTCGCTGGACAGCCTGCTGGCCCAGACGCCGGTGAGCAAGAGCTGGTTCCTGCGGCTGTTCCGCCAGTACATGGGCACGACGCCCTACAATTTTTTGCTGTCCACGCGGATCACACGCGCCAAGGAGCTGCTGGTGCTGACGGATTTCTCCGTCTGCGAGATCGCGCACCAGGTCGGCTTTGGGGATGAGAGCAACTTCTCGACCCGCTTTACCGCCATGGTGGGCCAAAGCCCCCAGCAGTACCGCAAAAGTGCAATGAAGCCCGCGGAAAACTGAATTAAGGAATTATGGGAAAGAAGGCATTTGTATGTTGAAAACCGAACGCATGGACCGTGTCCGTGCTGCCCTGCGCGCGCAGGGACTGACGCAGATGATCGTCTGCGACCCCAAGAGCGTGTGGTATCTGACCGGCGTCGCCGTGGAGCCCTATGAGCGTCTGCTGGCACTCTACCTGCCCACCGAGGGCGAGCCGGTGCTGTTTTTGAACAGACTGTTCAATGTGCCCGAGCCGCCGTGCAGGACCGTCTGGCACACCGACACGGACAAGCCCGTGGCGCAGATTGCCGAGGTCGTGGACGCGGGCAGGCCGCTGGGCATTGACAAGGAGTGGCCCGCTAAGTTTCTGATCCCGCTGATGGAGACCCACCCCGGTATGCAGGTCGTGCTGTCCAGCGACTGCGTGGACGACTGCCGCGCCTGCAAGGACGCCGAGGAGCAGACCCTCATGCGCGAGGCGTCCCGCATCAACGACGCGGTGAACGAGGCCGCGAAGCACTATATAAAGGCCGGCATGACCGAACGCAAGGTCGCCGAGTTTATCGACGCGCAGTTCCGTGCCCACGGCTGCGAGGGGCCGAGCTTTACGACGATTGTCTCCTTTGGTGCCAACGCCGCCGACCCGCACCACGAGCCGGACGACACCGTGTTAAAAGAGGGCGACTGCGTGCTGTTTGACATGGGCTGCGTGAAGAGCCGCTATTGCAGCGACATGACCCGCACCTGGTTCTGCGGCCAGCCCACTGAAAAGCAGGCCGCCGTGCATGATCTGGTGCGCCGCGCGAATGAGGCTGCCGAGGCGCTCATCAGGCCCGGCGTGCGCCTGTGTGAGCTGGACGCCGCCGCGCGCGACCTGATTACGGAAGCGGGCTACGGCGCGTATTTCAACCACCGTCTGGGGCATTTCATCGGCCAGACCGACCACGAGAAGGGCGACGTCAGCAGCGCGAACACCGCCGTAGCCAGACCCGGCATGATCTTTTCGATTGAGCCGGGTGTCTACCTTCCCGGCGAGTTCGGCGTCCGCGTGGAGGACCTCGTCCTGGTGACCGAGACCGGCTGCGAGGTGCTGAACAGGAACGATAAGCATTGGGATGTGGTGGGGAAATAACTGCCGCCATCCCTGCCTCCCCTTGAGGGGAGGTGGCCCCGCAGGGCCGGAAGGGTGGCTGGCAGCCGACCTATAAAAGGGCTGCTGCGGCCCACCCCTCACCGCCTGCGGGCGGAGCTCCCCTCAAGGGGAGCCTAAAGAATTTCAGTGAGGTGTACGATTGAAAAAATATCTATTCCGTATCATTGCCGTCCTGTCCGCCGCGGTCCTGCTGGCGGGCTGCGCGGCGTCGCGGCTGCGGCTGGGGGCTGCGGCTGCAGGCGGCGTGTACAATGCGTTTGGTACCGCCATGGCCGCCCAGAACAGCACCATCGAGGTCAAACAGACCGCCGGGTCCGCCGCCAACCTGCGGCTGCTGGCGGGCGGCTATTTACAGCTGGCCGTTGCCCAGTCCGACATGGCGCAGGATGCCTACGACGGCAGCGGCGTCTTTGCCCACGAGAGCACCGAGCGCAGCTTCAGCGCCGTGGCCGCCCTGTATGAGGAGGCCGTGCAGGTCGTTGTCCGGGCCGACTCCGGCATTACGACGCTGGAGGAACTGCAGGGCTGCACGCTCAGCGTCGGCGAGGAGGAATCCGGCACCGAGCAGAACGCCGGGCAGGTGTTGGCCGCCTGCGGCCTGAACAACCGCCTGGTACACACTGTAAACCTGAACTACACCGACGCTGCCGCCCAACTGGCCGACGGCACGATCGACGCGATGTTCGTCACCGCCGGTCTGCACGCCGACGCGCTGGAGCAGCTGGCCAAGACCTGCGCCATCCGTCTGCTCTCCGTCGATGGGGGTGTCGGTGCGCGGCTGCTGGCGGCCTACCCGGCCTACCGCGCCTGCGTTATCCCCGCCGGGACCTACGCCGGTCAGGGTGAGGACGTCTGGACCGTCAGCGTGCAGGCGCTTCTGCTGGCGTCGAACGCGCTGTCCGACGAGACCGTCCAAAGGCTGACTGCCCGGTATTTTGACAGCGTGGACGCCGTGGCTGCCGCCGTGCCGGTGCCGCTGGTGACCGACCCCGCCGTGGCCGCCGCGCAGAGCGTTATCCCCTACCACACCGGGGCCGCTGCGTACTACACCGCGCAGGGCATCACCCCCGCAGGGCCGGAGACGGGCGCGTCCCCTGAACAGGAGGCCGCCGCATGATCATCTCACTGGATATGTACCAGACGCTGTTTGCGGCGGTCTGCGTGCTGATGCTGGGCCGCTTTTTGAAGGCTCGCATCGGCTTTCTGGAAAAATTCTGCATTCCCGCGCCGGTCATCGGCGGCGTGCTGTTTGCCGTTTTCACCTGTCTCTGCTATGTGACCGGCATTGCCGAGTTTGAATTTGACGACATTTTAAAGGAAGTCTGCATGGTGTTCTTCTTCACCTCGGTAGGCTTTCAGGCCAACCTCAAGGTGCTGAAAAGCGGCGGCAAATCGCTGATCCTCTTCTTGGGGCTGGTCGTTGCGCTGATTTTGTGCCAGAACTTCCTCGCCGTCGGGCTGGCGGATCTGCTGGGCATCTCGCCGATGATCGGTCTGTGCACCGGTTCCATCCCGATGGTCGGCGGCCACGGCACGGCGGGCGCGTTCGGCCCCGTGCTCGAGGACTTCGGCGTTGCGGGCGCGACCACGCTCTGCACGGCGGCGGCCACCTACGGCCTGATTGCGGGCAGCGTCATGGGCGGCCCGACGGGCCGTCTGCTCATTGAGCGCCGCAAGCTGCTGGACACCGTTGTGCCCGAGGACGACAGCCTGCTGGTGGAGGAAGAAATCAAGCACGAGCGCCACACCAGCATGTACCCGGCTGCTGTGTTCCAGCTGATTATTGCCATCGGCATCGGCACGTTCATCTCCAAGGCACTGGCCATGACCGGGCTGACGTTCCCCATTTATATCGGCGCGATGATTGCCGCGGCGTGTATGCGCAACATCGGCGAATTCACCCACAAATTCACGACCCACATGGGCGAGATCAACGACATCGGCGGCATCAGCCTGTCGCTGTTCCTGGGCATTGCCATGATCACGCTGAAGCTGTGGCAGCTGGCCGCGCTGGCGCTGCCGCTCATCATCCTGCTGGCGGGCCAGACGCTGCTGATTTTCCTGTTCACCTACTTTGTGATTTTCAACATCATGGGCCGCGACTATGACGCTGCGGTCATTGCGGCGGGCGTCTGCGGCTTTGGCATGGGCGCGACGCCCAACGCCATGGCCAACATGCAGGCCCTGTGCGAAAAGTATGCCCCGTCGGTCAAGGCGTATCTGCTGATCCCGCTGGTAGGCAGTCTGTTTGCGGACTTCCTCAACAGTCTGGTCATCACCTTCTTTATCAACTTTATCTAATTGGGAGGTCCTTCTGATGTTCCGCAAGCTGCGCGAGGCGCTGAAAAAGCAGCGCTACCGTGTCCACAGTGACGACGTTGCCCTGCCCGAGGTCCACACCGGCCAGATCGCCCACAGCGACGCCCCCGAGACCCCGGAGAAGCACAAGTCCATCAACTATGAAAACGTCGCCATTCCGGAGGTTCATATTCCAAAGAAGAAGCCCTGAAGCCTTCTCCCCCAGGGGGAGAAGGTGGCCTCGCAGGGCCGGATGAGGGGAGAGCTTGCCGCGGTTGCCCGCAAACGGGTTGCCACAGAGGGTTCGGCCCTCATCAGTCACCTTCGGTGACAGCTTCCCCCGATGGGGAAGCCTTTTTGTACAGCAAAACGCCCCTGGCCGTTCGGTCAGGGGCGTTTTGCCCGTAATGTTAGTCGAGGAAGTTCTCGTTGAGGGTGACACCGAAGTCGTGGGCAATGGCGCGCAGGTCATCGTCGGTGATGGTCTGGCGGATCAGGCCGCCGGCCATGGACAGGACCTTGACGTAGATCTCGGCACTCTTTTCAATCGTGTGGGCGAGGCCGAAGGTGATGTCAAAGTCAGGGCCGGAGGCAAACAGGCCGTGCTGTGCCCAGATAGCGGCCTGATAGGTTTTCATCTTCTCGGAGGTTGCCATGGCGATGTCCGCGCCGCCCGGGACCATCCAGGGGCAGACGCCGACGCCCTCGGGGAAAACGACGGGGCACTCGGTAGCGCTCTGCCACAGGGCGCGGGAGAAGTCACGGTCCGTCAGCGGCAGGATGTAGGTCAGCGCAATGACGTTGGTGGCGTGGCAGTGATAAATAACGCGGTTCGCGCCGTTGGTGGCGGCCTTGCGGACGCTGTGGTTCATGAAATGGCTGGGGAACTCGGACGTCGGGCGTGCGCCGTCGGCCAGACCCCAGACGATGCGCCAGCTGTCGCCCTTGTCGTTGATCTCCACAATGCCGATGCTGTGGATCGGGTCGGGCTCGACGTTGCGGAAGAACTTGCCGGAGCCGGTGGTGATGAAATACTCACCGGCCAGATTATCGGCCTGCACGCCCATGTTGACCCACTCGCGCGGCTCGGCGTCGAAGTAGGGACGGCAGGCGGCGACGTCCTCCCCGGTCATGCGGTAGGTCAAGTTGCCGCCGTTGCGCTCGTGCCAGCCCTGCAGCCAGCCATCGTTGCACATGCGGATAAAGCCCTTGACGCAGGGAATTTCATAAATCGTAGACATAATTTCTGCTCCTTTTTTGCTTTTTGCCGCGTCCGTAGGGGCCGGACATGTCCGGCCCGCCACCTTGCGCAGCTGCCCATTTACGGGTCATAATTTTTATGTTGAGGGCCGGGCATGCCCGGCCCCTACCGTGCATCGATTATAAATCAGCGCGTGATCACATCCACCGGCACATTGAAGATCTCGGCAACCTTCAAAATCGTGTCGATGTGGTGGCCGGTGGCGGCGGCCATGTGGTGGGTGGGGCCGGCCTCGCTCCAGCGGTTGACGAACTCGCGGGCACCGCAGCTGAAGCGGGTGCGCATGTTCGTGTCACCGAAGGTGAAGATCGGGCCGGGCTCGTTGACGCCCTCGGCCACGACAAACTTGAAGTGGCCGTCCTTGTCCTGTGTGATGGCCAGATAGGTCACATCGCCCACCGGCGGGTAGAACTGGGTCAGGTAGCCGCCGCCGGTCTTGCCGTGGAACACGGGCACGATCTTCATGGTCGGCTTTCTGGCCTTGGAGATGTCGGCGTCGCCGGAGCCGGAGTGGCCGATGATGCAGATGTCCTCATTGAAGTCGATGGAGTACATCTCGCTCAGCTGGCCGCAGCCCGCAATGGTCTTGAGGATGGACATGGCCATGGCGACCTTGATGTCGCCCTCGACGGCGCAGGCCGTGCCCTGCTTGATGAGCATCGAGAACGCGGGGATCAGCATCGAGTCCAGCTTACCGGCCACGCCCTTGGCGAAGCCGTCGTAGTGGCTGGCGACGAAGGCGATCTTCTCGTCCCTGACCCACTGCTCAAATGCGACAACGTAGCGGGCCATATCCCAGACCTTCTCCACCGTGCCGCCGCCCTCAATATCGAAGGTGTCCAGAATGTCCTGCGCCTTGGCGCGGATGGCGTCCTCGTCGGTGATGTTGTCGGCGATGGCCCACATCTTCTCCCAGTCAAACTGCTTGGTGTAGAGCCACATACGGTTGTACAGGTTCGTCTCGTCGATGTACAGATCCATCATGCCGGGGTACGGGCGGCCGATCTGCGCAAGGTTCGTATCACGGAAGCGGCGGCGCACCTGCGCGGCCTTGCACCAGTCGTTGATTTCGGCCTGCACGGCGGGGTCACCGCCCTCGACAACGCCGGTGATGACGGCGTGGCGCTTACCGGCGCGCTCCAGATCAGCGACCATTTCGCCGACAGCGCCGCAGGCGTACAGCTCACCCAGCCAGGTGGGGGTGTCGGTGTTGGCGTAGTCGGGGGCCTTCTTCTTCTGCACGTTGACGAGGACGACGGGCACGTCGAGGTCGCGCACGGCGGGCAGCATATTGTAAGAGGTAGCGTAGGTCAGCAGCTGCAGAATGACAAGGTCAACGTCGGCGGTGCGGAACTTATCGCCCGTGGCCATGGACTGCTCCTTGGTGGTGACGATGCCGCCGTCGATGACCTCGACGGTGTCGGGCAGCGTCTTTTTGAAGGCGGCGTACTGGCCCTCAAACTCGGGGACCAGCGTGGGGAACTGCGGCAGGTAAGCGCCCAGCGCAATGGCGAACACGCCAACGCGGGCTTTGGTTTCGACTAACATGGTGGGACCTCCTGTATATGGATTTGTTGTATTGGTAGGGGCCGGGCATGCCCGGCCCTGTCGTGTAAGGCAAAGGGTCGTTTACTCCGGCTGATACTCTTTAATTTCAAAGCTGCGCCGGATGGCGGCGCGGGCCTCGGCCAGGTCGGCAAAATCGCCGCTGTGGATGAACTGCACCATCAGGTTGCCCAGCGCTGTGCCCTCGGTGGGGCCTGCAAACACGGTCAGGCCGGTGGCGTTGGCGGTCTGCTGATTCAGGTAGCCGTCCTGGCTGCCGCCGCCGACGATGTTCAGGCTTGTGTAGGTCTTGCCGGTCAGGCTTTGCAAGGTCTCCACGGCGCGGCGGTAGTCCTGCGTCAGGGAGTTGTAGACGCACTGCATGACCTCGCCGGTGGCGGCGGGCACGGGCTGGTGCGTGTCGGCGCAGGCGGCCCTGACTTCTTCGATCATGGAGGCAGGCGCTAAGAAGCGGTTGTCATCGGGGTCAACGCAGCTGGGGAAGTCGGCGGCCTCCTTCGCGGCGGCGATCAGCTCCGGGAAGCTCGGGCGGATGCCGGTCTTTTCGCCAAGCTCACGGCGGATGGACTGGATCATCCACAGGCCCATGATGTTTTTCAGGTAACGGTAGCGGTATTCATAGCCGCCCTCGTTCGTAAAGTTGGCGGCGCAGCTGTCCGGGCCGGTGATGGCCGCTGCGTTTTCCACGCCCAGCAGGCTCCATGTGCCGCTGGACAGGTAAGCGGCGTACTCATCCCGCGCGGGCACGGCGAGGAACGCCGAGCCGGTGTCGTGGGTCGCGGGCAGAATGACCTCGGCGTCAAAGCCGACAGCCTTCTGAATTTCCGGCGTCAGGTGCCCCAGCACCGTACCGGCGGTCTTGATGGGCTGGAAGATGCCGCGCGGCAGACCCAGCTTTTCGATCAGTGCATCGTCCCAGTCCCTGCTGTCCGCGCCCACCAGCGCCGTGGTGCTGGCGTTCGTGTACTCATTGGCGGGCACGCCGCAGAGCAGGTAGTTCAGGTAGTCGGGCACCATCAGGAACGTTTTGGCGGCGGCCAGCTGCTCCGGGTGCTCCTTTTTGAGCGCCATCAGCTGGTAGACCGTGTTGAACGGCTGGTACTGGATGCCGGTGCGGGCGTAGTGGTCGGCAAAGGTCAGGCCATATTCCTTTTCCAGCGCCTCGCGGATGCCCTCGGTGCGCTCGTCGCGGTAGGCGACGGCGTCGCCGATGCGCTTATTGTCCGCATCCAGCAGCACAAAATCGACGGCCCAGGTGTCGATGCCGATGGTCGCGGGGGCAAAGCCTGCGTCGTGTGCAGCCTTCAGGCCGTTGACGACCTCTTTTGCGAGGGTGTCGATGTCCCAGCAGAGGTGGCCGTTCTCGCGGTGGACGCCGTTTTCGAAGCGGTAGACCTCCTGCAGGGTGATTTTTCCGTTCTGCACGGTGCCTACGATGTGCCGCCCGCTGGACGCGCCGATGTCGACTGCCAGTGTACAGGTTTGCATAAGCTCTCTCCTTCTTTGCAAAATAACAGTGTTGCAGCATTTGCTTTTTGACTGCATTATACGACACCCGGGCCCGGCTTTCCATCCGCAAAAGAATTTGATTGTTTGGGAAAATTCCACACGCCCCTTTCCTCGTTCCCGGCGGTTTTGTCCGGGTCCCGTGCCGGAATGATCCGATTGACACGCCCCGTGCCGTCCCGTATAATAGACCCTGCAACCAATAAAGGAGATGTTACATTATGGCCACCGCGCACAAAAGCCGTGTGCTGGATATGACCCAGGGCGAACCGTTCCGCCTGGTGCTGCAATTTTCGATGCCGCTGTTCTGCTCCAACCTTTTGCAGCAGCTGTACAACCTGACCGACACTGCGCTGGCCGGGCACCTGCTGGGCTCCGCCGCGCTGGCGGAGATCGGCGCGACAGCGGCGCTGTACGGGCTTATCATGAACTTTGCCTTCGGCATGAACAACGGCCTGGCGCTGACGGTCAGCCGCTATTTTGGTGCGGGCGATGAAAGCGGGATACGCCGCGCCGTGGGCTGGATGGTCACGCTGTCGGCGGCGGTGTCGCTGGTGCTGACGGGGTGCTCCCTGCTGGGCCGCGACGCGCTGCTGACCGTTTTGCAGGTCCCGGCACAGGCATGGGGCGGCGCGTCCGCCTACCTGACCGTCATTCTGCTGGGCATCCCGCTGACGATGCTTTATAATATGGAGGCTGCGCTGCTGCGCGCCGTCGGCAACAGCGTGACGCCGCTGCTGTTCCTGCTGTTCAGCAGCGTGCTGAACGTCGGGCTGGACGCCGCGTTCATGGGGCCGCTGGGGCTGGGCGTGCGCGGCGCGGCCATTGCCACGGTGCTGGCGCAGGGCATCAGCGCCGTGCTGGGCGTTGTGTACATCCTGCGCGGCTACCCGGAGCTGCGCTTTACGCCCCGGCAGCTCCGGGCTGCCACGCGCCGCGCCGTGACCAGTATGTTCTGGGCGGGCCTGAGCATGGGGCTGATGAGCGCCATCTACAATCTGGGCAGCGTGGCGCTGCAAAGCAGCATCAACGCGCTGGGCAGCGTCTACATCACGGCGCAGACCGCCGCGCGCCGCCTGGCGGAGCTGTACTTTATCCCGGGCGGTGCGCTGGGCATCGGCGTGGCGACGTTCAGCAGCCAGAATCTGGGTGCGGGCCGCCGCAGCCGCATCTGGCAGAGCGTCAAGGCCGCGCTTGCGATCTATTTTGTGTGGTGGGTGTTTGTGATGGCGTTCACCTTCCTGCTGGGCGGGGCCGCCATCCGCGGCATCACGGGCAGCACGGACGAGGTCATTATCTCCAACGCGCTGCTGTACCTGAAAATCAGCGCACCGGTCATCCCGCCGATGGCCGTGCTGGTCATTCTGCGCAATATGCTGCAGGGCATCCGGCACACGGTAGAGCCGCTGCTGGCCAGCGGGCTGGAGCTTGTGGGCAAGGTGATCTTTGCCGTATGGCTCGTGCCGGTCCGGGGCTACCGCGCGGTCTGCTTTTGTGAGCCGACGACCTGGGTCGTATGCTTTGTGTTTATCCTGCTGGCGGTCTGGCGCTGCCGGGGCGATTTGCGCGACGCAGAAAAAATTTGAATTTTTTTGTAAAAAGGGCTTGCAATTTGGAAGTCGTTCTGCTATAATAATATGCGTCGCCAAGAGGCGGCGCAATAAGCGCGGTTAGCTCAGCTGGTAGAGCATCTGCTTGACGTGCAGGAGGTCACAGGTTCGAGTCCTGTACCGCGCACCAAGAGTCTGTGACATCTAAGATGTCACAGACTCTTTTTTTGTTGTATCGCCCAGAACCGGCAAGGCCGATGTCGAAAACGAAATCCGTAGGGGTTTGATGCTGGTTGTGATTTCTGTAGCACCGGAGGTAGGGTTCGTAGTGCCGGAGGTGGCGTCCGCTGCCAAAGCGGAAACCGCGCAGGCGGTGCAAAGGGCGAAAGCAAGGGCAAAGGAAGTGAGTTTTTTCATGGTGGGTTCCTCCGCTATGTTTTGGTAGTGGTTTTAGCATCAGCAACTGCAATGGCAAAGATCAGCGTACCGGAATATTCACCGGCAAATTCGGGGTCGGCTGCTTTGATGTGCAGGTTTTTTGTTTGTTCGGGTGCTTTGGTTTCAAAATTGGCAACAACATCTTTTGTGCCGGGGGTCTTGCCATCAATCGTGTAGGCCAGTTCTACGCCGCCTGCTGTCAGCTTGTAACCATTAACCTTGGAAATTGTGATATGCAGTTCCTTGCCCTTCTCAAGGCGCACATTGCTTGCCTTCAGGGGCAGGTTGCTTTCGTAAGTAACGGTTTTGTTTGCGTCATTTTTTCCAGCCTAACCTCAGACGGAATCGTAACCATATACGCGGCGCCAATGTCAAATTTGACCTCGGTTTCGCCGCTCTGGGGGTTGGTGTCCTGTTTAATTGTTGTGCCAGAGCTTGCAGTCGTGCCGGAGCTAGTGGGGGGGTGCAGAGCTATCGGGTCCTTCCGCCATTGCCGGTACAGCGCACATAGCAGCCATAGCCAAAGCCAAAATAAAAGTGGCAAGTTTTTTCATGGGTGATTTCTCCTATTCTATATAACAGTTTGTTGAACAGCTTGTACCGCTGTGTGTTACTGTACATCCAGCACGGTCACAACATTCGCCCTGTTCATGGCGCTGCCGTCCTGCAGCGAGGCGGTTGTGATGCGCAGCTCCGCATTGTACTGCCCGGCCGGCAGGGCGCGGTTCAGCGTGATGTTGGCAATCATCTGCCCCGGCTCGACCTGCTTGGAGGTGTAAAGCACCTCGTCGGTGTCGGTCAGCACCAGCTCAAAGGTGAAGTAGCAGGGGTTGCCCTCGGGGTTCAGCAGCGCGACCTCCGCGTCCTGTTTGTTTGCGGGCAGGCTGATGGACGGATACCCTGGTATCTTGATGCCCACCGCCTCGCCGCTGCCTTCGGGGGTCTTGTCCGGCAGGGTGTCGCCACTCCACGCGCTTGTGCCCTCCTGCAAATCCGGCGTAAAGCTGCTTTCTGCCTGCGTGGGGTGCTGCTGTAAGCCAAGCAGCACCGCCGCCGCAATAACAACCGCCGCAGCCACCACACCGATGATGATGTAGATTGGCTTTAAGGAAATCCCGTTTTTTCATTTCTGCTCATACAATGGTCCTTTCCGCGTTCGCTCCTCCGGTGATAAAGCTCTTTCATTTACTAATAGTATTTTCGACGCTGTAACGCAAGCGTTTGGGACGAATAGACATTGTTACATTTTGTAATTTGCTGCTTGCATAAAAAAATAGCCGCCTGTCGTTAAACGCAAACAGGCGGTTTTGCAGATATTTTAGCGGTTTCGTCCCAAAGAAATGCCGAGGTACATTATCATTGCTTTTTCGCTGTCCGTCAGCGTGTGTGCCGCAGCAAAATCCTGCACATTGAACAGAATGCACCCGCAATGTCCGGCAAATGTGGGGAAACAGGTGACTTTTAAGTAGGTGTCCACCTCCGGGCTGTAATCAAAAATTTCCAGCATTTCGCCGTACAGAACGGCGCGCTCATAGCTGCGCAGCCACTTGGCGCCCATATTGGCGAACAAGCTGCCGAACGAATGGTCGATCAGAGATTCCAACGGCAATTTTTCCAGCTATGCCAGCGCAGGGTTGGCATAGCGGAAAATCCAGTCCACGGCGCGGCGCTCCTCGTCAAAGACCATTTCAATGTCGGTAAAAGCGAAGGGCATGGCGTCGAAGCTCTTGTAATGCTCGTGATATTCCTCGGCGTTGGCGGGTGCGGTGTCGTCCTGCATGGTCAGGATCAGCCGCTTTTGCTGTGTTTGCAACTGCTCCAATATCCGCTTTTTCTGCCGCACCACATATTCCAGCTGCTCTCCGCTGTTTAAAACGACGGTGTTTTCCACGCTGTGTATAGCGCGCACCGCGACCAGACAGCTGCAGCGTACCTTTATAAAGTCATCGCCCAAGTGCTGCTCCAGCTCCTCCATAGTGATGCGCGAGGTAAAGACCGCGCCGTTCGTCAGATGTACCTCGGCGTAGTTGCGCTTCATTTGGATATACCGAATCGTGTCGGTATTGATGACCAGCGGGGCGTCGCCGCCCTTGCGCCGCGGCGCAAAGGCAATGGTTTTTGCAGACATAAGCAAGCCTTCTTTCTGCGGGTTTTATGATGTATGTAATACTTGTTCTGCCGTATAAAATTATTGATGCCGGATTGATAACCCAATTTTACCAAGCATAATTGGTTAAATCAAGCGCGATTTTGAATTTATCCGCACGGAAAAAGAAAAGCAGTTAGTGCTGCCAGATATTGTTTTCTGTGTCGGGAAGGCTGACAATATAGCCGTCCTCTGGTTTTTAGGGACTTCGGCTATCAGCACACAGCCACCAAAGAAAGCAACGACCGTTATATTGATGTAGCCCCGGAGTACATGGCATTTATGCAGCAATACAAAAAGCACCGGGAGTCGATACGCAATCAGTTGAGCAGTGAATTATACGAAAAATAAAGAATCGCAGCTATGCCATTTTGCAACAAAATAGCATAGCTGCGATTCTTTTTTGGTGGGCCGTGAGGGATTCGAACCCCCACTCAAGCGGTTATGAGAAAGCATCGCTGGCAATAATTCTAGAATCGCCGTAAAATTTTGTTGGTATTCTACAAATAAGAGCAACTGATTTTAGGTAATGTGTAGTAATTTTCGCAGCGTTTCTCAACCAGAATGGCTGTCCGTAGATGAGTTGGTAGATGGGTTTTGGAGAGAGGCAGGATTAAAAGTCACAAATAAGATTTGCGTTATGCCCGCATAGCCAATACCTGCGCAGCAAATTCCTCTTCACTGTGTACAAAGCGATACGGTGCGTACTCACCGTAGGCTGTAGGTCGGCTGATGGTGACAAGCTGAATTCCGCTGCCGTCAAGAGCATCATCTAGTGCATATTTGAAATCAGCCAGATGCTGACCGTGGGTAGTTTTCAGCGCAATGCAACCGTGTGCATTGCGTTCTTTAGCAATCAGATAGCACATCTTTTAACACCTCCTCAAAATCGCGACTATTTTTGATGAGACCATTTTCATAATTATGGCGCATAGCAAGACCCACTGAAAGAGAATACCCTTTCTTATACAGAAAGTCATGCAGCCAGTCATTGATCTGACGGTCGTATAATGTATTAAATTGAATCTCAATTGGATAATGACGACCACTCATTTGATAATAAACATGAACGCCGCGATAGCCATCATCATGAGCTTTTCCATGCGACATATCCGCAATATGAAATGTCCCAGATTCGTCGTTTAGAATATCTTCATAAGAATTGCAAATTGCACGAAACCCCAGAATATCATTGAATACCTTGCGTACTTGGTGATCCGGGTAATATCGCTCGTACTTGAGAACAATGGAGTCACGGCTTTTGATGCGATAGTCCAAGGCGATACCACCAAGCACATCTTGTGCATCAAGCCACCGCGTCATATCCAGAAGTTCCTTAATAAGCGCATCGCGGTCAAAGTAGTGAAGATTCTTTTTTAGAGGAATCCCAAGATGCGACTCATAGGAAAGCGCCTGCAAGATATCAAGCGATAGACCATTCATTTCCAGCAGCTGAGTATCCATACGGCACCTCCTTTGATGGTTTCCAATTATAGCACATTTGACGATGGATAGCAAGTTTCTTGAAACCCACGCAGGGATTTGCTGGCTGGAAGTGTTTATGGTATAATTAAAGCATAATTATTAGTATATTCATGAGTAGTACACAAAACGTATAATGAAAACAACAAGCATAATATGTGTATCCAGCGTGTGTAAGTAGTGGAAAGTAAGGATCATAAGAATGAAAAAGTTTATTAATTTCGTTTTACTTTTGGGAACAATTGCATCTGTTGTGGTTGCATTAAAATTCTCAGCATTGCCGATTGCACCATTTATCCCTACTAGATGGGCTGCCTTTTGGATTTCATCTACCGAGGCGCAGCAGAAATATGTTTTGCTGTATGATACAGCCGTTGGTTTTATTATGAGCGCACTATTCTATTTTATAGTAGAGGAAATCCCTAATGAAGTTAGGCTTCACAGAGCGAAGCGGTTGATTGCATTACAAATCAACCAACTTGTTATGGACATGGAACAGATAGTTGACATTACTGTAGGAAAGTATACTATAAATCAAAACCTAAAGGAATTAGCTGGAAAAGATTTTCTGATTCTGGATGGAGAGACTAAAGAGCCCAAAGAAGAAATTTCTTATGTGACAACCATTTATGACGTTAGGAGAAAAAAGAAAATAACAGCTTTTCACCAATATGGCGATATAAATCACTTAATAAAGAATAATCTGAAGCAAATACTTGATAAAATTTCAATCATCAAAAATTATGAATACTTTTATGCTTCAGATAATCTGCTAGTTGAGTGCGTGCGAAAAATAGAAAACTGTAATTTAATAAGACTTTATGCGGTTGATAATGAAAAGAAGAAAGATGAGCCATGCTTCCTTTACGCAGAAACAAGTGTTGCAATGATGGAGTTTGTCAATTTATATTTGAAATTGTTAAAGTGTAAGTTTCACACGGAATACTCGATTACCAAACTTGACAGCAAAAAAGAAACCGAAAAATATCGCAACGAACGAGAAAGCGGAGTACTAATACAAAATGTAATTGATATTCAAACTAAGAAAGCGAACGCGGCGTTATCCAATCCGACTGCAATAATAAGCGGTTCCAAATACACAACAAAAATTCTTGTGGCTTATTTGAAAAGATACTTGAAGGCAACATATTTGTCAATTGATAATATTGAATTAAATATGTTGAATAAGTATAAATATATCGTTTTTATAATAGACTCGGATTCAAGAGACGCTGTAGTCAATACCTTAAACAATAATGAGATATCAGCAAATATACTTTTGCTAGAAGAGCAGGGAATTATTAAGGAATCTATATGTGATAATCTCAATCAGACAAACCACATAACAAATGAATTGTTTTTCAAAGCGGCATTTCGTGTGAAGAAATGTCCGATTATGTTTTTTAAGCAGGAACCATCTGAAAGAACAATACTTGACGTTCGATCTAAAATAGAAAACATATTATATGAAGGGCAGGAATGATAAGGAAAATAATGCTATGACACTTTTCCCCACGATGAAGCCTATTGACCGACTTTATATCGTAGCTACGATATAAAGTTGTTGAAAACGGGTGATTTTGGGGCAAAATGTACCAAATTTATCCCATTTGCCTGAAAATATCCACAAGC